>BNJV01001538.1_pt1 | contig 107065 bp, 75 predicted proteins | sample 8540591 | NCBI WGS metagenome assembly BNJV01 (sample SAMD00202457, study PRJDB9452) | human saliva metagenome | host: Homo sapiens
AAATTTGATGCCAGCTAAAAATTAAATTTTATTTTACTTTCGCTACAATTAGGGGCTTATATAGATAATTTAGGGATAATTTTTCTATGAAAAAGAAGATATAAAAGAGCTTATCGAATTTTTAATGGTATGGAGATGAATCATATCAAGATAAAAAGTGGTGATTTTGAGGTCGAGGTAGAGAATCGCTGATTATTGCGCGCCTGCAAAGCCAGCGGCACAAGCAGCAGCTCCAGCGCCAACACCGTAAATGTTGTCGTTAGCTCAGAGGTAAAACCAGCTGCAATCGCCAAAAGATAGCATAAAAATCTCCCATGGTAGGGTACTTTCTACGCTGCTCCAAGCCCGTGCGCTGCTCCATTTGTAAAAGTAGGTCAAAGAGTGAGAAAAAGGCGATGTAGTGGGCATCATCGAAGCTATGAAGATCATGAACGAGATCGAGGCTGAGTTTGACTGCCAGATCACTGAGATGCTAGTCTCTGACGGACAGCCAGTTGAGTTTGGATTGCCGTTATTTGGCGTGGAGAAAAATTAATGGAATTAAAAAGAATTTTAATCGCAAACCGCGGCGAGATCGCTCTTCGTGCTTTGCGAACGATAAAGGAGATGGGTAAAGAAGCCGTTGTAGTTTTATTCAACCGCTGACAAAGACGCGCTTTACGTAAAATACGCCGACGTGGCTATTTGCATCGGTAAAGAGCGCTCAAGTGACAGCTACCTAAACATCCCAGCTATCATAAGCGCAGCTGAGATCAGCGAAGCAGACGCTATCTTCCCAGGTTATGGCTTTTTAAGTGAAAATCAAAATTTTGTTGAAATTTGCTCACACCACAAGATCAAATTCATTGGACCAAGCGTTGCTGCAATGGCTTTGATGAGCGATAAGAGCAAGGCAAAAACAGGTCATGCAAAGAGCTGGCGTGCCAGTCATCCCTGGCTCAGACGGCGCTGTGGCTGATACAAAAGCTGCAAAAGAGCTAGCCAAAAAGATCGGCTATCCTGTCATACTAAAAGCTGCTGCAGGCGGCGGCGGACGCGGTATGCGCGTGGTTGAAAAAGAGGCTGATTTAGAAAAAGCGTTTTGGTCGGCTGAGAGCGAGGCGATGAGTGCATTTGGCGATGGCACAATGTATATGGAAAAATATATCCTAAATCCACGCCATATCGAGGTTCAAATCATCGGCGATAGCCACGGCAACGTGCTTCACATAGGCGAGCGCGACTGCTCTATGCAGCGCCGTCACCAAAAGCTGATCGAAGAGAGCCCAGCTATCTTGCTTGATGAAAAAACAAGAGAGAGGTTGCACGAAACTGCCATAAAAGCGGCAAAAGCGATCGGCTACGAGGGAGCAGGTACGTTTGAGTTTTTGGTTGATAAAAATTTAGACTTTTACTTCATCGAGATGAACACAAGGCTTCAAGTCGAGCATACTGTAAGCGAAATGGTAAGTGGGCTTGATATCATCGAGCTTATGATAAAAAGTGGCCGAAGGCGAAAAAGCTACCGTCACAAAAGAGCATCGAGCTAAAAGGCCATGCGATCGAGTGCAGGATCACAGCTGAGGATCCAAATACCTTTACTCCTTGCCCTGGTAAGATCACAAAATATGTCTGCCCGGTGGCCGCAACGTGAGAATGGACAGCCACATCTATCAAGACTACTCTATACCGCCGTATTACGATAGTATGATCGGCAAGCTCGTAGTTTGGGACACTGATAGAAACAGAGCGATCCACAAGATGAAAGTTGCTCTTGATCAGCTCATAATAAGTGGCATCAAAACAACAAAAGACTTTCACATCGCCATGATGGAAAACAAAGACTTTTTAAGCAACAACTACGATACAAACTATCTTTCAAGACATTAAAACTAAATTTTAAACCATTGCCTTTTGGCTTTGGTTTTGAAAATTCATATTTAAATTTATTTTATATAAGCCAAGATTTTATTTAGATTTAAGAGAAATGTAGCCAGTCTATGACTATTTGCAAAACGTAATAAATACTAAAAATTTATCTAAATTTATTAGTAGCAACTAAGTTTTGTGATGTTCATACCATTTTTTTAAAATATGGCGGATAGGGCATAGTCACTGTAAATGGTACCGCTTTTTGCTTTGGTAAGTTTTGAGCTACGTCAATCTAGTATGCCACAGTATTTGGCCTCTCATTCTCATCACCTCCAAAAACCCATGAGAAAAATGAAATCCCACTTGGCTTAAATAACGCCTCGCCGCCAAGATCGTTTTTTATTTAGTGGCTGATTTATGAGCTTAATTGTAAGGATGCATTTGCTAATGGTAATCTACCGATATTTCTTACTTGACCCCGAAATACGATGCTTTCATTTCTTAACACTCGCTCGCTCTTTATGCCTTCGACTATGCCTTTTTAGTGTATTTATCAAGAACTAGCATCAAAAAAATGGCAAGCGTGGTTGAGACCAAAATGTTTGTAAAAAAAGTAGCGATAAAAAAATAGCTTTCGCTCAGCTCTAAATGAAAGCACAAGAAACAAAATAGAAAGTAGTGCGATCGCGAAAAGCACGATGATATGAACGATAGTAAAAGTAGTTTGAACTCATCAAAAACACTCCGCTTTTTTTGGTGATATTGTAGTCAATGAAGGCAAAAGTCATTGACACATTCTCTTATCTGCTTGCTCTGCTTTGGCAAAAGCACTTCATTTAAAAATGATCCTTTTTTTAGCAAAAAGGGTTTAGTGAATTTAGAAAACTTTCTCGTGCTTTGCTTTTGAGCCAAGGTAGAAGCCAAGCTCGATTTTGCAAATGTTTAATGTGTAGTTTGAATTATTTGTGATGTTAAAATCAACCATCAACGCATCTACATATTGAAGCTGTTTTGTGTTTAATTTTGCTTATGCTAACTGGTCTTAGATTTTTCATTTATATATTTGTTTGCGTAGTAGTTACCTGCAAAAAGTCCTAAAAAAACCAGCTAGGATAAACAAAAATCCTATCTGCCACCATGATTTTTATCGCGACGAAAAATTCCTAAAAGCACGATAAATATAAAGGCTAAAAGACCCAACCATAAGCTAGAAAGTCGATAAGTTTGGCGTTTTGAAGTATGAAAAAGTATGTTATGCTTGATGCTATTTAACATCTCGCGATCTTTTTTTCTTCGATGCCACTCATGCCAAAAACGTCTTGCAAGCTCGTTTTTGACGGCATCTGGATGTATGTTGTGGGCTGAAAGCGCCACAAGCGCGTGAAAGCAAAGATCAGCTGCTTCATAGATGAGGTCATTTTTTTGCCTTTTTGCTCATCTTGTTTTTGTCTGCTTGGCAAAACTAAGCTCTTTTGCCGCCATGACAAGCTCTGTAGCCTCTTCGCCAACTTTTTTTAGAATTTGATTTTTCACCCTTTTTAAAAAGACTTGCTACGTATGAAGTTTGCGGATCTGCATTTAGCTTTCTATCCTCTATAACGTGATAAAAGCTCGTCAATGACGCCATAACTTGGCTTTTTTTAACCTCGCATTTTTTGATCAGAAATTTCAAATTTTCTCAATTTATCTCGTTAAAAAGCAAGACCTTGCCCCCAGTGTGACAAGCAGCGCCTCCATTTTGAACGACTTTTAAAAAGCAAAGTGTCGTTGTCGCAGTCTAAAAACGCAGCCTTGATCTCTTGCGTGTTGCCACTCTCTTCGCCTTTTTTTCCAAATCCCTATTTTTTTAGTGCGTGAAAAGTAGTGAGCGTAGCGGCTAGATAGACTTCAAATGTAGTGCTTCTTCATTCATAAAAGCAAGCATCAAAACCTCGTTTGTAGCGTGATCGCAAACCACCACCGGGAGCAATCCACCAACTTTTTGCCAGTCTATACTTTTTTTGCTACGCTATTCATTTTTACTTCTCGCTAACTGAGCTGGCTCTTTGCCTTATCTTTTGCGTCTAGCCAGATATTTGGCACAGCTCCGCCCGGTGTTAAGAAAAGTACTGGCATCTTTGTTCTCTTTAAGAGCGTCGTTAAATCTATTTTTGCGTCTCGATCTGCTTTTAAATGTAATAAAGTCTTTGATCGACACTTTTTGCGATCTCTTTGTTTGCATACGCAGTCGCATCAGCTTCGATCTTGATGGCATCTGCCTTACCTTTTTGCCTCGATGATAGCAGCTTTTTGCACTACCTTCTGCAAGGGCAGCTTGTTTTAGAGCCTCTTGATTTGCTCTGCTCGACCTCGTATTTTGTCCTCTCGGCCTCTTGTTTAGCGATCTGGACGCGCTCGATCTGCTCTTTTTACCTTTGAAGGCAAGATGATCTCACGAAGCTGAACAGTTAGAAGCTCGACTGGCTTGTTTGGCTGAGAGTCGATGTCTTTTCTTATGCCCTCATCGATCTGCCCTAGCTAGGTCGTTTCTTTTTAGTTGGCAGCTCTTCGGCTGTGTATTTACCAGCGATGCTGCGAACCACGTCACGCACGACAGGATCAACGATCTTGCTCTCCCAGCTAAGACCCCAAGATGCGATAGTTTGTGGTGCATTTTCTGGATTTAGGCGGTACTGCACGGTGATATCGATGCTAACTGGTAAATTTCTAGCGTCCAAAAACTGAGATAGAGTTTTTTTGCGTAAAATTCCCAGCTCCCTGATAAGACTTTTTGCAAACTCTCGCCCATATCTTCGCCTGAAGTGTAGTTGATGATCCCTAACTCTAGTATCAACTACGATGATATCTTTGGATAAATGGCAAAAAGAAGTGAAATCCGGTTGTAAAGGATTTGGCTCATATTTACCCGCTGTGGCTTTGATGCCGACCTCGCCTGAGTGTATCACTTTAAATGGCTGAGTGATAGCAAGGATCGCGATAATGGCGATTATGATGTAGGCTAGCGCACCAATTGCCAAAGCCGCTTGGTATATTTGGCATTTTAAAATCCTTTTTTAAAAGGTGGCTCTTTGTCGTTATTTTGACCTGAGCCCCTGTTGTCATTACCCGGCTTTTTTTGTTGAAATAATCATTTAAATCAGCGGGCATTTCGTTCCTTTAAATCTTAAATATATGTTAAAAATGATTCGTATTTTTTTGTTTAGACCATAAACTACGTCAAAGTAAGCTTTTTGTAGTCTCTTTGTCACTTCGCCTCTAGCACCGTTGCCGATGATGCGGTTATCTATGCTGTTTATAGGCGTTACTTCAGCTGCAGTGCCAGTGAAAAATGCCTCGTCGGCTGTGTATGCTTGATCTCTTGTGATGCGCTCTCTTCTTACTTCGATGTCAAGATCGTGAGCTAGTCTTATGACTGTATCTTGAGTGATGCTAAGTAGGCTGTTGTCGTTTGGTGGAGTGATCAATGCGCCATTTTCAACGATGAAAAAGCACTCGCCTGGACCCTCAGCTACAAAGCCCTCGCTATCAAGAAGCAGCGCCTCGTCGTATCCAGCCTCTTTTGCTTCGTAGTTTGCCATTTGTGAGCTTAGGTAGTTTGAGCTAGCCTTTGCTCTGTTCATTTGAGCAGCAGGGAGCAAGTTTAGCAAAAGCTTGAAATTTAACTCTGATGCCTTTTTCTAAGCCTTCATCGCCAAGATATGCACCCCACTCCCATGAAGCGATAGCAGTTTGCACTGGTGCTTTTGTGTGCGCTACGCCCATTACGCCGTATCCTAAAAAGATAAGTGGGCGGATATAGACGTTGCTGTTATATTTATTTGCGCGAAGTAGCTCGATCTGTGCTTTTTCAAGCTCTTCTTCAGTATAAGGCACGTTTAAAAACGGTCATTTTTGCTGATCTTAAAAAGTCTTTTTGTGTGGTCTTTTGAGTCTAAAAATAGCTAGACCTTTTTTTGTTTTATAAGCTCTTGTACCCTCAAATACGGCATTAGCGTAGTGCAAAGAGTGAGTTAGAACGTGTACTTTTCGCATCGTCCCATTTTTACTAGTTTTTCCATCCATCCAGATGAATTCTGAAGCGTTCATAATTAAACCTTTCTTTTTTTAGAAATGTGATCCGAGTTTATCTAAAATTGCTTTTAAATTTACATTTCTAAGCCCAAAATGTCCGTAAATTTTAGGGCTAAAAGTTACTTATCTAAAAAGCTCTTTTATCGTCTTTGCCATCTCATCGATCGATGATGCTGCGTTTAAATTTATCAGATATTTGCCGCTTACCACAAAGGCTGGCACACCGCTGATACTTGCTACATCATAAGAGGCAAACCACTCGTTTAAAAGCTCTTTTGCACGATCTGAACTTAGCGCTTTTTCGTATTCGTCTTTGCTAACGTGAGCCGCATTTAGTGCTAGATCTATAAATCTTTGCTTATCTTTGCCGTCATTAAAGTCATCTTTTTTTCATCGTGTCTTGCTTTGTAGATCGCAAATTTAGCTTGCTTAAATTTAGACTCATCGCTTAGCAGATCAGTCCCATTTGCCTCATCTATCGATATAAGAGCGGCGAAAATTTTACTTGTTGTCTCGCCAAGCTTGCCTTTGGTGCTTAGGTGATATGGGATAAACTTTGACCCCGTCAAGCTTTGACATCAGCTTTTCTTGTGATCGTTCGGTCAAATTTGATAGCAGTGAGGGCAGTCGTAGCTAAAGACTTTAACGACTGAGTTTTTAGGCACGTTAAGCGGTTTTGCTAGAGTTTGATACTCCACACCTTCAGTCAGTGCTGATAAATTTAGTGCAAAAAACGCACTTAAAATTAGCATTTTTATAAGCTTCATCTTTGCTCCTTACTTTTTACAAGATCAGCTAGCACTTTTGCGGCGTGGTCTTTGGCTTTTACGCTTTTGTAAATTTTAACTATCTTGCCGTCTTTGCCGATCACAAAGGTGCTTCTAGCGATGCCAAGATACTCTTTGCCGTAGTTTTTTTCTTGACCTGCCAAACGCCATAAAGCTTTGAAATTTCCTTATCCTCATCGCTTAAGAGGATGTGCTTTAAATTTTGCTTTGCGATAAAGCCCGCATGCGACTTCACGCTATCTGGGCTAACGCCGATGATAACGGTGTCATTTTTTTGATAAACTGATCGTAGTTTGCGCCAATCTGCAAGCCTCAGTCGTGCAGCCCGGAGTGTTGTCTTTTGGGTAGAAGTAAAGCACCACGTTTTTTTGCCTATAAAGTCCTTTTAATGCGACCTTTACGCCATCTTGATTTAGCGCTTCAAACTCTGGCGCTTTATCGCCAACTTCAAGCGTTATCTTTCTTTCAATGTCTGCTTTGCTAAATTCGCTCATTTCATCCCCTTTCTTTTGTCCTCTACGCTCTCGCCGCCTACGCCGATATTGCCAGCGTCGTGAGTTTCGATAAAGATCATAACCGCCTCTTTTTTCTTGCCAAGCACTCTTACAAGCGTCTCGGTTACTTCTTTTAAAAACTTGATCTTTTTTTGCTCTTTTGTAGGCTCTGGGCCTGCTATTTTGATATTAATATAAGGCATTTTTTTGCTCCTTTTTTTAAGATGCAAAATATTAGCCAAAATGAGTGAAATTTCAGATTAAAGCCGTTATTTAAGAATTTGGCATTAAAAATAAGCAAACTTCCAAAAAGGAGCGAAAAAAATGGACTATAACAGGCAAAAATAAGGGCTTTGTTTGCTTTTATGTATGGCTTTGGACGAAGCAGGGCGGTTTATGCAGTTTTGATGATACTAATGGCGCTTTTTAGCTGGCTTTTTTTAACACTTACTTCAAGCGCTCAAGCTGATGTTTCAAACTTTACAAATAGCCCATTGGCATCATACTTTGTGGCCTTTTTGCTGATCCTTGTAAATCCTAAAAATTTTCATCATCAAGCTAATTGGCTACTTAATCGCCTTTAGCTGGCGTCATGATCGCCCCTTCACAACGCAAATTTGCTAGGAGCTGATTTTTAATTTATATTTTTTTACGCAAGCCTTATTTTTTTGGGGGCATTTATGATGCTTATGCTTCTTAGCTGGTTTGTCTATAATGCGAGAAGCAGCGAAATAAATGAAATTTAGTTCGCCACTCCCATTAGCACGCTTGTGTAGGTGTTTTGCTTAGGCTCTGAGCTTGTTGCATCGTTTATATTTATGCGACCAGCCTCAAGCCCAGCTTTTATAAGCGCCTCTTTTACCGCATTTGCACGCTCATTTGCAAGCTCTACTAGTTTTGCTTTTATCGACCTCGATGCCCTTTTAGCGCCTCTTCTCTTAAGGGCTTTTTTTCGCTTCTATCTTTTAAACTTTGGCACAAGCTCATTTAAAACTGCTATGTAGTCTTTGCCGCTTGAAGCGATGATTTGATTGATCTTTTGATCTAGTTTTTTTGTTCTTATAAAAGCTTTCATCGAGTTTTTGAGTATGTTGGCGTTATGCTAAGCTTCATCTTAGGTTTTGAGCCAGTTAGCTTTATAAAATCAGCTATCTTAGGCGCTTCTGAGCTTATAAGCTCGCTACTTCCCAGCAAGAAAATCAATAGAGCTAAGATCTTTGCTGCCAAGTCCCAAAGCGTTGCCTAAAAAAATCTAAAATGGAGCTAGCGTGATGTCAGCAAAGAGTTTTTCACTGCAGCCCAGATGACGCCGCCATATTTAAAGTCAGGATCGTCTAAATTTCCCTCAACTGGCAGGTCGATGTTTATTTGATTATTTTGATCGCTAAGTATCGAGATAGCAAGCGAAAGTGGTAAATTTACAGCATCTTTTTGACTCAACCTTTTCTCCAAGTGTAAGTGAGTCGAAATTTATGAAATTTGAGCCATTTAGTTTTGAGTCGACGACGCTATAGTTTAGGTTTAAATTTAGCTTGCCTTTTTTTGATCTTATAGCCCAACAAACTGCCCGCTATATGGCGTTATATCAGTTAGATCGATATCTTTAAAAGTCAAGCTTTATGTCGGTATTTTTGCTTTAGCTCAAATGGAAAGAGTTTTTGCGGTGATCTGCGCAAAGCCATTTTTACCAACCACACCTTGAAACTCGCCTGAGCTTGGGCGCTTTTTATCGATGTCGGTGAGCTTGCCATTTAGCTTTGAGATCGTTGTGGCAAATGGCATAAATAGCGATGCGTCCGAGAAATCAACCTCGCCATTTTTTTAAAGAGAAGTTTTTTTAACGCTAATTTAGCTCGTCATCTTTTTTGCTAGCTACCTTTTTTGCTCTCAGGTTTTGCCTCGGTTTTTAGCCTTGTTTTTTATCCTCTTTTACGATCTGAGATAGGTTAAATTTACGCTCTTTGCTTAGATGAGCCTTGATAAATGGCGAATTTGAAGCTCACTCCGCTTATGGCAAGGTCATTTTTGGCAAATGAAAATTTTTTTCAAGATCAAGGCTTTTAAAGGCGATTAGTTTTTCAGTTTTTGCCGTTTAACCTTATATCTTTGATGCTAACTTTTGCGTCTGCTTTGATATCTTTTTGCGTAGTGAAGCTGGGCATCTGCGCTCATCTGACCGCTAGCTAGAGATGCCTCTAAAAAGGGCTTTGCATAGGCAAAATACTTTTGGCAAATTTGTATCATTTAGCTTGATTTTTGCACTCACGTCAAGTGGCTCGATCTTTATCTTTGAATCAACATCCAAAGTTTAGCTTTTTGTGAGCTTTTTCATCGCCACTTTTGCGTCAAATGGCTTTGCTAAAATCGCTACTTTAATTGCTACTTTTTACAAAAAGATTATCAAATTTATGAGCGATCTTTTTCGCCCTCAAAAAAAGGTGTGTCAAAGTGATGTCAGCGTTATTTACACTGATATTTTTTTACATCAAATTTGAAACTCATTTTCTTTGCTTTTTGAAGCGCTTTTTATTTTCAGTCTTTTTTTCTCTACTTTTTTTAGTGTGTTTTGCCGCTTTTTGCAGGTTTTTTGCGCTCTGCTCGCCAAATCCTAGCTCATTTACAGCGCTTAGACCATTGTCGTTTAGTTCTGAAGTAAATTTAGGCTTATTAACATCGACACTAGCGATATTTAGAGCCATTTTTAAAAGATCAAAGCTTATGCTCTTTTATCGCCACATCAGTGACGCTTGCTATATCTTTATTTTTTTGCTTTAAGCTCTATGTTTTTTTACATTTAGCTCATCAAGGCTCGCAAGGCTTTTTGTTGCCATCCATTGTGAAGCTTTGTATTTGTCACGCCAGCACTTGCTACATTTGCATTTGCGCTTTTTGCTAAGTGGCGCGTTGATGCCATTTAGTGCTATTTTTTTCAAGCGTTAGAGCGGTTTTGTTATTTGCTAAATTTAGATTTCAAATTTGAGGCATTTATATCTTTTTAAATTTGCTAAATTTTCTATCTGCTTCATCTATTTTAAGAGCGTTTGCGCCTATGCTTTTTTTAGCTTGGCTGTGGCGTTTAGCTCGCTTTTTTTCATTTAAATTTGCAAGCAAAGCGAGATATCATTTAAATTTAGTGATTTTTAAGCTCGCAGCGATGGCATTTTTAAAAGAGATATCATTTAAATTTATAGCGCTTAAATTTAGCGCAGCCTCTGTTTTTATCCGCTATCTTGCTATCAAGATCAAACTTGGAAGTTCTAGCTCGCCAAGGCTAAGCTCATTTGCGCCTTCATCTAAACTTAGTCCTTTTACATTTAAAAAGCCATCTTTTAAATTTATCATAGTTGCGTTCTCATCGGCATTTAAAGCGTAGTTTATCTTTAGGTTTATAACGGCATTTTTAGATTTAACGTGTCATTGTCGATAAAACTTATCGCAACTGGCTTTTATGCTAAAGTCTTTTCATACTGACGTTGCCCTCTATTTTTTTAGTGGATTTAGCTTGATATCGCCATTTAGATCGATCTTGTGCGCTAGGCTTGAGTTTGAGTCAAAGATGTGACTACCAGCGCTATTTTTTTCTTCGTATTTAGCGAGCTAAGCTCGTAGTTTATATCATCAAAGCTTACATTAAATGGCTTTTGTTAAATTTTGATCGCTATATGAAAATGAGCCTTTGATGATTTTTTTGCGTTATTTAGCGCGAAATTTATCGAGCTAGTGCTGTTATCTTCGCTAGTTGCGTTATCATCGCTTATAAAATTGCTAAAGTTAAAATTTGCCTTTTTATCTCTTGTGATCTTTACTTTTTGGCTCATCTAGCCTAAAAAATGTCTATCTCAACTAGCTTTTTTTAAAGATAGAAAATGGCTTTAGCTTAAGGTCGATCTGCTTCGTGCTAAAAAAAGCGGAGAAGTGGTGTTTAGCTCAGCATTTGTAGCGTTTAGCTCGAAGGTAAATGGGTTAATTTAGCATCACTTACAAAAAAAGCGTTGCGTTGTAGTCTTTTAGGTATTTTGGCGCGATATTTTTTTGATAGCATAAGGCAGACCAAAAAAAGCCAAGAAGCGTGTAAATAAGCAAAAGTGAGACTACGCAGATGCCGGTGATTAGGGCTATTTTTTTCTTTTTTTATCCATTGTGAAATTTACCTTTTTGTCAGCTAAAATGAGCCTTGATTTTACTTTTAAAAAAAGGTTAAAAGTTAGTTAGAAATTTCAAATTTTTCTATACATTAAATTTACACTTTATCTTAATAATACTTTTATGCATTTCGTATTACTATTCGTCAAATATTTTTTAAACAAAGGAGCGAGTGATGAAGAGATTTTTGGCTTTATTGTTTTTGTTGTTTTCTGCCTTTGCTTATGCAAATGAAAATGCCGTTGTAGTCGCTATCGAGGAGCAAACACCTCGTATAAATCCACTCTACGACGAGGATCACGATCCTACGCTTTCGCTGGTTTTTTCTGGACTTACTAGCCACGATGAAAATAGCCACGTCGTGCCTGAGCTTGCCAAGTCTTGGCAGGTGAGCGATGACGGGCTGGAGTATATTTTTGAGCTAAGAGATGATGCTTTTTGGCATGACGGGGTGAAATTTAGCGCAAAGGATGTTAAATTTACCATCGAAGCGGCTCAAGATAAGAAGCTAAACGCGCCTGCTATCTCAAACTACGAGGTGGTAAAAAGCGTTGAAATTTCTAGGCGATTATAAAGTCAAGATCACGCTTAGTGAGCCTTTTCCGCCGTTTCTTGACGCACTTAGCTTTGGTGTTTTGCCTGAGCACATTTTAAAGGGCAAAGATATCGCGACTGATAAACTTTAATGACGCACCTATCGGCACTGGCGCATACAAGCTTGTAAAATGGAAAAAAAGATGAGAGCTTGGAGTTTGTGGCAAATGATAATTTATAAAGGTGAGCCAAAGATAAAAAAAGGCTATTTTTTTAAAGATAGTTGGCGATGAAAAATTTAAGACTTGTTGGGCTTAAAAAGCGGTGAGATCGACGTTGCGCTCATCTCTCCAACTGGCGTAAATTTCATAAAAGATGATAAAAAATTAAGCTTGCTTAAATTTAAAAGTGCGGACTATAGAGCTTTGATGTTTAACTTTAATGATCCTCTATTTTCAAGATAAAAATGTAAGGATAGCCCTAAACTACGCGGTAAATAAAGATGAGATCGTTAAAAACTATTTCACGGATATGCAAGCGTAGCGAACAACCCGATAGAAAAAAAGCTTTGCAAATGATCAGCGAGTTTAATTTAGCTACGATCCGCAAAAAGGCTAGGGAGCTACTTGAAAAGAGTGGGCTTTAAGAAAAACAAGGCTGGCTTTTTTTGAGAAGGACGGCAAAGAGCTTGGCTTTGACATCTACGCTTTTAATAACGACATCTTAAGGGTCAATCTAGCCAAAAGTACTTTTAAGCAGCGAGTTTGAGAATGGCGTAAGAGCCAAAGCCTACGCAAAGCCAAAAACAGCCTTTAGCATAAGCAAGGTTGATAGCTTTGTGATCGGCTGGGGAAGCCCATTTGATCCAGACTTTCATACATATAGAATTTTTGGCGGATTTGCTGACATCGATGTCAATGAAAATGGCTGGAACTTTTAGCCACTATAAGGACGCAAACGTCGATCTTGCCCTAAAAAAACGCAAGATATACAAAGGACGTGGAGCTTAGAAAAAAATACTACAAAGAATTTCTAAAAGCGCTTTTTGAAAATCCACCTTACATTTTTTTATAGCCTATCTTGACTATCCGCTCGTTTTTTTAACAACAAAATTTTCAGGCATCAAAGACGCAAATTTTAGGCCACCATGGGGCTGGATTTTTTTATGGAACATAAGAGAGTGGCAAGTAAAATAGTGGATAAAAACTTTGTTTAGAGCCATTTTGAAAAACAGCGATCTCAAGCCTTGGGTTGCTGTTTTTCATCTCATTTTTTTCTATTTTTGCTCATATATTTTTTTGCCGGAAATGTCACTGACGCGATGTTTTTGCGAAGTGAGGCGGTGAGCGTGGCTATAAAAGAGCAAATTTTAGAGTAATCTGGGGACTAAAAAGATGGCTTTTTTTGTGCAGTATTTTTAGATGGCTAGCTCACTTTGTCGCGGGGGACTTTGGCACTAGCTTTTGTAAGTGGGAGCAAGTGTGTCGTTGCTCATTAAAGAGCGACTATTTAAACTCGCTTATCTTATTTTTTTGCCTCATTTTTCTGATAGTTTTTTGTCCTTTTTATTGGGGCTTTTAAGCGCCATTTATAAAGAAATAAATTTGCCGACATCTTTATAAACTTTTAGCTCCTTTTTGCTGGCATCATTGCCGCATTTTTTACGTGGCACTCGTGCTAATAGCGATCTTTAGCGTCTCATCTAAACGTGCTACCAAGCTCAGGCGCAAACGAGCTAGGATCTAGCGGGTGGGGAGCTAAATTTATCATCTTGCCAACGCTTGCCATCATCTTGCCACACCTTGGCGCAAACGTGAAATTTGTAAGAGACAGGCTAAATCAAAGCCTCAAACGCCGACTTTATCCAGACGGCTCACGCTAGAGGTTTGGGACGGGGCAAAAATTTATCTCTTTGCCATAAAGCACGCAAGCACCGATATAGTCTATTATTTCGCCACACTTGTGGCTGGCGTTTTTGCTGGCTCATACGTGATTGAGAGCATTTTTTTCATTTTCCGTGCATAGGCAAAGCTTAGCCTTGATGCAGTGATCGCCAAAGACTATCCAGTCGCACTTGCGACCATTTTGCTAACGGCTGTTTTTGTCGTTTTTGCAAATTTACTGGCTAAAATTTTTCGCCATCTTGGCAGATAAGAGAAATTTATGAGAAAAGTCATATTTTTTTCCTAGCCTGTTTTGTCTTTTTAGCGCTTGTCACATTTGCCTTTGTGACGCCATTTTTTTCTAAATTTGAGCCACTTTCACTGACTTTATGGCGGTAATCTAGCCCCAAGTAGCGAGCATATCTTTGGCACTGACATCCTAGGCAGGGACAATCTCATAAGAGTGGCCTCACGCGCTTAAAAACTCGCTTCTTATCTTACTGCTAGCTGGCTTTTTTTAACGACGCTTTTTCTCGCTCATCTACGCATATTTTGGCACGAGCAAGAGTAGAGTTTGAGAGAGCCTTTTTTGATAAGGGGCTTGATGCCTTTTTAAGCATACCAAACATCGTTTTTATCATGCTTTTTAGCTCATTTAGTAGCGGAGATCTGCTCATAACCTCTTTTTATCATCGCCATTTGCTCCTTTTATGCAGGGCGCAAAAAGTCTTTATGCAAAAATTTAAGACTTAGTAAAAAGTGCGACTACGCCGAGCAAGCTGTGATAAATGGGGCTAGTAAATTTAGCCTTTATCTGCTTTGAGATTTCTGCCAATTTCGAAAAGCATCTTAGTAGTTAGTATCTTTGGCATAAACGCGATAAACGCAGTCGTTATGGAGGCTACGCTTGGCTTTTTTGGCGTGGGTAGCGACGCAAATAAAATAAGCCTTGGTATCATGCTAAATGAGAGCAAAGAGGCGCTTTTTCTGGGCTCTTGGTGGATGGTGCTTTTTCCCCGGCGTGACGCTCTTTTTGCTCATCCTCGCAACCTCGATCATCACGTCAAATTCAAAAAATGGCAATATAAAAATATGATAGAGATTAAAAATTTAAATGTTTTTTATAAGGATAAGAAGCTTTTGCGTGAGCTTGATTTTGCCATGGGCGAGGGTAAATTATAGGTATCACGGGTGCAAGTGGCAGTGGTAAATCGCTCTTTGCAAAGAGCTTAATAAGGCTTTTTGATGATGATTTTTAGAGTGAGGGCGGATAAATTTAGCATTTACAAAAAGATATCTTAAAAACTTAGTCAAAATGAGCTAAAAGAGCACCGAAGAAAGGTCGCTGCGCTCGTTTTTCAAAACTCAGTTGCTAGCCTTCATCCACTTTTAAACGTGGGCGATCACTTTAACGCCTATCTTGGTGGCGATAATAAATCAAACAAAGAGCTTGCATTTGCTTATTTTAGGGAGTTTGGGCTGGGTAATGCAAATCTCATCTGGCACAAATACTCATACGAGCTAAGTGGCGGCGAGGCGAGCCGTGTGCAGATCGCTCTTGCGCTTTGCCTGAAGCCAAAAATCCTAATCTGCGATGAGATAACAAGCGGGCTTGATAGCATTAGCGGTAGCCACGTGGCTGGCATCTTAGAGAGTTTAAAGAGCAAGATGAGCGTCATCTTTTATCTCGCACGATGAGGCGCTGACAAGCTATCTTAGTGATGAATTTGGCAGATGAGAGATGGGCGGTTAAATTTGAAGGAAAAATGCGTGAAAATCAGGCTTGAAAACGTATCAAAAAGTTTAAGTTTTAAGGAGCATTTTAACGCTAGAGCTGAAGTTTTGCACCTTTTAGAGGGGATAAGTTGCGAGCTTGATGATGGCGAAATTTAGCCATTTTAGGGCAAAGTGGCAGTGGCAAAAGCACGCTTGCAAAGCTCATGTCATTTAGCGAGCCAAAAAGTGGGAGGGCAAAATTTATATAAATAATGAAGAGATCACGGACAAAAATGAGCTCAAAAAAAGATATCAGATATATCTTGCAAAACCAAAAACAAGCCCCTAAATCCAGCACTAAAAAGTAAAAACAGCCATCGCTCACGTGAGGTCATATCTTAAGCTTAGCTTTAGCGAAAAATGAGCTCAAAGAGCTTTCTAATAAATTAAAGTTTAAAAGATGAGATTTAGAAAAAAATATCCATCACAGCTAAGTGGCGGCGAGGCGACGAGGGTCGGGATACTGCTAGCGCTTCTTTCAAAGCCAAAAATCCTAATCTGCGACGAGATAACAAGCGGACTTGACAACGAGACGAAGCAAAAGATCATAATTTGCTTTTTAAGCTTAGATGAAAAGATCAGCATTATCTTTTATCACGCACGATATCTTTAAGTGCGATGAAGATAGCGCAAAAAGGTGCTAATCATCGAATCTGGCAAGCAAAGTGGCTTTTGTGGGTAAATCTGAAGATCTTGCAAGCCAAAAATGTCCTTAAAAATACCTCGACGCAGCTAAATTTTATGACGCCAAACTTTGATATAATGCAAGCAAAAAGGTCAAATTTGCTAGTTCATATCTGCTGCTCGGTCGATAGTCACTACTTTTTTACAGCGCCTACGAAAAAGACTCATCCAAATGAGCGAATAGTAGGCTATTTTTTACGATCCAAACATACATCCATATAGCGAATTTTTACTGCGTTTTGAGGACGTGAAGCGAAGCTGCGAGAAGCTAGGCATCAAAGCTAATATGCGGCGAATACGACTACGAAGCGTGGCTTGGCGGCACAAAGGGGCTTGAAGATGAGCCAGAAAAGGGCAAAAGGTGCGAATACTGCTTTGATTTTCGTATGAAAGACTCCGCTAAAAAAAGGCGCTTGAGCTAGGGACTTAGTAAGATCACTACGACGCTTTTGATGAGCCCAAAAAGGACTTTTACTCAGCTTAAAAAGGCGCTTGATGAGGCGGTGGCTGGCTCAAACTTTAGAAGCCGTTGCGGTTGATTATAGAAAAAAATGGCGGCACAAGCGAGCAGTTTATCCTCGCTAAAAAAAGACAAAGCTCTATCACCAAAAACTACTGCGGCTGCGTCTTTGCGCTAAAAAAACAGCGCGACTCGTAGAAATTGCCCCAAAGTGAGCTTATGAGCGAGCTGCACGCAAGAGCACTTTATGGCAGCATAGAAGCGAGGCTTGAGCTTTACAAAAAGGTGCGCCTTTGCGAGGCGAGAGGGAGAAATTTCACCTTTTTAGAAGGCGATTTTTTTAAACTACAGGCTTTTGCGCGCTAGTGTGAAATTTCAAAAATGCTGTGGTGCTAAGCTACTTTGTGCTCTACTCTGGCTTTAAAAAGAGAGATTTGAAAGCTAAATGTGGAGCGTGACTGCGAGATCGATGATGAGCTAAAAGAGGGCACGATATTTATGAACATAGAGCGCTTTAATAAATTTACAAATAGCAAATTTAAAAGCGTGGATGAGCTTTTGCAAAAGGCCGCTAGAGCTTGGCGCTGAGATGAAAATTTCGTAGGCAGATATGCGGGGAGTTTTCGCAAAAATCCTATCATCATCTTAGACGAGGTCAAAAGGGCAGCTACGAATGTACGCAAAGGCTGTTTTTACAACGACAGCGAAGAAAATTTTTGGTTTTAGAGAGCTAAACTTAGACCCATTAAGGCTAAATTTCAGAGATTTTTAAAAAGAGGCTAATAATTTTTTTCTTAGTATAAATTTGTTACAATCTGCCATAATTTACATTACTAAGGCTAAAAACGTGATAGACGTCGTAGAAATTCAAAAATTCTCCCACATAGATTTCCTTTTTTTGCTTATCGATAGAGTTGTCGAGCTAGAGCCTGCAAAAAAATATCGTCGCTTATAAAAATGTAACCATTGGCGAGCCGATATTTCAGGGGCACTTCCGAGTCACCCGATCTATCCCCGGCGTGATGATCATCGAGGGCATGGCGCAAGCTGGCGGCGTGCTAGCGTTTAAGAGCATGAGCGACGAGCATCAAGCTGGCATCGAGAACAAAGTGGTCTATTTTATGAGCATTGACGGAGCGAAATTTCGCCATCCAGTCCGCCCCGGAGATAGGCTAGAGTACAGATTAAATGTATTAAAACATAAAGGCAATATCTGGGTGCTTGAGGGCAAGGCATACGTCGATGATGTGCTATGTGCCGAGGCTGAACTAAAAAGCGATGATAGTCGATAAATAGGCTTTTGCTTAAAAAAAAGAGACAATGAAAAAAATATCCACCAAACAGCAGTTATAGAAGATGGAGCGATCATTGGAGATGACGCAAAATATCGAGGCTTACGCATTTGTAAGCAAAGATGCGGTCCCTGGCAACAACGTCACGATAAAAACAAGGCGCAAGGGTGCTTGGCAAGACGAGGATCGGCGATAACTCTCGTGTATTTAGCTACGCGATCGTGGGCGACATCCCGCAAGATATCAGTTATAAAGATGAGGTCGATACTGGCGTCATCATCGGTGAGCACGCAACTATACGTGAGTTTTGCACGATAAACTCAGGCACGCACAAGGGCGATGGTATAACAAGGATCGGCGATAACGCCTTTATCATGGCATATTCTCACATCGCACACGACTGCATAATAGGCAACAACGTCATTTTGGCAAATAACGCAACACTAGCAGGCCACGTCGAGCTTGGCGACTACGCTGTTGTGGGCGGTCTTACACCTATTCATCAGTTTGTTAGAGTTGGGGAAAGCTGCATGGTCGCAGGGGCAAGCGCGCTAAGCCAAGATGTAGTGCCATTTTGCCTAGCTGAGGGCAACAGAGCCCTATATAAGAAGCTTTCAATGTAGTCGGCATTAGGGCGTAGATTTGACAAAGAGCAGGTTGAAGAGCTTGTTCGCGCTTATAAATTTTTGTTTAATCAAGGCATCAGCCTAAAAGGATCAAGCAAACGAACTGATCGCGAAAAACCAGCGACGAAAAACGTTAAAAAAAATGTGTAAACTTTATATTAGAAACGACAAGAGGAATTCCGCTTGCAAAAGGAAGAGATTAATGGCTAGAAAGTGTAATTTTTGTGGCGAAGCTGAGTCTGCTGAGAGAAGATTATTAGCAGATATCGAAGGAAACGCCTATATATGCGAGTACTGTATAGCAGCAGCATACGATATGATACATGGTGATACAAGTGTAGAAGAGAGTAAAAATGATGAGGCGATAGAGTATCAAAAGCTCACACCAAAGGAGCTAAAAGCAGTACTTGATAACTACGTGATCGGTCAAGATAGGGCTAAAAAGGTCTTTAGCGTCGGCGTATATAACCACTATAAGAGATTTCTAAACAAAAGCGACATCAAAGACGATACTGAAATTTCAAAGTCAAACATCTTGCTTGTTGGTCCAACTGGTAGCGGTAAGACGTTGATGGCTCAGACTTTGGCGAGATTTCTTGACGTGCCTATCGCGATTTGCGATGCGACAAGCCTAACTGAGGCTGGATATGTCGGCGAGGACGTTGAAAATATCCTTACAAGGCTCTTGCAAGCTGCAAATGGCGACGTGAAAAAAAGGCGGAGCAAGGGCATTGTATTTGTCGATGAGATCGATAAGATCGCTAGAATGAGCGAAAAACAGAAGCATCACAAGAGATGTCTCAGGCGAGGGCGTGCAGCAAGCGCTTTTAAAGATCATCGAAGGTAGCGTCGTAAATATCCCACCAAAAGGCGGCAGAAAGCATCCAAACCAAGACTTCATCCAGATAGATACGACAAATATCTTATTTGTTTGCGGCGGTGCATTTGACGGACTTCTTGATATCATCGAGCGCAGAGTTGGTAAAAACGTGCTTGGCTTTAATCAAGAAAAAAACGTGGCAAAAAAATGAAAAAGAAAAATTTACTAAGCCTGCTTGAGCCAGACGATCTTGTAAAGTACGGCCTCATCCCAGAGCTTATCGGCAGACTTCACGTGGTGGCTACTTTAAATGAGATAACAAAAGAGGATATGGTTAAAATTTTGACCGAGCCAAAAAATGCGATATTAAAACAATATCAAAAAGCTTTGTGCGATCGACGGCGCTACGCTCAGTTTGATGATGAGGCGCTTGAAGAGATAGCGAGCCTTGCTATCGAGCGCAAAGACTGGAGCAAGAGGGCTTAGAAGCATAATGGAAGAGCTCATGACAGATATAATGTATGATCTGCCAGAGCTAAAAGACTACGATATCGTGATCTCAAAAGAGACGGTAAAAGATGGTGCAAAGCCAATTTTAATAAAAAACACAATAAATTAACAGCGTAAAGGAAATAGATGTTTTTAGATCAGGTTATAGGCTTTTTCTCAAGTGATATGGGTATAGATTTAGGTACGGCAAACACTTTGGTTTTGGTAAAAGATAAAGGGAATAATCATAAACGAACCATCAGTTGTTGCGGTAAGACGTGAAAAATATGGAAAACAAAGAAATTCTAGCAGTCGGCCACGCTGCAAAAAGAGATGGTGGGAAAAACTCCCGGCGACATCGAGGCGATAAGACCGATGAGGGATGGCGTTATCGCGGACTTTTGACATGACAGAGAGAATGATACGCTACTTTTATAGAAAAAGACGCATAGAGAAAAAGTTTTTTGCGCCCAAGGATCATCATCTCAGTTCCTTACGGACTTACTCAGGTTGAAAGAAAGGCTGTTAGAGAGAGCGCGCTAGGTGCTGGTGCAAGAGAGGTATTTTTTTGATAGAAGAGCCTATGGCAGCGGCGATCGGTGCACATTTACCAGTTCGCGAGCCACAAGGCAACCTTGTAGTTGATATCGGCGGTGGTACGACTGAGATCGGTGTCGTCTCACTTGGCGGTCTGGTAATATCAAAATCTATCCGCACAGCTGGCGACAAGATAGATAGCAGCATAGTTAATTACATAAAAGAAAAATACAACTTACTAATAGGCGAGAGAACAGGCGAGGAGATAAAGATCGCTGTGGGCTCTGCTGTGCAGCTTGAAAAAGAGCTAAGCGTAGTGGTAAAAGGACGCGACCAAGTGAGCGGTCTTTTAAGCAGGGTTGAGCTAACAAGCGAGGATGTGAGAGAGGCGATGAGAGAGCCATTAAAAGAGATCGCAGATGCGCTAAAAACCGTGCTTGAGATGATGCCGCCTGATCTTGCTGGTGATATCGTCGAGACTGGTATCGTGCTAACTGGCGGTGGAGCGCTTATTAGAGGGCTTGATAAGTTCTTGTCTGATATCGTTAAGCTTCCAGTATTTGTAGCTGATGAGCCGCTTCTTGCTGTTGCTAGAGGCACAGGCAAGGCACTTCAAGAGATCGGACTTTTACAACAGCTAACAAATGAAGAGTAAGATTGTTCTTTTTTTGTTTTTATAGCGTTGCTTTGCTGGCGCCTCGATGTTTAAGGGCGAATGTAAGCAACATCTCTATCAAATTTAGCAACTACGCTATAAATTCATACGACAATTTTGCTAAAAGCGTGAAAGATTATATAAACGAATATTTTTAGGCAGGCTAGCGAGATAGAAAAAAACTAAGAGCGCAAAACAAAGAGCTAGAGCGCTCAGCCACGCTTCTATCTACTTTTTGCAAACGAGCTAAATCAATTTTAAAAGATAAAAACTCAACTGCCTACGCCCCAGCCGTAAAGCTAGTAAAAGGGCTTAGTTACGTGCATATCGGGGATTATAATAGAAATCTGGATAAGCGAGTTTGAAGGATACGACCCAAATAAAATTTACGGGCTCATCTATCAAGGAAGCAGCGCCGGCATCGTTATCGCAAAAGACGGCAAGCCACTAGCCTACTTACAAAATGACCCAAAAAGTATATTTGCAGTCTATATAGGAAATGACAAAAATTCCCGTGCGTAGCGCATGGAAATCAAGGCCAAATAATGGTGAAAGTATCCCACAATGGCTCAGCCCAAAAAGAGGGCGACGAGGTCTTTACGAGCGGGCTTGACGGGATATTTTTTTAGTAGGGGTGCCAGTAGGGCGCGTGAGTAGAAATTTTAAAAAGAGAGCTCCTATCAAAGCGTGATAGTTGAGCCCTATGCGAAAGCTAAACATACCAAACTACCTATACGTTGTAACAAAGGAAAAATGATGCCAAAAAGAACAGATATAAATACCATTTTGCTAATCGGCTCAGGCCCTATCGTCATCGGTCAAGCCTGCGAATTTGACTACTCAGGCACGCAAGCAGCCAAGACACTAAAAGAGCTTGGATACCGCGTAGTGCTTATCAACTCAAATCCCAGCCACCATCATGACTGACCCACTCCGCCGACGCAACGTATATAGAGCCGATCACAAAAGATAGCATTTTAAAGATCATTGAAAAAGAAAATATTGACGCCATCTTGCCAACGATGGGCGGTCAAGTGGCGCTAAATGCCGCTATGGAGGTCTTTGAGAGTGGCCTTTTAAAGGATGTGAAATTTCTTGGTGCAAACCCAGAAGCTATAAAAAAGGGCGAAGATAGACAAATTTTTAAAGCGACCATGCAAAAGATCGGCATGGACCTGCCCTGAGAGTAGATATGCTTATAACATGGACGACGCGCTAAAATGCGGCAAATGAGATAGGCTTTCCACTCATCATAAGAGCTAGCTACACGCTTGGTGGTGCAGGAAGCGGCGTGGCTTACAATATGGACTGAATTAAAGAGCTAGCCAACACCGGCCTTGACGCAAGCCCGATACATGAAATTTTGATAGAAGAGAGCTTGCTTGGCTGGAAAGAGTACGAGATGGAGGTCATTAGAGATAGAAATGACAACTGCATCATCGTCTGCTCGATCGAGTACTTTCGACCCAATGGGCGTGCATACTGGGCGATAGCATCACGGTAGCACCAGCACTCACACTCACAGATAAAGAGTATCAGGCTATGCGTGACGCTAGCTTTGCCATACTTCGTGAGATCGGCGTTGATACTGGTGGCAGCAACGTGCAGTTTGCCATAGACCCAAAAACGGGCCGCATGATCGTTATCGAGATGAACCCACGCGTTAGCCGAAGCTCAGCACTAGCAAGTAAAGCCACTGGCTACCCGATCGCAAAGGTCGCGACACTGCTTGCAGTTGGTTTTAGTCTAGATGAGATCAAAAACGACATCACAGGCACGCCTGCTAGCTTTGAGCCGGTGATCGACTACATCGTGACAAAGATCCCGCGCTTTACATTTGAGAAATTCCCAGGATCAAACCCATATCTAGGCACTGCGATGAAGTCAGTTGGCGAGGTCATGGCGATAGGTAGGACATTTAAAGAGAGCATCCAAAAGGCGCTTTGCAGCCTAGAGCGCGATCTTTGCGGATTTAACAGCCTTAGCCTAGAGAAAAACGCTTTGATTTATGGCATCAGAAATGCAAATGAGAGAAGAATTTATATCTAGCACAAGCCTTTAGAGACGGCTTTAACGTGGCTGAGGTACATGAGTTTAGTAAGATCGATCCCTTGGTTTTTGGAGCAAATTTATGAGATAGTTAAACTGAAGATAAGATCGACATGGATATCTTAAACAACGAAGAGCTACTGCGAGAGGCCAAAAGTATGGGCTTTTTCAGACAAGATGATAGCTGTGCTTATAAATGAAAAAGACGATCTTGAGCTTAGCCAAAATGATATCTATTTTGCTAGGCAAAAGCTTGGCATCGAGCTTGAATACAACGAGGTCGATACTTGCGCGGGCGAGTTTAAGGCGCTAACTCCGTATCTTTACTCAACCACAAATATCACTAAATTTCCTAAAAAAGAGCCTGCAAAAGATGCTAAAAAGGTGATGATAATAGGCGGCGGTCCAAACAGGATCGGTCAGGGCATAGAGTTTGACTACTGCTGCGTGCATGCAAGCTACGCCCTAAGAGACCTTGGCATAAAAAAACGATAATGTATAACTGCAACCCAGAAACCGTCTCAACCGACTACGACACGAGCGATATTTTTGTATTTTTGAGCCGATCGATTTTTGAGCACGTTAGATCAGTCATCGAGCGTGAAAAGCCAGACGGCGTGATCGTGCATTTTGGCGGTCAAACTCCGCTTAATTTGCAAAGCGCCTAAGCGTGATCGGCGCTAAGATCATCGGCACAACTGCAAGAGTGATCGACGTGGCCGAAGATAGAAAGAAATTTAGCGAATTTATAAATAAAATAGGCGTCCTTCAGCCTAAAAACGACACCGCCACTAGCCTAGAAGAAGCCTTGCAAAAGGCCGCGACTATCGGCTATCCAGTGCTCGTTCGCCCAAGCTACGTCCTTGGCGGCAGGGCGATGAGAAGGGTGCATAACGAGAGCGAGCTAAAAGAGTATATGAGCGAGGCGGTAAAGGTTAGCAACCACTCGCCAGTGCTACTTGATAAATTTTTACAAGACGCAAAAGAGCTCGACGTGGATGCGATATGTGACGGCAAAGAGGTCTATATAGGTGCGATAATGGAGCACATCGAGGAGGCTGGAATTCACTCGGGCGACTCAGCTTGCATATTGCCACCGATGAGCTTTAAGCGCATGAGATGATAAAAAAAGTGGAGAAGCAAACCAGAGATATCGCGCTAAATTTAGGCGTTGTAGGCCTTATGAATATCCAGTTTGCTATCTATGAAAAACGAGCTTTATATGATCGAGGTAAATCCTCGCGCGAGCAGGACTGTGCCGTTTGTGAGCAAGGCTACTGGCGTGCCTATGGCAAAAGGTAGCTACAAGAGTTATGTGGCAGGGAAATTTACGTGAGGCGCTCAAATTTTATGATGATTACAAGGTTGTTTATGAAGATGGCGACATCTTAAAACCCTCGCGTAAGCTCGCATGTTTGTGTAAAAGAGTGCGTGCTACCGTTTAACAAGCTAAGTGGAGCTGATCTCATCCTTGGCCCTGAGATGAAGAGCACGGGCGAGGTCATGGGCATCAGCCACGACTTTGCAAGCTCATTTGCAAAGAGCCAGATCGCTGCTAGCAACACTTTGCCAAGCAAGGGCAGGGTATTTTTAACGCTAGCTGACGCTGATAAATCTTACGCGCCCTGATCTTGCAAAAGAGCTAATAGCGCTTGGTTTTAGCATCGTCGCAACTGGCGGTACGCATAGAAATTTCTAATCGAAGCTGGCGTGGAAGCTGAGTTTCGTCTATAAGATAAGCGAGGGCAGACCAAACGTCGAAGATAGGCTAAAAATGGTGACATCGCACTTGTTATCAAATACAAGCGATACTAAATCAAGCGTTGATGATGGCAAAAAGATCCGCCAAAATGTACTTAGATTTAAAATCCCATACTTCACAACTATCCGTGCAGCACTTGCAGCTGCTAAGTCACTAAGCACAGTTCAAACTGGCAAAGCATCTTGAAGTAAAAAGCTTACAAGAGTATCTAAGCGAGAGATAGTAATTTTAGTGGCAGTTTTGGCTGCCACTAGCTCAGCTCACTTCTATTTGATTAGCTATTTTTTTAAAAGCGCTAGCTACCTTTAGAGCACTTGCAAAAGGCTAGATGCAGGTTGTATCCGCCAAGCATACCAGTGATATCTAAAACTTCACCCTATAAAGTAAAGCCCTTTACGCTTTTTACACTCCCTAAATTTTCATCTAAAAACTCTGTTTTAACACCACCTTTTGTAACTTCAGCCCTTTCAAAGCCAAATGTCCCAGCTGGGGCAATCTGTAAAGCAAAAAGCCTTTTTATGATGCTCTTTTCATCATCGCTAAATTCATAAAAACGCTCTATCTTTTAAGCCGTACTTTCTTAAAAACTCCAGTCAAATCTCTTTGGTAATGGTAAAAACCGAACTAAGTTGCTTTTTGCCATTTACTAAGTTTTTTCTCACTCAACTCTAGGGCAAAAATTTATGCAATCTGACCCTTTTGCCAAAAAGAGTGAGGCATTTAGTATCGCTGGACCACTTATGCCCCTATGTGTAAAAAGCAGATCACCGCTAATTTATGGCTCTCGTTTTTGGTATTTATCACTACATCTGCACTTAGACTAATGCCGCTAAGCTCTTTAAACCAAAAACTCATCTTTTTGCACGCTAAAGCCAACAAGGGCAGGAGTGGTAGGCGATAGCTCAGGTCAATTCGCAAGCTACCTTGTAGCCCAATATCGCTTGCGCCAAGGGCTTTGTAGCTTAGTCCGCCACTTGCGATGACTCAAATTTCTAGCTCCATTTCTCATCTCTTGTTGAAATTTCATAAAATTTTCATCTACTTTTTTGGCGCCAAGAACCTCTTTGTTATAAAAATATCTGCATTTTTGCCTTTTTAAAAAGCAGGCTCAAAACGCTCTTTGCACCGCTATCACAGAAAAAAATTGATTTTGCTTTTTGCTCGCCAAATTGAAGCTCACTCAGTATTTCTCAAAAACCTGATCAGGGCTTAGTACTTTTTAAAAATTTTGCTCTATACATTTCTCGCTCGCCAAGGTAGTTTTTAGCGCTTACAGCGGTTTGTGATGTTGCACCTGCCGCCACCGCTTTGCTAAGATCTTTTTGCCAGCGCTGCTGTTTTTCTCTAAAATGGCAACCTTTTTGCCCTTTAACGGTGCCCCTAAAAAGAGCCCGCTAGCACCAGCACCAACGATGACGACGTCGTAGATCAAAACTTCAAGCTCTCTTTAAAGGCCGCCTCGCTTGTTAGGCGGGAGTCAAATTGATCACTTGATTTTTTTCTCATTTTTGTAATAATCCACCACGCCTTTTTGGCTGTTTAGAAGCTCCACCTGAAGCTCGCTTCAGGGCTTAGGTAGATATTTTTTAAAAATTCTTGGATCACCCAGGCTAAATAGCAAAACAAAGCCAGATCACGCAAAGCACCACGCAGATGATGGCAAGCACTTTTAAAACCAAAGGCGTGCATGATGTATCCGCCAAACGCGCCCCCAACGAAGCTGCCAGTAGCCAAATGAGTTAAAGATGCCAGAGCGGTGCCTTTTTTTGTGAGGTTTTTACAAACTTGGTCGCGGTTGATTGCATGATTGGCTCGTGAAGGTTAAAACCTATAAAAATATAGCGATGCCAACCACAAAGATAAATTCCCTGTAAAGCTAAGGGCAAAAATGGCGTAGGTTAGGGCAAAAAGCAGCGTGCCAGCTATCAAGATGACCTTGCTAAGCCCCTTGCCATCGCCCAGCGCGCCAGCTAGCCCCATAGCCAAAAAGCCAAGCACAGCGCCAAGCGTATAGACCTTGTAAAGCTCTGCTGCTCCTCATAGCCATACTCTTTTACTAAGACGATAAGGGATCACCAAAAATGCGATGCTTGTGAGCATCTTTTTGCATGAAAGAGGTGATGGTATGATCATGTAGTCTTTTTGCAAAAAGAGCTTGCCAAATGGCACCTTTTTCAGCCTTTTGCGCTCACTTTTATCTCTTTTGGCACGACGGTGTAGAGCAGCACGACACAAAAGTAGGGCTAAGAGCGAGCACTTAGATAAAAGAGGCTTGAAAGCCCGAAACTTTTTAGCAAAAAGCGGTCCAAGCACCATCGAAAGCGTGAAGCTAAGTCCCATAAAAGCGCCCATTATCGCCATGGCTTTTTGAGCGATTTTTCTTCAGCCACAAAGTCGCTTATCATCGCTGCTGCCACAGCTCCCACGGCTCCCACACCTTGTAAAAATCTGCCAAATAGCATAGTGTAGATGTCGCTTGCCAGAGCGCAGACGATAGAGCCAGCCACAAATATCAAAAGACCGATGGTTAGCGCTTTTTGCGGCCGATCTTATCTGAGAGAGCGCCGAATGGCACTTGAAAATATCATCTGTGAGATCGCATAGACGCCTACTATTAGCCCCACTAAAAACTCATTTTGCGCCGCCAATGTAGAGCATAGAGGGCTAAGAACTGGCAGGACTATGAAAAGTCCAAAAATCTACTAGCTACGATAAAAGATAGTGGCAAAACGCTTTTTAACATCAATTTTTCCCTTATTTTTAAAAAGGACTAAGTTTATCATTTTAACACTAATTTAAATTTAAAAATGTAATCTACTTTTTGTAAAATACGCCCTAAAAATCAAGGAGTTTTGCGATGAAAAATCATGCTTGCGACATCAAATTTAGATAAAGTAAAAAGAGATAAAAGAGTTTTTAAAAAGGCTATGAAAGATTTACGCTTTAAGCGCAGGGTTGTAAAAAGCCATTTGAGATCGTTGAAGATGGCAGCACTTTTTCAGCAAAATGCGCTCATAAAGTCAAGAGCCGTCTTTGAAAAGCTTAAAGAACAAAGGGCTTGAGGACGAATTTGTCTCACTTAGCGATGATAGCGGCATTAGCGTGGACGCGCTTGGTGGCGAGCCGAGATTTACTCAGCACGCTATTTTGACCTTGATGAAAATGGCAAAAGTGTGCGGCAAAAACGCAAATGACGCAAACAATAGAGCAAAGCTCATCTGCAGACTAAATGCTCTAATACAAAGCTCACCAGCTCACTACACCGCCCTCGTATCGCTATTAGTTCAGCATTTGGCGACTACACGACGCATGGCTTTTATGTATGGCGAGGCGATAGATGAGGAGCGCGGCACAAACGGCTTTGGCTACGACGCACTCTTTATCCCAGATGGCTTTTTACAAAGACGCTTGGCGAGCTAGATAACGAGACAAAGCTTAAAATTCTCACCGCTCAAAGGGCTAGAGCTTGTACTCTGTGCTAAAGAGCCTAAAGAAAAACTTTAGTTAAGCTCCTTTAGTCCCTTGCTGGCTCGCTCAAAAGACCCAGCGCACGAGGGTTTTGCTCTTTACCTTTTTAGATACTCAAGCACTTCTTTTGTAGTTTTTGGCGGCTTGATCTTTTCCATCAAGCTTTGCTAGGTCGTTAGCGACCTCTATTAAAAGCTCTGATCGCACAAGCTCGTTATTGCTTAGATCTGGCGTGATATCAAGCTAAATTTAACGCTAAAATGTGGTTTTCGTAGGCTTTTTGCAAAGTCATTTTTCATGTAGTAGGTGCTGCTGATGGACTTTATGCAAGCAGCTCGTCGCGCATTGGGGCATTTGGTGACGTCATCAAAATGAGCTTCTTGAAAAATTAGCAAAGCGCTTCGTCGTATTTGCCTAGTATCTTTTCTGCTGCGCCTATGTTTTGATAAGAGCGTGCTAGCAGTAGTTTGTCGTTAACGTTTGCCGCGAGCTCTAGGGCTTTTTGCGAGAGCTCTAGTGCCTTTTGAGGCTCTTTATTTACCATGCAAATGCTGGCGCCATTTATTAGCGAAGTGATCGCTCGCTCGGTGTTGCCCTCTTTAAGCAGACATCAGTCGCTTGCTCGGCTAATGGCGGCTCTCTCAAACTTTCTATCACTTTTATAAACTCATTTACGCTTTGCACTAGGTCGTCGCAGCTACTCTGCAAAGAGGCAAATAGGCGCTAAAAATGGCAAAAATTTTCTCATCTTTTTTCTCCTTTAGAATTTGGCTCATTTTACCTTTTGAAGCTAGGAAATTTATATTAACTTTGCTAAAATCATCTAGTACTTCTAGGAGCCAAAAATGTCAAATATCTTAATCATCGGAGCAGGTGGCGTTAGCCAAGTCGCAACCGTAAAATGTGCGATGAACTCGGACGTTTTTACAAATATCACCCTAGCAAAGCCGCACAAAAAGCAAGTGCGACGCGATCGCTCAACTTTATAAAAGATCGCCTTGGCGTGCAGATAAACACCGCGCAGATCGACGCTGACGACACAGCGGCCGTGGTGGAGCTCATCAAACAAACAAAGGCTGATTTGTTTCTAAACGTCGCGCTGCCGTATCAAGACCTAACCCTTATGGACGCTTGCGTAAAGGCTGGCATACCTACATAGACACCGCAAACTACGAGCACCCAGACACCGCGTAATTTGAGTATAAGCTTTGCTGGGCGAAGGATGGTGACTTCAAAAGAGGCTGGCACCATGGCGCTTCTTGGCTCTGGCTTTGACCCGTGCGTGACAAACGTATTTTGCGCCTATGCACAGCTAAAATTTATTTTGACGAGATCCACGATCGATATCCCTAGACTGCAACGCTGGCGATCACGGATATCCATTTGCGACTACTTTCAACCCAGAGATAATTTACGTGGAAGTTAGCGCAAATGGCCGCTACTGGGAGGCTGGCAAATGGATCGAAACAAAGCCGATGCAGATCATGTTTAAGTGGGACTACCCAAAAGTTGGCGTAAAAAGACAGCTATCTGCTCTATCACGAGGAGCTAGAAAGCCCTAGTTAAAAACATCAAAGGACTAAAGAGAATTTCGCTTTTTCATGACCTTTGGACAAAGCTACCTAACTCACATGAAGTGCCTAGAAAACTGGGAATGCTACGCATCGACGAGGTCGAGCATAACGGCATGAAAATCGTGCCGATCCAGTTTTTAAAGACCTTGCTACCTGACCCTGCAAGCCTTGGCCCTCGCACAAAAAGGCAAAACAAAACATCGGCTGCGTGATACGTGGGCTAAAAGATGGCAAAAGAGCGCCAAGTCTATATCTACAACGTCTGCGATCACGAGGGCTTTGCTACGCCGGGAGACAGGGCGCGCAGGCAGTTAGCTACTACCAGGCGTGCCAGCGATGATAGGCTCACCAATGGTTGCAAAGGGCATCTGGAGCGGCAAAAGGCGTTTTTAACATGGAGTAATTTTGACGCAAAACCTTTCATGGACGAGCTAAATAAGCAGGGTTGCTGTGGGAGGTAATAGAAATGAAACCGGAGAGAGATACGAAGTTTAATCTTTAGACTCGTTAGGTTTGTCTTTTTCACTTATATCTCGTTAGGCCCGATTTTTAATGCTCACGTATCACATATACGCTCCGCTTAAAAATCGAATTTCGCCTTGTCTCAAGCGAAAAATACTTCGCTCAATTTAGTTCCGCAACAAACTGCCCGCTCTAGTCTTAAGATCTGCTCATCTCATTTCACAACTCTTTTACAAATTTTTCAAATATAATAAAAGCCATAAATTTAGAAAGGAATGAGTGCTAACGATAGTAATTTATATATTTTGGTGGCAGCTCTTGCGCTTGTTTGCGTGATACTAGCGGCATTTTTGATAAACAAAGATGCAAAATGCAAAAACAAAGAGAAGCTTTTGAAAAATTTACAAGATGAGTTAAAAAGATAGCGAGCGGCTAAATATCGAGCAAAGAGCGAAGCTTGAAGCAAGTAGCGACAAGATAGATGAGCTAGCTAAAAATTTAGACGAGTATAAAATTTCACTCAAGCAAAAAGATGAAAAAGAGGACGAGCTAGAGCGCGAGCTAAGGCGCTTAAACGAGGAGCTTGGCAGCCAAACAAAGATGGCTGAGATGGCAAGGTCGCTATCTTTAGACTTTACAAAGCGAGCTTGGCGCAAAAGAGGATGAGCTAAAAAGATCAAGCGAGAGTGAAAATGAGCTAAAACGCGCTATCGTCGCTCTAAAAAGCGAGATCGAGGCCAAAGAAAACATCCTAAGATCGCAAGAAGAGAATTTAAAAAAGGTAAAAAACGAGCTACGTTAGAGTTTGCAAACCCTTGCAAATAAGATATTTGAAGAAAAAAAGTGCGATTTCTCAAAAACAGCAAAGAGTCGCTTGAGCTCTTGCTAACGCCACTTGGCGAGAAGATAACAAGCTTTGAAAAAGAGTAAATGACGCCCACAGCGACTCGCAAAAGAGCGCAGGCGAGCTTAGTGCGCAGCTAAAAGAGGTGGTCGAGCTTGGCAAAAATATGTCAAAAGAGGCAAACTCGCTAAGCACGGCGCTAAAAGGCAGCAACAAGGTCCTTGGCAACTGGGGCGAGATGCAGCTTGAGCGCACACTGGAGGCTGCTAGACTAGAAAAGGGCACGCACTACACTTCGCAAGAGAGTTTTGACGTGAGCGGCAAAAAGCTCATACCTGACTTTGTCGCCAATTTCCCAGACGACAAACAGATGATAATAGACAGCAAAGTCTCGCTCCATGCTCTACGAAAAAGGCAGTCGCTGCGGCTGACCCGGCGCAGAGCAAAGCTAGCTCTTGGCGAGCACATCGCCTCAATCAAAAAGCACATCGACGAGCTAGCTAAAAAGACTACTCATCGCTTGTGAAAAGTCCTGATTTTTCAGTGCTGATGTTTGTGCCAGTTGAGCCGGCATTTTTGGAAGCTTTGGATTGATCCATGATTTAACTATGGCTACGAGAAAAAAAGTGGTGCTAGTCTCGCACACGACGCTTATGCCGCTACTTCGCGTGGTGGCAGATGTATGGCGCATGGAGCATGGCAACAAAGAGGCAAAAGAGATATTAAAGAGTGCAAATGAAATTTATGAGAAATGTTTGCACCGTCGCTGAGAAGCTAAATAGGCTTTGGAAACTCGGTGAGATCAGTAAATGATAACTTCAATGAGGTCGTTAAAAGCGTGAGCGGTCAAGGTGGAAGCTTGATAGTAGGCTGGAGAATTTAAAAAGATTGCTATAAATCCCAAAGATACGCAGGTAAAGAGCTTGAAGCAAGACCTAGAGAGATCTTGCATAGCTAGCTCTAAAAGAGTACTGTAGGATTTAGAGCAAAGTTTTTAGCAGGCGCTAGAAAGAGCCTTTAAATTTGAGTGATGCATATGCACATTAGTTGAGTTATCATCACTCATCTGTTGCATATTCATCATCATCTTGTGGTGATCATGCATAGGCATATCTGCTGGCATGTTCATCGGCATATTCATCTGCATATCCATCGCGCCGTTTTCAGCCTTGTAGCCAGTTATAGTAGGATCAACCATGCCAAATATCATAGCGACGTGTCCGACGATCAAGAAGAAGATTAGCAGGCAAAAAGTGAAGCTTTTAGCTTTGCCTTTTTGGCTTGCATTTTTATAGATCAAATTTAGCTCTAAAAGTGCGATGCCAAGAAGTGGGATGACGCCGATGAGATATGAGTAGATAGCGATGACATCGGCATATCCGCGCCATTTTATGGTTGGATAAATTTTTGCTAAAAAGTAGATCATAAGGAGCTGTCAAAATAGACCCCAAGTACTATGCCAACAATTTGCTAACAGCCTAAAGCCAGCATTTTTGCCGCTATCCATGTGATACATCGTGAAAAACTCCATCGCCACTAAAAAGCTCCGCAAGCCCTATAGGTATCACCATGTAGAGGATTAGATTGTAAGGTTGATCGAGCGATAAAAGCTCCATGTAGTGTGTCATTACCATTGTAAACTTTGTATAATGTAAAGAAAATTTATCACCAAATGGCTAAGATAGTTAAAAATATCAAGAATAGTTGTGAGATTTAAGTGGATATTACATTACTCCTAGCCGTGCTAAGAGTAAATTTAAACTAGTCTTTAAACTCGTGTGAGATGACTGGGGAGAATTCCTCCCAGTGAAGTTTGGTTTTAATAGTTGGCATCTTGCTTTGAAAATGGCTCTTTTAAGTGCTGCCATAGCGACGCTTATCGCCTTGTGGTTTGGCTGGTGCTTCTACGCTTAAAACGGCTCTTTTCAAGCTCGATGAAGTCTTTAAAAATGATCGGTGAGCGGAAGAATTTGCATTTTTATGAGCTAAAAGCAGCGAGCCAAACTCATCTACAAATAATTCGAAGTCTCGCAAAGAGCTTGTCGCTGATATTTTTGCATCGTTAATCCCATCATTTAAAAACGTAGCATCGCATATAGTGCCAACATAGTCCTCGCTGTCCTCGTAAAGCTCTTATCACGCCTATATGGGCTATAGGTTTAGCAGTGGATCACCCTAAGTCTAGCAGCTCCATTGTCTCTGCCCCTCTTCATAAAATGAGGCGCTTAAAGGGATATTTGTAAAGCCAAAAAGAACCTCTATTTTGCTCATTTACAAGCTCTTTAAAGCTACTTTTCCAATCGGCAATGCCTCTGCGCTTTGCTCACTTAGAGGATTTTGCGCTAGGTAGCTTAGCTGCTCTCCACCTTGCACCTTTTCATCGCTCGTGTGAAAAAAATAGCGGATAAGCTGCATCTGTAAAAATATGCTCTTGCTTTTTGTGATGTTCTTATCCATTTAATAAACCTCTCATCGCGTTTAGTTGGGCTTGCGTACCATGATCTTTTGGCTCTTGCAGTCGGCACAGTAGTAAAGAGCTTTTATCTTGGCTCATGTTGCCAAAACGTGGCTGCATGATCGCCGCGATCTTCTCGACTGCTTTTTTAGTCGCAAACCTTTTCCGCACCCACGCAAGCAACAGTTCGTCATGCGCAAGCTCGCTATAAACGAAGCCTCAGGCTTAAGCGCCAGCTTTGCACAACCCAGCGAGATGGTGTTTTTCTCAGCGCAGCTTAGCTCGCAGTAGCCACAGTGCGGTGCAGACGCTGTTAACAAAATCGAATCGTGTTCTTTATCAGCCACCGTGCGCTTACGTTACTAAGCGCCGACGCAGCCAGGCAGAGCGTGCAAGTTTCAGCGTTTTATCGCAAACCTCGCCATCTCTTATCATCTCGCCGCTTTTACGACGCCAAGATCGCCTCTCTCACGATAAACCTCAAAGCCTTTTTGGCGTACTCTTCTTTGGCAGTGCATATTCGCTGATAGAGTGCTGAGAGCCGTCTCATAAATTTAGCCTTTTTAGCGCATTTTCAAGGCCAGTTTTGTCTTTTGCGTGGTGTATGGCGGTCTCTACTTAAGCTCGTAATTTGATTTAAGATGCTACATGGCGTCCTTTTCGCCCTCTGCCAAGGTTCTTGCTATATAAAATCACACCGAGCCACTTTCTTGAAGAAGTGTTAAAAATGCGTTTGCTGTAAGAAGTGAGCGGCTGAGATGGCAAAAAGGCAGGACGTTTTCTGGTAGGCTCACATTTAGCTCATCTAGGCTCTATCCCTCAGGCACGATGAGTGGGATCTTGCCCTTGTAAAGCTTAAGCGATAGTGGCAAACGAGCTTTTGTGGCATTAGGCGTGAGTCGAGCGCGCCAATAGGCAGACGCTGATGCAGTTTCCGCAGTTTGTGCAATCTCATCTCGTGAAAAGACAAGTGTGCTTTGTCGCATCCTCTTTTAAGATAGCAACCGTTACAAACCTCAGCGCAACGACCGCAATTTCACTCTGTGCTCGTGATACTGACAGATTGATGAGTCGTATTGAGTAAAGCTTTTATATCTATGGGCTTTTGCATTTAAAGGTGTACCACGCACTTTTCATCTTTTAGTCCTGAAATTGTAGCAGCCGCTTTTGTTTTTTAGCATATGTCCCTTGCGTTTTCAACCAAGAAAAAGTCGCAATCAACCTCAATCTGTATCACTTTGCTCTACACCAAAACGCTTAGCTCTGCCAGCCGCGCTGTATATACTGAACCTCAAAGCGTAAGTCATCACTGCAGCCATTTTCTTTAGTAATCGTTAGTCCTCGCGGCCCGAGTTGCTATTACGACAACATTTTTGCCGACCTCTTTTTCGTAATCCACATCCTTTGCCATATCAAAGGCGCTAACCTTGCCTCGTAGAGTAAAAGTGTGTTTTTGGCTTTTTCTAAGACGCTTGCGGTGGTATTTTGTACAGAATTTATTCTCTAGGCGCGATGATGTTTTGCTTTTAGCTTGAGAGCTCTGAGACTAGATAGTCGCCATTTTCGTTGTTGATCTCTATCTGCCCATTTAGCATCAAAGCATCGTCAAAAATCGCTTATAAAAGCCAAATTTTTCATTGTTCTCCTATTATCAAAAATACGGCATTCTATATAATGGATTAATATGACTCTGGAATTTATATGCTCTGCTCTAAGTTTTAATTTATAATATTTTCTTATGTTAAAATCACGCCTTGGTAAAACTAATCTTACTAGGAGTGCAAATTGAACGATCTAAGAAATATCCCATGTTGATAGGACTCATAAAAACGAAGCATCGGGCTTGACACGAGCTTTAGTACTATGCTTGCAAGGTACCTTTTAGATGAGGTTAGCTGTATCTAAAACTGAAAACGCAGCTTTGAGAGCGAAGAGATAATAACTGATCCCAGATGAGTACTATAAATTGTAATGAAGCTACCTCTCGCGGTGCTAATTTGAACCGGTGTGACCATACATACAAACCCTCGCTAGCGTTGATAGATAGTTAGCCCTAAGGGGCACCGCCCTGCTATCACAGATACTCAAACCCTGAATACAACCTAAACATAGCGCCGCGGTAACAGATACGACTACGTTGGCTCGCCATCAGCAAGGGCTTTGGTTTTGAGGACGCTATGTAAATAACAACGCAAGCGCTGTATTTTTGGTGCTAAACACCTTTGCAAAGGGCAGAAGTGGTCGTTAGTAGAGGCGAACCAGTCGAGATCGGTGGTGTTTTCAGAGTGCCAGAGGTGATGGCAAAGCCGGTGTATGATTTAAAAGAGGTTGACATGACAAACAAAACTAGCTAAAGGACTATGAAGAGGGATCACGCGAAGAGACGGCTGATGCTTGTGAAGGTTCAGATCAAATTTTGACATTGTTGGTTTTAGAGGAAGTACCATGGCAAATGAGATAAGCGAGCAGCAAGGCAGCAATGGATAGATTATTTTGATCCTGGCAGTGGATTTACGGAATGGCTATTTAACTTAGACAAAACGAGCCAGATCATTTAAAAAGATGTTTCGCCAGGTTAGTTTTTAGTGGTGACAAGCTGGTCGGTGCAGGTGCAGTGTGGCACAAAGCGCTTTCGAGTCGCAAAGCTTAGAAAAACCAGCTTTTTATGATGCTCATGTCGATAAAGTGATCATCTCGCTTTTGGCCGAGAGCATGAAAGCCCATTCAAACAAAAGAATTTGAGCTAATAACAACGCAACCACTCACAAAAGCGTAAAAGAGCTTGAAAGCTCATACCTATAAATAAATGCAAATTTACCGCTTGAAATAGTCGCGCACTTCTACCTTTGTAGGAGGTGGGGCGATGCCAACAAAAGATCCCGCGTGGTTTTGGCATTTGGTGGCGACGCAAAATTTAAACGAGCTGTATCGAAGGGCAGGTGATCGGGCGCTAGAAAATGACAATTATGTTTGATCTTAGATCGCTTCTGATGAGGACGCAGAGACGCTAATAAAAATAATAAATGAAACGGAAGAAAATGAGTTTAATAATAGGAACAGCAGGGCATATCGACCACGTTGAAAACCGCGCTTATAAAGGAGCTAAACGGCTTTGAAGGGGATAACTTAAGAGGAGCTAAAAGCGGCATAACGATCGATCTGCTTTGCTTTCACCGCATGATGAAAATATCGTATCGATCGACGTGCCTCGACATGAAACTCATACAAAACGATGATATGGCGCGTATGCGCTTTTGATGCGTGCTTTGTGGTGGCGGCGCAAATGACGGGCTGAGGCCACAAAGCTTGGAGCACCTTGAATCTAAACTCCCTTGGCGTGAAATCATAATCGTGGCACTTACAAAGTGCGATTTGCTGATGAGGCCACATAAATTTAAGAAAAGAGATAAGAGATGAAATTTCAACGAAAACCTGCAATTTTAGGGACTTGCCGTTACATAGGGGATAAGGCGAGCATCGATGAGCTTAGAAACTATTCTTTACGCTAAGAGCTAAAGCGCGATGAGGAGGGCGTTTTAGACACTATATCGATAGGGTTTTTAGCCCAAAAGGTATCGGAAATGTCGTAACCGGCAATCGTGATAGAGGGAAGTTAATAAAATGAGAAGCTTTTTAACCATGACGCTGGCAAAGAGGTGCTAGTAAGAAGGTAAAGCCACGATACTCTGTTGATAGCGCTGAGCAGCCGCGCGGCGCTTAATCTAACTGGCATAGAGCTAGCGAGCTAAAAAGGGTCAGTCTACTTAGCAAAAAGGGCTTTTTAGGATTTAGAGGTTGATGCGGTCGTAACCGCTAACTGGATACATTCACAAAGCGTGACATTTGCGTGGGCGCTGTAAAAACGTCCCTGCAAAGGTGCTAATACTGAGCCAAAAAGATGATAGCTACTTTGTGAGCTTTCTACCCTCAAAGCGATATGTTTTGAAATGGACGAGGCCTTTGTGCTCATCCCGATGCGCGTGATAGGCGGTAGAAAGTTAAACCTCTGCTTGGAGCGACTAAAAAGGCTGGTAACTTTCTTTTTAGCCTCGCTTTTAAAGCAGATTTTGTAGGTTTTCATACTTAAAGAGGCTCACAAAATGGCTTTGGCATCATCTCTTCTTATCAAAGATTTGTTCAAAATCACGAAGAAGCCGTAAGTGTAGCTAGTCCAAATGTCGTCGATGAAAAGGTTTATATATCTATGATCTAAGCGCGGTTGAGCGGATAAAATCAGCTTCACACTTTATGATAGAAAAGAATGAATTTGCTGTATTTTCAGCTCAAAAGTATCAGCTGGAAAACTTGCTTGGCTAGCTGCATCGAAACTTTCCAAAAAGCACTTGATGAGCTTGAAAGTATAAACTTAATCTCTATGATGGCGTTCTATATGCAGTGTTGATCTTAGCAAACCAAAAAGTTAGGTGAAGAGTAGATCTATGAAATTTTAGAAAGTAAGTTAGTCTCAACTGCACCATATACAATATATATGATGAGTTAGAGATCGATAGGGTTAGCGGCGACAATGCCCTCTTAAAAGCTAACCGCAATGGGGCAGGGCTGGGTCATACAGAGCAACCTTTTCATTACTAGAAAACTCACTAAAATGGCACTTGATAAACTAAGAGATCATAAAAATCAAGGCTTTGTGAAGTCACAAACGCTAGGATGCGCCACTTTGGTGAAAAGCAGTAATCGCTCACCCGAGCAGCCTGATCTTGAGAGTGACATAATGAAGCAAGGAAATGATAGGGTCGCAGTTAGTATTCATCTCACAAAAAGCAAAATATAACTGCCAATGTAGGATAAAAATGAGTGATCTTAGCCTCAATCATCGCGGCGGACCAGCCCTAATGGCAAAAGCGATAAACAGAGGACTTCTACCTCAAAATGGCTGATAGTACGTAAAAGCAAAAGTAGCATGATCGTCACAGTGGCAGGCGATCGAAGCTGTCGGTAAAACTAAGCAAAGATGGCAACTCCACAAGATGAGATCGTTTTACAAAAGGCATTCATCTTCCCCAGACGTAATCGATCTAAAAGAGCAAAATCATACCGCTGAAGTGAAAAAGAGTCATCGCAAAGGGCTTTTCTGTAACGTATAAAGATGAAGACAAGGCAAATATCATCGTTCTGGTAGCGACCCTGCAAAAAGCCAACTATCATAATGTTTTCAGACCCAGAGTGCCCATACTGCAGAGCAGAGCTAGCAAAAGATCGAGACAACGCTAAAAGATAGCAACGTTGAGATCGTCCCAACTCCAGTGCATGACATCTCATACTAAAAAAGCTCACTAATCTACAAAGATGCAAAAGCTGCTAAGAGAGTGACAGTGATAAGGTTGGGGAAATTTTGAAGAAAATACTACGCTGAAGACCAGATGTAGATGATAAGAGCGTTAGCAAAGAAGATGTCGCAAAGATCGATAATCTGCGCAAAAATACTTTGCAGCTGGCGTTAGATCGCGCCACGATCGAAATAAGGACTAAGATACATTTCTTAGAGTTCAGACTTTTCTACCAACAATTTAAAGTATATTTAACCATATTTTTAATAACACTCTTAATTAAACTTTTATATTTACTTGTTAACTTAGATATAACAATTTACATAGTTTAACTTTAGGTGTTAAAATGCTCAGCTATTTGAGATATGTGACACTAAATATGCACGCATTATTGAACCGACCAGAGATTTCTGGGGCATGAAAAATCGGATCAAGAAGAGATTTTCCAAAAACTCTGTGTCGCCAGCGGAGTACTCGTCAGTCTCAGCCGTAGCAAAGTGACTAGCGATGACTTGGTTCTGATGACAATGGCGTTGTCGAGTGCCGTAAACAAAAAGAGGTGCTTTTATGAGCGAAAAACTGGAAAACCACTACAAAATCGCATACTAAGGGAGAAAAACCATGAGTGATGCACGATAGGAAGACGTTCATTTTAAAGCGCACGCACTTGGTGCTGGATTACAATGGCTTTTTGACAAAAATGATACGATAAGACACGCCAGCGCAGAGGATAAAAAGATCCTTTCCGCTCAAAAAAGGTTAGAACTATTTTACACGTCGCTCAGCAGGCTGTGGTATCGAGGCTGAGGTACAAGATGGTGTTTGGTTCGTCAAGATATGGCATGTTTCACCCGGATATCTCAGGGCGTTCACACGCTCAAAAGGTATCGATCAGATCGACCTTACACACAGCAAACAACGCATCAAATATCCTATGAAAAAGGTTGATGGCAATGGCAGAGTACTTTCTGCGATCTGCTGTAAATGAGATCGGCGATAAGATGCTTCAGATCCGCAAAAGAAGATGGTCCTGATACGTTATATTCTTAGGATCTGGCGAATGTGACAACGAGCAAGCATATTACGTTTGTAGTAATCGGCTTGCGTTTTGGGGCACAAACAGCAACGACCACGTAGCGTTAATTTGACATAGCGCAACAGTCGCCGGTGTGGCGAATACTGGGGTTATGCGCGATGACAAACCACTTTTGAGTATATGGCTGCAAACTCAAAAATGTATATTTATAATAGGTGCAAACCCAGCGTGGCAAAACCCAGTTGGCGGTACAGAAGCAACACTTTCGCAAGCAAAAGATAGATACAACGCAGAAAAGGATCGTGGCTGATCCAAACTTCTTTACAAAATCCACGCACGCTGATCTATACCTAAGACAAAGATCAGGCACTGATATAGCACTTGTTTATGGTCTTATCCACATCATCTTAAAAATGGCTGGGAAGATAAAGCATCGAGAGAGAACTTATGGTATCGACGAGATAGGCAAAGAGGCTGAGCTACTGACACACCAGAGGTCACGTCTGACGTTACGTGGTACCAGTTGATAAGCCAATGGAAGCTGCAAATGCTAGCTCACACAAAACCAGTACTGTTGTTTGGGCACTTGGTATCACTCTGCACTCAGTTGGTAGCTCAAAATACTGTCAGATCACCTATCCTACAACCAATCCTGTACGGCAACATGGCAAACCAGTGGCGGCTGTAACATCATCCGTGGCACGACAACGTTCGCAAGGTCCATCTCGATATGCGTGCAACCTCCTCAGATAGCTTGCAGCGATGTATTACGGACTAACTGACGCGGCTTGAAGTACTACTTTCAAGGCTGGGTGTTGATTATGACGAGTTTCGTAAAACGCTGCAGTCTCAAACTACAAAGAGCCAAAACAAGGCGGCACACCAGTTAGACTGTCGAAGAGTATTACGCACGATCCTCAAAATCCAGAGGATAGAAACTGATAAAATGAAAAGGCTATCACTTTCAAACATGGTGCAAGGCGTTCTTAAGAGGAGAAATATTCCTTTAGTGAGCGGTGCATTAAGAGTTCTTTTGGGTGCAAGGAACTGGCGTTCACATCCATGGCGCACCTAGCAGTAATCCAAGAAGAGCTCATTAGATATGACTCGTCGTACTGAGCCATTTGTGAAATGAAATTTTCATCCTTTCAGACAGAAAAAGATGGCGTTTTATATTCAAGCCGGTAGGCAACTGCCTTTGAAAACGAAGGTCACGTAAAGCGCTACAAACCGCCCAGGTCAGTGGAGAACAAAGTCGTTGATCCACTCTGTGAGAGCAAGGGCGATCATCGAAGTAAATGTTTGCATTTGCTAAGAAATGGCTTTTTATGATGAATACAAAAGGCATGAAGATGGCTGTTGCAGATAGAGAGCTCAAAACAAGGTTAAAGATGACTTTGTATGGCCAGATGAGATGCGACAAACGAGATAGCAAGGGTTGGAAATTTTATCGGTTATGGCGGCAGAACTGTTGAGATGTTTAGACGTCACCAAGCAACTGGGATACCCTGACCCAGATACTAACAGGTCTTAAGTATGAAGCAAAAGGTGAGTACTACGGCAAGCCAAGGCCAGCATGATGAAAACACCCGCACACCGATACTTTACGATATGAGCAAGCCTTATGCAGAGGGTGGTCGGTTTAGAAACCGCTTTGGTTTATTATAACGGCGTTAGTCAGTTAGGCTAGCGAAGAGGCAACTGGTTGGCTCAGCTATAAAAGGTGGCTACCCACAAATCACAAAAGATAATATAGAAAAGTCCTAGGCATCACTCTAACAGAAGAGGAGAAGGCTACATAGGACCTAGCTGACAATTGACCATAGCGGTATCATCTTAGAAAATGTCGAAAAGGTGTCGTCAAAGTGGTAATGCAAGGGCTGAGCTATCGTTTGGGGAATTTCTTGATCCGGTCTCCAAAACATAGAGAGCCTATCCACCACCACGATGGATCTTTGTCCAAAAGTGACCCAACTTTTGATGATCAAGCTAGAAATTTCTGCAGTTTCACTAGATTTAAGTCGAGCAACAAGCAAAAGACTGGTCAAAAGAGTTTCCTATCGTATTTGTGGGTCACACAACGCGTCGTAATGTGCGGAAAATGGGAATGATAGAAAGAACTAGTAAATACCTCTCTTGCTATCACACCTGGAGATGTTTGCTATCGTTCACCCTGAGCTTGCTTTAAAATACGGCAGCATAAAAGATCGGGGTGAGATGATCCACAGCCCACAAGGCACAAAGATCAAAGTAAGACGCTACCACAGCTATATGGTCACCCAGTTGTGAATTTAGCGCCCGTCTCACAACTTCGCTGGCGTTATGCAAGGTGCGTTGATCTCTCGTGCCTCGCCACCCAGAGGGCACTGCCAGCCTCCATGTTATCGGCGAGCTTTTAACACAAAGCGTTACTAACTACGCAGGATTTGGACCGTCATACTCACCAGTAATTTAACGGTGGTCTTTGCCGCATAGAAAAAGCTGAGGAGTATCACCTCTAAAACATCGTTTTATCACGAGTATGGCGAGAGACGCCCTTAGGTAAAGAGGCAAGGAGACGGCAAGAATGAAATTTTCAGGTGGATACTTCAATAGCTGTATCAGCTGCTATGGATGTCAAGTCGTTTGCTCCTTCTGCTCACGAGCTTCCAGTAGGAATTTATAGAAGACAGGCCATCACTGCGCTTCACGATGGCATAGAGGGCAAAGAGGTTTCAACTACTATCGCATGCCAGCACCGCACCGACGCGCCTTGCGAGCAAGTTTCGTCCGGCTGATTGCTTGCACATTAGAGCTGAGGGCACCGTGCTTCACAGATAAAAACAAGTGCAGAAGGTCAGGGATACTGCTTATATGCTTGCCCGATTTGGTGCGCCGCAGTCTCCCAAAGACGGGCAGCATTTGGCGTAAAGGTGTACTGGATAAATGTCACCATGTGCAGGCGGTCCAGAGCCAACTGTTCACCTACACGAGCGAGAGAGAGCTACGGTCAAAACAGAATGGCTGAGGGCAAAGTGCCTGGGCGTGCGTCATCTGCCTACAAACGCGCTTTAGCTGGCGACGCTGCTGAGGTCTCAAATGTATATCGCAAACGCGTTACAGGCGAAACATGTGACTAAACGTATAACACCAAGTGAGGGTGCTTTCGCTCTCAAATTTATAAAATTTAAATTATCTATGATTTTTATAATCTGTACCATCAATACATCTTTTATTATCTATTGAAATTAGCAAAATATAACTTTTTATCTCGATATTGTAATTTACTACTAACCTCTAAATCCCTACCGCATGCGTAGTTGATTATTAGATTGTACATTATTTATCACTCTCATATTTACACTTTTATGATAATCGTTTTATTTTGCACGAGTAGCATTGGTACTATCTTCACTTAAAAATAATCTCACGTGGTTTAATTAATGAGCTGCCTTAACCGAGGCTTGGTTATCATGCTACCTCCTTATCTGGCTTGTAGCAAAAACTGACGACTACAATACGTCGCAGCTCAGATAAAGAGTCATTACAGTACAGCAGAGTACAGAGCTGCAAATGTCATGAGCAAGCAGATGACGACCAAAATGCTTATTTTGGTCTCTGCTTGAAGCTGTCGAAGCTGGCATCAGAATAAACTTAGGTCAGAAAAGCTTACTCTATGGAGAAGCAGCTTTGGCTGAGATCAGGCGAAGGATAAAAAGTTACATGAAGCACCAGCATGATGTGCAGAATAGATCAGATAAATAGCGAAACTGCCAGTTCTGCCAGTTATTTTAAACGGACATAAGCTGTTATGAGTACCAGACACCAGCACGTTGCCGTAGTGGCGCTGCGACACTTCTACTCTATCCCTGCGTGGAAGGTGGCATGGTACTCGATCAAGCAACTCTTGATACAGCTATACCGTGCTACGAGGGCGATAAACAAGATGATGCTAAAATTCCTATCCGCGATGCCAATTTAATGATTATGGGGAAACACTCAACTTGAAATCGCCGTTCGCCATCATATATATGCAGAAAATGGCAAAGCACAGATGCTGACATCGTAAAGAAAGACGTAGCGATCGTGGCATACCAAAATGGCATATCAAAAGATGATTTTAAAACAAAGCTTAGAAGAGATCACTAGCTGGCTATGATGCTGTTGCACCCCAGCTGAAACAGTGAAACCAGCAAAAGTTAGATATGAGTAGTGCAGCATCAGTGACAGCAGCGAAGATAGCGGCAGCAGACTACACTCAAACTGTTAAAACATAATGATGACATCTAAGCCAGCCATCGCGCTTTACAAAAGCGGCAATAGTGCTGAGGCTATGGGCGATATCCAGATATCTACTTTGGATGAGTTTGATAGAAGCATGCATGAGAATAAAGTTGAAAGTGCGATAGATGTGTAACGTAAAACAGCCATCGAGCTACATTTGGTAACCCTAGGCCCTTATGAAATCAGGCGGACGAAAAACACTTGGAGAGAGTGCAAGCAGATGTCGCAGCCAGCAGCCGTCAACCTGGAGAAAACCAGCGGTTCAAGCTGACCCTGACGCGTATCCGCTTCACTATCAGTCTTAAGAGAGGGTTTTGAGGCTCTCTATCGTTGCAGCCGTCGTTGCATTATCTTGTAAAACTGGCAATGCAAAAATCTATGGGCAAGGCCGTATATAGCCCAGCTGGGCGTGGCTGTCATCTTTTGCCTTTGTCACGCTGGATAATGAACGCCGTCTTTGGTGAGCGAGGCAGCAGGTCAAAGAGAGCTTTATGGAAGGCATCACGATGCTTGTTGCAGTGGGACTGTATTTTATGTTGGCTTCATGGCTTTTTCTAAATGCTGGCGCTAAAAATGGAACGACTACATCAAATCACATGTGTCTGAGTCTCATCTGCATGGCCCAAGCGCGCGCTTTGCGTGACCGTCTTTCAGCGGTACCAGAGAGGGCGCTGAGACAGTGCTATTTTATCAAGCACCATCTCGACGCAAAGACTCAGCTGGCTACTCAATGATCGCAGCTGGCTTGTCGTCGCAGGGCCTCACGTCTTTTCGCTTTTTGATAGTCTACTTTCTGTTTATTTTGTACTGCCGTTAAAATTCCTATTAAACACTCTTTATCATCGCTGACGTCATCTTTAGGTCGATCGTCTGTTGGCAGCAGTGGGCGTATGGCGAGCCAGTTGAGGCGCATCACGCCATCCCAACTATCATAAAAGGACCACTCTGACTGATGAGAGATGGCTAGGACTTATGCCATATTACTGAGAGCTTAGCACCAGATCATTATGGTGTCTTTGTCTCATATAGGCATTGTTATCAAGGAACCGGAAACAAAATAAAATTAATTTTATTTAAAGGAAGAATATGAATGTACTCTTTGTCTCAGTCAGCATTAAGTCAGGCAGCTGGTTTTGCACTGCTGGAGAGCACCCAATCGGCGAGCCTCGTGAGAGGCGCAATGGCATGGAGATAGCTGCTGTTTATCTTGAGCCAATCGACATGGAGCCAAAAGTGCGTTGATCTAGCTCCAGCTTAGCTGATCTTCGCCAATCAGAAGCGATGACACTCCACGCTGTAGTGGCAACAAAACGGCTTTATGAAGGTGTGAGTGGATCCCATATCTAAAGATCAACTATGAGCTACCTGATAATGGTAAACTAGGCACAGATGATGCCTATGGTTGCGCGATGGTGGCCTTCACACACCACGGTGCTAACGTGTGATGACACAGTAATGGTAACTATGAGCTTTCAATCCCACATCGACAATCCAGAAAATACAAGCTCTGGTCGCCACGCTGACAAAGAGACTGGTGGTGGTAAACTGGTTTGGTCTCAACAACTTATGGGCCTCAATGGACGTGGTCCTCGTTAAACACCACTTTGCGTTTTCGCCTTTGGGTATTCTCATAGGGCTTAGGGTTATACTAATTTACTTTATCAGGCCTCTTTTAGCCCTCCTTGATTTACGCTTTTGGCTGCCCAAATAACAATGGCAAAAAGTTTAAAAACGATCTTTCTCACCATCATTTCTTGGCTGTTGCTGGTGTGCTTTATCTAAAGCTGCTCGTCATGCGCTTGTTGATGACCAGCTTGGTACTTTTCAGATTCACGTGACACTGCTTTTTCTACTAATTAGCATTTTATGGTTATTTTCGAGCTTTAAGATAGCATCGTAACGTATTTGTAGTCATCGGCTGGCTTTGGCTATAGCCTGCGTAGCGCTTGTTCCTCACTTTTGGCGGCGAACTGCTTGACACGCTTTCAGTTTATAAGTTTTACGTGATGATCTCGCGATGACTCTGATGTTATTTTTATTTTTCTTTCATTTCACCTGAAAGTGTCACGCAATCCCATCATCACTTCGCTGTCAGCGTGGGCCTCTTCCCAGTCTTTATCATTAGTATTTTGCTATGTCGAGAGGTGGCTCACAAACCGGCACCGAGCTTACGTGCAGGTGCTGTGAAGATAAGTAGCGAGCTCAAATTGGCCTCTATCTATCAGCGCAAAAGGTATCTCGCCGTTGCACTTTAGTGCCTATTTTATATAGTAGTGATCCCACTTTATGCATCATCGCGCGTTTGCTTTTATGCCAAAAGTGCATCGATAAGAGCACGTTTGGCTCCTATCAACAATACGCTTTCACAAAGCCATATTAGAGACGTTCTTTGCAATGCAAAATTTGCGTACTTTGCAGCGTGTTTAATAGCGCTTGGCTTCTCTCTCTTTATTTTGATCTCGCCGCATCTCGCCCACCTCACTCAGAGCCAGATCTTGGCTGGAGCCAGCGGAGAGTAATTTATATTTGATGTTGATATGTTACAGATAATGAACTTCACAGACGGTGCCTACATTACAGATGAGGGCAAGCAGATAAGATTTTTCTTGCTAAACCGTTTTTAGCGCGACCGCCCGATCTCCGCCATCGTCTTTGGACGCGTGACTCGTAGGCGTTATGGCATACAGGTACTGATCTTATTTGTATCTCTGTACGTTAGACCTTTTTCTTGCCGTCAGTTATCAAAAGAGGGCGATGCAACCCGATCCCGCTATGGCATTTACCTTCGACGTAAAATATCATAGTGGATTACAAAACGATCGTCGCAGGCAAACTACTAGTAAGGTCGTTGAGAAGATGGAAAGCTTGATCCCCAGAAGCCACAGCAAAAGGTGAGCAATCTTGATCGCATCAGATCACACTACGGACGCACATGGCTGAGAGCAACGAAACTCAGGTTAGATGTGGAAGCAAACTCCAGAAATATGTAGAAACAAATGGAACGTTAAAATGAAAATATGCAACTAAGAATGATAGCTCGATCATCATGCCTGGGAGGTAAAAGACGTATGGCGTTTATCACCATCTTGCTAGCTGCTCTTTGAAGGCCAGTGGACGTCAACATCACGCTTTTCAAAATCGGCGACCGCGGCAAGCGAGCTTTAGAGGATACAAGCGGCCAACATCGTCGTTGCCACGCGGCGAGAGCCTCAGCACTCGAGATCGAGGTGTGTACTTTCACCCCACTAAAATCACAAAATTTACTCCCAGAGGCTGATATCTACAAGATAAAAGAGATCTGGAGATAATACCGTTGCTTGCTCCAGTTTTTAGAGACAAAGGTGGAAAGACGCTCAGGGCGATGAGTTTAGCTTGAGGGGACAGATTTTGATAAAATGTCGACCAAAAGACGAGCCAGCATCTAGCACAGCGTTGGAGTTTCAGGGCGGACTGCGCTGAGGCGCTTACTAAAGAGATGAAAAAGTCATTGGATGAAATGTAGTAGAGATGAGTCATAGGGGCGTGTGTAATTTAAAAGTTGAGCGACAAGCTTAGCCTCGGTAAAATGGCAAGAGGAGGTTGGGCGTGGTTGGTATCTTAAAAGGCAAGCGACGAGGCACATACAAGCTTACTGGGTCGCCCAAACTTGCTGGCGATCTCTCAGTCACGCTGGTCTCATACACAAAAGCTGAGGTCCTTCAGCCATGACGATCCCAGAAATGACCTATCGCCAAGCAAGAAGAATAGACATCTTGATAGCGCAGAGTACGACAAACGGTACTGCTCAGCTTATGGCGGCTACCGATCGCATTTCAGATAGAAGAGATTCGACTCAAACGCTAGCGCAGCCAGCCTTCAAGCTAGTGATGCTGAGAGTAATATCGAAGAAAATTCCAAAGCCTAATGGGCATCGCTAGTATGCCTACTGCTCTTTGTGGTCCCAGCTATCGGCACAACGCTCGCTAATGTACTAAGTGAAATTTCTACTGTCGCAAAAAGAGAGATCGGCCTTTAAAAGTTTCATAGGCGCAAGCAACTTTGAAATGCACGCACTTTTGCTAGCGAAAGCCCTTTGTGGTTGCCTTTTGCGTCATCACGGAGCATTTTGTAGACGCGCTAAGCTACGTGAGATGTCTTACATTATCTCTTTCTCACGGCATAGGCATAGCATGGATCGCGCATGCCAATTAGCGTGGCGGTATCGCCCTGCTCATCTCAGTCGTTACCTCTCATGCCAATGAGAAACGTCACTTACTTCACTACTGCGTGGAGGTGCTATGTGACGCAACAGCGGCAAATCTACAACCTGACTCTGCATGTGCCCAAAAATGGCTCATCAAGAGTTGCGGTCATCGTCATCTCGATCCTTTCTTGCTTGAGCGTGCGTATGTGCGGCATTTGTCAATCGCGTCTCATCTGGACATCGACTCAAACGTTCACGCGAGCTTTCAAAACCTATGGTGCAAACTATGATCTTTGCTCCAAAAGATATGGCGACAAGCGATGATATGAGTGCACAGATAATGAAAACGATCGCTAGCGCTGCCAAAAGATAAGCTTCTTGGCGAGAGCGGTTATCTCTTTGCTCAGGCAAAATATCGGTCCGACAAATGCCATCGTCATGGGGATTGCATCGGCAATCTAAAAAGTTAAGCCGCTAGATGCCAGATGGAACTAAGGATAAATGTCGATTTTGACGGTGATAAAACGTGCTAATAGGCGCGCGTCGATCTTGCCGCCGTCAAGCTGGCTTTAAAGCAGGCGATGACAGTAGTATCGCGCTATTGGCTCAAATGAGACATAAATGTAAACAAAATACAAAGCGTAGTGGCAAGTGGTCTGACAAAGAGGACGCTCTGATCACGTCACTATCTTTGGCCTGTGAGCTCAAACAAAGCTGGCAAGATAAACTACGCTGAAGCTGTTGTTGTGCTTGGAAATTCTGACGAGATACATCACTTGCACTATAAGCAACGATGAAATAGTCGCAAAACCAGTGGCAGCAGGTCCCAAAGTCTGAGGGTTACATCTCAGAAAAGATCAAAACTTAATGGCGCTTTGTTAGCTCGTTTGTCATCTCACTCATTACTTCAATGTGCGTAAACTACAACGCTCAGTGCTATCTTGCTCTCTCGATCACGTGAGATCGCACTTAGAGTCTAGGCGCAAGCAAAAAGACGTGCAGAAGACTGTTTTGGCTTTTGAAACACGTAGACAAGCGCTCATCTCAGTTAGTTGTTGCGTGTTTTAGGTTATTATCTACTAGGCTCAAATTTTGAGGTTAGTGCGTTATTTGGATTCTAGCATTGATTTTTAGAATCTTTAAGCATCCCAGCATGTGGTCATATCACTTCTTTTGCAGCGATCGCAGCGTTTTACCCGATCAAACGGCACTTAATAACAAAATGGCAGATACAACAAGAGGAGAATGATATGCAAAATGCACCATAGAACTTAAAATATTTGTAAAACATTCGTGGCGATGTCAAAGCATCTCTGATGATTATAAGTTTCGAGGTTGCAAAGGAGAGTAAAGAGTAACAAGCGTCATCGACCAAGCGGTAGTGGTAAGAGTACTCTTGTAAATATCCTTTCTAATGGATACTCCCAGCAGCGGCGCATATGCGTTTGGCGGCGATGACGCGAGCAACCTACATGCCGATGATACAGCTTAAACTGACGTGAAAAGATCGGACTTGTCGTTTCGCGTTTCACCCAGTGCCATATCTAGCGCACTGAAAACGTGATGATAGCGGCAGCATCGCTGCTGGCCTGCTGATGAAGAGGATGCCAAAGGCACCTGAGGCAGCTGGCCTCACAGCGCCAACGCACAGACCACGTCACAGCTGGCGGTACGAGCAACGCCTTTTGTATAGCGCGCTCACTCATAAACGACCCTGAAAATTTAATCGCAGATGAGCCAACTGGTAACCTCTGACGAGGCAATGATGAGAATCACACGGGATCTATTTTGCAAAGCTAAGAAAAGAGGGCAAGACGATACTTCTAGTCACCACAAACTCGGATCTAGGCGAGTGCGGCGACAAGATCGTCTATCTGACACGGCAAAGCTCGAGAATATCCGCGCTATCGAAAACCAAATGTGCCAAAATGCGATATGTACTTTTGGCGCCTGTCTCAGCCTCTGTCTCGGGCTGCGTCACAATATGAGTAGTCACCACATCACGCTCAGCGACCTGCGGCATCGGATACGCAAGTTTTCCCACCGAGTGCGCCTACAGATAGGCGGATAAGTTTCATGGGGATGCTCTTTTTCTTGGCACGGACTGCGGAGGCTGCAAGGCTGCATCCCGCTGATCTAAAATGCACTTGAAAAGAGTATGGCAAAGAGGTTCAGCGTTTATTGGCATTTTAGGACCTAGTCAGGGCTTTGATCACAAGACAGAGCTGAAAAGAGCACAACATCACCTCCGAAACCGGCAAGCGATAAGGTTTCGGTGGGATTTTCAGCAAGGCAGTTGGTGGCGCGGGCGTGCCAGGTTATCTATTTTTTGATAAAGATGGTAAGATGCGATCGTACGGTCGGTCTACACCAAAAGTACTTGAAGGCAGCTTATGATCGCTCTTACAGGGAGCGAAGATTATAGCCTTTTATCGTCTTGCTGGGCTTTTTGTCGGATGCCAGCAGCACGCCAAATACCGGTAAACGAGCGATCCGATCTTTTTACGCTTAGTGAAGCAAACAAAAAGGTTCATGTAATTTTAAAATAGCGACCGGATGTCGCAAATGCTGAATGGCTAATTTGCAAAGGTTGGCTTTAGAAATGAGCCGTACATCAAAAAATGCCGATCATCATCCTTGGCGACGTGCAAAGCTTTTCAGGACAACAAAGAGATCCTAGATAATGGCACAGGATATGGCTTTGCAGGCTGCTTTTGGCTTTTGCCATTGATGCTTTTTTCCCACTGATTATGCGATGACAGAGATGACTTTGAACAGCTATGCTATTACATGGGCAAGTAAGCGTGCTAGTGCGCCCAAAAGATGGTGGTGGCGAGAAAGGACAAATATTCTGCCTATGGCTGGTAATGTTATCTCTTCCGCTACATTCAATATTTTCAGAGCGCCTAGGCAAACAGATCGTTATTTTTTATAACGTCTCACAAAGGTAGGTTTTAGCGAATGTAAAAGGAGCAGCAGCATGATGGAAGCGCTGTCGGTATTTATTCAGATGATGGAGCTTGGTATAGCAGAGACCTTCATCCTCTTTTATGCCCGCAGACGATGGCTAAAGAAGCAGTGCGCTTTAGTTATCATCCCCGGTCTTGGAGCAGACTCTCGACTTCCTGGATATAGAGCCCATCTCATGCGAACCATGGCAGAGAACCATGATGTGGCGTACCAGTGGATTATCAATCAGACGCAACCGCCCACAGCTTGCCCAATGTTTGCTAGATGATTTGGACCAGTGCGATATTGGTAGAGATGATAGCACAAAATTCGCCAGCAGTATCACCACACAGACAGCAGTGATCGACACCGGCACATGTTTTTATTTGAAACGTCTTGAGTGAGGAGATCACTCTAGAGGCAAACTATTTTGCCTCGCAAGTTATAAGCCAATTTGGAGTTACACAATGTAATCCAATCAAAGATGAATACCGTACTTCGCATTGATGCGCTTTCATTGATATATTACAATGTCTCTCTACTTAAGCATAATTTATGCGCGCTGGCATGAGGTCAAACCCTCAAGTATTTTGGTGGTAGAAGCCACATGGTGGCTATCTTTCACCCATCAGCTAAAATTGCTCCGTGGTTGCAGTAGATGCTGTGATAGATAATAGTCTTATGCCATATTTTATGGCGTCTCATTGGCTTTCTGGAAAGAGATTGATTTTACTCACCCTTTGCTTTGACTGACAGATTGACGACTTTATCAAGATATTTGCCTTCTATCTTTTGATCAAAACCCATGGACACTAGATAAGACTTCACTATATTGTTTAATGAATCTGTGAGAAGCAGGATAAGATATCTAAACTCCGAAATGATTTACAGGTGCTGGTGAGTAATCAGCAAAGACGTTTTATATTGATATCATCGTGTAAATGATGACAGCAGCAAGTATAAAACTGAGCTACGAGGCTCTCCAAAGCCATGGACGCACTGGTATCTGATAAAAGATGAGAGCGAGGTTGATAAGTACCGGCTATGTGCTCTAACTCACGGCATGGGGATGTCTTAGACAAAACTGCTTTTGCAAAGAGAGCTTCCTCGCGTTATGAAGTTAGTACTTTGTCTAAACAAAGATAAAAAGATGACAGATCAATGAAAGATGCATAGAGTATAAATGTGCGGCGATTTGCTTTGAGAGATGAGTGAAAGTCTCAGATCAGATAAGGCTTGAAGTCTAATATTTACTCCTAGAGCGATGACCAGCCAGTTGAGGCTCAAATTCAAGCTCCAGTTTTAAATCTCTTTTAGCCGCCTCATCATAAAATCACGTAAATTGCTGTTATATCCTCACGTTTCCTACCTTGCTGTAATGTACAAGAGCTGTTTATCGTCAATTATTGATATGACACAGTTGGGCGCGCGGCTCTGTTTCAACAGCACTTGGATCATTTAGCTTGTAAGCTCAAAAGTGCGATAGCATTTGTTATTTTGTTCGTTCGGTGTGGCGGCCACAGAGGCTCAAAAGAGCGCTACGCTACTTTATCTGGGACCGTCTATGACTTCTGCTATAAAAGCTTATAGCCTCATCAAAGCCGTTTTGTAAAGATATCCACGTAGGCTAGAGTTTGATCAACGCATATTTTTGAGCCTCTAGCTCGGCTCTTAGCTTATCGCGCTCCCTTGTTAGCAGGCCTGAGATCTGAAGCAGTTTGATGTATTGCTTTTGATGATGTCACGCCGTGGTAGGCATTTGAGTCAGACGAATATCGATGAAGTAAACTTTGTATCGCTGCGTACTCTTTTGACGTTTTGATCTTTGTTTTAGAGAGAATCGAGATATTTACGATGATGTCGTTTGGCAAGATTTTCAGAGCTCATCAGCCTGACATTAGTTCATCGTTGTTTGAGATTTAGCGATGATGATATCAGGCGATGACGTCGTAGGGTCTTTTTGGCTCTTCACACCCTATCATCACTTTGGTTGCCGCTAATTGGGCTTAAAAGCGAGGCGATTTACAGTGTGTTTAGGCTCTTGTCGTTTTTCGTAAATCGCCGATCTCTTCAACTAGTTTTGATTTACTTATTTATATCCATGCAGATCGCGCCAAAGATGCCAGGAGGTGGTTATTTACATCTTGATGGTAGCTTGCTATAAAGTGCTTTTGCTGCCAAAATTCCATAGCTCGAGCGTAGCTAAGAGCCAGTGCTATACTGCAAGATCGAGTGGTTTGACAGGCTTTGGCTATTCTTCAAAGTCCTTTTGCTTTGCCTCTTTTAAGCGGTAGTTAAGTGCCTTTGCAGATGGCTCCGCTAAGTTTGCACGACCTGAGGCGGCGGCACTTTGGCTAAGGTAAATATTTGCCGCTGAGGTATCGTGCAGACGCTAACACCGCCTTTTCTTATCTGCTCGATGCTTTGTTTTGCGTCAAAGACCTGTAAGGTGCGAAGAAAGAGCGTCTCGTAGCGTCTTGTTCTATCAAAACATATCGTCGCTAAAGTGCGCCTGAGCTAGCTAACGTCAAAAAGATTCGCTTAGGATGGTCTTTATCTTGTAAACGCACTTTGGCATCGAGGCTTGAAATGGTAGACATCTTTGATAAAATGCTGCCGCGTCACCATAATCAGCCGTTTTTAGATCGATTAACGCCTCAGTCATCTTGATAAGATCGACTATTTGGCGTGTTTTTAGAAGCCTTTGCCAGATAGTCCTTGCCTTGTCGTATTTGCCAAGCCTTGCGTAGAGCTGTCTAGCGTAAAAGTCAGCCTTAAACGCCTTTTGCCCCTCAGCTTAGCTATGGCTCTTCATCATCGCCAAGAAGCGATAAGATGCAGCGCTCAAGTAGGCATACTCGCCCTTGTAGTCATCTGTGCTAGGGTGGAGAGCTTGTAGCGCTTCATAGTAATTGCCCTGTAATAATTAACCAGCGCATAGTAGTAGCTATAGTGGCGAGCTATTTTCATACTGCAAAAGGAGTCTGCACAAGCGGCTATATTGTTAAGTTATTGGCCTCGTCGAGCAAACAGCGGCGTTTATGGCGCTAACTGCGGTGTTTTCGCGGTTGGTTATCGCTTTGTTAAACGAGATGATCGCCTCGCGTCGCATTTTCTTGTTTCATCTGAAACGCCGAGGTTGTAGTTTGAAAGTGACTGGTTATAAACAGCTATGTTTTGCCATACTTTAACGCTTCAAATTGATTGCCACGCTCAAAGCTGGTTGGCCTTTGTTTATCATCCATCGATCTTCAGCGCCGCGTAGTTTGCAGTGCTTGGTAATAGTGTTTTCATACGTTTACGCTACTTAGTATCTATCTCCTCTTTTTATCCTTTTTAGCAAGACGATTAACAAAACAGCGATCAAAATGACAAGCAACTCAAAGCAGCCGCGCCGATGATAATAAAGAGCTGCTACTGGTATTGGCTCTGGGATACCATCTTGCAGCACGCCATCATGCGATGCTCTCAAGCGAGACGATCTCTTCAGGTGCCTCTGTCTTTGCCTCTTCAGGCGCTTGCTCTACTTGCTCGCCGGTGGTCAGAACTACAACCTCGTCATCAGCCACTACATATACCTTTTAAGAACTTCTGAATTGGATAGTGCCATCAGCTTTTTGGTAGTTTTCCATTATCGCTATTAGCGTCCTGCCAACTGCTGACTTGAGCCATTTAGGGTATTTATAAGCATATTTTCTTGCCATCTTTAAAGCGAATTTCTCGCTCTTCTTGCTTGAAAAGTGCACGAGAATGACATTTGAGCGTATATTTGTTCTGAGCGTAGCCAAACTTCAAGATCCACCGTCTTTGCCGCTAAAAGCCTCAGATCGCCGCTGCAAAGAAGCATGTGGCGGTGAGGCAAACCAAAGGCTGGTTGAAGTCACTCGCGCAAGATATCATCTCAGCAAGCACGCCTCGCTTTGACTCGGGCTTTTAATGCTTACAAGCCGACCTTTTCAAACTGGTGCTGGCGGATCATACCTCTAGTGTCGCGTCCTGCTGAGCCTGCTCTCTTTGCGGAAGCATGCTGATAGCAAGTCATCTTTATAGGTAGCTGCTCGGCCTCAATGATCGTGTCATCGGTACTCATCAGTGCACTTCGCTGCTGGTATGAGGTGAGAGATCCTCGTCGCGAACCTTGTAAAGATCTCTTCAAACTTAGGCAGCTGACCGGTGCCAGGGTGTGTTTGAGCTTACTAGATAAGGGACATTTACGCTCAAAGCCCGCGCGCTGTTAAAGTCGATCATCGCAATTAACAAGCGCTCTACTAAGCTTCTGCCCCCATGCCACGAAGCACGGTATGAAAGCGCGATCCTGAGAGCTTTCACCCCTTTCAAAGTCAAGCCAGCCAGGCTCTCACCTAGCTCCCAGTGCCTTTGGCGTAAAGTCAACTTGAGTTGCTCAGCAGTGTTTATGCAGACGTTATCGTCTCCTCGTCCTTGCCAAAATGGCACGTGCATCGTCGATATTTGGCACGCTAAATGAATGTGCTCAGCTTTTCTTCGTATTGTTTAACGATCTCATCGGCGTCAGCAAGGGCAGCTTTGTTTAAATTGTAGCTCACCTCATTATGCTCGCTTACGTCCTCGCCAGGTCTGCTTTACGCCAAGCCTCTTTGCTCTTGCGTTTTGGATCGCTTGTAATTTTCAGAGTGCTTTGCGCTTTTGCTTTAGCTCGTTAAGAAGTGAGAGAAGCTCGTTCAGCAAGCTAGCTGTAACGTTTTGCCCTCTAGTTTTTACGAATCTCATCGTAGTCGTCTCGGGCAGGTTTTTCAATTTATCATTATCTTCCTTATCCTATCCTCAAACCATAAACTAACTTTTTGCGAGCAAAACTATCGCCACTGCAAGCGTAAAGCGCGATAGGTGATGCTGCGCGGGCATAGGCGCTAAACATAAATTTTGCAGCTCCATTACTATAACCGCAGCCACGATCACCATCGCTGAAGCGTGATACGGATACAAAGCGATCGTGTGACTGGTCTCCAGTAGCCTCCAGCCTTGCTGCCGACCCAGTTTACTCATCATCCACCAGTTAAAACCTAAAAGTAGCACGCAACACAAGGCCGATCTTAACAGCTACTGAGCCGATGTGGCTTTGCTTTTGCCCTTTGCGCAAGCTCTGGCATCTTTTTGCTCGCCGCTCTAATATGATCACATCAAAATCAGATAACCAACAAAATGATCGCGCAAAAAGGTGAATTATCTGGCGCGTATGGATATAATCGCATATTTTTCCTATCTGTAATTCCAACCGCTTCACGCACTTTTTCTATCGTTGCGTGAGCTGCATTTTGGCTTTTTAGCGCCCGATCTGTACTCTAGCCACCTCGTCATGGTTATTTTGATAGTATTCAGTTTCTCTTGCATCTTTTAAAACTAGTCCCAAACAAGCCTCGTTTAGATAGGCTTTCAAGTGTCCGTAGACCTCCTCCACGCTCATATCTAGCCTGCAAGTCGCGCTGGCTTGCCTCATCTAAAGAAAAGCTTTGCGATGCTATAGACGTTGCAGTTTTGCCACTGCCTTGGCTCTTCGGCGGTGCCATCGGCACGATGCTTGAAATTTAGCTTTTAAGCGTCTTGGCGTCCGCTCGAAGATATCGATAGTGTTGCCACAGCTGCTCATCTTTTTCGCCGTTTGTGCCGCACGCAGCGACATTTTCATCGATCTTTGCCTCTAGCGGGTGTAAAAGTCGCCATGTTCGTTGCTGTTCGAATTTGATCGCAATATCGCGCGCGATCTCTACGTGCTGGATCTGGTCTTTGCCTGAGGCACGACCTGCGCATTATAAAGTAAGATATCAGCCGCCATCAAAACTGGATAGCTAAAGTCCTGCTGGTGCGAGCTAATGCCCTTTGCGACCCTTGTCTTTGTAGCTGTGTCGCGCTCATAGCCCCATAGGCGTGTACTGCTTACAGCCAGTAAAGCTCAAGCACGTCTTTAACGTCACTTTTGACTCCAGAAAATGCTCTTGTTTGGGTCGATGCCGCCAAAAATGCGCACGCTGCGTCATGTATTTTGCTTTAGTGCCTTGCCGTCGCTAAGGCTGGTCATCGCATGGTAGTGTTGCTATAAACATAAAACATCTCGTCTTGCATATCAACCATCTGCTTTATCGAGGCAAAATAGTTGCCAAGGTGTAGTTTGGAGGCTTGAGGCCGGTTATTCTCTCATCTTATCCTTTCGAATTGGCTTCGTTTGTTTTTGAGCGCCTTTAAATGAGTTTGTGAATGTAATCATCGACTGCTAAATGCCTAGTCTTGATTAAAATTTGACTGCACAACATACATTTATCTCAAAACACTTCGCCAAAATGCTTTTTACATCTTAACGTTACATTGGACTTTGCGTCTAATCTTCAAAATTTAACTGGCAGACCATCTGTCTAGCCTCACTTTAAAAATGATACTCGCCTCGTCTAAACAAAAACTCTTCGCCAAAGCTTTTCGAAATTTTAACATCACGTTAGACTTTATGTGTCTAGCATTGATCTAATGCATGTTGGTAGGTTAAACAATGCCTAGTCTTGATTGCAAATTTGACTGCACAACATTTGCCGCTTTAGCGCTCTAACAAATAGAAGCGAAATTATCCGTACTCGCCAAAATTCTCACCACAAAACGCTAAATTGGCTCAAACATCACAAATTCCAACACCACGCCAGACAAACCATCTAGCCTGATCTTGAGACTTTATCAGGCAGCCCTCGCCACTTTGCAACTAAACTTTTAAAAGCTATCCTTATCTCTTTTACGATCTGTTTTGGCGTCTGCCCTCGACTTCAACGATCATAATCAGCCTTTTCTCTAGAGCTTTTCTCGCTCCAGATGCAGCGCGCTTCAGCCTTTTTCAGGTCGCTTAAAAAGTGGGCGTTTGCGCGAGTTTTCTCGCTACTTTTTGCTATTTTTTAGCCTTTTGCATGATCGCATCAAAGCTTGCTTTTTAGATAGATCACGGTGCCAATTTTGTTTGGGCTTTTAACCTTTGGCAAAAGCCCCCACCGTCGAGATGATCGCATTTTTGACATTTGTGGCTAGAATCTAGCTAGATCTTTTTCAAGCTGTCTAAAAATGCCTTCGCCAAATCCATCAAAGATAGCTTTTTATCTTCATGTTTTGTGAGCTCTCTGCGAGTCGTCGCAGTCAAGGTTCATCGTCTTTAGCGCCTTGCTTAGCGCCCCTTGCGGTTGTGCCCTTGCCAACGCCCATAAACCCGTATCAAAACGATATTATTGTTCTTGTCTTCATCTACTCTCTCCACGTAGGGATTAGTACGATAGGCACGCCAGTTGGTTCAGAGCTCTTCTGCTTGTTTGTCGGGTAGCGTTTGTAGCTGAAAGTGCAGGCATTTTGGGCGGTTCATGAGCGCGCTATCAAGTGATAGGTGCGGTTTTAAACTGCACTGCGTAGTAATGTACTAACAACCTGCCCTCTATCTCGTGGCAGTGGGTGCGCTTTGGTCGCTTTCGCCGATCACTCATTTAGCTTTTGAAGTTTGGATTTTTGCGTAGTTTTTGTATCTCAACTATGAGCGGGTAATGTCATGCACTCTTTTTGCCACGCAAGCGCTGAGACGCTGATGATCGGCGCGTATGCAAGAATACTATCTTTTATCTCGCTGCAAAGCTCGTCACTCTTCGCTGCTTTGGTCCCATTTGTTTAGCACGATGATGACGCCAAGCTCACATTCGAGGCAATGCCAGCGATACGCTCATCAAGCTCAGTTAGTGGCTCAGAGCTACTCGCCACAAGTAGTGCCACATCCGTCTCTTCTGGAATACTTTCAGTTCTACGTAGCGCGTATCTCTCGATGCCCTCGATCTTGCCGCGCTTTCTGATACCAGCAGTCATCGACAACAAACTCAAAAACCTGCCATCATGCTCGTAATCTCACTTACTGGTCGATCAGAAATAGCCAGCTACGTCGCTAACACACGGCACGTCTCTTTACAAGGGCATTTAGTAGTGAGCTTTTGCCGACATTTACGCGACCCATGATGCCAACTCTGATGTTTTTGTCTCATAGTCTATCTCGTCGCTTTAGCTCGCCACTCGTCGTTATAGTTTTCTAAAAATCATCAAAATCATCGCTCGTATCGGCCTTTATCTGCACCTTCCGCCTCTAGGTGTTTTGCTAGCACAGATAAGCTCATCGACGCGCAGTTGTGGCTACTGAAATGCCAAAATGAGTTTTTGCGCCAAAACTTACAAATTCACCTCTTTGCTCGTCTTTTGCTGTCGATTTTGTTGATGACTAGAGCGATTGGTAATCGAGCTTGCTAAGCTCGTAAAAATGGCTCTATCCTCATCATCTGGCATCATTTTACCATCGACCATGTAGATAACGTCTGAGTTTTTAGCCTCTGAGGTCTTTGCTTTTCGTTTTTAAAAAGCTCGCTGCTCATCATCAAGCCCGCCGCTCGATCAATCATACACTCTTTGCCCTCAACTGATCTTAGCTTTATTTGATCTCTTTGTAGTGCCGCTAACGTCGCTTGTTATGCGATGCGTCTTCGTTGCTTACAAAAGTGAGCTTTTGCCGACATTTGGCTTGCCTACTAATATTACTTTTTGCAAATTTGTCCTTTTATGATGGCTAGATTATACAAATTTTTCTATATAGTATAAAATTACGCTTAAAAGCGCCGAAACAAAAGAAAAATCAACTGACTAATGCCATTTTTATTAAAATGATGCTTTTAATGTAGAGGTTTTATGGGATGTTAAAAGGGTTTTATATTTCACATCTGGCATTTTTATATGTTTTGCTTGCTTTTATGTTTGCCGTGACTGACGCATTTGCAAAGTATCTGAGTGGAAAGATATACCTCTATCGAAGTTGTGTAGAATTTGATCGGACTTTTCATTGTCATCTACGCCATCTATACATTTCCATTTAAAACAAACTGGCGGGCACTTTTTCGTTTGCTGATGTTTCGCGGTTTTGTGGGCACGGGTGGCGCTTTTTGCCTTTTTATAACGTCGCGCATGTAAATTTAGCCACAGCCTTTACATTTCAAAAGACAAATCCAACCTTCACAGCCATTCTCGCAGCTATCGTGCTTTATGAGCGGCTAAGCTCGCTTGGCTGGTTTGTTGTCTTTTGGGATTTACGGGATGTTTGTTATCCAGCCAATTTAGTATCAATAAAAACCGATATCATCGGCACTTTGGAGCGGTCTTGGAGCGCTATTGCCTCACACGAGCGTCAAGGAGCTAAAACGAGCATACAGCACAAACGTGATCGTGCTAAGCTTCATGCTTGGGGCTCGTTGCCGCTTGTTGCATGGGGATGGCTGAGTACATACGAGCCTCTGATTTTTATTTTCTAATTGCTATGCCAAGCTGGCACAACGTCGTTTTTATCTTGCTAATGGGGCTTAGTGGCTACTATTTTCAGGTACGTTTATGACAAAGGCATAGCACAAAAAGCTGGGTGTGATCGCCACGGTTAGCTACGCTGACGTCATTTTACGCTCATCATTGGCTATTTATGGGCTGACGTTGCAATCACTTAGCACTTTTTAGGCATCTGTTAGATTGTGGTGAGTGGAATGTTAAGAAGAAAAATAAAGGAGTACAAAAATATGATCTTAATCGCTGGACCTTTGCGTGATGAGAGCAAGGAGCTTGTTTTGAAGTGGCAAAAGACGAGTTAAATGTAATGAAAATCCAAAGCTTGATTTTTATTTTAAGTCGAAAGCTTTGATAAGGCAAATCGCACGAGTATTAGCCCTGTTCTGTCCGGCTAGAAAAGGGTTGTAATGGCTGAGGTGAAAAAGGAATTTGGCTTTAAATTTTAACCGACATCCACGAGCTATCAAGCTCAGCCTGCATGGCGAAGTGCGGCTGATGTGCTGCAGATCCTGCATTTTTGTGCGCGCCAAACTGATTCATGTCGGCTGCAAAGACACAAAAGCACGTAAACATCAAAAAGGTGTTTTATGCAGCTTCAGCGATGAGCACTCTGTTAAAAAGGTGCTTGAGACAAGAGGTGTGAGCGGCGATGGATGCTGAGGTCGCAAGGCAAATGGCATCCGGCTAACTGGAGGTAGCACCTGGATATGGAATTTAGTCGTTGATATGAGAATGGTGATGATGAGAGAATGTGCGCCAGTCATGACGCTACCCACAGCGTGCAGATGCCAAGCGCAATTTGGCGAAAAAGTGGCGGAGATGCTAGGTTTGTGCCTTTATCTGCAAAGCAGCAGCTAGCGTTGGGGTGGATGGATCTATGAGACGCACATAAACCCTTGCAGAAGCGCTTTGCACGGACCAAATATGTCTAATTTAGACGAGCTTGAAAAAGGTCGTGACATGAACGCTCAAAGATAGAGAGATGGGAAATTTCTTTAAACTAAGGAGAGGATGAAAAGGATTTAGCTACTTTTAGGGAGTGTTATTTTAGTGATCAGGCTCATCTCAGCCAAAGGTGCCACTTGCTGGCAAGTATAAGATTTGAGGGCATACACCATGCAGCGCCACGCCGACGTGGCCTTCAACAGCCCAAAACATTCGAGAAAAAGTATATCAAGCAATTTTAGAGGGACTACTGAAAGGCAATATTGTTTGATCGAAAATTCAAGTGACGTGAGCTGAGAAAGAAAAAGGTAACTCACCGCAGAGATTTATAGGTGAGGCGACTCAAAAGCGACAGATGGGCAATGTCCCACCTTACTTACGAGGTAGTCGTTTAGAAATGGTGAAGTTTTAGGCATGTGTGCCCCTAGCGAGCTAAGGTTTCAACCCCGTCTGGAAAATTTTAAAGGCTATAGTTGGACAAAATAACGATAGATGCTTGAAAATAAAGGCGATTAGCGCAAATGTAAAGAGATCGTTAGTACCAAAAGAGATGAAGTAATTTATGTCAAATAGAGGCTTTTTGTGAGATATTTCATGTGCGGTGGCTGAGTGTGGCTGGGCGTATGGCTAAAACACGCGTCAAATCTGTAGTAATTGCTTACGACGTTTGCTTTGTAAGCATAAGTTTCAGTCTCGTTTATGAAGGCTTTAAAATATCTGCTGTAAGCATCTCTTATGCTGTATTTGTGGGCTTTGGGACAGTTTTATCGTCATAGCTGAGATCGTTAGCGACTACGTGCAAGCGGGATCATGCCACTCATGAGGCTATTTTTCATATGACGCTCATCTTAGGCGTGCTTGGGCCAAAAGGCACAAAAGAACGATCCATCTTTAGCGCTTTTAGCTGGATGTTGTGAGGTTCTGGCGTCTTTTATCACGAAATTTTTCAAAAGCGCAGGCGTGAGTGGGCACATTCTTGATCCTTTGTGTGCCTGACTTTCTTTTCTCTAACGCCATTAGCTATCGTGACAAACTATCGCTATGTCGGTGGCGATGGAGTCCGGCAGCATCGGAGCGATCGGAGCAGTAGTGGTGGGGCGTAGTGAAGGTGAGAAGATGTTATTAAAAAGCCTTGTTTTTATCGCTCATCATCTTAGTGTGGTGATGTTAAAGATCGTTTAAGGAGTAATTGGAGGTAGTAGAGCAGTCGTCGCGAGATACAGATCATTGGAAATGGTATTATAGGCATAGTGACAATGCCATTGTAGCGGCTATAAAGGCTGTGAGTGGGCTTTGCTAGCAGCTCGATCGCTATCATTTTAGACGCGGTAAACAACCTAAGTTACGCGCTCTCATCGGTCGTACCATTGTCGGTATAATCAGTTGGAAAAGCCCAGATAAAGACACCCATTTGGCTACGGCAGGTGGGAGTATCTAACGGCTATCGTTATAGGGCGTGATCATATCTTTAGACGGTGGCACCTCCGTGGTCGAGTCAGCCACAAAAAGATCATCTGCCAAGTACCCCAAGCTACGACACTATCTCGCTTGTTTTGATCGCCATTTTGGCTGTGTCACGTAGCTGGTCTTCTACGCAAAGGGTCGGACAAAGGGTAAATTCCGACTCGCTCATAGCAAGCGAGTGGATGCGAAATTGACGCTCATCTCGCTTAGCACACTTTGGCGGCTTTAGTATTTGTACTGGCGTTAGCCTTGAGGCGCGTATCTTGGCGTAAACGCGATATCGCTACTTCTTATCAAGGCGCGCTGGAAATGTGTGATGCGATAGACGTAAAATTTAGGGCGAAGATGCCCTAGCAGTGAGAGCTCGGAAAATTTATGAGTGTATAGGCTCGTTTGACGGCGTGCTTAGCGTATGATCTATCTTTAACGACTACGGCCCAGACAAGAAGCTAGCAGCGTGCATATAGGGTGGTACAGACATGAACGCCGCGCAGATAGACGCGCTTACTGAGGCATACAAAATGAAACTGAATTTAACATTGTTTTAGATGCCATTGGCATCTATGCATTTGATAAAGAGAACAAATGCAACAAGGCTAAACGTCGAAAAAGATAGTTTGATAAATTATAAAGTAGTGCATGGATTTTACATACATAGAGACAAATACGATCACGTTTGATATCGTCATGAACTTTAATGCGCCAAATAGCTCGGCACTCTACCGCGTAGATCTATCGCAAGTAAGTAGCGCCTATCCTAGCTATAAGGTCACCATCACGCGTGACACAGACTACAATGGACAGGAATGAGGAGCAGACATGAAAATAATCGAGGGAAATTTAGCCCTCAAAAGGCAACGAAAGATAGCGATCATAAACGCAAGGTTTAACCACATCATCACAGCACCGCTTGGTAGAGGGCGCAAAAGACATTTTTACGCCACGGCGGCGACGAGAAAAATTTAACTAGTGCTGGTCCCCGGCGCATTTGAGATACCCATGGCGCTGAAAAGGTGCTTGCAAGCGGTAGTGACTTTGACGGTTTGCTGTGTGGGAGCGGTGATAGAGGCAGCAACCCACACTTTGACTACGTAAGCTGAGACCACCGAAGGCATCGCAACGACGCTAAAATACGCAAAACCAGTCACATTTGGTGCAAAGCAACGGTAGATAACATCGAGCAAGCGATCGAGCGAGCTGGCAACAGGCTGGAAACAAAAAGGTTTGAAGCGATGACTGGCGTTATAGAGATGCTAAATTATACAGCTGAGAGAGTAAAATGGCACAGTCATCAAGGAGACAAGCCATCGTTTCGCTACTTCTACTCAAACGAGATAAACCCGTAACTGCGGGAGTTTGAAGAGGAATTTTTAGAAGAGAAAAGATAAGAAATGAGCGCACGAGGCGCAGCAGACCTTTAAAGAGGTGCTAGCAAACAAAGAAAAACTAGATAGTACGCAAAGCCACACCTAAAAGATGGCATTTATCAAAGGTTGGCAGCAGAGCTGCTATCCTTAGACTTGTGGCTTTATGAGATGAAATTTAGCCAAACTGATAAAGCTGTTATAATAAACGAGGCGATCGAGCTTGCAAAAGACTTGAAGCGATCAGGCCTACCTATAAACTGGCGTACTAGATAAGATAAAGGGGCGATCTATGAGGCTCTGTGTCGCTCTTGACATGGTCGAGCAAGGATGAGAAATTTAGCCTTGTTCGTGAGCTAAAAGGGCTTGATCTGGCTGAAAGTAGGGCTTAGAAGGCGCTATGAGAGATGGAGCTGAGTATGAGGAGCTAAAAGGGGCAGGGGTTTACAAATTTTTCCTCGATCTAAAAGCTCCATGACATCCCAAACACGATGGCAGACGCGGCTGAGGTCGAACTCAAAGATAGGACGTGGATATGATAAACTTGCGTACGAGCGCTGGCGAGAGGCGATGAAGACCGTCATGGAGCGCCTATGACTGCAAAACGCCCTCTGGTGGTAGGTATCAGCGCTAACTAGCTGAGAACGAATTTGAAGCGGTTTATAACGATAATATTTCTCGCCGGTTAGGGAAATTTAGTCAGATGAGCTGAAGCAGGGCTTGATGGCATGGTCTGCTCGGTCTTTGAAAGCAAGCTCAGCAAAAGATGTGACAGATCGTACTTCATCACGCTTTGCCCCCGGAGTTAGGCCTTTTGGCGAGAGTGCTGGCGATCAAAAAGAGGGTTGCAAATGAAGGCGCAAAGCAAGAGGGCAGCGACTTTATCGTCGTTGGCAGACCGATCTTACGAAAACGCAAAATCCAAGAGAAAGTTTCGAGCGAACGCATTTTGAGCAGTCTAGCGCCCTAACTTGCATAAAATTTGATCTAAAATCATTTTAAATATGGTTTTTCACGTAAGAATTTTAATTAAACCACCTCGCGAGAAGCTTGGATAACGACTTAGTGTAGTAGCAAGATGAAATGAGCAGCTTTGTAGCGCATAAGAATGAGATGTAGTCCCATTGCAACGAGTTTGGCGGTGCTTAGAAAAACTGGAGGTAATGTGAGCGATTTTAAAAATCCCATATGTCGGCGAGGCGACGCAGAGGATCTCACTGGGCACTGCTACTGTGGGATATCGCTTCGCTAAAGAGTGCGGACCCCTGAGGAGATGTTTGAACGCACTAAAGGCGCTTGACGCGGTAGCGATAGGTGCATCCTTTATGTTTACCGCATGATTTGTTACTACGCAACATACGTCGCGTCCAGACAAGGCCAAGCTAAAGTGGTGGCTTTTGGAAGGATTAAATTTTAAAAATTTGACTACTATTTATAAACAGCATAAACTTTTATCAACTTTTTACAAGCATTGAGCCACGGTTTTAACGTTATTTTAAAGCCTTTATGCATAAAATCACAAACTATTACAATAATAGCAAAGCTATTATTATCAGAACTTTTTAGTTGACTTTTTGACTTAGTAAAACAAAAACCATAGATAGCAAAGGGTAACTAATATTTTTAATTATATAAATAAGGTAAAAATGAGACTCTGGACGATAAATTTTTAAATATCTTGATGCAAAAGGGTCTTGTGGCTCTGTGGAGAGAGGCTTTGCTGGCTAAAAATGTAGAGGGCTGACAAAAAGGCTATAAAAACCACCCACAATTAATTAGATTTTTACACTCATCAAAACTCTATAGATGCTATAAATGCCTATCTTTTGGAAGTTTATAAAGAGGCTTGCGCTCGTGGATATAAGTTTGATGTTGCAAAAAGTTGGTACTGACGGCAGACCTATCCAAGATCGCCGTTACTAGAGGTCAAATCGAGTATGACTTAGCTTTTTGCAAGAAAAACTAAAAACCAAGAGATTTAAAAAAATACAAAGAAAATTTAAATGTAAAAATATAGAAATTTTCGACTATTTTTACGGAGATAGACGGCGACATTGAGCTTTGGGAGAAGGTAAAAACGCTCATTTAGTTTTTATACTACAAATTTTTAACGATCTCTATCCTATTTATATCCTCAAATTGATCTTAGTTTTTACGATCATGAGGGTTTTATCTTTGAAATTTACATCTGAGACTAGTCCGCTCAGATCTTTACGTAAGTAAAGCCGTCGTGGTAGCTCACACGCACTTCGTCAGCTATCTTTTATCTCGCTTATCTTTTTATAAAATTTCATCGACCTTGCTCTCATCAAGCTCTGAGCTTTTTCGCATTTTTCTCGCTCTTTTTGGCGCAAGGCTCGCTCTAAGGTAGAAAGAGGATTAAACGAGCTAAAAATTTCTCGCCCCTATCTTTACTCACCGCTCTTGTGCCCTCCGATCTTTTTGTTTCTATCTTGCCCAGTCGCCTCTGGCAGCAGGTCGATCGCGCGCAGGATCGAGTTTTTACCAAATTCTCTTTTATCAAATTTGAGCGACTTTAACACCGCTTTTTTTCTTTAGCGTCATCTTCAAATAGGCTAAACTCAACCAAATTTCTCTTTCACTACATCGTTTGCAGATATGCCTATTTGCCTGATTAGCCCGACATTTTTATCTTGTTTAAAAGTAGCTCCTCAGCCGCACTCATCAGCACGCTTGAGATATTTGTGGGAGTTTTAAATCTCACGCTTGCACGTTGTTGTGGCTCAAGCTTATCAGCAAATCTCACATTTATCGTTAGCCCACTCGCCCTCACATCTTTGTTTATGAGCCTAAGAGCGAGCCTGTCAGCCATCTCTTTTTAGCACGATCACCGCCTCGCAGCGCTCATAATCTCTGGTAAATTCCGAGCTAAAGTAGGGACTTCGTGCTTGGTTTATAGGCCTTTATCTCAGCTATCGTCGTTGGCTCTATGCCGTTTGCGTGATCTATCGTGATATAGGCATCGACGCCAAAGTATTTTTCAAGCAGGCTTTTTGGTGCATTTTGCGATATCTTTCATGCAAAAGATGCCGCATTTTTCGAGCTTTAGCCTAGTTTGCTTACCTATACGCCAAAAGTCACTTAGTGGCTGGTGCGTCCAAAGCTGCTTTTTGTAAAGCTCTTCGTCAAGATAGGCGATGCCGTCATCTTGGTGCTTTGCTAATATATCAAGCGCGATTTTTGCGAGGTATAAATCTGTCCCCATGCCACAAGTCGCCGTCACACCAGTCGTTTTTTTAAGATCTCATCCATCATCATCTTCGCCATCTCTTTTTGCGCCAAGAGCGTAAAATCTCAAGTAAGAAGTGAGGGTCTATGAAGCACTCATCGATCGAATAGACATAGATGTCCTCTTTGGAGACATATTTTAGATAAATTTCATAGATCCTTGCGGCGTAGTCGATGTAAAACTGCATCCTAGGGCGGCGCGATGATAAATTGATATCTCTTGGTATCTCAAAGAGCCTGCAGCGGTTTTTCACCCTTTTGGCACGAAGCGCAGGGCTAACAGCTAAGCAGATGCCGCCACTGCCACGACTAGCGTCAGCCACGACCAGATCGGCCTTTAAATGGATCAAGCCCGCGCTCTACGCACTCAACCGAGGCGTAAAAGGACTTTAGGTCGATAACGGCGTACATTTTGCTCTTTGGATTTTTCATTTTTCATGAGAGGATTATAGATGAAATTTGGTAAAAAGTTAGTTTTAGTAAATTTTGTTTGAAATGGCTTAGAAATTTTAATAAAAAAATCTTTTTAGAAAAAGGCTAGATTTCGAGTGCAAAAACCACGCACTAAAGATACCGCCTCCACTCACAGCTAAATAACTCCGTGATCAGAAACTACGCTAAAACTGAGCGCAAGAGGCCGATGCTTATAAAGCGTAAATGACGCCAAGAAAAATGGCATCGCAACTGGCGACGTGGTGAGATGTTAACGATAAGGGGTCGAGATTTAGTTGGCGCGCTTGTCGCTCATCATCCCAGAGCACGTCATCGCCATCTGCGAGGGTGCGTGGTACGATCCTGAAGTGCTAAGCAAAAAGAGCCTTTGCAAAGCATGGCTGCGTCAATGTCCTAACTCGCGACAAAGGCACATCTGGCACCGCTTAAAACAACTGCGGACACAGGGGTCTTAGCAAATTTAGAGAAAATATAAAGGCGAGATCAAAGTTGGTCGCTGCGTTTTCTAAACCAAAAATTTTTGCAATCTCTATAGAATTTAGAGAAATTTAGTCCCCGTTTGAGGGCAAAGTCAAAATTAGCTGTAAATTCTTTTACATTTTCCAAGCTTTGTGCTTGCATTTAGTAGTAGCATATCAGCAAGCACCAGCCTTATCATCGCAGTTGCTACGACGCTGCCACGTATGCCTATGCAAGGATCATGCCTGCCTCTTAGTTCAAAATCCACCGCCTCGCCAGCTACAATTTGAGCGTCTTTTGCTCTTTTAAATATCGAAGGCGTTGGCTTAAAAATGGCTCTTTAGCACGATCTCAGCGCCCGCTGCTTATGCCTCCAAGTATGCCACCAGCGTTGTTGCTTAAAAAGCCAAGCTCGTCCATCTCGTCGTTGTTTGCTGAGCCAAGCATAGAGCTTACATTTACGCCAGCGCCGATCTCTACGGCTTTTACTCCGTTTATGCCCATTAAAGCAGCCGCCAAAGCGCTATCAAGCCTATCGTAAAGTGGCTCGCCAAGACCAGCTGGCACGCCTCTAGCCACGCTTAAAACGACAGCTCCCAACGCTATCGTGCTCGCTTCTAGCTTTATTTACCGCCTCTTTCATCGCCTCTTCGTTGCCAAGGGCGTAAATTGGCGAATTCGGGCAAAAATCAAAATCAATCTTGTCGCTAATAACTTGCTAATGCCAAGCACACCGCTTAAAACTATCTTAAGCTCATTTAAAAGTAGCTGCGCAAAATGCCCCGCCAGCAACCCTTACAGCTGCTCTCTGGCACTTGCGCGCCCGCCACCTCTGTGATCTCTAATGCCATATTTTTTAAAAATATGTAAGATCAGCATGCCTGTGGCGGAAAAATCTCACGTAATTTTCATAGTCATTTGACTTTTTGGTTGTTGTTAAAATGGCAAAACCTATCGGTGCGCCCGGTGCTCATGCCATCAAAAGACGCCGCTAAAAATTTCTATCTTATCAGCCTCATCTCTTGCCGTTGTGAAGCTGCTTTTGCCCAGGGCGACGTTTATCAAGCTCGCTTTGGATGAAATCTGCATCGATCTTTAGCCCAGCAGGTAGTGCCATCTATCACGCCACCTATCGCCACCCCATGGCTCTCGCCAAAAGCTAGTTAAGGTTAGTTTTTGCCAAAATGTATTCAGAAATGTATCCTATTTTTGATTTTTTTCTAGTGCTATCTTTTGCTGCGAGCTGCTGGGCTTTGCTTTTTCGAGCTTCCAACGGCACGTGAAATTTCCTTTGCCATTTAGCAACAAGGCTATCTCAAATTCTTTCTTGTGATCAGGTCCAAAAAGAGCCTATGAGCTCGTATGTTGGTATGACGCCAAAGGGTTTGCTTGAGTGACCTCTTGAAGGGCAGTTTTGTAGTCTTTTTCAAGGTGTGCAAAGTCGATCTGTGGATAGCAAAGCTCAAGCAAGGCGATCGAAATTTCTCTAACTTTATCAAGTCCAGCCTCAAGGTAGATAGCGCCCATCACCGCTTCAAATGCGTCACTTAAAAATGCTATCTTTCTCGCGGCCGCCGTTGTTTTTCTTCAGCTTGGCTAAGCTTAAAAACTCGCCCATTTTTAGCCGTCTAGACATATTTGCAAAGCTTTTTTCATTGACAAGCGCGGCTCTTAGCTTGCTCATATCGCCCTCTGCGATCTTGCTAAATTTCTTAAAAAGATACTCAGCCACGAGCAGATCCATCACCGCATCGCCCAAAAACTCGAGCCTCTCGTTATTTAACGCCTGCTTGGTGCTCTTGTGTGTTAGTGCCTCTTCTAAAAAGCTCAGATTTTAAATTTATAGCCAAGATTACGTTCAAATTCTTCTAAATTTTTTTCATATCTTATTCTCATCTTTTTATTTTTAATGCCTCGTCTCTTGCCATCTGGTCGCACTCCTCGTTTTCAGGGTGTCCCAGCGTGCCCTTGACCCAGCTAGCCACGACTTTATGCGGCTTTTGAAATCTCTAAATACTCCTGCCAAAAGCTCGACATTTTTACATTTTGAAATTTCTCTTTTGCCAGTTTGCAAAGCCACTCATTTATGCTATTTACCACGTATGAGCTATCGTAAAGAGCCTCACTCGCAGGGCTCTTTTGAGCGCTTTTTAGCTTCCCATTATCGCAGCTTTTAGCTCCATTTGATTATTTGTCGTATATGCCTCGCCCGCCACTTGCTTTTTTCTGCGCTTCGTTAAATCTCAAATATAGCCCAGCCGCCAGCTCCAGGGTTTCAAGGCATGAGCCGTCGCTAAAAAGTGTTACTATCTTCACTTGGTTTTTCTGTGAGATGGGATAGAAATTTTGACGCTTCCTAGCTCGTGACAGACCGGACAGCGGTAAAAGTGCATAGGAAATGAGTTTTTGCAGTTTTTGCAAACGTAGTTAAAAGCTTAGCCCAGCTGCGTCACGATGGCGTCCTTTAGCCTTTTTATGACATTTAGCTCAAAGCCGTAAATTTCACATGGACTCATCTATGTCGCCCTTTGCGTAAAAAGAGGATTTGTATTTTGGATCGCTCTAAATTTATAGGCGTTTTTAGGGTTATAAAGCAGGGTCTAGCACGTCTTCAAATTTGGCAAAAATCTTTGAAATTTTTCTACATTTTCATTGTGCCTTATGAAAAAGCGCTAAGATCATGCGCTTTAAAAGCTCAAAGTACTTTGGCTAAGGTGTGAGAGTTTTCTACCTTTCTCGCTAAAGCTTAAATTTCTATCATCAAGCGTGCTGATCGCCTTTATATAGGCCTTTTGATCTTTTACATTTGTCCCTAGCCTTCAAGAGAATTTAGCGCATAAAGGGCTTCTTTGTAGTTTTTAAGCTTTCTCATCTATCATCGTTAAAAAGCGCAGTGCGAGGACATTTCTAGGGCTTAGCTCGAGCGCTTTTTCAAAGACTTTCACTAGCTAAAAATCCAGCCTTAAAAATATACCTCTCAAGCTCGTTTTAGGATAAATTCCCTTTCTCGTTTTTATCTTTTTACCTTTTTCAAGTGCGATGAGATAGACGCCGATTGACTTTTTCAAAAGTCGCCATTTTTTTAGCAAAGGTCTGACCTAGCATGCTAAGGCTTGGTATATCTACTTCTGGGCTTTTTAGCATCTGCTTGTGCTCGTCGCTTATGCCATCTTTGCTGTCAAATTTCTTTATAAATTTTTCTCGATACGTTTTTCTCATCTTTACTTGAAAATATGCCCCAAGCATAGCTTAAAAGCAGCAATCATCAAGATGATACTAAATAGAATAATAAGGCTAAATATCGGATCTCTGTGTCCCAATGAAAAATATCCACGCTAACACTTTGTAATAAATCTTTACTTTTAATTATAACAAAAGCAGTTGTATAATTTTGCTTATGATAGATCCAAAATCCATTGAAAAATTAAAAACCAAATAGACATTGTTAATATCATCGAGCAGTATATCCCTGTTAAAAAGATGGGCTCAAGCTACAAGTGCGTATGTCCGTTTCACGACGACAAAAACCCGAGCATGAGCATAAATCAAAACAAACAGATGTATCATTGCTTTGCCTGCAAAAGCTGGCGGAGATGCGGTTAAATCTGTGATGGATTATGAAAAGCTCACATACCCGGAGGCGATAGAAAAGATCGCTCACTCAAATTTCAGCCTCGAATACACAAAACGACAAGGTGCCAACGCAAAAAGAAAACAAGCACATTTTAGAAAAGGTAAATGCCTTTTATAGAAGCGAATTTACAAAAAAACGAAGCGGCCGTTAGATATATCAAGTCGCGTGGCATAAAATGACGCGATGATAGAGAATTTGAGCTTGGCTGGGCTGGGGATAGTAAAAGTACCATTAGGCTTTTGCAAAATGAAAACATCGAGCCTAAAGAGGCGCTTGAAGTTGGCATCGTAAAGCAAAATGAGAAGGGAATTTACGCTAGTTTCATCGAGCGCATAACATTTCCCATCTACTCGCACACCACAAGGCTAGTTGGCTTTTGGCGGTAGAACGATCTCAGATCACCCTGCAAAATATGTAAAGTCTCGCCCCAAAGTGCGGTATTTGACAAGTCAAAGCTGCTCTATGGCTACCACCTTGCTAGGCAAAGTATATTTGAGAAAAATCAGATAATAATAACTGAAGGCTATTTAGACGTCATCATGCTTCACTACGCTGGCTTTACAAACGCTGTTGCCGTGCTTGGCACCGCACTTACTACAAGCCACTTACCACTTTTTAAAAAGGGGCGAGATAAGCGTGAGTGCTTTTGCTTTGACGGAGATGGCGCTGGCATAAATGCAGCCATAAAAGTCCGCTCACCTGCTAAGCATAAATAAGATAGATACAAAAGTAGTCATCATAAGTAACGGCGCAGATCCTGCTGATATGGTCTTTGCAGGCAAGATAAAGGAGCTTAAATGAGCTCTTTGGCTCTGGTGAGGACGCGGTGAGTCTATATAGAAAAGATCATGCAAAAGTATGACATAACCTCGCTCAATGCAAAGAGATAACTGCCTTAGCGAGATAAAAAGCCTATATGGACGAGCTTGAGATGAGATAGCAAGCTCGTATGTGACAGAAGTAGCAGCAAGATTTAACCTCACTCCACAAAGCGTAGCAGATAGGTTTGGAGCTAAAAGCAGAAGCCAAAAATGAAGCTAAATTTAAAAAGAGATTTAGAAAAAGATAAAGATGAATTTAGCAACTCTGTCATGGTAGATGAGGTGCCAGCTGTGATGAATAAAGATCCGCTTGAGTTTGCACTTTTTTAAAACCATGCTAAATAACCCAAACTACAGAGATGAGATACTCTCAAAGCTTGGAGCTAGATACTTCATAAAAGCATCCTGAGTATCTAAACGCCATCCTTTATAGATACGACGTGAGCGATGAGCAGATGGTTAGAGAATTTTAATGGACGAAAAGATCCATGAGATCATCGATGCAACCACTTTGCAAAAAGGCTATTTTAAATATGCAAATCGCCTTTTTATGAGAACGAACAGAAATTTCTAAAAAGGCTCAGACAACCCAAAATAAGATGAGTAAATTTAGAAAAACTGCTATTTATCATCAAAGATCTCAAGACTCAGCTTTATAAAATTTAAAAACTCACACTTTTTCAGCTTCAAATCATAAAACAAATGTAAAAATATCTAGAAGTAATAAATTTTTCTTAAGTTTATTTTTTTATATTTAAAGGTTCTTTTATGATAAATTCTAAGAGATTTGAGGCAAATTTTAACGCTATAAGCGAGTTTGGAGCGCTAAAAGGTGGTGGGCTAACAAGGCTAGCCTTTTAGCAAAAGAGGACCTTGAAGCAAGAGAATTTCTTATAAATTTGATAGAAAAAATGGCTTTAAACTTAAAATTGACAATGTCGGCAACATCTTCGCTATCTATGATGATGGCTGCGAGGCGGATGCGAAGCCAGTTTGCGTGGGCTCTCACATAGATAGCGTGCCAAATGGCGGCTTTTATGACGGCACACTTTGGCGTCATGGCTGGTCTTGAGGCACTAACTGCGATAAAAGAGGCTGGCATCAGGCTAAAGCGCCCGCTTTGGCTCATCAATTTAGCTGTGAGGAGTCAAGTCGTTTTTAAGACAGCCACTATCGGTAGCAAGATAATAAGCGGCAAACTAAGCCAGCAAAGGCTTCATGAGCTAAAAGATGAAGATGGCATCTCGCTTTTTGAGGCGATGAGTGCGGCTGGATTTAAACCACAAAATTTAGATGAAGCCATCCTAAAAGAAAACTCCCTACACGCCTATCTTGAGCTTCACATCGAGCAAGGCCCAGTGCTTGAGCGAAGCGAGCATAAGTGTTGGCGTGGTAAGCGGGATCTCAGCTCCCGATTAGATTTGAGATCACTATACAGGGCAAGGCTGATCACAGCGGCGCAACTCCGATGAATATGCGTAGTGACGCCCTGCTTGCCGCCTCACATCATAATCGCTGCAAATAAATTTGCTAAAAACAAAAAAACAGCTGTCGCGACCGTTGGCTACGTGCATGCAAAACCAGGCGTTTTAAATGTCGTGCCAGGTGAGGCAAGGCTTGGCGTTGATCTAAGAGATATCGATAAGGCAAGCTTAGCGGAGCTAAATTGGAGCTTAGAAATTTTGGGTGAGCTAAGCCATGAGCTAAACTTTAGCTACGAGATAAAGAGAGCTAAGTAGCGACGAGCCAGTAAAACTAAGCGAACACGCCATAAATTTGACTTGAAGATGAAGCCAAAAAGCTTGGCATACAAACGCTTACTTTCGCCAAGTGGGGCTGGGCATGATGCGATGAATTTAACAAAGCTAGCAAGCAGCGTTGGCATGCTCTTTGTCCCTTGCGTGGATGGCATCAGTCACAACACCAAAGAGGCGATAAATTTCAAAGACGCAGTAGCCGCAACAAAGTAATTTTCAACAAACGCACTAATAAGACTTTCAAACGAGGAGTAGTCATGGACAAAATAGCAAATTAGCACTATCTTTAAAAGAGGATATGATCAAAGATCGCAGATATTTTCACTCGCACCCAGAAACTGGCTGGTTTTACCTTTTTTACGACCGCAGTTTTGGCAAAAAGGCTTAGCGAGCTAGGGATATGAGGTGAAGCTTGGCGAAGAGGTCGTAAAGAGCGATGCAAGGCTTGAGTTGGCAGCAAAGAGCAGTGTCAAAAAGGCGATCGAGCGAGCAAAAGCCTTTTTAAATCCTGACGAAGCAAAAATACCTTGAGTGCATGAAAGATGGCCTAACTGGGTTGACAGCTTTATCGATACAAAAAGACCCGGTAATTTAGTGCATTTAGATTTGACATTGATAGCGTTGATGTGACAGAGAGCGCAGAGGCTACTCATAGACCTTGCAAGGAGGGCTTTTGGCTCAGACATCGCTGGTATCACGCATGCTTGTGGGCACGATGGACACATGGCGATGGGTCTAGCGCTTGCAAAAGCTGATCGCTGAAAAGTAGACGATTTTAACGGCAAATTCGTTATATTTCAAACCGCAGAAGAGGGGCACAAGGGGCGCTGTGGCTATGGAGCTGCTGGCGTGCTTGAGGGCATCGAGTACCTACTTGGCGGACACATCGGCTTTCAAGCAGAAACAAATGGGGGCATAGTTTGTGGCACAAACAAACTGCTTGCAACTTCTAAATTGACGTGCATATCACTGGTCGCTCAGCCCACGCAGCAGGAGCGCCGCAAGAGGGAGAGCAAACGCCCTTTAGCCGCTGCTCAAATGGCTCTAAATATGCATGGCATCACAAGACACGCAAAGGGCGTAACTAGGATAAATGTGGGCGTTTTAAGAGCAGGCGAAGGCAGAAATGTCATAGCACCAAACGGCTATCTAGCCTGCGAAACAAGGGGCGAGGATACAAATTTAAATGAGTTTATGTATAAAAATGTATGGATATCGTAAAAGGTGTCAGTGAATGTACGGTGTTGAGAGCAAGGTCGTGATGACGGGGGCACAAAGCGGGAGCAAATAGCGACAAAGGAGGTGACTGAAATTTTCTATGAAGCGGCAAAAGCAAAGCCCATTTATAGATGACGATAAGATCGTTAAAAGAGCTTGACTTTGGCGCTTGCGAGGACTTCTGCTCACTTTATGAGAGCTTTGCAAGATAGGGGTGCAAAGAGCGGATATATGATGATCGGCACAGTTAAAAGCAGGACATCACAACAGCAATCTGACTTTGATGAGGAGTGCTTTGGTCGCTGGGGTTGATATCTATCTAAGGGCTGCTTACAAACTAAATGGAGCTAAAAATGAAAAATGCTTTTACTAATCAGCGCTTCAAGCTACCAAGATACTGGCTACTCTGAGACACTGCAAAAACTGGGTCAAGGACTTCTTGGGTGAGAGTGGCAAGGAGGAGATTTTATTTATCCCTTACGCTGGAGTTAGGCGAACAAAATGACGAATACGAGCAAAAGGTCATAGACCGCCTAAAAATAAAAATATAAAAGTCGATCCACCACTACGAGGATAAAATTTCAGCTATAAAAATGCCAGCAGTATCGCAGTTGGCGGAGGCAACACCTTTATGTCTTTACACGCTTTATAAGCTAAATTGATAGAGCCTATAAAAAGAGGCTGTGGCAAACGGCGCAAAAATACTTTTGGCTGGTCACAGGTGCAAACATCGCTGGCAAGACGATGATGACGACAAATGATGCCTATCATCATGCCAAAGTCCTTTGATAGCCCAAATATCTTCCCATATCAGATCAATCCGCACTTCATAAGTGGCAAGCTAGCAGGTCATAACGGCGAGAGCAGGGAGGAGAGGTTGGAGAGTTTTTTTGATAGCAAATCCAAAAGAGACTATCTACGCTTTGCCTGAGGGCACGGCTTTGCTTATAGCAGGATAGCGAGGCTGAGGTCATAGGACACAGCGAGATTCTAGAAATGCAGTATCAAAAGAGATAGAAAAATAGAAGTTGGAACTAAATTTAAAAATCTAAACAAGGAGAGAGGTATGGAATCATTCAAGCTAATTGCTGCCATTCTTGGCATCGTTGCAGTTGTAGCACTTCTAGTCTTAAAAAAGAGACAAGAACAGTGCTAATAGGTGTTGGTTTGGTGCTTTGTTTAATCGCACTAAAAACCGATGGGGGCACTAAGTGCTTTTTACTGACTATATGACTAAAAGCAGGGCTTATAAAGGCTATTTGTGCGAGTATGGGTTTTTGCTTTTGTTATGAAATATACAATGTGCGATAAGCACCTTGTTGCGCTTCTTACAAAGCCACTTAAAAACGTGGGATTTATCTTGATCCCCAGAACAACCGTGCTAACTTACTTTTATAAATATCGCTATCCCTTCAGCTGCTGGCTGCTCTGCTGCTGTTGGTGCGACACTTATACCACTTCTAATGGCTTCAGGCGTTCGCCCTGCGATGGCTGGTGCGGCTGTTTTTGCAGGTACATTTGGCTCAGTTCTAAGCCCCGGCTCTGCGCACAACATATATATGTGGCTGATCTTGTTAAAAGACAGTTGCAAACTATACAGTTCAAGACATCATAAAAAGTGCAAATTCCTAGCGCATTTACAGCTCTTGCTATCGTAGTTGTCATGCTAACTATCGTCGCAATATTATTTAAAGACTATCAAAAAGGTACATTCACTATCGAAAGCGGTGCTGCTAGCGAAGAGAAGTCAGCGTTTAAAAGTAAATTTGATCTACGCTCTTATGCCACTTGTCCCACTTGTCATCTTAGTTATCGGCGGAACTAGCCTAGCAAAAGACTACAGCTTTTTGGCATGGACAAAGATGGGCGTTGCTGAGGCGATGATACTTGGGCCTATCATAGCTATCTTTGCTACGCTTACAAAACCCACAAAAGATCACAAAAAGAGTTCTTTAACGGCATGGGCCACGCTTATGCTGATGTTATCGGTATCATCATTGCAGCTGGCGTCTTTGTCGCAGGTCTAAAGGCGTGTGGAGCTGTTGATGTGGTCATCGCATGGCTAAAAACTGATCAAAGCTACGTTAAATTTGGCGGAACATTTGTGCCATTTATCATGGGTATAGTTACTAGGCTCAGGCGACGCTGCTACATTTGCATTTAACGAAGCTGTCACAACAAACGCTGCTGCACCTGGCTTTGAGCAAGATAAGCTTGGTATGGCTGCAGCAATCGCTGAGCTCACTGGACGTTCAACTCTCCGATCGCTGGTGCTGCTATCGTTTGTGCTGGTATCGCTATGGTTAGCCCAGTTGAGCTTGCAAAAAGAACGTTTTTGGGCATGTTTCTCTCCTGTTGTGGCGATCGCATTTTTCGTCATCTAAGGATGAAAGATGGATATCGTAGAGAGATTTATAAACTATACGAAATTTAACACCACGACAAATAAAGAGAATGGATTAAAAGGCATTATGCCTTCTAATCCAACCGAGTATGAGCTAGCCATTTTTATAAAAGATGAGCTTAGCTCGCTTGGTATAAAAGATATCATCTTGCAAGATAGTGCTATCTTGATAGCAAAGATACCCTGCAAACTGCGAAAAACGCTCAAGTATCGCCTTTTTGCGCACTTAGATACAAGCAGCGAGCAAAACGACACAAAAAGCGAAGGTAGTAAGATACACGTGCGGCGACATCTGCCTAAACGAAGAGCAGGGCATCTATCTTAAATTTAGCGACAACCCAGAGCTTAAAAAATACGTTGGCGACGACATAGTCGTGACTGACGGCACTAGCTTGCTTGGTGCTGACGATAAGGCGGCGATCGCTAGTATCGTAAAATATGTCATAGCTTTTTCATGCAAAAAATCCTGATGTCAAAGCACGGCAAGATCGTGATCTGCTTTCGTGCCTGATGAGGAGCAGGGCGCTTGCGGTGCAAAGGCGCTTGATGTACAAGTTTGCTGGGAGCTGATTTTGGCTACTGCTTGAGACTGCTGCGAGATAGGCGAGCTAATATATGAAAAACTGGAACGCGGCTGACTGCACGATGGTCTTTAAAGGTGTTTCGGCTCATCCGATGAACGCAAAAGGCAAGCTTTGTAACATCCGCTACTTCTTGCGCATAAATTTATCTCTGCTTTTGCCGAGCGGCGAAGTGCCAGAGTGCACCGAGGGCAAAGAGGGGCTACTTCTGGGTGAAAGAGCTTAGCGGAAACAGCGCAAAACGACGCTCAAGATCGACATTATGAGATTTGACGAGGCGAAATTTCTCAGGCTTGAGTTTTTAAGTGAGATGGCAAAATCTTTTAATAAAATCTATGGAGATCGTTGCGAGATCACGCTAAAAACACGCTATGAAAAACGTCTTTAAGTTCTTAAAAAGATGAAAACTCACTGCCTATAAAACTGGCAAAAGATGCCTTTAGTGAGCTAAATATCACGCCAAACATAAAGCCGATGCGAGGGTGGATATGACGGCGCTGCGATCTCTGCAAAGGGCGTGCCAACTGCAATTTATTCACAGGGCGGAAACAACTTTCACTCTATCTACGAGTATCTGCCAGTTAGTAGCTTAAAAAGCCGCAAGTGAGGTCATTAAAAATCGTAATTAACGCTGCTAAACTAAACTTCATAAAAGCCCTAGATTTAGTAAATTTGAGGCTTTAAATTTCTACTTTCAGGACAAAAATGAAGGCTTTAGCTTTGTTTAGCGGAGGGCTTGATAGCATGCTCTATGAAAATAATAAGCGATCAAAAACATCAAGTGGTCGCACTTTATATGGATACTGGATTTGGCGTGGATGAGGAGAGAAGCACGAAGTTTTAAGGCGCCGTGCAGCCTTGGCTGGGAGCTACAGCCTAAAGGTGGTTGATATGAGAAATGAGTATCTTCGCGACGTGCTTTTTAACCCAAAAATACGGCTACGGCAAGCAGTTTAACCCTTGCATCGACTGCCACGGATATATGTTTAAAAACCGCTCTTAATATGCTAAAAAGCGAAAATGCAAAATGATAATCAGCAGGCGAAGTCGTGGGGCAAAGACCGATGAGCCAGCGCAGAGACGCGCTCTTTCAGGGTTAAGCGCCTGGCTGATGACGAGGATGATCTAGTGCTTCGTCCGATGTGTGCTAAGCTCTTGCCGCCAACTAAGCCAGAGCGCGAGGGCTGGGTCGATAGGGAGAAACTACTTGATATAAGTGGGCGTGATAGAAAGCCGCAACTTGCTTTGGCGAAGGAATTTGGCTTTGAGGACTTTGCAGCGCCTCGAGGTGGGTGTTTGCTAACGATCGAGAGCTTTGCAGTCAAAGATAAAAGACTACTTGAATGTGATAAAGAGATGCGAGATATCGACGTTACGTGGCTAAAAGCTTGAGTAGGCATCTGCGCGCCGTAGATGGCGCTAAAAATGATAATAGGGACGTGATGAGAGCGATAATAACGCACTTTAGCTCACCCAAATGATAAATCGAGCAAAGTGAAATGTAAAGAGAGCGACGACATCGTGGGAGCTGTTAGCTTCATAAGCAAAAACGCTAGTAAAAGCTGACAAAAGAGCTGTTGCAAAGGCTCGCACTAGCTTATACAAAAGCTAGCAAAGATGATGAATTTGAAGTTAGCATCGCTAATGAAAAGTATTATCATCAAACCTGAAGATAAAAAGCTAGCACAAGAGTTTTTGTGAAGTAAATCCAATCTGCAAAAGGAAATTTGATCTACCCTCTTTGCAATATCTACATTTCTAACTATTTCAAACCCCCACAAAATCTCAAAATTTACAGAAATTCACAGTCATAAATATGTCATGCAACTGTACCAAAGTACAATGGTTTGATTTTAATAAAACCACTTAGGGATTTTAAAAAGGGAGATGCATGTCAAAGGAAATAGGCGTAGTAAAAATGTAACGCAAGGAAGCGTAAAGCTGTAAGCCTAACAGTGAAAAGCAGAGAATTAAAAGTAGGTGACATAGTATATCAAGGAGAAAAAGATAGTCACTGAAACAGCTGACGCAAAAGAGTAGTAATAGCAAAAAGCAGACGGAAAAGAGATAAGCCTAATAGGCAAAGACTCAATCAAATTTAGACCAAAGTGTTAGTGAAAGTCTCAAACAACAGCAGATATAACTTCACTTCAAAAGCGATCTTAAGTGGTGAAGGCTCTTAGCTGGTTTAGAAGAAACTCGCAGCTGGTGGAAACCAAGCAGGTGGAAACGCTGGTGGTGACGGAGCAAGAATCTTGGTGCTGCTAGCTTTGCTCAGGGTGGGCACTACTCAAATATAAATGCGAATTTCTAACAACCTCTCATCTCAAGCAAGCGCAATCCCCAGTTCAAAGCAGTGTAGGTGGTGCAGTTACACTTGACAACCTTTGCAGCTGCTATTGATGCGATATATCTAACCAGCAACGTTCCAACTCCAGCAATCACAACAATAATAGATGCAGTATGGTAGGCAAATGGAATGCTGATGTAATAGGTGATCTATCACGACAATAGACCATTTATTAAAGGAACAGCAGAAGTGGATCAATAGTTGAAATCTATGACAATGGCAATAAGATGATGAAACAAGAGCCTGCATGATGGCACTGGGAGTATGAGTGCAAAATGACTTCCGATGGAAAGACACTATCACAACTGTGTACAGATGGTGAGAGAGATTGTAACAGCAGAGCTGAGGTCACTATTGATACAACTCAAAACTGCAACAGTAGAGTGGATAGATTTACCACACAACATTATAAGATGTACATTTCTATGAGCGATAGCGATCCTGAGCCATCAATGAGTGGGTGAAGACTGAGCCACTCCTGAAATAAATGTAAGAATAGGCAAAATAGAAGGATAGTGGAACGCTATGCCAGTTTTTGAAGGCAAGGTAAAAGCTGATGATACGGTAATCTCACAGCAGATAAAACTCACAATGGGTGATGGTTTCCCAGTAGCACTTTTACGCCCCGCGAATACTCTTTCACAACACAGTATTTGATCCTGCTGGTAATTCAAGTTTCTTACACTATCTACCATACGCCAGGTGCATTCTCAATAGAGCGCATATATGATGATGAATTTAGTGATCTCAACAGAATGGCAAGGCGATTATAGTCTCCCGCGAGACTGTTGATGGGGATAGAAAGCCAACATTTGAGGGCAGCAGAAGCAAGATGCTGAGATAACATTAGTTGTTAAACATCATGGCTGACTTTATGACTAATCAAAGTGACTCCAGTCGATATACGGTGAAGTTTTTAACAACAAGAGCTGACGAGAATGTAGATGGAGCGTAGAGGCAAAAGTTGATTATAAAGACTCTGCCATCACCACAGTAGAGGCAAAGCTACCAATCCATCAGGTGAGACACTTGATCTTACTCCGACTACATTCTTTATGCCAACAACTGCACCAGAGGATCACCTATAATCAATTATGCGAAGAGTTTTCTCTCGCTATTTCTATTATTTATTATTATTTGACACAAATTTAGATTTATATAAAGTGGTGAAAAACCAGTAAAAAGTAAGCTTAGATGAGCTATGAGTTGAGAATTTCTACCGGTAGCTTTTAAAAAGAGTGGCAAAAGCTAGATAAAAATTTAAAAATATATACTATTTTAAAACTTATAACCACGTCGCAAATCCAAAAATTTTATAAAACTATTTCATAAATTATCATAAATCACATGATCGCTTTCTTTGCCTATTTAAGATACTTTGTATAACTCAACTTTATCACAATTGCAGATCAGTTAGCTCTAGTAGTATCTATATTGCTGTTTTATTTAGATCTATGGATGATAGTAAGTTATAGAGAGATGGTTGGGGAGAGAAGAGGCATGAAGAAAGAGTCAATGCTCTAAAACATCCATCCATAGCCTGAGAGTCTCGTAATTAAATTAATTAGCTCGTAAGAGCTAATTAGAGATTGATCTATTATATAAGTTCTTGTGTTGCCAATGTGCTAAAAGAGAAGCTAATGCTATAAAGTAGTCACTGCTTAGATATGTATAATCCTCCACATTATTTAGTTTCTATAAAATTATCTTTTATGCCTTATAAACTTAAGCCAACACTTTGTTTAACAAATCTATAATAAGCGTTCTTTATCTTAATCTTAAAGGAATAAACATGAAAGGGACTGTATTAGCTCCCCGGCATAATATTAAATGCTGATGATCAGCGTTTTACTTATCTCACAAGAAGACGTAAAATCTGTGGCAAAAGACGGAGCCGCCATAGTTTTTAAAACAAGGCGATGAGGTTGATTTTATCGTGGATGGACAAACTGCAAAACAAATTTATCTCACAAAAGCAAAATCTATGAATCTAAATTTAGATAACATAAATTTACGATATCAAAAGCAATGATTTATCTACCATTAGAACGCTGGATTAGCAGGTTCAGCATTGCCTATTTTTGGGCATTATCCCATTCATTGGATTTATCTTTTTATCGCTGGATTTTTTATGTATGTTGTTTGCTATATTTAAGCTATCAGATAAAGTCGGTGAGTCCCTACACTAAAGAAAAACTATATCTTATATCTAGTTGTCGCGGTAGCATCGACTATCCTGATCTCAATCGGCGCGATAACTGGAGCATTAGGCTTTGCTGGTATGGGCTCTGGCTATGCGAATGCTGGTGGGACAGGTGCTATTTTTGGCGTCATTTTAGGCTTAGCGGGCGTTGTAGGGTATGATTTATGCATTTTTTTCAAAAGAATTTCAAGTCTATAACGAGCTTTCAAACATATCTGGCGATAAATTTTTCCTATACTATTTTTATAGGCTCGGTTGTTGGAACCATTACTTTATTTATAATCATTGGTTTACATCTTGTTGATTGTGGCATTTGTTTTACAAATCATCGCATGGTATAGATTACAAAGAGATCAAAACAGCTTAAATTTTCAATCATAAATCGGAGGGAAATTTTCGTCTGATTTTTCTTTCTTTATACACACAAAACTCGTATTTAATTGATATTAGTAAAACTAACACTAAGGGATAGTGCCTTATGTATAGTAAGTTTGCAGTATAAAATTTACAACATTTATGTCAAAGCCATTGATGCTAACACGCTAAAGGCTAAAGTAAAGATGGTATCGATGAAAATGAGTAAAAATAAGCTTAGATGAGATATGAGTTAGAATTTTGCTAAGTGTAGAAGACTTTATAATGAATTTTAAAATATTTGCTATCCAACCTTTTAATAATAAAAATTTGACAAAAGATAAAGAGTAATTGTCGAAAGCATTTTTGCAAAAATTTAAAAACATGTACCATACTTTTAGGAGATATTAAAGAAAGGAAACTGCAAAAAGGGCAGTTAAAGTATCGATAAGTAGGGACATCTATGGTGTCAAAGGGAGACTTGAACTCCCGACCTCCGGCTTATGAGGGGTTTAAAAATAAACCTTATATAAGCACCAAAAAGACGGTACAAAGCCAGTTTCACACCTGGTATCTGCTACATTTTGCTACAAAGTTATATTGCATAGGCAACAAAGATGCAATATCTAGTCAAACGAAATGGCATATACTACTTTAGAGTAGCCATCCCACTCATATTTGAGGCCTTATTTTGGTAATAAAACCGAATACATAACCTCCTTCCTCTACAAAAACGCTTTGATACAGCAAAAAAATCGTGCTAAGATCTACTCTATAATTTTTAACGCGATCAAAAAGGCACGGAAGATGAATTTGAGCAGCGAACTTATAGAGCACCCGGTGCTTTTGCTTTTAAAAGCCAAGGAGGCCAAAAGTATCAAAGAGCATGATATACTTGGCAGATATATACTTAGATGGACTACTATCACTCAATTTGTTTTTAAAACAGAGTTTAAAAGAAGATAGCTTGCCTAGCATAATATCAAAAGAGGTTGATGATATCTGCAAAAAGCTATCTTGCACTGACTCTCACACCAAAAAGCTTCTTGGCAAAAGAGTGCTTGAGACAACGATAGATAACATAAATCACATATCATATAAGATGTGCAAAAACCAAAAAGCTACTAAATGATAAGCAACAGACATTTGTACCACTTGGTAAAAACACAATAGTGCAAATGTAGATGATAATACTAAAGACAAGATAGCAAAAAGGTGTTAAAGAGGCTAACATAGATAGCTATCAAGACGACATAGAGACTTTAAAAAGCAGGATTTGGTGCTGCCTTTCACTAAAAAGTCCTAAGCACTCTGTTGGTGAGCTAAGAGATGCCATAAATGAGCTAGCTAGGCAAAAAGGGAGCACTCACACAAAAACGATATCCTAAGAATATTTGGTTGTGAGCTATCACCAGATGGAGATAATGAGCTAAGCGATGATCTCATTGGATATGAAATTTAAATGATCCTACCTTTGGTGGTCAGGTAAGCTCATATAAGGCAGATAAATATGAAGATAAAGGCATAGTTTTAAGTGACATTGGGGCTAAAGATCTTGTGATGGATGATACAAGTGATGCTAGTAACATGACTTTTAATGAAGCTATATTTCTTTCAAAAGCTATTCTCAAATAGAGCTAAAAAGCTTTATATCACAGCTAGGCTCAACTGCTAAAAACGAAATAAAAGCTGACACGGTCACGCTAAAAGAGCGCTTTTGAAAACTATGTATCAAACACAAGCATTTCAAAACAACTGGAGTGATAGCACATTTGGCCTTGTTAGACATGTGGGACGGCTAATGTCTATGAAATTTGGCGATGAGCTAGATATCATAAAAAGAGATGACTTGCTAAATTTTAGAAATATCTTACTGCAACTACCAACCAAACTCTCTCAAAATAGTCTCTATAAAGATAAAAGCCCTAGATGAGATCATAGCTTTGGCAAAAGATAGACCAGTACTTTAAATCAACCATCAAGAAGTATATTGTTAGAGTTAGTGAGTTTTTAAATACTGCTACGATAGCGAATATAGATAAGAACCCTGCTGTGGACCACGAAATAAAATTTAAACCAAGATGATGTTACAAATAAAAACCCTTATGAAGATAGTGACGTAAACGCACTTTTGGATATTGTTAGTAGATTAGATCAAGTAGTGATACTTAAAAAGTCAAAAGAAATTAGCAAAGATGAGCTATTTTCGTTACTCATATAGCAGCTTACTCTGGCATGAGGCTAAAATGAGATAATACAGTTAAACACGAGATGACATAGTCGATATAACATAGTATGCTTTAGTTTAAATACAAAAAGTAGATGTAAAAGCAGTGAAAGCAAGACTTAAAGACCAGAAACTCTGCAAGGATAGTTCCTATCCACTCTAGCTAAGTAGCATTGGGCTGTTTGAATTTGTAGAGAATAAAAAGAAGCTAGCTAAGCAATGTGGCAAAGCAGTTAGACTATTTAATTGTGACAATAGAGACTTCTCTGAGTATTTTAGAAAAAAGATAAATACTAAAAGTTATAAAAAGATAATGATAAAAACAAGGACATTCCACTCATTTAGACACACTTTCATAAACAAACTCATCCAAAGTGGCCAAATGGTTGAACATATAGCTGCTCTTAGTAGGGCATGAACAACAATACAAGATCACCATGAACACTTATGGCAAACCAGTAACTCCAAAAATTCTAAAGGATCTAGTTGAAGAGGTAGAGTCGATCAAGGATGGGAAGAGTGAGTGCTTTTTATTGTAAATGATATAGCCATTTTACTAACAAAGAAGCGATTTAGGCTTTAAAGATCAACCATATTTGTGGTCTATCACATATATCTTTTTATGATATAATTGTATTATATTACATAATTCAGGGATAAACTATGTTAGATCAACTTTTTAAAGAGCAATGACCTTATAAGGTTAAACAATCATAAATTTAAAAAGATATTTTATAGACTCAAGGACTTATCTCATAGACTTATCGTTATCCTGGGCAAGAGGAATAGGCAAAACAACTACACTAGCTCAGCTAGCTAGTAAAAAGCAAAGACAGTCTTTACCTAAGTTTAGATGACATAGAGATATCAAATGATATAACCTCGATCATAAGAGAGTTTGTGCTAAATGGCGGAAAACATCTATATCTGGATGAGTCATAAGAGCAAAGATATATCTGCTGTATTGACTTGCCTCATGATAACTTTAAAGAGTTAAATATAGTAGCTACTGGTTCATCTGCTCTTGAGAGTGTTAACAGCTCTCATGATCTAAGCAGAAGAGCAATCGTATATAGAGATGAGTGGAATGAGTTTTAGGAGTATCTAGGGGCTAAGGTATGGTATAAATTGTAGAAGCTATTGAGCTTACAATTTACTTACAAATCATCAGGAGATAGCTATTGACATCATTAACGCCTTAAAACAAAAAGAGCTAGCCGTCATTAAGCTTTTTGAGAGTATCTAAAAAGGCGGGTTACTACCCGTACTATAACGATATGCCAAATGATACTGCCTTTTATCCAGACTCTAAGACAAAGCATAGAAGCTACGATAGATAGTGATCTTATGAATATATCCAATGTAAACGGCAACACAGCAAGAAAAGCTAAAGATCTTAACTCATGCTATAAGCACAAACGTCCCATACCAGCCAAACTACTCAAACCTAAAATCGCTTGTTGATATAAGGGATGATAGGACGCTAAAGAGTATCTGTGCTATGCTTGATAGTGCTGGACTTATAAGGCTTTTTAATGAAAAACGAGCTAGCTATATATATGGATAAGGCAGGATAAAAATTTACCTTGAAAATACAAAAGTTTAATGTATATAAACAGCCCTGATATAGGAAATGTGAGGAGAGACGTTCTTTGCCAATCAGCTTGGAAATATCACTGCAAAATTTACTCTGGCAAAAATGGCGACTTTATGATTGGCAATCAAATTACCTTTGAAATAGGTGGAGCCAAAAAGAGCTTTGAGCAGATTAAGGATATGCCAGAATTCATTTATAGCAGCAGATGATATTGAGGTAGGGTTGGAAATAAAGATACCATTATGGCTGTTTGGGTTTTTGTATTAGGGTTTATATACGTGTAAGATAAGCCAAATAGAACATTGCCTAAAGGGTGGGATTATATCTTTTTAGAATATACAACACAAAAATCGGAAATAGTATCTAAATCTCAAAAGATTTGAAAAATGATTTAATGAGGAAAAAGCCGGTATTAGTGTTTTAAAATAAAAATTATTATAGCTTGTACAGTATGATATTAAATCTAACAAGACTACTATGAGCACTTACGATAAGCCGTAACTTCAAAAATTCTAAAGGATCTAGTTGAAGAGTAGAGGCTATTGATCAGAGGAGGGGAAGGGTGAGTGTTCTTAAAAGTTATCATATTTGACAATAAGTTATCAAATATGATAATATAGCGAGTATGAAAGAGCAATTATGGAAAATCACATTTTATGATAAGAGCGTTGAAGACGAGACACTGTCTTTGCCAGATACGATACTTGCTAATTTACTTCGCATACTTGAAAATGGCTAGGGAGGTTGGACCAAGTGGGCAGACCTCATAGCGCACCTCTTGGTGATGGACTATTCGAGTTTAGGCAAAAAGGTAAAGAAGGTATTGCAAGAATGTCTTTGTAAATGTCATAAATAGGAAATAGTGATTTTACATACGCTCATTAAAAATCAGACGCTATCCCTAAAAAGATATGAAGATTATTATGCAAAGAGCAAAGGAGATAAAATGAGACCAACATTTTGAAGATTTTTAAAAGCAAAAAGCATTAGAAAAAGATGAAGTAAAAAGAATACGATAGACTTGAAGTTGGACTTTGATTTAAAGTTAAAACTTATAAAAGATCAGAAAGCTGCAAATCTAACTCAAGAGGAGATAGCTAGTAGAATGAATACTAGTAAAAGCAACATCTCAAGATTAGAGAGCCTAAACTCTAGTACTTTCCAACAATCTCTACTTTAAATGCCTATGCAAATGCTGCGGGATATAGGCTGGATGTACTATGTGCAATAGTTTTTAAGGTTTTTATCATATATCTCAAATGGATCAATATAGAATAAAAACGCAATCCATAACCAGCTCACTATTCGCATACATATGATATCATCTATCAAAAAGCTATCTTTTATTCCGTCTGGGCGAGGATACTTTTTGTCTGACAGATCAGACAAAAACACCTCGTTAGGAATCATCCCTAAAAACCTATTTTGACACTCTTTGCTTCATTTTTTAGTGCGACTTCAAGCTCAAGTCTATAGCAAAAGTCGTCGCCATTTTTATAGGTCTCAATGTAGCTTGTCTTCTAACACTGGCAAAAGTCTCCGATGCGTTAGCAAGCCCATTGAAACCTTTTCTGGCTGCGTTTTTCGTCAAATTGACTTTTTAGTAGTGTGCACTCTTTTTAAACAAATTTTGCGCTTGCTCTGGTAGTAAATATCCAAACTCAAGCTTTTTAGATCAAATCTTCTAAGACAAGCTTTATCTAGATTATCGATCAAATTCTGTCGTAGCGATAAAGATACCATCAAAGCTCTCCATCTGTACTAGCATCTCATTCACTTGGGTTACTTCCCAGCTTCTTGTAGCCATGCCTCTATCTTGCAAAAAGCTATCTACTTCGTCAAAGACTAGCACAGCATGTTTTTCTTTGGCTTCTTTGAAAGCTAGTGCTATATTTTTCTCAGTCCATCCTACAAACATAGATCAAAAGATCGCTTCCTTTTTGATGATGATCGGCTTTTTAGACTTTTAGCGATAAATTTAGCGTAAGCACTTTTGCCAGTTCCAGGCACACCATAAAGACAAATTCTAGCATTTTTGCTTATTTTTATGCCTTGCATTAGCTCGTTTAGATCTGCAGTCTGAGTTTACATAATTTGGATCGTAGCTACTTGGCAGATCATCTCTTGGATTGTAATCTCTTATCTCCTCGTAACCTTGTGCTTTTTAAAGTGTTGTTTATTACTCGCTCAAAAGGCTTTTATTTTTGTCCTTTGTGTTCATTGAACTACTACGCTCGCATTGCTGATTAGTGCTGGAGCTATAAAAGGTCATTTTTGGCCAGCTTTTTATGAGCTTATTGTCTATCAATTTTTCACTATATATGATCTTTGCTCTTACATCTTCAGTTGGTATGCCTATCTCTATAGCTAGGTTAAACCTCAACCACAGCTTCATCCATATCAAGGATATTATTTGTTATCCAAATAGTGAGCAACTCGTTAGTCTCAAGAGATCTGTTATAGAGGCTTTTACCATACTGTCTTTTTCGTCATTATTTGTGTTAAAATATATCCTCTGCTTCGTCATACATGAGTAAATTTGATCCAGCGGATAATACATTTTGTGCAAGACAATACGATCTTATCCTTTGATGCTCATTTGCATATCCATCTCTCGTCATCAAGCCTACGCATAAAGCTTCAGGTTAGCTCACTAGCTATCACTTTTGCTAAGCTCGGTTTTACCAGTTCCTGCTGAGCCATATAAGGTACATTTACTCCTTTTTGTTTTTACTAACGGCACTTTTTAAAAACGAAAGTAAGATTTTCACATCTTCTTTTATGTGTGGGTAGTTTTTGTGGTCAAAGTTTGTCTTGCTACATGGCTTTTATCGAGCTTTCAAATATCTCGTCCATGCTTTCGCATTTAACAAACAAATCACACATAAAGTTATTGTTTTATGACATCGATTTTAAATTTTTCAGGGTTATGCACATTATTTCTCTAGCTTTATAATCGAAGTCTTGCAAAGATTCCATCTTTTCTAAAAGGCTTTTTGAACATCGCCGAAACGTAAATTAGTATCTTTGAGATGGCTTTTTGTGGCTTGTATGTTGTTTAGGATCTCCTAGTAAACTGCAAGCATTAGATATCACTTCGTAGTTGTACATGATCGCAACAAATCTCAAAATATCTCTCACTGCTATTTAGACCTCAATGCTTGAAGTAAATTGGGTTGTGTTCAAGATCTTTTTATCTCACATGAAATTGACTTTTTCATAAAATTTTCAAGTTTGTTTTTAAGATTTTTGGATCTCTTCTTTTTGGGCTCTTTTGACTCGATACCCAAAAACTCTAAAACATCGTCACATCCGCTTCTAGCAATTCTCTTTCTCCTCCGAGATCAAAAATAGCACAGAAGTGTCCAAAGTGTTGCAAGCTCCATATATCTCGCTATCTACGTAAAAATCTCTTTTCCACGACAAGTTCCTTTTGTTTTGTTTGAGCTATTTTACTCGGCATAAAGACATTTTTTATGTCCATAATTATAGAGAGCGAAAAGTTTGCTGTGAAAGATGAATTTATAAAGAGCGTTTTGAAACGCTCTTTATTTACTCCTGCGTATCACCATTATATGGCAGCTCCAGAGCTTTTTATATTTGCCACTGCATTTCCAGCGATACCTTTTATAGAGCTATGCATATTTATGGTATTATCTAGCACCTTTTCGATCTGCTTTTCCCTTTGCTTCCAGATCTTTTGCATCGCGCGCTTTTTCACTATCTAGGTCGCTTTGCATGGTTGAAAATGCCCTCTACTATCGCTCTATTTGCATTTTAGTCATTGCTGGTTAAAAAGTGATAGAACAAGCTCATCTTGTCGCTTTGTTCTCTTGCGCGATCAAGACGTGGTGTATCATATGAGTTGTTCCCTAAAACAGCACTTAAGCGCTTTCAAATTCCTCAAAAGTGCAGACCCAAACCCCCTCATACAGCCCCATCCCTTTGCATCTCGCTTGGCATCGCATCGGTAACGATGACACCGATATCAGCGCCTTTTTCTCTCATATCAGCCTTGATTTTTCCTATCAAGACCTTTTGAGAATTCTTTTTGTTCTCTTGCTTTGTCATAATATATCGTTCCGCAGTTTTGAGACTCCCTTGTATGCACGATCTGCGCAGTCAGCACCTCTTGCACCTTTTTGATCTCTATCAATAGTATCAAATGAAATTCTCCCTAAGCCACTCTTCTATCGCGAGCTCCTGCACCTCACCTTGAAGCTGCATGCGCCTGCTCGAGCCTTTCTTTTGGAGCTGTTTGAGTTGCTCTTGAAAGCTGTTTTAGCTGCTCCTCTGTTTGTCAGTAGCTCATTTTGCTCATCCTGCAGCCTTTTGTATCTTCTCTTTTTCTTCTTTTAGCTTTTCATTTAATGCCAGCTCGGCCTTTGCAGTTATGGCTGACTCCATCTCCTCTTTTTCTCTTGAAGCTGCAAGCCAGGGCCTTTGCAATATTTAGCTCTTTTTACTTGATTTGACTTCTCTTCAAGCTGTTTTTGCAAGAGTGCCACCGATTCATTCTGCTCGTCAAGTATCTCTTTTCGCAGCTCCTCTTGAGCTTTGCTCTTTCCATTTTTGAGCTGTATTTGCGTAGCTTTTTGATCTCTTCCCTCAATTTCTCTTTTTGCTCTCTTAGCTGCTCCTCTTTGGCTTTTTAAACTCTCAAGATAGGCCTCCTGCTCCTTTCTTTTAGCCTCAAGTTCAGCTTCAAGCTGCTTCTTTTTGGGCGGTATTCCACCTTTATATTTACCTTCTAACTGATGATATAGGCGTCATTATATCTATTTCACACCCACAGTTTGGGCACTTTATCGTTGTTTGATTTGTCATTTTTCACCTCCATTTTATCTTTATCTTATGCTATCTTGCTTTTAAATTTCATAGTATTCATCCCAGCAAAGCGCCATATCAACAGAAACCTATGCGCAGTATGTCTTTGATCTTGATTGATATGTGTGTTGTTTTCAAAAGCTGCAAATAGATAGCAAAAATATGCCTTCTTATCAAAATAGACAGAGCTACCAAAATATTCATTACAGTTTTGCGTCCAACGGCTCTTTTTCTTGCTCATTTCGCGGGGACGATAGGCTCGTTGATGATAGCTAAGAAATTATCGTCATTTTCATCATAATCTGGATCCTCTTCGCGCAACAAAAAAGACCAAACGAGAATTCCATAGCATAATCCTCGATAAATCCACCCTCAACCCTTGCTTTTAGCTTTGTTTCAAGCATTTTTGCATCTCTTGTTAGGGATATCTTGATAGCTAGCTAGAGCTTTATTTATCTTCTCTATCTGCTCCCACTGATCTTTGTTGGCATCAGAGATGTACTCTCTCTCTTACTACACTCTAGCTTTTCTAGGCAGATCTATAGGCGTATAGTCGTACCATGAGCGAAGCTTACCTTCTATCCTCGTCGATAGTTAAACACTTTCATCCCAGCCAAGATCCGTATGGTCATATAAGCAGTGGTAAAACCAGCGAGTGCCACTCATGAGACATCTCATGTGGGCCAGTTTTCAAATTCGTTTTGATTTTCCGTATAAAAGTAGTCATCTATGTGATTCATGAACTGTCTATATCGCATAAGAAGTTCATCTTTTGAGTAAAAATAGAGTAGAAGGCTGCATTCATGATCCCATGCCTCTTTTACATCTTTTACCGACATATTTATCTGCTTTTGCACGTGGCACGATACGGCGCTCAAGGTCATAGAGCCTTTCGTTTATGCTATTTAGCTTTTCGCCTTTGCTCATTTGTAAATTGTCCCATTTTTGTCCTTCGTACTTAATCGTCGCAACTTGTTCGGCGATCTCTTTATCTGTAAAATTTCCGTTTGTATCAAGCGAGTAGTTTTTGCCTAAAAAATAGAGCTTAAAGCCAGTTATAGCTCCAAAAATAGGTAGCGTTTTTGTTTTTTGATAGTAGTTTTTGGTGATCTTTGAGATGACTTTTAGCTGCTCATCTAATGCTTTTAAAAACAAAGCTTGTTTAAAAACGGCGTTAGGCTGATATACCTTAGGGTGTTGCGCCATAGCAAGAGCAAATAGCTCGCCCCTGCCGCCTAAAAATCCGTATCTATATGATATATGAGCCTCTAAATTTTACTCGCTCGTTGTAGAGTTTTTGCACCTCGCTTAAGCTCAGCGTCTATGTTAAAAGCAAAGTGCTTGCTAAAGAGCTAGGATGAGCGTTTCTGAGCTATGCGCCCAGTCAAAGTGCCCCTTTTGTGATAAACTCATCAAGGCTCTTTGCTGCCTCTAAATTGCAGGTGCTCTTGTGAGTACTGCTCTCAACGCTAGCTAAGTGCTTTTTGAGAGCACCTTTTGTCGCTATTTTTGTGTGAGATTTTAAGTTCGCTCGTAGATCATTGATTATCCTTTGATTTTTTATCGCCGATACATTTTTTGCGATCTGTGAAATTATAGCAACTAGAATGGACAAAAATAGTCTAGAATTTACTAGTAAATTTCACAAAAACTATCAAATTGGGAGCAAATATTCAGCTAACTATCCTACTCTCCGCACTTTTTAGCAAAACACCACGTCAAAACAGCCAAAAAGCTTGTGCCGGTATTTGACAAACACCGGGTCAAATACGAGTTTTTAGGAGACTAAAGACATTTGGATGAGGGGACTTTATGCCGATTTGCTTGATGATGGACGCCCTCATCTCTTACGACTACGATCCAGACTACCTAAAAAGATGAAAAATATAGCCATCTAAGAACAAAGATCCAGCCATCAAAAGAGCATATAAAATTTAGTCATTGATGGCGGAAATTTCTGTAAGACTTGAGGCAAAGCCATCATGACTGATAAAGATTATGAGAAAATCCGTCAAAAACAAAAGCCGAGATCGTGAGAACTATAAAGCAAAAATGTGCATTAAATGAGCTTATTATCATACCAAGACAGACCTTACGATATGCTTTAAGAACTGGATGCTACATGGTGAGGTGGATAGATGAAAAATAGCGTGTTAGTAAGTGACTTTTTCAAATGAGAGCAAAAGCTTTAACGATAGGCTATAAAATCCCTTAAAAGAGCGGTTTGGATGTGATGTATGAAGTATAAAAGAGGATTTTTCACTAAAAGAGAGACTGGGGCGCTCATGTACTATTAAAATTAGGATATTTTTAATAGTTCCGATATATGGGATAGATGATGACGATGTTGCGCTGGAGCGATCAGAGAGTATAGCAGCTGCGATGTAGAGACGATACGTAAGCGAGATCATGAAAGCTTGGCGGGCGCTTTAACTGCATAACGGCGGAGATTTGGGCGGTAGGCTACCGCATTATTCTCTATATCTGGCTCCATGCTTGTGCACAGTGGTGTTCCAAATTCTACGGGTCTGGCACGTCTTTTGGCTTCTTCTTCGCTATGCCCAATAACGCTGAGTCTTTCATTCCAAGTCTTTCTAATACACTTCAACGCAATAGCTTAAATTCTTCTGGTGAAAATTCATCGGTTTTTGCATTATTACACCAGTAGCAAGCCATCGCAACAATTCTTTTGCTATGCTCCGGTGTTGTAGCATTCTATCTATCTCTAGCGCTATATATCCGCGGGTATCGCGCTTTTGTTGTTTAACTGCCATTTTGCAAAGCTCTTCGATCTGAGCTGGGCTTATGCCTAATAGAACGAGTTGTTTTTGTCAAGTATCTTATTAAAAATCTGTTTCAGAAAAGTACCGCTTTAAAATCATCTTCATATTACTTTTTCCAGTGCATCTACACTTATCTGTAAATTCTTTAGATTTTTGAACAAAATATTGTCTTTGTTCTATAATCATAATGCTTAACTCTTTGCTTGTGCTTTATTTTACTTTTATCACTATTTATCTCAAGTTGATAGTATTTACCTACTCATTGCTACTTCATTAGTAACCTGTACTTTAAAATCCTTTTTATAGTTTCAATATTACTCATAATGTAGTAATCATTGCATCCATTTTCATCCAAGTTGTCCCAAGAAAAGCCTTGTCAAACAAAAATAGCTGAACTTTTTGTTTTTAAAAACTACTCTTCCATTTTAGTTTTATATTTCTTTTGTCATCTTCTCTCTAAAAATTACGTTATTGTACCAAATTAGATATGCATTAAATAAAAGCTAAAAATATATACATTTAAAATGTAATACAATTTATGTTTTATGGATATGATCTATAATATATAATCCCCAAAATAACAAAGGATAAAAGTAAAATTAGCACAAATTATTCATAAAATCACTAAAATTGGTCGAAGCAAATGAGCTTAAAAATATCACGAAGAAAGAGTGGCAAATAGAGCTATGTTTCTGAGCGAACATATATAGAGTGGCTTAGAAACAAATAAACTATTGCTATGAAAGCTGTGCTTGATATGTTGTCCTAACTAAAATGAATGATTACAAGTTGTTAGAGAATGGAAATAGCTTGAGCAAGCAAAATGAAAAAACACATTTATAGATTTGTTTGCTGGCGTTGGTGGTATGGCAGAGGTTTTTACCGGGAAGGATATATGGCCCTTGCTTCATAGAGAGCTTGATAAATATGCTTGTTTAACACTACAAAGAAAGAATGAGGCATTATGGGTATCACGAAAATGAGATTAATAAAATAAAGACCAACTGATATAACAGATAAAAATATTATAAGCATTATAGAGCAATATTGGCAAAACAAGTAGATATGGTATTATAGAGGGCCACCTTGTCAATCTTTTTCATCACACGGTAAGGCAAGAGATCATTTAGCATGAGAAGAAAGATCAAAGGAACTATTTATATGAAAATTACCTAAACCATACTAAATTACTAAACAAAATTCTTTTGTGTTTGAGAATGTTAGTGGCATATTATCTACGAAAATAAAAGGCAAAATCTATAATTAAAGAATATATTTGATGGCTGACACAATATTATTGAAAACGCATATGATTTTATTTGAGATTCTGTTGATTGGGGTTCCGCAAGACAGAAAAAATTATTATCATAGGCACAAGAAAAGATTTAAGTATAAATCCTAAAAGTATTTATGATGAGCTTAAAAATATTACAAAAGAAACTTAAAAACGACAGTAAGAGATGCTATATCTGATTTTGCCAAAATTACAAAGCCATCTGAGGGAATGCAAAGCAGTTAATTTTAATCCAACCAATAAATCAAGTTATTTAAAAGTTAATTAGGCAAAAATAATTATAATCTGCTTGCATGGACATATTGCTAGAAATCGTAATGAACTAGATAGAAAAAGATACCGCCTTATGGCAGAAAAACAAATGGGATTTATCAGATTTATATAAGAATGAGCCTAGCTTAGCCATATAGGTATGTTAATAACTATTGTGTTCAAAATTATGATGCCCATCAAAAACAATTATTACTCATTTGTATAAAGATGGTAATCAATTCATCCACCCAGATTATACACAGAGAGAAGCATTACTCAGAGAAGCAGCAAGATTACAAGTTTTTCCTGATGATTTTTGTTTTTCCGTGTTCAATAACATGCAACAATATAAACAAATAGGTAATGCTGTTCCGCCACTAATGTCAAAATATATAGCTATGGTTTTAAAAATATTTATGAGGCTTAACAATGTTTTTAAAGATGCATCAAATATAAGACACCTCTTGAGTATGGAAAATATTCGATTTAATTAATCGTATGATAGACCAAAGAATTATATAATTTAAAAACTATAGAATTTAAATAGCAGTAAGTTACACAATGAATTAAAAGCATATAGGAATTATAAAAAGCGAACAAGAAATTGACATCTTAAAAGAAATTTTAAAAAGACTATGATAGATTGATTCTAAGCTATCAATTTATGCAAACAATAAAAGTTCTTTCATAACTACTGTTAATAACTCAAATGAATATAGAAAATCTATACAAGCTGAAAAAGCAAGCAAATCGCCTACAATTATTGATTTGTTTTGCGGTGCAGGTGTGGTTTTTAGTTATGGTTTTAGGCGAAAATGGGCTACAATATATTGTTAGCAAAACGATATTGATAAAGATGCTGAAGAACTTATAGTTTCAAATCACCCTGAAATAACGTCATCTCGTATAATTAACGATGATGTAAAATTACTATCTCAAAATATACATAAATATGTACATTTACAAGTTGATATGATTATAGGTGGTCCGCCTTGCCAATCTTTTAGCAGTGCTAATCAGCAACGAGTTATAGATGACCCTAGAAATGTTTTGTATAAAATATTTTGTAAAATTATGTAAATGATTTTAAAAGCCTAAACGTATAATAATGGAAAATGTAAAGGTAGTGCTAAAAAGTAGCAAATCAGTAGTAGAGGATTTTGATAAAATAGGCCACAGCTAAATATAGGTTATATGATGCGACTAATTTTTCCGTTCCACAGAATTAGGCTAATTTATATTGGTATAAATAATGAATATTCTACATAATTTAGATGTAGATAAAAATTATGAGCGATATTGAAAAATGAAACATAGAATTATTCTAAAGATGCACTAGATATATTGAAAAATTTAGTTTGCCCAAGCAAACAAAAACCAAACAGGAAAAGTGATGACGAGATCGGGTTCAAAAATTTCTATAAATAAATATAAAAATAATGAGTATTTAGATTGATAAATAATAATAATATCTATTCGCTTACATAGCAACCATAAGGCACGATTTCAAAATGAGACAAACTTAAAGAATATATTCATTATTAAAGCAGGGAGGTTCCACAACCGAAACAATAAAAGATATTATGCCTTATTCCCATAGAAATCACATATTTAAGGATCAAATATTTTTAAGCTAGTAGAAAATGAACCTAGTAGAACAATCACAGCACATTTAAAAATGGACTGTCACTCGCATATTCACCAACTCAAATTAGAGCCATTACCCCCAAGAGAGGCCGCAAGATTCCAAAGCCTCGAGTAACTATCTATTTTTGGACCTACCTAAAAACCTATATGCAAAACTAGGTGATGCTGTTCCGCCACTAATGTCAAAAGTATTTACAAAGGTATTTAAAAATATTTATAGCAAAATAGTGTCTTTTACTACAATACACAAAAATATACTTATTGGTTAGCTTATGAATACGCACTTTATTATGGCAACAAGGCAATTAACTGGATATTCAGGTAGAGATTTATATATAAATCTCACATCTATAAATGAAATTACAGAACTATTTAATAAAATAAGCACTCCAGTTCCTTTAATGTTAATAACAAAGAGACAACATATGATGGTGAAACAAAAAGTGCATATTTTCAAATATTTGACCCGATTTTTAAATAAGTATTGAGGCTCACATAAAAAGACAATAGACATAGAGATGGACTATGGTTTAGACTAACCAAATATATTCAGTATCAAAAATAATTCGGGACAATTTCTTGGTATTAAAACATAACTATTAATGAACATAATGCAAAAAAATATCAATATATGGTTTAGAGTTTTACAGATATGTTATGCAAAAACATAACGATTATTATACTTTGTTGCTGGATATAGATTCTGGCGAAAGCTATGACACAATAACCGAAAGCTATCTAAGAAATGTAATATACTAAGGACAGACACAATTGTAAAAAGGGATACGGTAGTTTTTGTATATAAAACTGACCACTATTCAAAATACATTGGTGTTCCATATAACACCAATTTAGAATGTGACGAATTTAACGGGATTGGAGATATAATATGAATACTTGGATTTTGCTCATTAAAAGATGACTTAGAAATTAAAGATATAAAAACTACGAAACCGTTTTTGACAGATGATATTATTTTTGGCTATGTACAAACTATCGAGCGGAGAGTTTTTATTATAAAAACTTATAAAGAAAGAAAATGGACAATTAGAAAATATTGACATAGAACCGATAAAAATAGATTTGCCATACAGTATTATGTATCGTTGCAAAAAGCGGTAATTATATACAAACTACGAGAAAAAAGAGATTGATTTTTACTAGATGAGTAGTCACGAAAAAGACAGCAATGATGAAATAGAAATTGATGAAAAATTCAAGAGAAAAAGGCGGAGAAAATATAATTTACTATGGTGTGCCAGGTAGTGGTAAAAGTCATACAATAGAAACCGAGCATCAAAGCATGATTATATTCTTGAAAAATTAGTTTTCCACCCTGACTACTCATATAGTGATTTTGTTGGACAGATAATGCCTGCTTTTAAAAAGATGATGGTGCTGTAAGTTATGATTTTAAACCCCGGACCTTTACTAAAATTTTAGAAAAAGCTTATAAAAATCCAACCCAGAAGTATCTTTTTAGTCATTGATGAAATAAATCGAGGCACGCACCTGCGATATTTGGCGAAATTTTTTCAGTTGCTTGATAGAGACAAGGACTGGCAACAGTGTTTATGTTATAAATAATGAAAATATTGCAAAAATAGTTTATGGTAAAAACAATACAGATAAACCTATAAAAATTCCTTCAAATTTATGGATAATCGCCACAATGAATACAAGTGACCAAAATGTCTTTACGCTTGACACCGCATTTCAGCGTAGATTTACTATGAGACTGATTGAAAATTCTTTAAAAATGCAGCAAAAGATGTGAAAGAGTTGCCTATCCTAGACACAACCATAAATTGGGGAAAAATTTTGCACCACTATAAATAGTGTAATTACTGAAAGTGGCGATAATACAAAGCTCAATGGAAGATAAGAGGCTAGGTGTGTATTTCCTAACTGAAAATGAGCTAAAAATAAAGAACTAGTTTGCATACAAGGGTTTTTAAAATACCTTTGGGATGATGTTTTTAAACTGTGACAAGGGTATTCAATAGTAATTTTAAAACGCTAGAAGCTATTATTGTTCATTTTTATAAATGATGAAAATAGCGGGATTTACAATTTGATATTTTTAATGACGAAATTAGAGCAGAACTAGCTAAAAATACGAAATAAAAACGAAAAAGACGAAGCAGAGACACAAAATAACATAGATGAAGCAAATAACTAATTTAAAGAGCATTGCTTTTTGAACAATGCCATAAACGATGACTTTGTTGGCATTAGAAGCAAAAATAATAAGTTGCAAATTTGCTTTCCACTCAGGTTTTGATTTAGATGATGAAAATATAAGAGCTGACATTAGAAAGCTCTTATCCGTGCTGTAAATCTAATAAACCCATACCCAAAATACACTTTACTGATACTAATAACGATCAAATAGAACAAACCTTTCAATCATCGCTTATAAAAATGTCATAGAGTATTTTTTGCCCACAGTTACTACATGGAACGAGAAGCCATTTATCAAACCGCCACAAAAGGTAAGATACCTTGCTAGAACAATTAAGAAAAATTGCCCTTTGGTTCAAAAATGGTTCTTTTCGTTTTTATACAGAGTTTCAAACCAAGAAAAATCAAACAAATGAAAAACGAACCAATTACAGCCATAATAGATAATATTGTGTTTATGAAGCTTTTCATAATTGGCTTTGTTTATAACTCATTTATGCCACTGAGGATTTAATCTACCAACAAGCAAAAATCACTGCCTTTATATTTTTACAAAACAAACTAAACAACACTTTTGATGATAAAAAGGACTGCTTTTTAGCTCTATGAAAGATATGCTTTTACAAAAACGACAATGAACTAAAAGAAAAACTGAGTCAAATGGTACTACTCAATTTTATGCGATTTGGGAAAAATGATAGATAGCGCATTTGGAATTGCTGATGGAATATATACTTTCCAAAAACGCAGTGGGAACTAAGATATACAAAAGATAAAGATAATAGCTCATTACAGCCAGATACCATTATGATTTATGACGATAAAATTTATATTTTTAGATGCAAAATACTATAAATATGGTGTTAATTTAAAAGGGCTACCACAAAGCAGTGATATAACAAAGCAAGTAGCTTATGGCGAATATACAGCCTATATTATAAAGAGCAAAAACAGTTATGATACAAGCAATATTTATCAATGCTTTTTGATGCCTCACAATAAAAATAATAACAATTTAGCACCGCAATAAATGGTATTTAAGAATATCGGCAAAGCTATAATGGAATGGAAAAATGGCACAAATTATTTAATAGTGCAAGAATTTTAGTAGATACTAGATTTTTGATTTTTAACTATGACAAGATGAACAACGAGAATAAAAATTACTAGTTGAGGCTATACAAAATATAATTTAGGTGTGTTTGCTACATAATATCTGTATATTTTTTGCTTTTTCTGCGCTCATATTACTAGACTTTATAAGTCTATCAAATATTGCATTTTGATGATATCTATTGACGATAAAAACCAGACCTGCAGAGTTTATAGAGTCAAATATCTTTTCGTTCGTCTTCATTTTTCATCTAAATTTATACAAACCCATAACTTCATCTCTAATATATAGTCCAAGAAACGAACAATATCGCTGCTTTCTAAATTACTATTTTTTAATCTTTCAGAAAATATTTATAGCAAAGCAAGTCATTCTACCATCATCTTTTGACTCACATACTTCAGAATAATCTTTAGCATTTATAATGGCCTCAAAAAGAAGATCTATTTATATGAGAATGTTTTATTTTTGGATTTTTATATTTTGTAGGCTCTGCGTACAAAAACCTACATAATCAACAAGTCTATCTTCATCCAATAAATCATAAATAGACTTAACTAAAATAGAAAAAGTCTTTAATCTTTGTTGTCCATCTATTAGGCTTCTACGACTTCCTTCTACCATTGAGCTCGGTAATTGTTTTTAATATAATTGAACCAAGAAAATGCAATCTTTGCTCCTGAAGCCATTAAGAAGATCATTAAAAAGCTGCTCCCCACTGAACCTTACTCCAAACATAAGGACGCTGAAAAATGGAATTTCATATTATTTTCATCTCGCATAAAACCAAAACTACCCTTCTGCATTCACAAGCTCTCTTTTTATTAGCTATATCATTTTTACAAAGTAAATATGTTAAAGATAACAGACAAAAATTGTCTTATAAACTCATTACAATTACCAAAATCTTTAAAAGGATCAAAATGCAAGAGAAGATAGATAAGATCAAAAAGATCATCGCTAAAGGCCGATGCGGTTATCATCACAGCAGGTGCTGGCATGGGTGTGGATAGTGGATTGCCTGATTTTAGGGAGATGTGGATTTTGGAGGGCGTATCCACTTTTAAGGGATAAGGACTTAAGCTTTGAAGATATGGCAAACCGCAGTGGTTTTAGATGATCCAAGGCTGAGCATGGGCATTTTATGGTCACCGAGCTACAAACTTTATACAAAAACACAGAGCCTCACGAGGGATTTGGACTGCTTTTAGATCTTGTAAAAAGCAAAAACGAAAACTACTTCATCTATACTCAAACGTAGATGGTCACTTTGCTAAGGCTGGCTTTAGCGAAGAGAGAGTGAGTGAGTGCTACGGCTCTATCCACTACTCAGTGCATACACAAGCGTGATGGCGCTATATGGCAAACTTGTAGCGATATCAAAGTAGATGAAGAGAATGGTCGCTTTTAGATATGCCAGTTTGCCCAGAGTGTGGCTGCGTGAGCCGCCCAAATATCGTGATGTTTTACGACTGGATGGTAAATACAAGGCGCATAAAACGAGCAATATAAAAAGATATGAAACGTGGCTGAGCAAAACAAAAGATAGCCGCTTGTGATCATAGAGCTAGGCGCTGGGCTTTGCGGTGCCAACAATTAGAATCGGTGAGAGAATGGTTAAACGCTCAAAAAGCAAACGCTTGTATCCGCATAAACCCACGAGATAACTACACTCTCGCAGTATTTCGGCATAAGTCTAAAATGTGGCGCACTAGATGGCCTTAGGCAGATATTATGCTAGAAAAAGACATCCTCTAGTCCTAATTTGACATAATCCCCCAAACTAGGAGAGCAAATGAAACCCATCATAACCGACAAGAAAACAACAGATTTGAACGCATAAATATATAGCCCTAAAGCTAAGAGAGAGACCGCACACGATAAAAGAGCTAACAGCCATGCTTGGAGTGACCTCAAAGACCATCCAGCGCGACCTTTACGACACGTTAGAGTATGCGCGCCGTCAAAAGGCATTACTGGAGTCTAAACGACGAGGACGCGAACGACGGACTAGACGGCGATGATAGAGTGGTGCTAAACATCCTTGATAACGTGGCAAAAACATGGGCCTGGCTCTTACAGCAAGGCCTCACGTGCTTTTAGAGCAATTTCTCAGCAGCTAAATCACCCGATACTACAAACATAAACAACGAAAAGCTAAGCGAGGAGGATCTTGTCAAATGCTCAAACGCTTGAGGATGCTATAAGAGAAAAAGTGGAGATAACATGCACGTATAATGGCTTTGAGTTTCTTGTAAAGCCTCTAAAGCTGGCACTTTTTGAGGATTTTGGTATCTGCTCTTGCTTGATAGCAAAGGGCAATACAATGTACAAATTTCACCCAAAAAGCATAAAAGATATAAAAGCATAGCGGGGATAGGGGTGAGCTAGTGGCGAGCTAGATGAGCGTGTAAAGGCGATGAACTCGGCCCGGCAAACCTAGAAGCCCCAAAAACAGCAAGACTACTCGCTAGCGCCAGAAGTGGCAAAATACTCGAGCGAAAACCACACGCAAAACAGCACATAATCGAGCAAGATAGCGACGGCTCAGTCGAGATCGAGACAATTACCCAATATAATGGAATGAAAACCGCTCATATACTACTACCTGCCATTTATCAAAGTGCTTGAGCCAAAAAGAGCTAGCTGACGAGGTCAAAAAGATGTTAAGAGTATCTAAAAGAGATAAATTTTCTAATCAAAGAGGGCACTATGAGCGGCAACGACAAAGAAAGGCTTGAGCTTATCAGATACTACAAAAAGAGCTGGTCGCTACTGAAAAATTGATGATGGCTCACTTGGGCCTTGCAAAAGCGATGTGGGCGAAAAAATTTTCATTCTTGGATATGACGAGGCACTAACGGCTGTGGATGAGCTAAAAAAGAGAGCTTATGAAAAAGGGCGATGCGTCACGATATCTTTGGCGTTCAAAAAGGCAGATGAATTGAAGCTAAGTCGCAAGAGAGTGAAATTATAAACCTGAACAATTCTTGTATGTAAGTAGTGTATGTATATAAGTTTATAATGTCTGGTTTTCTAGATTGGTTCTGACTTACTTTAAAACATATAACTCCCAGTCAATATTAGGTAATCAATATATGACAGGGAGCTTTTTATAATCACTTCCCTTTTAGCTCACTATCTAGAAAATAACCACTTACTTCTCATCGCAGCACTCCACCATCTTCATTATATTCCTAGCTTGTATTTCTATGATACTTGAGTCAGCAAAATTAGTGTTGCTAGTATATCTGAAATATCATAGCTATCTCAGTTCATTAATATCAAAAGCAGGATCATTGGCCATTAGAAGAGCCCTTATCTTTAATTGCCGCATCTTTTTATCTGTTCCATGGTAACGTAATATAGAGATGTGCCAGATGTCATTGCGTAGTTAGATGAGCAATCCATATCTATGTCTTATTATGGTATCAGGGCAATACAGTATAGATTATCCATATCGAAGTTCTTTTTGGTAACTCCTTTTGGTGAGCATAACTCACCTCTTTCGATTGAGTAGCAAAGCGACAGCACCTTTGAGTTGTAGATCCTCTTTTTCAACCTTTCTATTAGATATAGTTGAAAGATCCTCAACAACACCATCTCTTCAATGTTATTTGTATGCCAAGGATATAGTGGATGATGCATCAATATTATGCTGATGATATAATTCTTAGTATCTCGCTTAGATTTTCATCAATATATCGTCACATCGAATCATCATGGATCCTCATCAAACTCTGTTGAAATCTTTTTCATCCGAGAACCAATAAATGGGCTGATGTTCGTAGGCTGTGCCACACTAATCCTGCATGTCAAAACTCAGGCTGGTTTCCTTAAAAGTTGTGCCTTATTACTACAATAAAATATATTAATACTAATATAAAGAAGTATATGATACGTCATTTAAGTAATATCTTAATACGAAAAATCTAGGAGCGTGGTCTTGATGTCAGATATGGTTTGACAGCTAGCTTTTACTGTGCTGGGACATACATTCAGATTCGAAAACGTTTTATAATATTCTAAAAGTGTACATAGCTAAAGATGCTAAATTTTATTTTATATGGTTTTGGAGACAACTATTGAGGAATATATATACTATGAAATGACTAAAAATGTGCGAGAATATTAAAATTATAATGTGAAGTGTGTAAATTTCTGTGAAAACTACTTCAATTATATAAACTACATGTTGCCTCAAGCATTTTATAGAGCATTATAGTGTTAGGAGGCAGTTGTGAGCCAAATCATTGATACATCGCGCTTCCAAAGCGAAGCTACTCATTCGACCTAGCCATAAAGATGCTTCTACTATAATCATCCTTCTAGTTTTTAAAATGCACTTAGTTTTACAGCGCAAAGGCAATATGATCAAAATTAGTTAAGCAGAGGCTCTGTTAAGTGATGCAAAAGAGAACCTCTACGATAGGTTGTAAGCATCTCTATTGTGATCGTTCTCTACTTTTAAACTACTACTTAAATAAAAACCCATATCAACAACTACTATATTAGCACAATTAGGGTCACACTATAAGTGTCATGCATTTGGTGAGATGGCTATGCTGTCTCTCGACTTTTAAATGGCAAAGGAGACGAAAATGCTACCAAGTAAAACAATTTTAAATGTTGAAAATTATTAGATAAACAAAACAGAGTTAAACAAGCATGTATTGAGGTCCTGACTTCACTAGCAAGCAACTTACCCAAAGAGGTGCAAGTTAGTAATCGAAAGTACATTACAGCGTAAAAGCTTTCAATCAAATAAGGAGTTTTCCAAATGGAGGAAACGAGTCTGCAAACAAATGCCAATCTACCATCTGATGCATGCTATTCTCGTACCCAAAAGAAGATAATAAAGATTATGAGGAGCTAAGCAATGGCACCAAACAATCAAGAGTCGCTGATACAGCAGTTGCATGGCAAATGCCGTAATCGTGGTGACGCTAGTAAGGCTATATCGAAATGGGCACATAAGGCTGTGTGAAATATTAGAATATTATTGAACTTTTAATTAAACCATGATAGCTTTGATAAAGCTTTAAAGAAAAAATAGAGCTTATAGAGCAAGGAGAAGCAATACGTAACTAT
>BNJV01001272.1_pt1 | contig 106922 bp, 191 predicted proteins | sample 8540591 | NCBI WGS metagenome assembly BNJV01 (sample SAMD00202457, study PRJDB9452) | human saliva metagenome | host: Homo sapiens
GGTTACGTATTGCTGGCGCTGGCGTGCGCATCGAAGGCCGACCGCTGGGCGGCGCTCGGCGGACTACACTGGGGCGTCAGTCAGACGCTACGGGCCTGGAGAGCTCACGGTGGTCAGCGAGGACCTGGACACTGGCACTTTCATGACCCTGGACTGGGACGGCAAGATCACGCACATGGACTGCTTCCTCAACGCAAAGTGGTCTCGCTGGCGTACCGACACTGACGCCCGGACGCCGAGGCAGCAAGACGACGACGTCGCCAGCTACCGGGAACGACGCCGACTCCGACCGCGCATCGTCACCCGCGGCGGCGGGCTGATGTGAACACCACTTCCGCAGCTGGCCGTGGCTGTCGATGTCACCTTCTTCACGCACCGGCCCGGCTGGCTCCGCTGACGCCGCCGTCGGCAAGACGCTGGTCTCCTCCAGCCTCATCGACCGGGTGGCCGCCGCGATCGGACGCACCATCGAGGTGCCGGTGGGCTTCAAGCACTTCGTGCCCGGGCTGCTTGACGGGCTCCATCGGCTCGGCGGCGAGGAGGCGCGGAGCCTCCTTCCTGCGCAAGGACGGCACCGTGGGACCACGGACAAGGACGGCATCATCACTGGCCCTGCTGGCCCGAGCGAGATCATCGCCGTCACTGGCGGTCCCCTCCCAGCTGCACGAGGAGCAGGTGGAGCGCTTTCCCGGCCGCCAGCGCTACGCTCGCATTGACGCCGCCGCCTCAGGAGGAGAAGGCCAAGCTGGCCGCCCTGACCCCCGAGGACTGACCGCCACCGAGCTGGCCGGCGAGAGATCACCGCCCGGCTGGTTGATGCTCCCGGCAACGGGGCCCCCCATCGGCGGGCTCAAGGTCGCCACCAGGACGCTTGGTTCGCCGCGCGCCCCTCGGGCACGGAGGACGCTCCATAAGACTACGCCGAGTCCTTCATGGCGCCGACCACCCGGCCCAGGTGCAGCAGGAGGCCAGAAGGGTGGTCGCCGCGGCTGGGCGACTGACGGCCATTTACCACGAGCATTTCTCGCGCACCCGGACAGAATTTCTGCAGGCTACGCTGAGAAACGCCCGCCTGGCGTCCGTCTGCCTCCTCTCCGCACGCGCAGGATGTCCCGGCCAGCGCCGAAGCAAGCGATTAAGGTGAGGGCGTGAGCCAGTCACGCCCGTCGAGGCCGTCCAAGCACCACGTCGAGCACTCCTCCGCGCCCACCGGCTCCCCAGCGAGCCCGGCGGCCGCGTCGGCCGACCAGGGCCTGACGTCGTCCGGCACTACCGCCCACGCGCCGCGCCCTCTCAGCAGTCCCGCCCCGGGCCCGCAGGACGATCACTGCTGGCTACCGGCAGGCCCCCGGCAGGCCGAGCGACCCAGCTCCACCCAGGAGCAGATCCGCCGTCAACCTGGCCGCAAGGCCTGGGTGCCCAACCAGCACGGGGCCTGGTCGATGCTGGTCTGCGCCGATCGTCGGCTGGGCGTGGGCGGCTTCAGCTGGGTGAAACCTCCTGTCTCCTTCCCACCTGGTGGGGCAGCTACCTCACCTACCGGTCCTGGTCGCAGTGGCTGCGCACCCGCTCGGCCCGCAAACGCGCCCTCATCATGCTGCCGCTCCTGGTCTACACCGGCTGGACGGCCTCCCTGGCCCTCATCACCCTGCTGGCTGGCGCCTTACCTCATCCAGTGGGCGGTGCCGCTGGCACCACTGTTCGTCATCGCACCTGCACCAGGTGTGGCGCGGTCACGAGCGCTCACTGCTCCGGGGCTGTCGACGACGACGGCCGCCTCCCTCATGGCCGCTGTTACCAGCCCGGCGGTGCGCGGGCGACGGCGGCTTCCTGGGCCTGGGGACACCAAACTCGCTCGCCGGGGCCTCCCTCAGCGGCGCTCTGACGGGCTGGTCCTGATGTGGCTGGTCATCGCGCTGACGGCCGCCTGCTCGGCGGGACCGTGCCCTAGCATCAAGTCGATGATCCGCGAGCGCTTTCCAACTACACGCTGCCGCTGGCACGGTGGCGGCGCACGCGGTGGTGGCGGTGGTGACGTGGGGCTGGCGTCGTCGGGGATGCTGCCGTGGGGCACGCCGTCCTGCGTGGTGGTGCTGACCGTGCGGTCGCTGGCCGCCGCTGTGGCAGTGTGCAGCTAGGCATGCGCGCCACCGCCCGCTGCGCCCGGGGACGATGGGCGTCGTCGAGGTCGTCAGTGCGTGGCCTCCTGGTGACGATCTCGGTGTGACCAGGCTCGCGACGACGCTGCACCTAGCCCGCCCTGCCTTCTCCGGCAGGTCTCAGTGCTTGGCGCGCCAGGCGGCCGCGGCGGCCAGGACCCTCTCGTTGTCCGACGTCGTCCCCGACCGAGACCCGCACGCCCTCACCTGCGAAAGGGCCGCACGAGGATGCCTGCGGCGCGGAAGTGCTCGGCCAGCGCCGTCGTCTCGGGCCCCACGCCGAGCCAGAAGAGGTTGCCCTGGGCCTCAGGCACCTGCCAGCCCTGGGTACGCAGGGCGTCCACGACCCGGTCGCGCTCGGCGGCGACGGCGGCCGAGCGCTCGGCGGTGCGGGCCAGCTCGGCCTCCCCAGGGCGGCGGTGGCGGCGGCCTGCGCGGGCAGGTTGACCCCGAAGGCGTGGCCACGGAGCGGATGGCGGCGGCCAGGCCGGGGGCGCACACTGAGGTAGCCCACGCGCATCCCGGCCAGGGCGTGGGCCTTGGAGAAGGTCCGTGAGACCACGAGGTTGGGGGCCCCGGCCAGGAGGGTGAGAGCGTCGCCGGCCCGCGGGTCGGTGACGGTCGAGGTAGGCCTCGTCGATGAGGATGACGACGTCGCGCGGCACCCCGGCCACGAGCTCGGCCAGCTCCTCGGCGGTCAGGATCGTGCCGGTGGGGTTGTTGGGGGTGCAGGCCATGACCACGCAGGTGCGGGCGGTGATGGCCGCCAGCATGGCAGGCACGTCGTGGCGGGCGTCGGGGGTCAGCGGGACGCGACGGCCCGGGCCCCGGCGACGGCCACGCAGATCGGGTAGGCCTCGAAGGATCGCCAGGGATGACGACCTCGTCGCCGGGCTGGCAGACGGCGTCGAGCAGGTGCTGGATGAGGGCGACCGAGCCGTTGCCGACGACGACCCTGCTCGGCCTCTACGCCCCACCGACGGGCGAGGGCCTGCGTGAGGCCCTCCCCGGTCATCTCCGGGTAGCGGTTGGCCCCACTGGCGGCGCGGGTGATGGCCTCGATGACCACGTCCTGGGGCGGATAGGGCAGCTCGTTGGAGGAGAGCTTGGCGATCTGCGCCGCAGCCGCGGCGTCGGGCCGGGCCCCGGGCACGTAGGGCGGGCAGGGCGGCGACGTCGGGGCGGATGCGCACCGTCGTCGAGGGGCGGCCTGCGAGCCTCGCGGCGGGGCCGCCGGCCTGGGTCCGCCGGGAACTGGGGTCGCTAGGGAGGTCATGCCCCCATCTTGGCACCGGCACAGGTTGCCCAGGCACAATGGAGCCATGGAAATCGTGGCACGAACTATCGGAAACGCGGCTGGCCTGTGGCTGGCCACGCGCCTGCTGTCCGGACTGAGTGTGCCCGAGGGGTGGGTACCTCCCACCCCGTGGCTGAACCCGCTGGTCCTGGGCCTGGTGCTGGCGCTGGTGAACCTCGCTCATCAAGCCGGTGGCGAAGTTCCTGACCTTCTCCGCTCTACATCGTCACCTTCGGGCTGTTCGCCCTGGTGGTCAACGGCGCGATGCTCTCGCTGACGGGCTGGCTCACCGACCACATCGCGGCACTGGGCGCCGGCGGCTCGGTGCCGCTGGGGCTGGAGGTCACCTCCTTCGGTTCGGCGGTGGCCGGCTCGATCATCATCTCGGTAATCTCCTCGATCATCGCCGCGATGCTCGTGCGCCACGAGGACTGAGACCGACGACGCCGGAGGTGCGCCGGACGGCTCAGCTGATGCCGGCCGGCGCCTCCGGCATCGCCGGCGCCGCCCAGTGCCTCCCGGAGCAGGCCGGCACCCGCGTGCCACGTCACCAGCGTCATGACCCCACACCTGAGTGCTCGCCCGTCGACTGCGGGCTCGGGGTGGGCCGCGGGTAGGAGGGTTGCGCCGACGGCACCTTGCCCTGGTAGGTGGCGCCGCCCTTGTAGATCCCGTTGGGGTCGGTGTTGCGCTGGACCGCGAAGGTGTACTCGGTGGTGGTCGTCCCCTGCCTCGCCGGCGCCGAGGCCCGCGAGAAGGACGGTTCCAGTCGGCCAGCTCGGGCGCCTTGTCCTCCAGCCTCGAGCGGCCTGGGCGTAGGCGGAGGAGGCGTGCGGGTAGCCGTTCGTGCTCATCTGGTGGGTGTCGAGCATGGCGACCCTGCCGGTTGGGGCCGGTGGGCGTGGGGCGGCGTCAAGCCGGGACGGCGTCGCCGGTGTTCCAGGTGCAGGGCGTGGACGTCGTCGGGGATGTCAGCTCCCGCGGTGGGCGAGCCAGCGGTGAGGACAGTGGTGATGTTGTAACGCTCCTGGATCGCGGGGTCGGCGGCGATGTTGGAGACCGTGATTCCGCCCTGGGAGTGGCTGTAGAGGGCGACCTCTCACCCGGTTGGATGCCGGCCTGGCGCATGGCGGTGACGACGCCGCTCTCCATGGCGGTGGGCGTGCCCCACGGCCTCGAGGTTGGTGAGCAGGTCCTGCGGCTCGCCGTCGCCAGAGGTCCAGTCGGTGGTGCCGGGGACGTAGACGACCCAGGAGACACGGCCGTCGGCGTGCTCGACCCGCTGGATGGAGATGACCCCGGCCTCCTCGTAGCCCTGCCCCAGGGAGTTCTTCGAGGACTGCACCTCCTGGCAGTGGGTGATGGTCTCGGAGATGCTCTGCGGGGACTTGCCTCCTTGCCCTTGCCGGTCATACCGATTCACGGCGCTGGCGAGCCCGAAGGGGTCCTTGGCGGCGGGCGGAGCACGGTGGATCCGGTGCCGCCGACGGGGGTGACCGTGATGCCGCTCTGGGTGCCGTAGACCCCCGCCCCCATCGCGGCGGCGGTTCGCACCCAGGACCATGGCGACGCGCTGCATGGGTGTGAGGCTCTTAGTGTCGACGGTCTGCGTCCCGACGGCGACCTGCCCGGGCAGGCGCTGCTTCGCCCAGGGGTCGAGGCGCTGTGAGACCTGCTGAGGTAGGCTCTGGACCGTGGCGGTCTCCCGCCCGGTCTTGCGTTCTTGAGCCACTGCGTCAGCAGGACGATCCTGACGAGGTCCTCCTTGACCCACTGCTCGGTGGTCGGGTCGCTGAGCAGGAGCTGGAGGACCTCGACGGTGGCCTGTCCGTCCTCGTTATCCTCCACCAGCTTGTAGAGCAGCCAGCTCATCGCCGGTGAGGACGCCAGCAGCGCTGAGATCGTGGGGAACTGTGTGACGGTGGCGGCCCCCAACGCCATCTTCAGGAGGCCGGAGTCGAAGGCCCGAACATCCACGGGTCCCACAAGATCATTGACGGAGCGGCTTCCCCGTCGGCCAGGGCGTGGGCCTGGGAGCAGGCGGTGACGTCAGAGGCGATGCCGCGCAGCGTATCGGCGACGGCATGGAGCGACCCCGGCCCGGTGCTCAACGCATCCAGGGCCTGAAGAGCGACTAGCTTCTCCATATCGAATCCACCCAGGAACGGGTTAGGAGTACTAGACGGGGAAACGGACGGAGGCGGCGCCGCAATCACTTCGGTGGCCGCGTTGGCAACGAGTGTTCGCGCGTCATCGAGGGATCCGGCTGCCGAGGTGAGACTGCTGGCCAGGGAGTCGAGGTCAGCCGTGTTCACGGAGACGGAGCCGCCCGCCACCACCACCGCGGGGCCCACACCCCACATGATCCAGTTGTGGCCACTGTCCTCCGGGGCAGCCGAGGCGGGAGGAGTCTTGGGCTTCGGGGGCGCCGATGAGGAGGCCGGCGATTTCGTCGCGTGGGGATCCTGCTTCCAAGCGGGGTACGGGCCGCTGGAGCCGTCCATGGCAACCGGGCTCATGATGAGCTCGTTTCAGTCGATGAGTTGCGTGACTCGACGACACCGACCTGGAGGCGGCCGTGTCAGCGCGTCGCCAGCGCAGTCAGGAGCCCGGAGACATTGGTGAGCATCGTCTGGCAGGCGGTGGAGTCCGCCCCCACCCAGCTGGCGGGGACCGACGTGGGGAACTGAGTAACGGCGGTGTCGTAGTCCGCCCTGGAGCGTGACAGTGAGAAAGACATGACTCGACGGTAGGGCGCGCCCGAGGCGGCCGCAGCGCCGGAGTGCAGCCCTGTGGATCAGCCCCGCACTCCGGCGCCTGTGGCCCCCGGTGAGCCACACGCCTGCGCGACCAGTGACCAGATGGAAGGATCCATGCCGACGCCCACTCACGACGTCCCCCGGGAAGGAGAACCGCACATGGATCCCACAACGGAGGAGCTTCTCATGGGCACGGAGGTGCGAGACCAGCGGCATCGAGGCCTTCAACACCGTACGAGACATGGAGAACCTCGACGCCGAGGCCGCCGTCGAGCGGACTCGGGCGATTCTGACCTGGCTGTCCTCCAGCAACATGATCGACCTGTTCCTGGCCAATCCGTTCACGTAGAGCCCGACCCCGCGACGGCGACCCGACCGGCACCGCCCTCATCCGCGCGGACAGGGCTCTGGACCATGGACGGCCCCGATGACAGGTGGCTCCTCACGACGCCACCCCCTGGGGCAGGCTCATGCTCGAGCACTGGTGGACCGAGCACTGGGAGAAAGGCCTCGACGAGCTGACGGTGGCCAGGCCTCGACCGCGCATCCCTCTCAAGGATTTCGGCCCGCGGTCCGGCCTCCCGGACCGCGGGCCCAAGCCTCGCGAGGTCCTCCTGCTACCCGGCTTCCCATAAGGCCGGGGAGGCAGGACCTCCTTCACCAGGAACGTCCGGTCCGGGCTCCCTAAGACCCGTTCCAGACTCGGAGACCCGCCAGTCATCGGGCTCCCCAACCCTCGTGACCGGTTCCGTCCGGCGGCAGTAACTATGTAACCCACTGATCCTGAGCGGACCCCCTGAATTCCCTATGAACACGCTGAGAAATAGGCGCCATTCCGCCGTTTTGGCGTTGCCTGCACCACATTCCGGCGATTATCCAGAATGTTCCGGGACTTCTTCAGGGTCGTTCCCCACGGCTCGCCCATCAAACCGAGGCCGGCGGCCTGCGCAGGCACACGACGGCGTCGGCCCCGGTGCCCTCCTGGCCGTCGGGCCCCGTCGCCCGCCGGTCCGCTCCTCGCCGACGACGACCTCCCAGCCGGCCGTCGCCTCGGCGAGGCCCCTCGAGGAGCTCAGCGGCCGTGTGGTCCGGGCGTGGTGGGTGTGCCAGGGCGGGTTGACGGCGTGCACCGCCGTGGCGCAGGCGCCCGCCGGGGGGCGACGCGGGCGGCAGCGTCGCGCAGGAGGGCCACGAGGTCCAGGAGCCCGGCTCGTGCCCGCCGTGGACGGCAGAAGCTCGTCACCAGGTCGAAGCGGGGTCCGGCCGGCAGGCCGTCTCCGGCGTCGTGCACGCGGCCGGTCACGCGCGAGGCGACCCTGAGCCGCTCGGCCTGCCCGGTCAGGCGCCCGATGGCGGTGGCGGACAGGTCCAGCCCGACCACCTGCCAGCCGCACTCGGCCAGCCACAGGACGTCGGGCCCCTCGCCGCAGCCGATCTCCAGGGCGGTCCCGGGGCTCCAGTCGGTGGCGAGCTCCGGCAGCCAGTCGTTGGGGCGGCCTGACCAGCGCTAGCTCGACCGCGGCGTGCGCGCTCTCCCAGCGGGAGGCGGCGTGAGCAGCGTCGGGCTACGGATCGGAGTGCTGCTGGCGGGGCTGCGTCATGCCGCGATCCTACTGACGTCGGCTCAGCCCGGCAGGCCGTCCGGCGACGGCGCCCAGCGGCCGGCGGGGACGGGAGGGCGCCGCCGATCTATCCTCTGAGCCATCGACGATCTGACACCTCCTGGGTCGCCCAGCTGCAATGCCGCCTTCCTCGCCGACCCCTCCGCCCGCCTGGCCGGCAACGCCGTCGCCACCACGGACGTGGAGCAGGTCTGCCTGGATCGGGCCGTGATGACCTCCATCGACACCTCCGTGTCCGACCTCGTCCCGGACGCCTCGATCACCGACCAGAAGCGGTCGGGGCGCTGCTGGGCCTTCGCCGGCCTCAACGTGCTGCGCGCCTCCATGATCAAGGAGCTCGAGCTCGACTCCCTGGAGCTGAGCCAGTCCTTCCCCTCTTCTACGACAAGCTGGAGAAGGCCAACGCCTTCCTCACCCGCGTCATCGTCGAGGCGGACCGTCCCCTGGATGACCGCGAGGTCGTCGACTCCCTGTACTCCCCCGTTCCCGACGGCGGCTGGTGGCCGGAGTTCGCGCGCCTGGTGGCCAAGCACGGGATCGTGCCGGCCTACGCCATGCCGGACACGGTCTCGGCCGGCAACCTGAGGCGATGAATGAGCACCTGGCCACGCTGCTGCGGCGCACGGCCCTGCGTCTGCGGACCGCGGTGGCCGACGGCGTCGACCCTGAGCCCATCCGGCGCACGGCCCTGGAGCAGGTTCACCGGATGCTGTGCATCCACCTGGGGACCCCGCCCGAGGAGTTCGTGTGGCAGTACCGCGATAAGAACAAGGAGTTTCACCGGGTCGGGGCGCTCACGCCGCGCAGTTCGCGCAGCGCCACGTCACTGGGGTGGAGGAGTTCGTGGTCCTGGCTCACGACCCGCGCCCCGAGATCGCGGTCAACACGCGCTACGGCATGGGCCGCAGCGACGTCATGGTGGGTGAACCGGTCCAGGACCACGTCACCGCCGAGCTGGAGGTGCTCAAGGCGGCCGCGATCTCCGCGATCCAGGACGGCGAGCTGGTGTGGTTCGCCTGCGACGTCGCCAGCAGCGGGACAAGAAGGCCCGGGATCTGGGACGCCGCCCTGCACGACTACGAGGGCCTGTACGGGGTGGACCTGTCGATGACGAAGGCCGAGCGGCTGGTGGCGCGCGAGTCTGCGCTCACCCACGCCATGTGCCTGACCGGCGTCGACCTGGTCGACGGCGCCCGCGGCGCTGGCGAGTGGAGAACTCCCTGGGGCGACAAGCTCGGGAGACAAGGGCTTCCACACGATGAGCGACTCCTGGTTCGACGAGTACGTCTTCGAGGTCGTCGTGCGCGCGAGCCGCCTGCCCGAGGAGGTCCGCGCCGCCCTGGAGGCCGAGCCCGTCATGCTGCCCAGCTGGGACCCGATGGCCTGAGGCGGCGGGCGGGGCCTCGCCGGCGCAGGCACTCCCGCGACGGCGCTCCCGCTCCCCGGGCACCGGCCCCGGGCCCGCCAGACGCCACCCCGCCCACCACCGGAATTCTTTTCGGCATTTTTCTCCAGTGTTCTCAGCAGCAGGCCCTAAGCAAGCCTTCAACCATTGCGGTTATGGTTCGCCTGAGCACGGGATCAGACAACCGAGAGGCGGACACGCTCATGGCACGTGGTGGGAGGGGATTCCAAGGCACAGTGCTCAAGGCACTGCGGGCGCCGGAGCACAAGCTCACGGTGACCGGGGTGCGCAGCTGGCGCCCCTACACGGAGCTGACCGTCCACTGCCCGAGTCTGCTGGGCCCCAGCGCCGCCATGCTGCCACCCACGGCCTGGGTGCGGATGTGGATCCCGCAGGGCGGCCGCCAGCATCAGCGCGCCTACACCATCACCCGCATCAACCGCGAGCAGGCCACCGCCATCATCCTGGTCCTGCACCACGAGCCCAGCGGTCCGGCGTCGCAGTGGTCGAAGCGGGTCAGGCCCGGAGCCACCGTGTCCGTCCAGCTCATGGGTGGCACCAGCTACCGTATGCCCTCCCCCGGCGACCGGATGCTGCTGGTGGGTGACCAGGCCTCCGCACCCGCGCTCGCCGACGCCGTCGCCGCCTCCCCGCCGAGCAGCCTGGTCACCGTCGTCATGTTGGCTCCCGAGGCCGGCTTCCTCCCCTTGGCCGCGCGCGACCATCGGCTTATCCGGGTGAATCCCGAGGCCTCCGAGGAGAGGCTGCTGGCCGCCGTCGACCGCACCCTGTGGGCGGACACCGGGGACCTGGCCCTGGACTGGGTCTTCATCGCCTTGGAGAGCAGCGCCACCAAGGCGGTGCGGCGCCACCTGATCGCCTCCGGCCTGAGCCGGCGCAGTATCCAGCACCAGGGCTACTGGACCCGCGACGGCGCCCCGGGCGCAGCCTCCGAGGCCTGAGGCCCTGAGCCCCTGAGCCTGGCCGGAGTCGACTCACCCTCACCATCGGCCGGCCTCCGAGCAGGGCACCGGCTTAGACTAAGGACGCTTGCTACCGCAACCCGTTCGCCGAGGTGCTCGCCATGCGACTCATCAAGCTCGCCATTCTTGTCCTCGCCTTGACCGTCCTGGTCACCTCAATCGGGGGCCTGCTGCTCGGGTGGCAGCTCAACAGCCTCACCTCATCGCTGTGCATGCTCCTGCTCGGCCTCGTCCTGCTGCAAGCCCAGAACTCGGGTCCGGGTGAGCGCAGCCTGCCGCCGTCGGGCGTCCGGCTGCTGGGGGCCGTCGGAGTCATCCTCTCCGGGCTCATTGTCGCGCGCGGCCTGTACCGGTCCGACGTCGTCGCGCTCCTTGCCCTGCCTGCACTGGGCCTGCTGGGCTACGTCCTGGTGCGCGGGGTCAAGCGAGCCCGTTGACGCTCCTCGTTCACAGCGGCACCGCCTCTCGTGCGGCGTCAGTCAACTGAACAGGTAGGGGGGAGTCGGAAACGACGTCGGTCGGGAACCCAGTGAGTCTCTCAACGTCATCGACGAACAGGGCCAGGTCGAACAAGTCGGTACTGGTCGACGGCGTGACCAGAAGGTCGATGTCAGAGTCGACGTCATCCTCCCTCGGACTGACGATCCGAAAAACGCGGAGGTTGCTGAGGCCATGAGACTCGGCGCAGGCGAGGATTTTATCGGCCTGCATGGCAAGTGGGAGTGACGGTCGGTAACCGGCTGCGCGCAGCACCGCCTCGAGCAGCTCGTCGGACACCGCACGCGCCCCGGACTCCACCTGCATCAAGACCGACTCGTTCAAGCCAACACGCTGGGCCAACTGCACCCGTGAGAGCCCTGCATCCAGACGCGCAGCACTAATGAGTGCTGGTGCGTCATCAGTACGGAAGCGACCCATGAGGTCAGCATATGGCTGAACCAGCCGCCCGGGACCTTCGACGACGTCGATCGAGGACGTACTTTCGCGCCGAGGACTGCGCTGTCCCCAGACGGCTGGGGACGGAGACGCGTCATTTGGAGGAGAAGGACGTCCTCGGGGCGAAACGCAGTCCTCGACATGCGCCGTTCGGAATCAGGACCGCCGCACGCATCGGTAGCGGCGGCGCCCCGGCCAGCGCGGGTCCAACGGCGCAGGGCCGATATCGAAGTCGAGCGCCCGGTAGAAGCCGACGGCGTCGTCGTCGGTCTCGGCGACAACCCGCCCCGACGCACTGGCAAGGGCATCAACGAGCGCCCGCCCGATTCCGTCGCCACGTAGCCCCGTAGCCACGGCAATGTACTCCAACACGACGCCATCGGGTCGAGACACGTAGGCAGCTACCGACGTGGGCGCGCCCCGCGACCCGTGCCCACGACCTCCATGAGCACTAGCTCCTCAGCAATGATCCTGCGCAGCTCGGCGTCGGGCAGTCCCTGCGGCCTCGCGCATAAGAGCCAGCATCTGCTCACTGGCCAGGTCCTGCTCCACCAGAACTCTGACTGCCGCTCCGTGCTGGACCCGGTCCGTCGTCATAACCGCATTATCCACTGACCCGCACGGCAGCTATGGCGTCACGGACACATTGCATTCTCCCTGGTCAGGGGCTAATCTCACAGTTCCAGGGACGGCATGCCGTAGTAGGGTGACGGCAACTGGGTAGTGCTCCCCGCCAACGACGACGGACCGCTTGTTGAAAAAGTGACACAAGAATCCGGCAGGATTTTGCCCGGTCGTACCATTCCCCACCATGTCCGCCCCTATGAGGTCATCTACCATGCGACTCCTCCCTCCAGTCGTCTTCACGCTTGCCACGACTGTCCTGGCCCTGACGGTCGGCGGCGGCCTGTTCGGCTGGGAAACCTCCCTCCTGACGCCTCTGAGCCTGCTGACGGTCAGTCTCATCCTCCTCCAGGCCCAGCACGTTCAGCGCGCCGAGCCCTCGCAGCGCATCCCCGGGCCCCTCGGTCCTCGCCCCTGGCTGTCATCGGCCTGGGGCTGGCGGCCGCCCTGCTCGGCCACGGCCTCTCACAGTCATGAGCCCGCCGCCGCCATCAATCTGCCGTCGGCCGGCATCCTGCTGTACGTCGTCGTGACCGCCTGCCGCCGGCGCCGCCCCGAGGCGCAGCTCGTCCTCGTCACGGCCCGGAGGCGCCACTCGCAGAGGATCGGTGCCAACCTCGCCACAATGAGCGGCATGGTCGATCTCTCCGCAGTCTCCCCGCCATCGCCCTGGGCCCCTGGACGGCCGCTACCGCGCCGTCGCCGCCCCGCTGGTCAACCACCTCTCCGAGGGCCGCGCTCAACCGGGCCCGCCTGCAGGTCGAGGTCGAGTGGCTCATCCACCTCACCGACGGCGGCGTCCTGCCCGGCGCCCCCCGCCCTGAGCGAGACGGAGAAGAGCTACCTGCGCGACGTCGTCGAGGACTTCGGGGCCCGAGGAGATCGCCGAGCTCGGCGCCATCGAGGCCGAGACCCGTCACGACGTCAAGTGCCGTCGAGTACCTCCTCAAGCGGCGCCTGGCCGCGGCCGCCCAGGCCCCCGGCGTCGTCGGCGCCGACGGCGGCCCCACCGTGCTGCCCACGGTCGGCGAGATCGTCCACATCTTCTGCACCAGCGAGGACATCAACAACCTCTCCTACGCCCTGACGATCCGCGCCGCCGTCGAGCAGGTGTGGCTGCCGGCCGCCCGTGGGCTGGTCGAGGACCTGGCCGCTATGGCCCACGAGTACGCCGACGCCGCCATGCTGGCGCGCACGCACGGCCAGCCGGCCACCCCCACGACCCTCGGCAAGGAGCTGGCGGTCCTGGCCCACCGGCTGCGCCGCCAGGGTGCGCCGCGTCGAGCCACCGAGTACCTGGGCAAGATCAACGGCGCCACCGGCACCTTCGGCGCGCACGTCGTCTCCGTGCCCGGCGCCGACTGGCAGGCGGTGGGGCGCGGTTTCGTCGAGCACCTGGGCCTGACCTGGAACCCACTGACCACGCAGATCGAGTCCCATGACTGGCAGGCCGAGCTCTACTCCGACGTCGCCCGCTTCAACCGGATCGCCCACAACCCTGGCCACGGACGTGTGGACCCTACATCTCGCTGGGCTACTTCCACCAGCGCCTGAGCGCACAGGGCTCCACCGGCTCGTCGACCATGCCGCACAAGGTCAACCCTGATCCGCTTCGAGAACGGCGAGGCCAACCTGGAGATCTCCTGCTCGCTGCTGGACACGCTGGCCGCCACGCTCGTCACCTCCCCGCCTCCAGCGCGACCTCACCGACTCCACCACGCAGCGCAACGTGGGCGTGGCCCCTGGGGCACCTGCTGCTGGCCGTGGACAACATCCGCCGGGGCCTGGCCGGGCTCGACGTCGACCGCGCCCGCCTGGAGGAGGACCTCGAGGCGACCTGGGAGGTGCTCGGCGAGCCCGTCCAGCAGGCGATGCGGGCGGCCGCCGTCGCCGGGGCGACCGGCATGGCTGACCCCTACGAGCGCCCTCAAGAAGCTCACCCGCGGCAAGAAGGTCACGCCCGAGGCGATGCGCGAGTTCATCTCCGGGCTCGGCATGCCCGACGACGTCGAGGCGCGGCTGCTGGCCCTGACCCCGCCACCTATACGGGCCTGGCCGCCGAGCTCGTCTCCCACCTGGACGACTGAGGGCCGTCAGTTCCTTCATGGACACATGACGTCCTTCATCGACAGCCATATGGTCGCTCATCGACACTTTCGGGCCCTTCATCGACACTCTGCGGTCCTTCATGAACACCTTATCGACACTTTATGCACACTTTAGAGCCCTTCATCGACACTCTATGTACAATTGACATGTGATTGTCGATCTGACTGACCTCACGAAGCCCCTCGCTCGTTTGGCGATGGAGGGCGGCGACTGCCTTGAGATCGAGGCGAGACATTCTCCGAGTACTCCCGCAGCGCCCTCGGTCCCACGCTGTCGGCCTCGCGAATCTTCCCGGAGGCGGCACCATCCTCCTGGGCGTCAGCGAGATCCGGTCTCCGTCGTCGGAGTCCAGGACCCGCACGAGCTCCAGCAAGCCCTCGTCTCACAGGCCCGTCAGGGCTTCTCCACTGAGATCGCTGTCGATACGCACGCCATCACCGTTGAGGGCAAGACCGTCGTCGCCAACTGTGCAGGAAGTTCCCGTCAACAGCAAGCCATGCCGGTGGAAGGAGACAGGGGCGGCGTACCTGCGCCAGTACGACGGCGACTACCGCATGTCGCAGCAGGAGAGCAGCAGCTCGCTTCTGCGCCACCGACGTCCTCGGCAGGACTCCGTTGCCGTTCCCGGTACCTCCGTGGACAGCCTCGACAACGATCTGGTTCAGCGCTTTCTCCGAGCGGTTCGTGCCGGCTCCACTGCGCTCAGCGGCCAGTCCGATACCGGGGTCCTCCTCAACTCTGAACATCCTCACCGAGGACGGAGAGGCTACCCGGGCAGGGCTGTACTCGCTGGGCCGTTATCCCCAGAGGCAGTTCCCCGGTCTGTCCATCACCGCCGCCGTCACCGACACGAATGACGCGGTCAGGGCAACAGATCGGCTCACGATCGCGGGCCCCCTGCCTCAGATGCTCACCGACGCCGTCGACTGGGTCGCGCGCACCACGCAGACACGCATCCAGTTCGGGGATGACGGACATGGCCACGATATCCACGAGTTCCCGCTCGTCGCGGTTCGCGAGCTCATTGCCAATGCTCTCGTCCACCGAGATCTCTCCGAGCCCGCACTGTCGAAGGGGATTGAGATTCGTCTGCTGCACGACCGCCTCGTCATCTCCAGCCCGGGTGGTCTGTGGGGGCGAGCGTGGATCAGCTCGGCACACGGGACGGGAAGTCTGCGGTCAACGAGCACCTCTACACCATCTGCACCTTCGCCACGGACTACGAGGGACGGCGCGTGATCGAGGCCTGGGCTCCGGTATTCGGGAGGTCCGTCGCGACCCTGCGAGAGGCGGACATGGAGCCCGTCCGCTTTCAGGACACCGGCGTGCGCTTCACGGCTCTGCTTTTCCGAAGCGCCCTCCTCTCGCCTGAGGATCTCACCTGGCTGTCCGGCCTTGAAGCCCAGGGCCTCGGCGTCGAGCAGCGCCACGCACTGGTCGAGATGCGGCACGGAAAGTCATGGACGAACTCCTCTATCGCCGTCGTTTTTGGCTGTGACTCCCAGCAGGCCGTCGTCAGCTTCAGGAGCTGGCGAACCAGAGGGCTATGCACCGAGGCCGGGACAACGCGGCTCCACCTCCTATGTTCTGGCCTCCGACAGCATTCGACCGGCTTCCGGCGCCAAGGACATCACTGTTCCCGCCGAGATCTCCGCCCTGTCACCAATGCCGCCCGCCGTCTGGGCCGGTCTGAGGTCGGCCACATGCGCGCCAGCAGATCGTCGAGGCCACAGGCCTGTCCCCACGCCAGGTGACGTACGCGCTCAAACGCATCTCGAGGAGGCCGGATTCGTTGAGAGGACGGCCGTCGAGGTGCCCACCACCACCACGTACCACCGCGCCTGATGGGCGCGCCCGCTGTGCTCGTCTCCACGTCGACACTGAGGGGCCGCAGGCAGATCGGTACTGGCCCCGGAGCCGCCGGCCGGGCAGTAAACGCCGACCCACGCACCGCTCCCGCACCTCGCCAGGGGCGAGGGTCGGGCTCGATCAGAGCCTCAGCCCGGCTATCAGACCTGACACCTCCCGAACTGCACGAGGGTCGGGATCCACTGGCAGGGTTGGGGTACTCCGCAGGGTCCGGGGGTTCGTGCAGTACGCACAACCCCGACCAGTACACCCCACCCTCGTGCAGTAGGCCGCTCTGAGAAGGCCGGGCTCAGATCATCGTCGAACCATGACTTCTGGGTCCCCTGCGCGAGCGCTGGAAGGGCCGGGCAAGGACCGGTGGGTTGCGCCCCGAGAGAGAGCTTGGACGCGCCGCCAGACCCTGGCGGACCCAGTCCCCACGAGCCACTGTGTCACAGTGCTGACATCAGCGCGCCAGCCCTCGAAGCGCCCGACACAGATCGTTGGAATCTTGCGGTTTCTTCTCAGGCTGGGAGGTCGGTGCAGCGCTGATGTCAGCACCGTGGACACTTCCAGTCCTTCATCGACACTCATGGTCGCTCATCGACACTTTCAGGCCTTCATCGACACTCCACGGTCCTTCACGAACACCTCATCGACACTTCATGGACACTTTCAGGCCCTTCATCGACAATCAGGGCCCTTCTTGATGGACACTTCGCGCGTTTCAGGGCTCCCGGGCGGTGCGGCGCCCGGCCACCCGGCTGGCGGCTGAGGGGCTGGGCTGGGGCACGGCGCCCCCGGTCAGGAGCTGGCGGGCGCACAGCCCGGCGATGCACTCCTCGGCCGGGTTGAGGCCGAGCCGGTTGACGTCGATGTGCAGGTCAGGTCTCGGGCGCCCGCCGCCAGTGCCCGCCCCACGACGCCGATGGCGCGCCCGGCGTCGTCGGCCAGCTCACCCACGGCCGCAGCCGCCTGGCTCCAGGACGGGATCTCATCGAACTGGAACTCGATGACCTCCAGCAGCTGCTGAACAATCGGACCCAGGGGCGCTGCCGTCGCGCAGGTGCGGGAAGCCGCGAAACCCCACATCCGCAGGTGGGCGGAGAGCAGCTCGGCCTCGGGCAGCGGCGCGCTGCGGGCCGCCAGCGCCAGGAACCGCGCCGCCAGGGGCCGCCCGTGGCACCGGCCGCGGAATCTGCCAGACCTGGTGGTCCAGGCACCATCGGCTCGAGACGTAGAAGTGGCGCTCGGCCTCCTCGACGCCAGCCACTCCCCCGTACTTGTCGTACTCGGGGCCGTAGACGCCGAAGGTGATGCCGGGCCGGCTGGCGCCGATCCCCCGGTCATCGGGTCGGAGACGAGGCGCTCCACCGTGCGCGCCTCGGTCCGCTGGGCCACGGGTCCCCAGCTCGCGCATGCTCGCGTAGGCGTCATCCAGACGCTTTCAGCGGCCTTGAGGCGCAGTCCGGATGTGGTGGCCCCGCAGGTCGACGAAGCGCAGGAAGTGCGCAGAGCGGACGTCCCACTGGCCGCAGGGCCCGGGCCAGCCACTGGGCGACCTCAGGCAGCAGGGCGTCGGTGTCATCCCCGCCGGCGCAGTGAGATCCGCGCGTACAGCCAGCCGACATCTCACGCTGACCGGCCATCGCCGAACCCCGCTGACGCATTGCGCTGTGCTGGGCGCGCAGGTTTACCGAAGTCGGCGGCCGCCATTTCCAGTGGCTGGATCCCCGGGATCGAGCCACCCGCCTGCGGCTTTCGCGCCCCCGAGGCCGACCAGTCCGGCCTGACCAGACTGACTGGGCTGGCCCACCTGGCCGCCCTGGCCCACCTGGCTCACCTGCCCGGGCGCTCCTCCTGCTCACTGGCCCGCGAGCGCCCGCCGAGCCAGCGCAGCCTGCGGGAGCGGGTGAGCCGACTGGGCTGGTTGCGCTGCTCGCGCCGGTTGGACTGGACGTCGTCGTGGGTGCTCATGCCATGCCTCCCAGGTTCTTGGGCCACTGGAGTCCCACCAGGTACTCGACCACCGTCGACTCACCGTCTTGGGTGAGCCCCAGGGGCCTGGCCGCGGGCCGGCAGCGCCTCGACGAAGCTGATGTGAGCGGCGCCGGGGTCGATCCAGCCGCGCAGCTCAGCAGCGACACCGGCGAGGTGAGGTCCATAGCGGGGCTTGTGCTGGTCGAAGGTGGCGCCCTGAGAGGGCATGTGCTGGTGGACGAACACCTCCGTCGGTATGCCCCACTGCTTGCGCAGGTCGTCCATGTGCAGCAGGGTCGTGGTCAGGTCGCGGTCCATGAGCGGGGCGATCTGGTGGGCCGGGAAGGTCCACGACTCGCGGCGGGTCACCAGGCGGCCGGCCACGGCCCGCTCGGAGTGCATCACCTCGTCGGGCAGGGGCCCATTCAGGTCCCGACGGCGGCTGGTCCAGTGGTCCGCGAACGGGGGCAGCCGGGACCAGGGGTCGCTCAGCAGCACCAGCCAGGACAGGTAGCCGCCCAGGAGGTACTGGGGGGTCAGGCCCAGGTAGGCCAGTCCCACGGGCCCGGCGTCGTCGGCCAGGAACAGGGTGCTCGTGGCCGGGTCGTGGACGAGCCGCAGGGAGACTGAGGGGACCGCGTCCCGGCGCCCTGGCTCACCGGGCAGGCCCAGCGGCGGCAGGAGCCCGCAGGGGACAGCCTGGCCGGTGTTGCACTCGGTGCTGGCCTGGATCTCCAGGACCCGCTCGGTGCCCCAGGAGGTGCGGATCCGCGAGGCCAGGCGCTCCCGGAAGCCGGAGCCCAGGAGCCGGTGGAAGCGGGCCTGGAGGGAGCCGTTGGCGTTGGTGAAGGCGTTGACGACGGTCAGGCCCCCGCCGGCGGCGTAGGTCCGGGCGCTGGGGGCCACCGGCTGGAGGAAGGCGCCCAGGTGCCTGGGCGAGCCGGAGAGCCCGCCGGACAGGGCGGCGCGCTCCTCATCGGGGCCGGCGGCGTAGTCGAGTCCGGCGGTGCGCAGCACTCCTGGTCGCCGTCGGGGGCGTGGGAGATGGTCATGAAGAAGGCCAGCGGGTCCTTGCACACCCCGCCGCTTCCGAACAGGGAGACGAAGCGGGACACCATGAGGTCGTAGATGTGGGAGCGGGCCACCCAGGGGTCGGCGAGCTCGCCCAGGGTCTTGACGTCCTGCTCGAAGGGGGCGTCCTGGAGGGGTCGACCCAGCTGCGGGTCGACTCGCGGTCCTCGTAGAGGAAGCCGCTGGGGCGCTCGCCGAGCTCGCCGTCGGGGAAGACGCGCTCGGCCAGGCGCACCGTGCGGTTGAGGAGCTCGGCGCGGCCGGGTGCGTCGGCGGCGCCGACGGCGTCGTCGAGCCGGGCCAGCCAGGCCAGGTCCTTGCCCCACTGGCGCTGCTGCTCCGGTGAGAGCGAGGCGGCCAGCAGCGGGAAGGGGTTCTCCCCGCGGTACCAGGGCACGTGCGGCACGATGGCGCCGGAGGCCAGCAGCCGCTCCAGGCGCAGGCGCGGGTCGGCGCCGCCCACGCGCTCGCAGGCGTCGCGCACGCTGAGCACGGCGTGCATGCCGCCGCCGGTGAGGGCGTCGTGGGTCTCCTGGAGCCAGCGGGCCGGCTGGATGGTCTCCTGGCGGAAGACCATGCCGTTGCCGTACTCGTGCTCGCCGACGACGGTCAGCGCCTCCGCCTCGGCCTCCCGGGAGGGTACTGGCCGTAGGCGCTGGCCGCGTCCGGACCGGGAGCGGCGCTGTAGGCCTGGCGCACGGGGGCGGGCTCGAGGTAGAGGGCGCTGTCGGGGTCCAGCTCCCTGGGCGGTGGCGCTCAGGATGCAGTAGGCCAGGTGGGTGGCCACCATGCGATGGCTGCGCCCGGTGGCGGGCTGTCCCGCCTCGTTGACGGTGGTCAGTCCCGAGAAGGGGCTGGTCTTGAGGGCGGCCCGGGTGGCCAGGGTGTAGAGGGTGCGCAGGACGCGGGGGTCCTCGAGCCGGCGGCCGCGGACGGCCAGGGTGGAGACCAGGGCCGGGGCGGCGATGGCCAGGGCCTCCTGGTAGCCGGGCTCGTCGAGGCCGGCCGCCAGCAGCTCGCGGCTGCGATCCAGGTCGACGTCGACCAGGACGGCCAGACGGGCGCGGGTCTCCTCCTGCGAGCCACCAGGGCGTCCCACCGCTCCAGCAGCGCGCGCAGCGAAGCCGGCAGGGCCGCCAGGACCTCCTCGGACAGGTCGGTGGCGCGCCCCTGGAAGACGCGGCGCTTAGCGCGCAGGACCGGGCGGCGCTCGGCCTTGTCCAGGGTGGGGACGATCTCGTAGAGCGGGTCGAGCAGCTGGTCGGCGGCGCCGTCGAGCACCTCGTCGAGCCGGCGCAGGTAGTCCAGGGTGCCGATGACGGCGGCGCTGGTCTCGGGGACGGCCCGCACCGGAAGACCGCCCAGGCGCACGAGGGTCGGCAGGGGCCTACGGCGGGCTGAGCCAGGGCTGGGGGCTCCGGCGCGGATGCCGGTGCCGGCGCTGGTACGGCGGAGGACGGAGCGGATGAGATGGGCTCCCAGGGGTCACGGCGGATACGGGCTGCGGCTGTGGCTGTTGGGAGGGGGAGGCACCGGCACGAGAGAGAACCGGCTGCGTCATAGGAGGAAACCTTTCAAGAGGGCGTACAGCCAGTAGCCTATCCATACAATGCTCATCACGAAGGCCAGCAGCCCGAGAAGAGAGCATGCCAGCCCGTAAATGAAGTAGCCCCAGCGCACCGCGGGCGCATGACGGCCAGGGGCGGGCGGCAGGGGCTGGCGCCTCAGGGCACAGCGCAGCACGAACATGGAGCGCCCGCGCAGGTTGACCGATCCGGTAGCCGCCTCGATGGCGGCGACACCGTCGGACTGGGTGAGGGGGTTGAGGTTGGTGATGAGCATCGTGAGCTGGAAGGCGCACAGGGTCAGGGCCACCTGACGCACCATTCCCGTCGAGGCCCAGGCGACGGCCGCCTCCAGTCCGCGAGACGACGCCGTCGGAGAAGATACCGGCCAGGGCCAGCATGGTCAGTCCGCGCCGGGAGCGCACCCGGTAGGAGTCGGTGCGATCGACGTAGGCGATGGGGATCGCCCAGAACATGAGCGCCACCCCCAGTCCGCGGATGGGGGTGCCCAGGTAGCCGGCCACAATGGCGTGCCAGGACTCGTGCGGCAGGATGCTCACCAGCTGGATCGCCACCGCCGCGATGAAGACGACGACCCCGGGCGGAGGGCCCCCGGCCAGGGATCTGAGCGCCATGGGCCCCGGCCACGTACCCGCAGGCGGCCAGCGCCAGGAAGACCCAGCTGAGCGCGGGGCCGGCAGGCGCTGGAGCAGGGGTGACGATCGGGGCGACGACCCGGTGGTACCTGCAGAGCGATGATGATGCGGGCAGCCACCAGCCCCACTGCGGCGGGGCCGCTCGACCTTGAGGTGGCGGGCCCGGCGGGGCTGGGCGGTGTGGCGTCCGCGGCTGCGCCTGGTGCGCGCCGGGGCGTCAGGGACGGCAGGGTCGGGCTCGCCGCCCGCCAGGAGGCCTTTGTCTCGCAGGTTGTCGACCAGGCCCGTGATGCGCTGGCACCCGCCTCGTCAATGTCCTGGGGCAGCTCCTCGATGATGGTCGGCAGGGGGCGCACGCCGTCGAACTGGTTGACGATGAAGGTGGCGGCCGCGCCGAGCCGGTGGTACTTGCCCGAGTCGGAGTCGAACAGCATCGGCTGGTTGTCCATCCCGACGATGAGGCTCACGCCGCGGCGCAGGCGCGGGATCGGGTTCGTCGGGCGGCTTGCAGGGATCATCGGCGTTGTCCTCGCCGTACCATCACCGTACTCATCGCGGGCTCTTGGCTCCCCAGGTCGGTTCGCGGGCCTGGGGTACCACTCAGTGGCGGGTAGGGGACCCCGGTCCCCTACCCGCCACCATGGGGGTCGTCAGCAGGACGTCGTCGATGCGCTGGCCGCGCAGGCCGGGCACGAGGCCGAGGCCGCGCTGGCCGGGCACGAGGCCGAGGCGGCGCAGGCCGGGCAGGACGCGCTGGCGCTAGAAGGCACAACCCGGGGCGTTGCCCCTCGGGCAGCTCCTCGACGCCGAAGTCACTGTCGGCGAGGGTGAGATCGATTGCGCTGTTCCCGTCATATGCTGTTCACCTCCTTCTCTCAGATGTCTTGTGGGCAGGAGCAGGGGCCCCTCAGCCCCTGGGGGTCCGGGTCTGCCGAGCTGACCCCAACCCCGCGGACGGGTGGTCTGTGGAACCTCGTGGCGCGGTATGCAGTTCTGGGTCCGTCTGGCGGGCGGCAGGGCCGCCGGCGCTCGCGGGTGGTGGGCCGGGGCTAGCCGGCCGCCCTCATCGGGCGATTCTGTCTGCGGACTGGCGATGGTGACGGCGAACATCTGGTGGCGGCTGACGCCGTCGGAGTCCAGCAGGTGGCGCACTGCCGAGGTGGCGAAGCCGGCGAAGACAGTCCCCACCAGCCCCCGGGCGGCGGCGCGCAGGTGCAGCGAGTAGATGAGGGCGGCGCTGCGGCTCATGGTGAGCGGTAGCCGGCCGCCCCGCCCCAGGCGTCGGCCTCATCGAGGCTGGCGGGCACCGAGACGATGGCGCTGGGCGCGGGCGAACTCTGCACCGTCATGCCTCGATCTCCTCGGCCGGCGGCAGGGGCGGACGAGGTCGACGCCGTCGAGCCGCACCCGGTGATGCCGGCCTCGGCGCCGCGCGGACGCAGGAGGAGCGATGAAGGGTTCCAGGGGGCAGGCCGCCCATCCCGCCTCCCAGTGCGCGCGTCGTCGGCCAAGGCGTCTCGGACCATGCCCAGAAGGGCTCGGCCTCGAGCGGCTCGGTGCCGTAGGGTGGTCGACGACGAGCGGCGCTCGAAGGTCTGGCGCAGGCTGTAGTAAGGCCTGGGGCCGGGGACGAGCGCGTCCGGGACCTGGCAGTCCAGCGGCGGGCGCGGGCGGCGCGCGGCCAGGCCGTCGGAGGTCGGCTCAGCGGGGCGAGTGCCCGATCCGGCGGAGAATCCGGCGACGAGCTCGCGCAGCGTCTCGAAGTCAGGCGCACGGCGGCCTCCCAGTGTCGACGACGATGCAGGCTCGGTCCCGGGCCGGGTCGGTGCCCAGTGCCCGGGCGATGCGCTGCTCGTCCCAGTCGGGGCCTGGGCGCAGCGGCACCCCAGGGCGTCGGCGACGAGGCGGATGACCTCGAAGAGCAGCCGCAGTCCTGGACCGCGATGCGCAGGCGAAGGAGAAGTACTTGCAGGGCCACCTTGTCCACGTTGCCGGTCAGGACGATGCGGGCGCCGACGCCGTCGGGCAGGCCCGCCCCGGCGTCCGCCGCCGCAGCATCAGTCCCGCGTCCGCCCGGCGTCCGCCGCCGAGGGGCGGGCCTGATGAGGGCCAGGGCGTGGTCGCGCTCGATGTAGACGTAGGTGCCGCGCCGGCTGCCCGGCCGCTCCGTGGCCTCCTGGCCAGCCTGCCCGCGCTCGGGCACGAGGACGGAGCGGTCACCGAGCCGATGTCGCCGCCGGCGGCCGTCCAGCGGCGCAGCTGGCGCTCAGCGGGCCTGGGCGGCCTCGGCCTGTCCCCGGCCGGTGGGCTCGCCGAGCGGCTCGCGCACACCGGACCGACAGCGCCAGGATCGTGGCGAGCTCGCCCAGGGTGGTGGGCGACGACGTCGGGCCCGGAGACCGTCGTCGGTGAGCGGGTGCGATCGGCCAGGGCTGGTCGAGGCGCTCCAGGTCGGCCGGTGGCAGGGGCGTGCGCGGGCAGACCGGCCAGTCGCGGAACCCGCGCTGAGACGCAGGTTGGAGGGCTGTAGTGCTGCTGGTGGCCCTTGAGTCGACGAAGGTGCGCCGGCGGGATGGCCACGGACTGTTGTAGCGGGCCCCACGGGGGCCGAGGGCGCCACCGGCGCCGGCTCGTCCCGCCCGGCCACCGAGCAGACGGGGCAGCTGGCGGAGACGACCGGGCGGTCGGAGTAGGTGGCGGCCAGGTCGGTGCGCCGCGCGTCCCCGGGCAGGTGGGTGACGGTGGCGCGGGCGATGAGGGCGGCCACGGCGGGCGGCCGGGCCGACGACGATGTCGCGGCGGGCGGCCTCGCGGGCGGGGCCGATCTCGGCTCGCCGGCGCAGGCGCAGGCCAGGGCAGGGTGAGAAGGTCTCGTCGACGTAGGGGGCCGACCGTCACCGCCTCCTGCTCGGCGCGCACCCGCAGCAGCGCGATGCCCTCCTCCCGGCAGGGCGGCGCGCCACCTCCTGGGAGCGGCCGGTGGAGTCTGACGGTCGATGAGGACGGTGAGGGTGTCCCGCGGCGCGCGCTGTCGAGCCGCACCTCGGGCAGGTGGGTCTCCAGGCGGCGACCATCTCCGGCCAGCTCGGCGTCCCCGACGACGGCGACCCGCGGCGGCGCACCAGGCGGCGGGCGGCGTCCTGCCAGAGTCGTTGACGCCGGTGGAGTCGCCCAGGCGGGAGAGCAGCCGTGCCAGCTCGGGCGCTGGTCGCCGGGGCGGGCTCTGCGTGTCCTCCTCGACGATGCCGCTCGGTCCACAGCAGGGAGACGGCCTCGAAGGCGGCCGCAGGCCGATGCCGGTGACCTCGCCGATCTCGTCGAGGGTCGGGTGCCGTCGCAGGCCTGGAGCAGGGGCCCTGTGCATCTGCGGGGCGAAGGCCCGCCCAGGACCCGCTCTTTGCGGGCGCCGTCGATGATCCAGCCGGTCTCTCTGGCGGGCGGCAGGCCCAGGCACCACGGGCCTGCGGGGGATGCGGAACCGCAGGTCGCTGGCGGGCGGCGCGCGACGTCGCCGGCGCGCATGACGTGAGCCTGTGGCGTCCCCGAGCCATCTCAGGCCACCTCCTGACGTGCGCTCGGGCAGGAGGCCGCGAGCGGGCAGGCCGTCGCGGCGCCCCTCGTAGAGGCTCGAGCAGGTCTCGCAGCGGTCCACGGCCACGGTCGGCGAGCAGGTGGTGAATGCCGGAGACGAGGTCGATGGTCCACACCTGGCCGCTCGATCGGGGCGACGTCGTCGGTGCTCTGCGCAGCCGGCTCCTGTCGAGGGCGTCGGTCTGGAGGGCCAGGGAGATGAGTCCGGCGCCCAGGAGCACGTGGTGGTGGGCGTAGGCCTGCTCCAGCGGGCCGTGCTCGAGAGGACCTCGCAGGGCGGTAAGCGTGCTGGCGGCGCCGGTCGTAGCAGCGGTAGCAGAGCGCTGCGGCCGGGGACCACGCAGCGGTCCGGCAACGCAGCTCGGTGGGGGCATAGCTCCAGCCCAGGGAGGGCATGGACCGGGTGAAGGAGAGGGTGTCGAGGTCCTCGCGCAGGCCGGTCTGGTCAGGGTCGGCGATGACGCGCGGTCGGCGTAGGGGATGCAGGCGCTGACCGTCCCCGGTCGACCGGGATGACGACGTCGCCGTCCGGCGAGCCGCGCGGCGACGGCGCGCGAACCCGCCCTGGGGCAGGTAGACCGTCACACGGCCCGTGGGGCCGCGGTGCCGGCTGCTGCACCGGCTGCGCAGCGGCGCGGGCGGCGTGTCCCATGTCGGGTCGGGGCCCTGTCGAGTCGGTGTGAACGGTGGTGCGGGCGTCGAGCCTGGCTAGGCGAAGGCTGGCGCACGGGGTTGATCCCCGGCCCGTCGTCGTGACGGTCAGGCCCATCGCGCGCGCCTGGTAGAGGCGGGGCGTGGCCGGGTAGCGGGCGTGGTGGCTGAAGGACAGGGGCATGGCCTCGGGGATGAGGGCCTTGATGACGTGCATGCCGACCCGGCGGGCCTCATCGGTGGTGATGTCGACGACGATGGCCCCGGCACCGGCCCGCTCCAGGCTGGCGACGACCCGTCGAGCGGGTCGGGCCGGCATCACTACCGGCGCCGGGCGCACGCGCCGTGAGGGTGCCGATCCCGTCGAGGGCGTGACGGGCCGCCCTCCTCAGGAGGAAGTCGAAGACGTGGCGCATGGACAGCTCGGCGTCGGCCAGGGCACCACCGACGACGGTGAGGTCCTGCCCCTTGATCTCCTGGGCGCGCGGGCCGCGGGCGTGGCTGCGCAGGGCGATGCGCAGGGAGGCGAGCTCGCGGTAGATATCTTGGCCAGCCCTGCTGCGGTCGATGTCGCAGGTGGCGGCCACCACCTGGGCCAGCTCGGGGTCGACCTGGGAGGTCTGGACGGCGTAGAGGGTGGGGACGCCGTGCAGTCGGTGGCGTCGAACAGGTGGGTCTCCTCAGCTCGGTGGGAGGTGCCCACCCGGTGGTACTCGGCGGCGACCTCCCCAGGGTGGAGGGGTCGACGGCGACCGCGGCAGGCGCAGGCGCTGAGCCAGGTCAGGGCGATGGAGTCGCTCGATGACCTCGAGCAGACCACCCAGGACGCCTCGCGAGGTCGGAGTGCGCGGCGGTGCCGGTGAGATGGGGTTGACGAACTGCTCGGAGGTGCGCACCGGGTTGAGGGATGTCAGCACCGCTGACGAAGACCCTCCGACCGCGGGTCAGGGACCAGCCGCGCACCCATCGCAGGGGACGCGGGGGTCTGGGGCGATGAGTCCGCAGTCGGGTCCGCCAGCTCGGTGGCCGGCATGCTCGGCCAGCGCTCCGGCCCGTCGCGGCCTCGCCGAGAGCGGCGGGGGTGTCCCCACACCAGCTCCTCCTCCGTCCATGGGCAGCTGAGAAGCGCTCCATCGTCTCCACGATCGCGATGCGTCTGGCGCGATCGCAGCGTCGATGGCCCCGCCAGCCCCGTCGAAGCTGCCCGCCTCGGCACGGTGATTCCAGGTGCGCTGTGACCCAGCGCCTCAGAGGGATCACCAGAAGACCGGTCCAGATCGCGAAGACCGGCTCTCCGGCCGCTTGGGGCAGCTCGGTGGAACGGGAAACCAGGCCGAAGGGAGACTCGAGTGACGCAGCGCGAGCCAGTGATGGCGCGACGCCCTCAATGAGCGCAGAGCGGTACACGGACCCTCCTTCCTGGGAAACGAGCAGAGGAGGCACACTTGGGGGAAGTGCCGTTGGCCAAGAGCCTGCCGGAATCCACCGGCGTCTCAGCATCGTCTTTTGATCTACTGTTTTCCTCGCCGTTTGGATAGCCCACTCCGCCTTTCGTCGGGGCGCGTCTTGGGATGTTTACACGGCGGATCTCTTTCTTCAGGTAGTTTGTTTACTGTTCCTAGCAGACCGCGCCCCCACTGATCGCGGACTGCACAATTCTGCCCAAGGAGACTCATGTCTTCAGATTTCTCCCGATTGTGTCGGCCCCGCCTCGGTCGACGAGCGACGCGATGGCCCTGGCCCATCTGGAGTCCTATTTTCTCCGACGTCGAGGACTTCAGGTCCTCACCGCATCGCTCTCACCGCGCCGTCCTGCGATTTCCTGCAGTCGCACCAGGTCGACGTCCTCATCACCGACGTCCAGATGGAGAACATGGACGGAGCGGAGATGACCAGGAGGTGCTCCGCCTCTCGCCGTCGACCCGGGTCATTCTGCTGACCACGGTGGACACCGACGGGACCTCCTGTCAGAGCCTGGGGGCTGGCGCCAGCGGCTTTCCTGCTCAAGAGCGCGCCCCGCCGAGGATCATTCGGCGGTGCGCACGGTCCACCCGCGTAGGTCGTGGCCTCGATGCCGACGACGCGCCTGATCAACTACGCCTTGGCCTCCAGGAGCGGCGCGGACGGGAGCGTCCACCTCTCACAGCGGGAGCGCGACGTGCTCCGCCTCTCTGTGCGAGGGGCCCATCGAACCGCAAGATCGCCTCCTGCTGGCCATCGCCGAGGCGACGGTCAAGTCCCACATCACCGGCCTGTTCCACAAGACGGGACGGTCTCGCGCCTGAGATCGTGGTGTGGGCCTTCAAGCACAGCTACGCCTCAACAGCCCCATCACCATCCCGACCACCAGCACCCGAGGCGGCTCGACCCCGGGCGCCGGCTGGGCACCCTGAGGAGCGCCCGCCTCCCTGTAGCCGGGCCTCGCTCCGCGCTCCAGCCGCTGAGGGCCTGGATGATGATGAGACAGCGATGAAGAGGATCCAGCCGATGACCTTGGCCGGACGCCGTACTGTGCTGACGGCTGAGAGGACGCGGAGTCTCCTGGCGCACTGCGCGGGAGGGAGGGCGTTGCAACCCGCATCCCGAAGGAGGCCGGGGCGCCTGCGACGCCGGAGGGCACCGGACGGCGAGGCCGCCGCCGGCTGGCGCTCCTCCTCACGGGCGCAGGGTCCGGTCCCCACCGGGCCTGGGCGGCTCCATGTCGGGCCCGGGCAATCCCGACCGGCCGGCAATCCCCGGCACCGGGCATGGCGTGGGCGCGAAGCGTCCAGCGGTGCCGCGCCGGAGGCGCAGGTCTTGTCACCGCTGGCCGCCGCGGGCAGCGGGCGAGCCTGCAGAGCCCTGGCCGCGGCTGTGCGCGAGGCAGTACGGGCAGAGGCGGTACGGGCAGAGGCGGTGCGTGTGCAGCGCCCGTGCTCCGGCTCGACGACGGCGGCTGCCCTCCCGTACCGCTGGGCGAGCGGGTCGGCTGCACCGGCGGGCTCGGCGTCGCGGCTCATTGCCCGGGGCCGTCGTCGTCGAAGAGCGGTGGGCCGCGGGCAGGATCGCCCAGGACGGAGGCCGAAGGGCTCGTCGCCCAAGGCCGATGTCGGAGGGCTCCCCAGCCCGTGGGTGCCAGCGACACGGCATCATCCGCGCCGCTGACGCCGCCAGAGCCGTCCGTCCGGGCCGCGACCCTCAGGCCCGCTTACGCCCGCCGTGCCCGCCGCCACCGGAGCCGGCGGAGCGCTCCCGCAGCTCACCCAGGCGCGCAGCTCCGGGAGCAGCCGGTTGTCCGCGGATGATGCCGCGGGAGCCGGGTCGGCTGCCGGCCAGCACCATGGAGGTCGTCCGGCGCCCGCCCTGGGGTCGGGCGAGCTGGAGGTCGAGGTCATCTGGTGTCCCGGGCACGCGTCAGCTCTATGCAGGTCCGGGAGGCGGCATGGGCAACGGCGGTCATGGCACGTTGCATCCACGTCCCCTCCACCATGTCCCGGATTCTGCTCATCCGGCCGGCCGATCGGCAACCACATACCCCTAGTATTTGACAACTTCACCCCAGTGCGGTCGATCTCGACGGAGACAACGGAGGAGAGATGGCCGGCTGTACCGGATCCAAAGGCGAGACTACCTCAAGCGCCTGCGCCCGTATCGAGGGCAGGTGCGCATATCCGCATGTAGCCGAGGAGGACACCCACTGCGTTGACGTCCTCACCCGGATCTCTCGCCGCCACCAAGGCCCTTCGAGGCCCGTCAGCCTCGGTCTGCTGGAAGACCATGCTGAGCCACATGCGTCCTGCACGCCGCCCGGGCCGGCGACGAGGAGCGCCGCTGAAAGATCCGCGAGCAGCCTCCGACGCCATCGCCCGGCTCCCGTACGGTCCTGGGCACCACGGCCCGCTTCGCGCCGGGCCGCCCGGGTTCCCGTTCCGAATCCACCTGTTTTCCGCACACTACTCCCAAGGAGTGAAAGATGACTCGAGCCCACCGCCGACGGCACTCGACCGCACCACCACCCCTCAAGGTCTCTCGGACTCACCTGCGGCCACTGCGTCGCCCACGTCGCCGAGGAGCTCGAGGCGCTCTGGCGGCGTCACAGCACGCTGTCATCCTGCTCAACAAGGGCGGACGAGTCCACCGTCACCGTGCTCTCCGACATCCGCCTTGGACGACGCAGCCCTGGCCGAGGCCATCGGCGCCAGGGACTGCACTCGACGCCGTCGGGCGCGACGACCGCGAGCACTGAGCCCGGACATTCTGTCGACACTCGAGGCCCGGAGTGCCGACGGGCGGCGGACGGCACCGGGACGACAACGAACACAGAAGGCTCCATGAGTACGACCAGCAGGGCCCGGCGGGCAGCTGCGCACGTCAACCTCTCCATCGGGGCATGACTCTGCGCCAGCTGCGTGGCCCGAGTGAGAAGAAGCTGAAACAAAGCTCGACGGCGTGAGCGCCTCGGTCAACCTCGCCACCGGAGTCGGCCCGCATGCACCGCCCCGAGCGCGGTGAGCGTCGACGACCTCAACCGGCCGCGGGCGTCGCCCGCCGGCTGGCGACCGGCGCCCTCAGCGGGACGCCGCCTCACCGGATGAGTCGGCGCAGCGGAGCGTCGCCGGCCGGCGAGCTCGCGTCGACGACGTCGGCGGTGCGCGCGCGTCGGGACCGTCCGTACCCGGCTCGGCCCGCAGGCGCGCGCACCGCGGGCGGCGCAGGCGGCACGCCGGCCACGCACCCCGGCGCTGCTGGCGCACGACCGGCACCGCAGGCACCTCCCCGCTCTGCCTCCGGGCGGGTGCACCGGCCGCGCCTCGCGCATGGAGCGGGCCGTCGACCTGCGCCTGCGGCTCGTCTACCGCCTCATCCTGTCCGGTGCCGACTCTGGCGATTCGCATGGTGCCGGCCCTCCAGATACCGGAGCGGCAGTGGATGGTGGCGCTCATGCGGCGCCGCGGTGGCGGTCTGGGGTGCCTGGGCCCTTCCACCAAGGCGGCGGCCTTCCGGGCGCTGCGCCACGCCTTTCACCATGGACACGCCCGGTGTCCCTGGGGTGATCGCCGCGACCGGCCGGAGCCTGGCGCGCTGGTGCTCCGGCAGGGCCGGGCACACATCGGCATGCGCATGAGACGGAGCTGCTGCCCCGTTCCAGGGCATGCCGCCCAGCTATGTACTCGGAGTCGGCCGCCTGGGTGACCACCTTCCTCCCTGGCGAAGGAACGCTGCGCGGAGGCGCGCCAAAGCACCGCTCAGGCGACGCCGCCCTGCGCGCCCTGCTGGAGCCGGGCGCCAAGGAGGTGACCCAGTCATCCTCACCTCGCCAGTCCGGGCAGCCGCGACGCCGTCGACGACCCTGGACGAGGACGGACAGCGCCGCGCGTGAGGCCACCACGCACCGAGGAGCGCATCAGTGTTGGCGGGACCGCTGCCGGGGACCCAGTTCCTCGTGCGGCCGGGCGGAGAAGGTGGCCGCCGACGGCGTCGTCGTCGAGGGCCGCTCGGCCGTGGACGCCTCACCGGCTCACCGAGTCCGTGCTGGCGAGGTCGAGGCCGCAGGCCGTCACGGACGGCAGTCAACACCTCCGGCGCATCCTGCTGGTGCGGGCCGACGGCCGGGCGAGGAGAACGACGCTGGCGCGGACGGCCGGATGAGTGCGGCCGCGCAGGCGAGGCAAGGCTCCCGTCCAGCGCCTGGCGGACCGGATTTCGGGGTGTTCGTACCCATCGTCCTGGTGCTGTCGGCCGCGACCCCTGCGGCGGAGCGGCTCTATCGGGCACAGCCCGCAGGCGGCCTTCACCGCGGCGGTGGCCGTGCTCGTCATCGCCTGGCGCGCGCGCTGGGGCCGCCGCCACGCCGACGGCGCTGCTGGTCGGTTCGGGACGGGCCGCCCAGCTGGGCGTGGTCGTCAAGGGTCCGAGGTGCGAGGTCGACGCGGGCGCTGGACACGACGGTCATGGACAAGACCGGGACTGCCACCCAGCGTGCATGGAGGCCTGAGGCTGGAGGCCTGCCGGGAGGTGGGCGACCGCCCGCGGGTACTGGCGCAGACTCCGCTGCGGGCCTGGCGCCCGCTCGGGAGTGAGGCGCTGCGCCTGCGCGAGGGCGGCCAGGTCCGCCTCCGGAGCACCCGGTGGCCGCGGCCATCACGGTGGCCGCCCGCGAGCGACTGGGTGGGCCAAGCCGGCACCGGGCCGGACTTCTCCGAACCACGAGGGCCGGGGCGTCTCCGCGATGGTGGAGGGGCGCCGGGTCGCGGTGGGCTGGCGGGCTGGCTCGCGCCAGTGAGGTGGGCGCAGGGGTTCCGAGGCGGTACTGCTCCGCCGTGGAGGGAGGCCCAGGACTCGGGGCGACCGCTAGATTGTTCTGGCCGTGGGCGGGCCAGGTGAGACCGCGAGCACTGGGACGAGGGCGCTCGACGAGGCCGACGCCGTCCGATACGGTCCGTGCCACTGGAGCCGACACCGCCGCGGATGGCGCCTTCGGACGCTGCAGTCTGCGCGGGCGTAAGCCGCTCGAAGGCGGTAGCCCGTTCTCGTGGTGCGGGACTTGCATGTGCGGCCCTCCTCGCGGGCGGCGGTGGCGCGCTGCGCGAGGCTGGATCCGGCCCGGTGCTGCTGACCGACAATGCCCGAGCCGCTGAGCGCACGTGCCGCGGCCCAGGTGATCGATGCCGATCGTGCGGCGCATAGCGTCGCCGGCAGACAAGCGCGACGTCGTCGCCGACCTGCGGCGGCTCCAGGAGCGCGGTGGTCGGCATGGTGTGACGGGGTCAACGACGCCGCCGCCCCATGCCCAGGCCGGTACGCAGGGGCTGGGTTTCGCCATGTGGGATCGAGGGCGGACGTCGCCATTGAGGCCGCCGACATCCTGCCCTGGTGCGCACGGACCTGTGGACGCGGCGGTGGCAACGGTAGCGCGGGTGTCGCGGGCAGCCCTGCGGATCATCCGCCAGAACTCTGTTCCTGGGCCTTCGCCTCACAACGTGGCCGCGATCGCTGGCTAAGCCGCCGGGTTGCTCAACCCGATGATCGCCGTGCCGCTGCAGCCGCCTCCAGTGTCATCGTGGCCTCCAACTCCTGCAGCTGCGCCACGCCGGCTGACCACAGCCAAGGTGCGGGATGGGCGTCCGGGAGTAGTGGTGTCCCGCCCTGGCTGGTTCCACACGGTCCGCGCCTGTGCGAGCCTCCGCCCAGGGATCGCGGTGGGCGGCCAGCATCGAGTGCCCAGGACGTGGGCCTGCGGGAACTGTCGGCGTGAGGTCAGAAGGCGTCAAGATCCTTGAGGGTGAATGACCCGCCGATCCTGCCGTCCGTCACTCAGAACGAGCGGTGATCGCGACGTCACCCCCGCCGCGCCGAACCCATCCGAGATCCGAAGGACTCATGCACCATGGAGGCTCAGCAAGTGTCGATCGTCACTTGCGTCCGCAAACTCATCGTCACGCTGCTGTCGGCCCTCGTTATACTCCGGCCCGGTCCTCCCTGGCAGGATGACGTCTCCTCCTGGGGATAGGTGTCAGGCGCCTCCGTTGCATGTATTCGAAGTAGCCCTCAGTTACAGCGCCGCCAACTTCCGAGAGCGCGGAACGGGGAACACCTGCAGGAAGTAAAGACATTCGCGTTACCCGAAGGCGAGAAATTTCATCTGCGTCATGAGCTCACGACCCTGACTGAGCGACGCGTGGCCGGACCAGGATCTGGGCTCTCGCTGATCCGAGTTGTACTTTCCTGGTGATGGTCTCTCGCCCAGCCTCTGCAGAGATGAACTCGATGTGTGGACTATTTCCTCCCAAGAAGAGCAGGGAGTCACAGTTTGCCTACAATGAGTCTCCCCAGTCATCCTGTAGAGTGCTTTCCCTTGAGGCAGTAGTTCTGGCAGGATAACGGAGGTGGAGATAGCACACTGGAACGCTGTCCATCAGCGGCAATTTTACGCTCAAAGCTGGGCATTTTGCCGATATTGGCGGGTCTGTCCATGTAGCACTGCACACTGGAACCGGAAGTCGACCACCAGAATGATCCGCGATATAGATGTTCTTCTCTCGAAGAAGGTCTCATAGTAGAAGATGGATGCCAGGAAGTTGGAATGCCTGGTGGGTGTCGGGGGATCACGAGGAACAGTGCCGTCGGGCGCATTCCAATCTGGTCCGCCTTGATCGTATCTGATCGGTATTCTCCGCATGGGGGCCATGTGAAGGGGAGCCATTCTAACTTCAGAGAGATGATCACTGACTTCTTGGTCTCGCCCGCGCCCTGCGTGTACACATTGTACTGAGAGCATGCGAACCGAAGACCTTCGAACATCTTGGCGCTGGCCGGGTCGGAATCTGGATTCTTTTCATACTCGGCAATGTAATCCTCGTGGAAAGGAAGAGCTCATCGACTGAGCTGAGCGCCTCCTCGTTTTGCTCAGAAGCCGTCATTCTTGACAGAAGCTCGACGACGTCGAGAAGCGTCCCCTTCCCGCCCTTGGAGAAGTAGACCATCGCAACAAGGGCGGTTAGCAGAGCCCTTTCCGCCTTTTCCCAGAAATCACCTCCATCGGCGGGCTCTCTTTCCTGTCGTGTTCGTGATGAAGTTTTCCGTCAGAATTGCGCAGTCGACTTCCGCCTGGTCAGTTGGGCAGTACGCAAGAGGATTGAAAGTGTCGGATCGAGCGAAGTCACCAAGGTTGAGGCACCGTATCTCATACCCGAGTTCAAGAGCTTGTTTCCTGTCGCCGCGAGAACCTCACCTTTGGGGTCCGGTCGTGCATAGGAGTGTTCCCCTGATGAAGATTAGGCATCACGAAGTAGCGCGACTTACCTGAACCAGAGCTTCCAATAACAAGAGCGTTGAGGTTTCGCTGGTCTTCCGAGAATCAAGACTCAAGATTCGGTACGGGGAAAAGAATATCATTCGACCGGTTTCCAACGTAGGGCGAATGTCCCGGGGAGTCGCCCATTTTGCCGAACCGTGCTTCTCCGCGAGCGAGTGGCTTTTCTGGCACCCATGATAAGCCCACATCATCAGGATCGCCGCAGCGAATCCCGCTCCGACGAGCATGTCAGTCGTCTGCCGGGAGACGTGGAAAGGACTCTTGAGGTCGAAACCAGAATCTGTCCATCACATCGCTGAAAGTGCGGCCTGAGGCATGGCTGTCAGTCGTATCTGCCAGGAGATTTTATCTCGATCCACCAGGAAATTAGAGTCACTGAGGCGAGAATGACATATCGGATTCTACCATTATTCTTCCTCGAAATTTAGTTGCTGTAGAACGCGAGGTCAGCGCGGGGGCTGAATGACGGCGGCTTCATCGGTGCACTCCGAGGGGACACTGTGCCGGGTAAACGATCTTGCCCCTTATTTCCAGGCGCATTATTGCGATGCATTTTCTGGCGAGCCTGACGAATACCGTCGATGTGCTTCTGCGGCCCGGAAAGCGCCGGCTTCGGCCTGCTGGATTCGCGCCACGAGGAGTTCTGCTCAAATTTGGAGCCCGCCAATCTTGACTACGACCACGGAGGATATCGCTGAGGGCCTGATAGTCCCTTCATTGCAAGAACCAGGATTATCTCACTGATAGTTACTGGACGTTGCCATCTCCTCCGATCTGGGCAGCAAGATTCACTCCTGCCGAAGAAGGCTTTGGCCTGAATTTTTGCGAACAGTGAGCTACTCATCCTTTTGGCGCCCACGCCGCGCCCGAGCGGAGCCTGCTTCCTGGAGAGCGAAATTGTTCCGTTCTTGATGGAGTCTCGAGTTCTGCCAGCATCGCCTCCCTGATGCCCGAGTCCGGCAATGTTGTGAAGGCTTGAAATGAGTTAACCGATCAATACTGGCTAAGTAACTGAGGCACCCTCTCAATCATCTTGATAGTGACTTCCATGGCTGCTTTGGCTGTGTCATCTGCGAGCATAACGACCTCTACTAATGGTGACGTAAACAGAATGTGCTGATGTTGGCAGGTAATTATTTTAATAATGTTTTGGCCGCCTTTCTCGTAATTTTGGACCCAGTTCAATTATGTTACTTCGCTCGTTGACGCCGAGGCTGTGAATCGATCTAGGTGAACACTGTCCTTGATCTCGGAGAATAGGCTTATCGGCGTGGGTGTGGGTGGGGCGGTCGGGTGGGTGCTTTGGGTGGGTTGGCGCTGCTGGTTCTGCTGGCGGAGCTTTTGTCGAGCTTGGAGGAGATGCCAGCTAGGACAGCATCCGCTTGGGGTCACCGTAGGGGGCCAGGAAGGCCTTGATCGTCCTGGGCCGCCGCGCGTCCACGGGAGGCGCTGGCACCGGCCGAACGGGACGTAGAACGGGACGTAGACCGGACCCCGAACGGGACGTCGACCTCGACGCTGTCCTGGACGTGGTGTCGGTGCCACGCCCACCAGCACCACGACCGGGAGCATCCCAGCAGTGGCGCCCACCAGCACTGAGCTGACCAGGCAGCGTCCCCGCGGAGCGCCCACCGGCACTACGACTCAGGCGCGTCCTCGCGGGAGCGCCCACCAGCACTACGACTAGCGCGTCCCAGCTACTGCGACTCGGGGTGTCCCTAGCGGTGCGACCGGTGGTGTTGCTGCTGAGGCGCCGGTTGTGCCGGCGCAGCTGGAGTGAGGGCCTGGGCCTGGGGCCCTGAACGGGCCAAAGCGAAGGCAAGTCCTGTCCTCTGGCTGGCTCTGCAGGACGCGAGGGACGCTAAGCCAGGCGATTAGCGGAGGGCACCCAACCAGCAGCACCCTGCTGACAAACCCGACCCGCCAGACTGAACAGGCTGCGGTTGAGCGTCGACCGGACCCGGCTGGCTGGGCCACGCTGACCAGACCGCTCGACCGAACCGGCTGGCTCTGCCGTCCCGGCCGGGCTGAGCCGGCCTCGCCGTGGCCAGACCGGCTCGGCTGACCCGAGGCCCGCCCGGCTGGTTCTGCTGGGATCGGCTGGGCTGGTTGCTTGGGGGCCGCGGGCGAGGCAGGCCCGCCGTGAGCGGGCCGCGCACCGGCGGCAGCCACAGAAGGCGTGGCGGTGGTCCGCCCGGGCCGCAGGCGGCCTGCGCCTGGGGAGGCTTGCAGCGACGGCGCCTCATCAGGTGCACCGCGCGCGCACCGAATCCAGGGCACACTCGGTGCGTCTCTCTATCGGGTGCACCCGCTGTTCGGGGCACCTGCCACGTGCACCCGGCGGGCGCCTCATCAGGAGCACCTGCGTTCGGGGCAACTGACCAGTGGGCACACCTCATCGGGCGTACCCAGCACTGGAGCGCTCATCTGATCTGGTCTGCCCAGGGCGTCGCCTGCCCTGGAACCGCCTCGCCTGGCCTGCTCTGCCCAGGCGCTCAGCCCTGGAACCACCCCGTCTGGCCTGCTCTGCTCGTGGGAACGCCTGCTGTGGTCCGCCCGCCTGTGCGTTGAGGCTCTGGGTAGTGCCGACATGGCGGGCGAGGAGTCCGTGGCCGGGCAACCTGCCTGCTGGACCAGGAACCGGCTGGACTTGCCACCGGAGCCGAGTGCACCCCGGCCAGGCGCGCTGCGACAGTCCGGGGCACTCCCGCTGCCCAGCCCGGGCGTGATCCAGCCGCCTGCCCCGGGAGCCCATTCCTGCTCTGTCTGCCGCAGGGGCTCATCACCAGGCCCAGGCGCATCCAGCGGTCTGCTGGCAGCGTCCAGGCACTCGTACCCAGCCCGTCTGGGGTGGGGTGTGTCTGGGGGTCTGGGGTCTGGTTCTGCTGGCCAGGCCTGCCGGCAGCTCATCACGCCGGGTGAGGTCCTCCAGGCTGTCGGGGCCACCGGGCACCTGGGCCATGCGTCAGACAACACCTGGTGGGCTGGTGCCGCGAGGAGAAAACCGCCTCCGCCTGGGCCAGGCCTGCGAGGCTCCAGCACTCCAACCCCTGATTCAGACTCCTAGACAGCCTCTGGGAGAGTCAGCCTGCGTGCACCACCTCATCCGCAAGTGCAAATCCTCGGTCTTGACCAGCATCCACCGCCGCCTGAGCCGCAGCAACGAATCAGCTCCTGGGGCCCCTGAGCTGTCTGAGACCCCACCGCCGAGTCTCGCCGCCCGATCCCCCAGAGCCACTCACACACACCACCAAGGAGGGACTCCTGCGCGACCAGCCAACAGCTGATCAGCAGATTGTAGCAGCACCGCCAGCTCCTCATCGCCCGAGTAGCGTCTGGCCAAACTCGCCACATCCTCGAGTGCAAAACCCGTGACGGTGCGAGCAGGCTGTTAGCGAGCTCTTTCTGGAACTTCTGGCGGATGGCGGGTGAAGTTGACTGGGAGCAGCTTTGCGCTCATCGAAGGCAGCCATACCAGCTGCTGGTGATCTCCTTAGCACCTTCCATTACCAGGCTCGTGAGCCGTGAATCCTTCCATCGCTGACGCGTCATCTCTGGCAACCCACCTGAGGAACGATTCTTCCCACCCGTGTGGTGCATGACACCCGCCACTGGGGCCGTCTTTGTCACACCACTCACCGACCAGCCCCCACCTGCAGGCACCAGCCGCTCTCCAACGCAGCAGGCCCCTCCCATCACCAGCACCGGACCGTGGCCCCCAGCAGTATCCTGCAACATGTCCCCAGCCACCAGACCACTCACCAGCACGGCCAGAATCCTGCCGCCAGGCCGATGCATGAACTCAGCTCACAACCACCCCAGAACCGTTCCAACCAGTACGACCCAGGTCACCAGAACCAGCTGACCCACTGTGACCACCAGGGTCACCGAGTGTCTGGGTGCCGCAATCAAAGGTGGGTCTGTTGGTGCATGGCTGGTCGATGTGACTGTGGCGGCCCCGCCCCAGGCAGCCATGGAAGTTCCATTCCCCAGGCACCTGGGCGTGGACCGCGCTGTAGCACTCAGGTAGGCACAGCCTTCTGCACACCTTCAACCGATCCGCACTCACCTGACCACCAAAGCTCAACGGCGGCACGAACCCGTGCACCCACCATCAGCACCAGGCACTGTACGCTCAACCTCCACAGCCAAAGACGACCCGTCACCCCATCCTCATACACATATCCGCAAGCGGCTGGCGATGCGTGATGCAGCCTATGCGCGCCCAGCCAGGACCGGATCAGCCATATCCCCCGCAACAGAGGCGTTCGGGGAGATCCTCCCAACAATGACGTCGACCTCTCAGCGCCGGGCCACGGGAGATCAGCAGCATGTACCCCAGGGCAGCATGCGCTACATGCAGTGCCAGCGCTGTGCGCGCGCTAGGGGCAGCCTGATCCCCTCCAGCCAGGCGTCCACCACGGAGCCCACTCAGCAGGATCCGTGATCCACGATCTCCCTGCCCAAAACCATCAAAACCCGAAACGCCTCCAGATAACAGGAACTGACTCAGAGAACACACCCCAAAACCGCTCAAAAGTACTCCTCCGGTACCCACTCGACCCACACCCAAAGGAGGCGTCGGGTCAACTCGATCTCCAATCAGTGTCCTCCCGGGATACGCTCCTCATCCACCTGGACCCACCAAGATCCTCATCCTCACAAACCCCAGTATGACCTAGCATCCTTTCCCAGTCAGCAAACCGTCCACAACACTACCGCAACCCTGATCGGCCACGCCACCACCACTCACCACCCACCCCCAAACCAGCAGGGACCACCAGGACCACCAGAGTCGCCGTGAGGGTGTCGACGCCTGCGCCCGAGCACCAGGCCCATCCTGGCCACCAGAACCAGCAGACCCACTGACCACCTGGGTCGCCGGCGCTTCCAAGGTCGTGCCGGAGTCGCCGGGAGTGTCGGGGGTGTTGGAGTGTGTCGAGGGTGCTGCGCCTGAGGCACCAGGGCCACCCTGGCCATCGGGGCACCTGTGCTGCTGGGTACGCCTGGTCGATGAGGAACTGCGTGGCGGCCCCGCCCCAGACAGCCATGAGATCGACCCCCAGGTACCTGGGTGTGGACTGCGCCAGGCCCACCAGGTGGTGGGCATGCCGTCTGCACACTCAACCGATCCGCACTCACCTGACCGCCAAAGCTCAACGGCGGCACAAACCCAAGCACCTCATCAGCCCCAGGCACCCCCAGACACTCAATCCCCTCCACAGCCAAAGACCGACCCGTCACCTCATCGTCATACACATCCTCAAGCGGGTCAGTGAACTCGATGCAGCCGCTGCGCTCGACAACCCGGATCAAATACATCCTCGCAACCGAGGGCGTTCGGGAGATCTCCCGGCGATGACGTCGATGTCCACGGCTGGCCCGGAGGTCTCCCCCCACAGACGCATGTACCCCAGGGCGGTGCGTGTAACGCAGTGCCAGCGCTGGGGAGGGAAGGGCAGCTCGATGCCCTCCAGCCAGGCGTCCACCACCGGCGCCCACTCAACAGGATCCGTGATCCACGAGCGTCCCTGCCCAGAAGCCGTCAAACCCGAAACGCCTGCAGATATACGGAACCGACTCAGGAAACACACCCCAAACCGCTCAAGACTCTCCCGGCACCACCCGACCCACACCCAAAGGAGGCATCTGGTCAACTCAGACTCAATCATGTCCTCCCGGATACGCCTCGATCCACTCCGGACCCCACCTCAAGATCCTCATCCCTCACAAACCCCATGGACCTACATCCTTTCCCTCACTAGCAAAACCTCCACAAGAACCATCACAGTCCACGCGCACAGCAGCTGCCACAAACTCAAGCCTCGTGTTGGCGCAAGTTCCGTTGATCGCAACCACTGCTCCCGCATACCCTGTAGTCGTAGGGTGATTGTTACTACTTCCGTGCCCGAGTAGAGAACCTCCGCTAAGCTTATCAGGCTTCGCCTCACTCTTATCCCGCCTGCGACACGACAACCACCGCATTAGGACAACTCAGCACTCGCTGGTTACGCGCAGCAAGCATCATCCAAGAGGAGTCGTCCCGCTTCGGCGTGATCCGACCATTGAGTTGTCGTAGTAATAAATCTGATCCGCATGACCGACGATACGTAGCCAGATCATCACCCCTCATCATTACCTGTATCCCAGATACCCTCATGCGGTAATATTCTCAGCACCTCTTGCACGCCATCAAGCTGACACGGAGCCGCTTCTGCTGCGTCGACAGAAGGAGAGGGTTGGATCCAGAACATCAAAATGATTAACGCTTGGTGATGTGTAAGCGGGAAAACATCACCATAATGAGCTGACGGCGACGGCAACCTGTCGATTGAAGGTACCAAATCCAGCACTGTAGATTGATGGGGATCCTTGCTCCGTCCCGCCACACCCTAGGGTGCTCTAGAGTGACATTGCCGTCTGCCACCACTACGCCCCCTGATCCGTACCGGCAAAACAACTTGAGAAGAATTGAGGTCGGTGTTTCGATGCACTCCTTTGCCATTAAGAATAGCAACCGTTCGCGTCCCCAGCCAACGCTCGAGATATGAGTTGCTCATCCTGCCACCGACGGCGGTCAGCAGCACTCGGCGACACTTTCAGTCCAAACTTTCTCTCGCGACTCCACGCCAGCGCGGACAACCGAGGGCCGTCGCAGAGTTCGGAGCTAAGAACGACGACGACGTCTTCCTGCCCGCCATCGCCTCGGAAAGGTCGGCACCATAGGGAGGAGACGTCACTGCGTTATTACCAACGCTCGCTGGCACATGATCGTCAGTAGGTGCGGGAGAATGCTGTCCGCCGGGTCGAGTCAAAACTGTGCTGCCATTGAATTCGCCCTCGCTAACCTCAGGCACTGTCACCGGGTTTCAAAGTATCGGAGAATGCGCTGCGAAAGGATTCACACCTTCCGGGTCCGCGGATCTCATTTCCGCGACACCGAGTTCTGTCCGCGAACCTGAAGGAGGATTGGACGTGCGTCAACGTCCGTCATGTGTGGCAAATATGTCTGGGAGCTGCTCTGATTATCACCGCAGTCCACAGGTGTTGATCTCCACTCCTGGTGAACCAAATACTGAAAGGTCCATCCCGGAATGCGGAACCGTGACATCTTCTGCTGCATTGCCAGAATCGTCGTCTATCCGGAAGTCAAGCGTCGGGGTCGATTTCAGAATCATCTTGATCGCGACCGTCGACGCCTAACAAAGAAGTAGTCGAAGCAAATGATGTTAGATGTCGACGATGGACTGGACCTGAGGAACGGAGGTATGCGATAGCTTTGGTCAGGTCTACATCGGTCGCTCATGATCATCGGGCGACGTCGCCTGCTGAGACACACGACCCGACATGGCGACGACGCGCAGAGCGGCCCGAGTTCGCTCCGGATAGATTCGTGGCGGTTGTCCGTCCACCTCGTAAAGCCACTGGTATCAAGGTGGTCGGAACGGACCTCAGGTTCGTCAACATTGACTTTGCGGAAAATCGAACGGACTGTGCTCCTCGGGATCCGACACGAATGGTGACTGATGTGAGTAGACGACCGGATCGGCAGCTTCACTCAACTGACGCTAACGAACTCTCACTTGTTGAAGTACTTCCTCTGGTAACAGGGTTGGAGGCTCAATGCCGCCCTCCACCATCGGACCTGAGGAGAAGGACTCATCATGCTCTCGGAGAACGGAAGCTTCATCCGCAGCACAACTGCCCCGAAGGCATCGACAGAAATGAACTGCTTTCCGTTTTCGTCAATTGCGCTACGGTGACGCTGCTGCCCTTCTTTGCAGCGATCGATGCAACGAGACGCAGCAGCTCTGCACGCGCCTGCGAGACGCTCCCAGCGTTGACACGTTGTTCTCCTTCTTCACCGGAGAGTCGTCCGCTTCCGTCGGGATTCACCGTGATCGTAACTGCGCGAGGACTCACCTTTCACCGCATCGTGCTGCTCGCACCATCCTATCGCATTTCGAAGGGCGGACTACCGCAGCACACGTTCGCACATCGTCATCTAGATCTCGTGTAGGTTTTGGTCCAACCAGTCTGCGACATGTACACACGGGTTTACTCAAATCGATCAAAATAATGAAATCGAGCAATCCGTTCGTTGACGCACGCACAAAGACCGTTACTTATCCTGTTCTGTATTTTTCCGACACGTTGGAACCCTTTGACGCCACAATCTTATGCAAAGGGCCCCACTCCTAAACCCGATTCCTCCCACCAGAAAACAGCTGCCCAGTCTCCTGCCACAATCTTCCTACAATAGTACGTGACAACAAGCAGATAACCAGATACGCTGGCAACCATCGGAGGCACCGAGACGCGGTCGGTCGGCTGTCAGCAGAGTTGCATAGAAATCATTCACCAAGAGAACTCATTACACACTCCCTTATTTATTACTGTCCAACCAGCGCCTTGGCCACTGCGCTGGCGCAGAAACAGCACCATCAAGATTACTGGGCCGGAAGGAACGTCGCATAATTTTGAATGATCCATCCACTGAGAGAATCTCCAGGATCACCGACGTTGATTGCACTAACCGCAGGTAGATGCGGATAAATTTTGGTTGCCAACATTAATGTGGCGGCCTGCATTGAAACAGCAGCACTTTTGAAGGTATCCAATTTCCATAGACTTAGTGTCCGGGTGTCCTAGGAACGCAATTGGCAACGATGCGAACGCGGTCACGAAGTATAGCTCAACGAATCGCATGATCACCATTACTTTAACGATCAGGACAGCAACCATCGCAACAATGAATGGGATGATCAACAGCATAATCATTCCCGCCTTGTCCATCATCTCAGCATTGGACACTTTATCGGATATGTCAGGTAACTGCGGCAGGGACTTGTCGGCCTCGTCAGATATTCTAGTAATCTTCTGAACGATCTGATTGGGTGCATCGAGGAACATCATGGCGTTCTGGGCAGCCTGCATCACAGAGTACTGACTTGAACATTGTAGCCGCAATGATTTTGACGCCGAGCTGTTGATCCGCTTCGATTCGGCTGGCATTTCTTGCCAACTCAAGCACTAGCGGCATTGAAAATGACAACGGACGCCACCGGCTTGATATCGGTGTTGATGCCAGACGTGACAACATTATACGTCGTCATTGCTGCTATTCGATAGCGTCTGTTTGATGCCCGTCGCATCACTCGTGTCGAACTCAAAGAGTAAACATGTAGATTATCATGTCGTCCATGGCGGCTTTACCTCAACCATTTCGACGAACCTCATTTCGTAATCGCGTACCGACTAATAGGACCCCATACACACAATCAACAAGAGAGCCAGTACAGTGAGCACTCAGGCGGCGAGTGCGGCAAACAACACCGTGAGTGCCGGTCTAGCCGCCCAACCCGCTATGCTTATGCCCGTTCTCGCGCTGGTGGGTTAGTGGGCTGAGGCCGATCCCCGGGAGCCGACGAGGTTAAAGGGTTCCAGGAGGGGAGATGAACCCATGTCGTAGGAAGGCTACGCACATCATGGGGATCAGCGCTCTTTGCAGCACTGTTGGCTCTGGAGATCGAGCACTCTTACTCAGTTGCTCGCCAGCACCGACCCAATCTGAGATTCCAGCTCGCGGCGGAGTACCACTACCGTACTGAGGAATACCTGCCGCCCGTCGAGAACGGCGATCGGTCCGCGTGGGCACCATGACTCCGCGGACGCTTGCGGAATCTCGAAGACTGCTGATCAGAGAACTGGATCGAGGAATCCGAGTCTTGTGACCAGCCGCTGGGTCATCATCCGTGCGAAAAACGATACTTTTTGACGTCGGCGATGTTCACTTTGAACATCGATGGGCACTGATCTCGGGATCAGAACTCACAGTTATCGCCTGCTGGTTCGCCGCCCACGCGATGGCGCCAGAACCGTGCTGGCAGGCCCCGCCGCTGGGAAGGACCGACTGCTCGCGTGCCTGCTCTGTGGTGTAGTGGCTTTCGTTCGATCCGACCAGGTCCCGTCATGCTTGGTGTGCCGGTTCGATCCGACCAGGTCCCGCTCGTCGCTTAGGTTCGGTGTGGCCGGTTCGATCCGACCGGGTCCCGTCATGCTGTGTTCGGTGTGGCCGGTTCGATCCGGACCAGGTCCCCGTCATGCTTGGAGTTCGGTGTGGCCGGTTCGATCCGACCGGGCCCCGTCATGCTTGGTTCGGTGTGGCCGGTTCGATCCGACCGGGCCCTGTCATGCTTGGGTTCGGTGGCCGGTTCGATCCGACCGGGCCCCGTCATGCTTAGTTCGGTGTGGCCGGTTCGATCCGACCAGGGCCCCATCACACCCGGACCCGACACGGCCGGTGAAAGAAACGACGTTGGTGCAGCGCCTCCGGATTGAGACACCACCGCCGCGCTTCTTCGCTCTTGAGACTCGGAAGCGCCGCTTTCGTTTCTGCACCGGCTCTACGGTGTCTGGCTGTGGCGGAACATCCAACGACTTGGATCCCTCAACGGCCAAACCGGCCGAGCGCCCAGTCGCTCAGCGCACGATAGGAGGTTAGGGTGGCTGACGAGCTCGTCAAGAACATCTCGATCGATGCTCACCGTCCGGCAGCAATAGTCCGCAGCTGCTGCGGAGTAAGATCGTTGTTGAGTCTCATAGTGAATGTCCTGTTCCGACTTTAGAGCTTTGGGCTCTTCCAAGCCTGTTACCTTTCCATCACCCGATATGGGGGCTCAGCTACCCACAAGCAGGTTCCTGACGACACCACTTCACCGCCATCGCCGTGAGGAATGTGCACCGTGTAAGTGACCATCACCTCCCAGTTTCATGGTCCGCCGTCATGCGATGTGACGCTGGCATCGCCAGTGAGTCCACGGTGCACACGCCCTATCGACGTTGCCGCTATAATTTTTCCAGGCAGACTTCTCGCTTCCGCGAGCGTCATTAGAAAACTCACTTGACAACGCTTGAACCGCTCTTGTTCCGTCTCCGACTGCGACCACTGAGCTGCCAGCTTCACGGCTCTCGCTGCGTTCCTTCTGAGCCGACGTCGGCCGAAACGATGAGGCATAGCCATCCACCTGAGACGGCAAGATGTCGCAGAAATGGGGACGGGGTTGCCTCGATGACGGCAGCCAGCGACGTTGCAGCCAGAACCTGCTCGCCTCAGACCCACTTCTATGGGACGCCGACCACATAATCACCCCTATGAAAGCACCAACTGCGCAAGCGGTACCGCACAACCACTGCGACGAGACGCTTCTGTCGACGATCCATGATGAATCACCTTCTCAGTACCAGTGCGGACTGCGTTGCTGCCACAGCGTCCACGCTGCGCAGGGAGAGCCATAGTCGGGTCGATCTTTGATGTACTTCAAACCCCACCTGATCTGAGTCTGTGGATTGGTGGCCCAGTCTGCACCTTCGGACGCCATCTTCTCTCAGGTAAAAGCCTGTGGAATACCATATGCATCAGATGTCGCGATTATCGAGCAGTATGACTAATTCCATCCAGACTCGTGGTTCCACAGCTCGACCAAGCAGGCGAACTGATTGTCATCCCAGCCATAAGCCTTCATTTGCGTCTTGGCGTACGCCTGAGCGTCACCGGCGCTAGTACCAGCCGCCGCGTAGTTCGCATTATCGACTGTTGTCACACCATTTTCGGTTTTGATTTTTTCGCAGCTTGGAGTTAGTTCAGCTTGATAACCGCCTGCCCGACGACACCAACTGCTTCACCACATGTCTCGGCGTGCAGTTCTCTAGAAAATACTCCGCGTCGCCATAGTTTTCCGTCACCATGCTACCGTCCGCCCCGACCTGACCCACGTATGCAACATGCCCAAAGCTTGCATTCCAACGGCCTCCCTGAGCGCCAGGCTGGAAGGAAATAATGTCCCCCGGAGTAGGTGTACTCACCCTTTTCCCACCCCGGAAGAGCAGAGTCATTTCCCACTGATATCCGTGCCCCCAGCAGGGGAGTTGTATTTACTGTTCACGTGTCTCCCGAGGGCTCTTCGTCACCCGCGTCGTCACGATTGACTCGCCAGATTGCAAAGTCCGTGCGAGTTCCATAGAAATATCCTGTATCCGGATTGGCCGACGACGAGCCCATACCTTTGTATGGATGAGTCATCACCCATTCCGGCCGCAACTACCCCTGCAGCGCCCCCTTTGCCTTCTGTTCCTCCTCGTAGCCGCCGAGCCACGAGGGAAGAAAAGAAAGCACAATGGCTACCACGACAATTACGGCGATGATGGGTATCATGAAAATAAGCAGCGCCGTCATTTTAACAGCAATTATCGCAACAATCCTTGCGATCAGCTGCGTCACCGCTCTGGACGCCGCAGCAGCTGCCCTGTTGACGGCTTTTGCGGCAACCTTGCCAGTAACCTTGGCAATCTTCTTTTGGCCGCTTTTGACCGAGTTCTTGAGTCCAGCCTTTCGAACGCGCGCCGTAAGTCGTGCTGCATTCTGGACCTGGTTCGATGTAATACGGGCGACTCTCGGTGCAACCTCGATAGATTTTTTTACAGCACGCTTCCCGACACGATAACTACTGCGCGCAACTCCTCGGCGTTCTAAGTGCTGCATTGATCGCTTTCGCCTGACGATACCGCCACCAGCATCAGCCATTGACGCATCGCTACCGAACGGAGCAGTAACGCTATGAACCTGCTCAAAGGCCTTCTTGGCGATTATTGGAGACTTGACTGCAATCTTAGTTCCACTACGTAAGGAACTACGAACTTCATCGCCAAATTTCTTAGGACCGCGCTTAGGAGATGGGTTTCTTGCTCCCTTGTTCTGAGGAGCACCTTTTCTTCCTATCGCTTCCCGAATGCTTGCCGTCGCCCCCTGCCACCGGGCGCCATCTTTTAGGGCTCTTTCCCGTGCCTCCGTCGCCGGAAGTGGCCCTGGCCTCCTGGGTGCTGATGTTAAAGCACTCGAACCGCGCGATTCAACATTAACGCTTGAGAACTTGTCGCCGGTGAGGACTGAGCGTCTCGATTACGAAAGGTCAACCCCGGATGTCGCCCATGGACCTGAGCCGCTCCTTCACCAAACTTAGTTGTGTATAGCTGGTACAACTTAGAGCTTGTCGGCATCCTCGAATCAAAAGGTACCATCGCTGGTCCCATCTTCAAGAGTCCACATCCTGGCGGGACGTTCTGGAAATAGGAGCGATGTTTATCAGACCAGTTGAAAGGTCCTGCTAGAAGTCTGCGCATCCGTAGGAGTCTGGTTCAGGAGTACTAGGATATCTGAGTTGGCGAGCATCAAACGGGTTAGCGCGTTCACGGTGATGAGAAGCTCTTCAATGTTCTGCGTCAGGCCGGTTGGCAAAAGACCATACTTACGGGCACGCTTGTAGATCATCTGACAGTACGCGCCAGCATAGTCGTTACTGAACAGAAGGTGGAACTCGTCCAGGTACAACCAGGTCCGCTTACCCTTGGCGCGGCTGATCTGGGCCTGTGCCCAAATTTGCTCCAGCACCACAAGCATGCGAACGTCTTCATGTCCGATCCGGAGCTTAGAGATGTCATAGATCATCGCACGGTTCGACGTGTCATGTGCTGGGTTTGCTGCGAGAAGCCCGAGAACGATCCCGCTGCGTAGAGCTCAAGGGCAGTTGCGACCGCCCTCGCCTCCTCCTCTGGCTGGCGCCTCAGTTCGTCGAACAGGTTGAGCAGAGTTGGCGGAGCCATTCTCTTGTCCTGGAAGAACTGCCCATATATACGCGTCACACAGCGGTCGATAATTGAGCGCTGAGGTGCACTCAGTCCATTTACTCCCCCAATAAGCACCTCACAGAGAGAAAGGATGAACTCCGCCTTCAACTTGACAGGGCTTCCATCATCTGCTGGCGCATCTCGGTCGATATGCAGCGGATTGATGCATGCTCGAGATCCTGCGCTGATCTCAACGGTCGTGGCACCGATGGCCTGCCCGAGAGGCGCATACTCATGCTCGGCGTCCACAATGATAAGATCATCGTTAGGACGTCCAAGGAAGGCCTGCCATGATCTCGCCTTTTTCCGAACTGCGACTTTCCTGCACCACTCGTACCGAGGATGAAGTGAGTTTCCATTCATCGTGGACGTGCGTGATCCCACCACGAGGTTCTGGCTAATGGCGTTCACTCCGTAGAAGAGGCCACCCTTGTGCAGCAGCTCCTGCGTTGTGAACGGGACAATAACAGCAACCGCCGCTGTTGTCAGTGTCCTGTAAATGGGTAGACGAGACACACCAAGCGGAAGCACGGCGTTCAAACCATCCTCTTGCATCCACTTCAATGTCTCAGCGGGACAAGAGAGTGCTTACGCCCGGCGACTCGCACTTTTTTCACCAGCCTCAGCAAGCGCATCCTTGGTCGCGCCGGCAAACCTACGACAATGGTGGTCGTGAACAACTTTTCATTACTCGACTCAGCTGATCACGCAAATCGACAGCCTCTTGATGCGAAGCCACCAGCTCGTGAGGAATCGACTCTCACTGCTGCCCTGTTTCCGGGCCTTCCGCAACTCGTTGGAACGCTGCATGTCCATTTCCGCGATCTGCCGCTTGACGAGATCCAGACCTTCTGCGTGGTCCAGGGAGGCCGAAATGCACCGAGATCGCCAGCTCGAGTTGATCTCTGAAAAGCTCCTTCATGAGACGATCAGACAGCCACGAGGGCAGATCACGGAGACACAGTACCTGATAGTATGAGTCCTTCCCTTTCGGTGAAACAGATCGAGTTACCATCACCGGAGAAATCGATCGCCCACGGTGAGACGATGTCCTTCGTCGTCAGGTTAGTGCCAATTAGATCAGTGTACTCGAAACGAAACGGTTCTCCCGGTCTTAGAATCGTCGTGCAGAATCCGGATCCGGTCTTCACCGGAGACTCGTTCGCACGACACCCACTAACAGCTCGCAGCTGCTCGATCGCATCTGATGAAATCTGGGCCAGCTTGTTGGTGGCGTGATCGAAGTCATCAGCTTCAACGGTAATCGTGACATACTTTTTCCGTCACAGTGTTGTTGCGGCCGGATGCCAGCCTCGCGTTAATCAGGTCGCTGTATTCCCATCGATAGGCATCCAACCCCATCACCGCGAGGGCGAACTCGACACTCTGCGCCAGCTCAGCTTTATTAAGATGACGATTCGCGACCGTCAGCTGGATGCTCCACCGGCATCAAAAGAGTTAGACGAACTGGGCGTATGACTCACCAAAGAAGGAAGCTGCTCTTCCGGAGCCAGCTGATAGTCGATATCCGCCAGCTTCAGCGACACAGAGTACCGGTTTCCTCCCCAGCGAGCAGACACCGTTTCGACCATCGCTTCACACTGAATAGGCAGCCTGAGCGGTAGTTCCTTTTACGGCGAGGAACATCATTTTTCTCGCGGCGCTTTTTACCCTGCCTGCGAGCCTTCCGGTCAGATTTACCGCCATCCTCCACGTTCGAGCTCTTGGATGACTCGACGCTTTGGTGCTTTCGAGCTGCGAACAGCATTAGCTGACCTTTGCTGCGGCTATTTCTGTCGACAGCACCGAGTCCTGGGCATACAGTCGCTTTTGGGGTCCCCACTTGTACCTCCAGAAATAACGCGCATACTTCTCAAAAGGCAGACCCTTGGGCCTCACCAACCGACTGCGCCACAAAAGGCATGGTCAGCGGTGCGGCCATCCAGGACCCCAGATCAGACTGCCCTGCCCAAAGCACAGAGCATACGTTCCGCCGACAACGATAATTCCTATTGCTGAGCATGCCATTTGTCGCCATGACGCACCCATCATAACTTTCGCTTGGTAGGCAGTGATCTCCGATATACTTTGATTTCAAAAGCGCCATTGTTTTTGACGCCTACAGCGCGATATTCGAGAAGAGCTGCTGCAGCACACAATCGAGGCCACCACCAACTGCCTGCCAAACACCAGACTGAATCTGCGGTCCTGGTGATCACGCAGTCCTCCCAGCAAAGGGTGATAACCCCAAACGGTCACTGAGACCACCACCGATGGTGGCGAACTTCACGAAAAGGGTGAGAGCCTGACTCATCATATCCATGGGATGCTCCTATCATCCATGATGAAGGGGTAGGGTGTTCTACCGGACACATTCGTCCGACGTCCTGCCTAGACCGATCACTGGCACACGTGATGCAGCCTCGTTATCCTGACGGCGATTGATTGTTGCAGACCCGAGACACCTGTCCACCAAATCCTGGACATGAGGTATCCACCCTCTAAAAACCGCACTAACCGTTGCGTATCCTCAAGATTCTGCTATGTGGCAGAGCATGTCGGCGTATTTCACACTGCGTACCATAGGATCTCGCGCGCTCCGCTCGTGCGGATCGCTAGAGTCCCGCTTGATGACTTCTCTGCCGCAGGCCCGCGCGATGATGGTGGCGCGCACCCTTGGCGAGGGTCGAATGTGCATGTGCGTGACAGCGCCAGCCGTCGCTGTCTGACACGTAACGGTGAGAGTCCGAGCCGCCCCGCACCGGCTCTGTCGTACTCCGCGGAGGCCCCGCCGCCCCGTGTTCATCCCTCCAGCAACCCGTCACCTCGGCCGGGCCTGCGCGGCCACCCCCTGAGCACGACGTCGCTGCAGCGCAGCCTTGCGCTCGCGCGTCACTGCCGCCAGGGGACCTGAGAGGACCTTCTGCCATGCACGCTCACCTCATCCCCGTCTCCAGCTCTGCTGACTCTGCCTGTCCAGCCTGCCCTGACCTCCCGGCCCCTCAGGAGCCTGTGGCCGCCTCCCCGCAGCCGCCTTTCACCTCGGCGGATCGCTCCGCCTCTTCTCCACCGCCCCAGCCGTCGACCCGGCCGCTTTCGACGTCGTCCCCGACCGTCGCGGCACGGCCAGCCTCAAAGTGGGACTCTGCCGTCGAGCGCGGCCGCCCTGAGGACGTCCTGCCCCCTGTGGGTGGCGGACATGGACCACGCCACCGCGCCGGGGTCACCAGCGCCCCTGCTGTGGCGCACCCGCCACGGCATCTCTCGGCTACTCCGAGCCCGACGACGCCTACCACTCGGCCCTGACCGGCTGGTTCTCCCGCCGCTACGGCTGGCAGGTGGAGGCCGAGTGGAACACCGTGACCCCCGGCGTCGTGCCGGCCCTGGCCCTGGCGGTGCGAGCCCTGACCGCGCCGGGCGAGGCGATCCTCATCGAGGAGCCCGTCTACTACCCTTCCGTGAGGTCATCGAGGACAACGGGCGCACCGTGGCCGCCGTCCCCTGGTGCGTGACGCCGACGCGGCTCTACCGCCGCGACCTGGCCGCCCTGGAGTCCACCATCGAGGCGACCGGTGCGCGCCTGCTGCTCCTGTGCAACCCGCACAACCCGGTGGGCCGGGTCTGGAGCCGGGAGGAGCTCGCCGCACTGGAGGAGGTCACCGCCCGCCACGGCGTCGTCGTCGTGGCCGACGAGATCCACGCCGACCTGGGTCCCTGCCGGGCTTTCGCGACGACGCCCTTCGCCTCCCTGGGCGAGGCGGCCGCCGCGCACACGATCACCTGCACCTCGCCGTCGAAGTCCTTCAACCTGGCCGGTCCCCAGGTCGCCAACATCCTCATCGCCGACGCCCGCCTGCGCGAGGCCCCTTCCGCCGCGAGCTGGCCACCACCGGCTACTCCCAGCCCAACGTCCTGGGCCTGACGGCCCTGCCGGGCCGCCACGAGGGCGGGGACGCCTGGCCGACGCCCCTGCGCGAGCACATCGCGGCCGCCCAGGGCCCACGTCGAGGCGCGCCTGGAGCGCATCGAGGATCGAGGCCGCCCCTGCGAGGGCACCTACCTGCGTGGCTGGACTGCTCAGGATCCCTTCAGGCCACCGGCCTCGGGGCCCGATCAGCCTCGACGAGGTCATGGCGAACGAGGCCGGGCCTGGCTCGACGACGGCCGGATCTTCGGGGCCGGCGGTGAGGGCTTCACCCGCATCAACGTCGCCCTGCCCCCGCGTCACCCCTCGACGCCGCCCTGACCGGCTGGAGGGCCGTGGCCGCCGTGACCGCCCTGCGCCGCCGAGCAGGCCGGGCAGGGCCCCGTCGCCCCGTCCGCCTGAGCCGGTTCGCCCGGCCGCACCAGCGTGCCGGCCCGCAGGCGTCCGGGTCACCGGCCATCACCGCGCCGTCGTCGACCGTCAGTCACCATGTCCTTCCCGCCATGCCCCGCCCATGAGGAGAAAACCACTCTCATGACCAGCCTCGTCCACCTCGGCCCGCCGCTCACGGGTGTTCCCCAGCCGCCGGCCGCCCGCACCTTCCCCGTCCACCACCACCCGACGTCGTCGGTCCCCGGACCCGCAGCTCCGCCTGGAGACGCTGCTGGTGTGCCTCGCACCGGGACCGACCCGGCCACGGGTGCGATCACGACGCCGATCCACCTGTCGACCGCCTCACGGGGCACCCGGGCCTCAGCGAGTCGACGGGCTGTGATCTACACGCGCACGGCCAGCCCCACCCGCGACGTCCTCCAGGACGCCCCTGGCCCGCCTAGAGGCAGGGACGGCGGCCTCGCCCTGTCCTCGGGGATGGCGGCCCGAGCTGGTGACCCGCACGCTGGCGCCCCACGGCGGCCGGATCGTGGCGCTGCGCGACCCTGTACGGGCGGGCCCCTTCCGCTTCCCTGGAGGTCCTGGCCGAGGAGGGGCGGCCGACGTCGACTCTCGTCCTGGGCATCGAAGGCCTGCGCGGGGCCCCTGGCCGACCCGGCCGACCTGGTCATCATCGAGACCCCACGAACCCGATGATGGAGGAGATCGCGATCCCCGAGGCGGCCGAGCTGGCCCACGCGGGCCGGGGCGAGACTGGTCGTGGACAACACCTTCTACACCTGGTGCAGCGGCCCTCTGGAGCTAGGGGCCGACGTCGTCGTCCACTCGCCACGAAGTACCTGGGCGGCACACGACGTCATGGCGGGCGTGGCCGTGGTGGCCGACGACGCCTGCCGAGCGGCTGAACTACCGGCTCAACACGACCGGGGCGACGCTGGGTCCCTTCGACTGCTTCCCTGTCGCTGCGCGGGCTCAAGACCCCTGGCGCTGCGCATGGAGCGCCACGAGGCCAACGCCACCGCGATCGCGCAGTTCCTGCGCTCCAGCCCGCACGTGACGCGAGTGCCTCACCCGGGGCACTCGGGGCATGGTGAGCTTCGATTTGGCCGAGTCGGTGGACGTGGCCCGCCTCCCGGCCCCAGTGTGGGTGTTCACCTTCGCCGAGTCCCTGGGCGGCGTGGAGTCGCTGGTGACGTGCCCGTCGGTGCAGACGCACGCGGACGTGCCCGCCGAGGTGCGCGCCTCCACGGGCTGACCGACCGACTCATGCGCCTGAGCGTCGGCATCGAGCACGTCGACGACCTCATCGCGGACCTGGCCCAGGCCTTCGAGGCAGCCAAGGTCTGAACCGGGGACTGGGCCGGAGCACCGAGGGCGGAGGGTGCCGGGTCTGGCAACCCCGACATCAATCAACCAGTCTTCCGTATGGTTCATATTCGACGAAGACATGAGAATCGTGGCCATGAGACGCCTACGAACATCCCTCGCCACCCCAGACCACCCTCACGACTGACCGTCCTCACCCTGCTCGGTGCGCTCACCGCCTGCAGCATGCTCGGCGCGAGTGTCACAGCCGTCGCGAGCCCGCCCACGCAGGGAGCCCAGCACGCCGTCGTGCTGGACAACAGCACGAACGCCAGCAGCACCCGCCCGTCCCAGACCACCGGCAGTAACAGCTCCAACGGTTCATCGAACGGTTCTGGGGGTCCAAAGCGATCCCAGCGGGTCCACGGGGGCCAAGGTCCCCGCGGGGCTGGAGTCCTCTACCGTCAGGATCCCACCTGGACCGACTGCCCCGACGGCGTCACCGGCACCGCCTTCCAGTAGCGCCACCGTGACCGTCCCCTGACTACGACCACCCGCAGGGGAAGACCATCACGGTGGCCTCAAAAAGCTGCCCTCGACGAGCCCCTCCCCTCGCGGCTCGGTCTTCCCTCAACCCCTGAGGCCCCGGGGAAGCGGTATCTCCCCATCAATGTCCAGGCCGGGCTCTACATAAGAGCGGCGGCCTGTCAGTGCTGGCGAACCACGACGTCATCGGCTTCGACCCCGTGCGCGGCATCAGTCCACCCCCCATCACCTGCTGGTCCCCCCGACGACGTCCAGGCGATTGTGGCTGGCCGGGCCGAGGTGCCCTCCCAGCTGACGCCGGGCAGCGCCACCGACATCGTCGCGAAGGATCACTGCGAGGCCGCGGCCCGCCAGAAGTACACGGAGGTCCCCTGAGATCCCCGACCACATACGGATACTGCCGTTCGGTGGCCCGCGACGCATGGATGTCATGCGGGCCCTGGTGAAAGACCAGGACCTCAACTCTTCGGGTACTCCTACGGCACCTACCTGGGCGCCGTGTACACCGAGCTCTTCCCCGACAACGTCGGGCGCGTCGTCCTGGACAGCGCCATGGACCCCGCCCCTGTCCCGGCAGGGAGGCCTTGAGGGTGATGCGGCAGCTCAGAGCAGACGCTGCGCACCCATATCGAGTCTCAGCAGGGCCAGGCCGGGTTCCCCCTGAGCGGCACGACCGATGAGGCCGTCTCCGGCTCGCGACCTTCCCTCGACGGCCTGGACGCCCATCCGCTGACCGTCTCCGACGGCGGAAAACCTCCTGGACCGGGCCAAGGCCTCCCGCTGGCGATCAGGAACGCTCGTCGCCCCTCACCCGACAACTGGCCGCTGCTCACCGAGGGACTGGCCCAGGCCATGAACGCGCACGACGGCACCACTCTGATGCGGAACGCCGAGTCCCTCTCGGGCGGCGGCGGGTCTCCTGGGACCGAGGAGCAGACCGTTGAGCTGCTCCAATCCGTGTACGCCTTCCTCGGCCAACCGGTGCCTCGACTCCCCGGATACCGGGAACCAGGCGAGCTGGGATGCGGCACTGGCCTCCTACCGCCGCGACCTACCCGGTCTTCCACACCCTGCTGCCCCAGCACGACGCCTACCGCCACGGCTGGAGCACCAGTAGACCAAGCCCGTCGATGTCGACGTCGACGCCACGAACCCGGTGCCTCGTCATCGGCATCCTGCACGACCCGACCACCCCTACCCGTGGTCCAAGGCACTGGTGTCCAGGCTCCGCAACAGTCACCTACTGAGCGTCGACATGTACAGCCATGGCGCGACCGGCCCCAATTCCTGCACGACCGCGAAGGTGAACGACTACTTCGTCAAGGGCACGCTTCCCTTGGACGGCGAGGTCTGCGCGGCGAACCCAAGCCCCAGGCCGGAGAGGAGACACCGGCCGGAGTTGCGCGTGCAGCTGGACTTGAACGTCCGTCCGGCTTTGAGGCCGGCTGACGCAGTAATTCGCGACCCGGTTGGGCCGCGCCGTCGGAGCCGGGGAGTACCAGAATTGGAAAACACCCCGGCTCCGACTATTCAGCTGATGACGGGGTGTTGGTGCGCCCGAAGGGATTCGAACCCCCAACCTTCTGATCCGTAGTCAGATGCTCTATCCGTTGAGCTACAGGCGCATGTCGTTGCCGACGGGTAGAACACTACTCAGCGTCCACCCAGGGGACAAATCCTATCCCCTGTGAGGAGTGGGCACAGGGCCGCAGTCCCCGCCGACGACGACGGGCTTGCGGCCCTGTGCGCGCCGTTGCCGCTGGGCACTATCCGACGCCGCGCTCTCGTTGAGAAGTGAAGATCGAGAGCCGAGGCAGCCAAGCACGAAGACGAGGGCGATGCTTGAGGACGATAATGATCACCATCCAGATGAGAGTGGCCTTGGCCCAGTTCCTCTTGCTGGCGGAGCGGCCGCTGCCGAAGGCGAGCATCAGCAGCCAGACGAGGTTGACGACGGGGATGGCCTTGAGGAACAGCGTCGTCAGCATCCAGCTGCCGACGGGAGTCCGCGTGCTCTCGAAGCTCCTCGGATCGCGCTGCTGCCAGCGCTCCGCCTCCCTGCTCGACCGATCGAAATGGTGAGCCCGCTGGGCAGGAGGAACCATGTCGGAGAAGGATGGGGCCTGCCCGGCTGCAGGGCGTCGGAGGAGGGGCCGAGCCCCATCAGGGCGCCGAGCCCTGCGTGACGGGAAGGCTGAGGATGACGACGACGCGGACGGGCGACCGCCCTGAGTCGCAGCGGGACGAAGGCCTCCGCGGCCCTGCCTCGGCCTCGGCGCGCGCGGTCGCCGTGGGGAAGACCGAGGACATGCCGACCTCGCCGTCCTGACGGCCCCCGCTGAAGGGGTGCGAGCGCTGGGCGGGCTGCTGGGCGAAGAGCTGCTGGTCCTGCGAGGCCCGCCGGCTGGGCCTGCGGCCGCTGCCCCGGCCAGTGCGGGGTCTCCCCGACTCGCCTCACCGCCTGCAGTCGCACCGGGGCGGCGGGGGCCGAGGAGGTGCCCGGAGCCGAGGGGATGCCGGGGCGGACTGGATCGAAGGGCGACGACGTGGCTGCGGCGCCGTCGTCGGCGACTGCCCCACCCAGGCGGGCTGGGTCGGCGGCGTTGTGGGGCGCCGGCTGGGCGGCCCCGCCTGCTGGCTGTAGGGGTGGCTTGGATGCGTCGGCCGGCGCGCACCGGGCTGAGCGGCACCGAAGCCGCCACCCCCGGCCGGGTCGGGCCGGCCGAACTGGGCCGGCGGGTTGTAGGGCGCCGGCTGGGCCGCCCCGCTCTGCTGGCGCGAGGGGGTGGCTTGGATGTAGGGGTCGGCCGGCGCCGCACCAGGCTGGGTGGCCGCCTGCGCGGCACCTGCGGAGAAGGTGCGCGTCTGCTCCTCAGGGGGTGGCCCGGCGGGCAGGTCGGGCTGCGCCGGGCGCCACGATCCGGCCTGGGCGGCGGGAGCCGCACCAGGGACGGAACGCCGGGGGCCTCGCCCGGGCCTGCTGCTCGCGCGCGCGCGTCGAGCATGTCCTGTTGATGAGGGACGGTCCGGGCGTTGAACTCGTCGCCCTGATTGGGGCGGGGCGAGCCGGAGGTCGACGGCTGGGTTGCGTCGTGGTCAGACATGAGGTCCCTCTCAGTCGGGTACAGCATCACGCTATCCCGGATCTGCGCAGGAAGACACACAGGCACCCCGATCGGCCAGAGGCGAACGCCCTGACCACAGGGCCGATTCACGAGGGCCCTCGCCAGCCGTTGGGAAGTCTCCCGGGCGCACGCCGCAACGAGTGCTCCGACGACGAAGACCCCGGCACGCTGCCGCGCACCGGGGCTCTCGCTGTGGCGGAGATGGGAGATTCTGAACCCGAGGGCTTCCACCCCAACCTCCTTAGCAGGGAGGCGCACTAGGCCACTATGCGACATCTCCATTGCCTTCCCACGGCTCCGCCGCGGGACGCACGGGCAGCCTACCGGGAGGATGCCGCGTGAGCAAACCGCCGAAGGCATGGTGCCGTCGCCTCGAGACAGGTGGCAACGCGCGCCGCCGGTCGCAGTATCCTGCGCCCTCGCCCGCAGCCGGGGTCTCCGGATTCGAGCCCGGACGCCGGCGCCACCCGGGGCCATAATGTCTGTGGACGTACGTCGTGAGGCGACGTGGGCATGCCGAGAGAGCGTGTGCGGTGCACTGCGAGGAGGGGTGAGGATGACAGTGAGCGGGGAGGCGAGTGCGCGGGTCACGGAGTTCATCACCGAGCTGCGTCAGGCCCTGGAGGAGGACGATCCCGCCCGCGCCGAGCGCGCAGCAGGCGTACCTGAAGTCCGAGATGGCGATGTACGGCGTCGGGTCCCGGAAACGCGGCGCCTCGCGCAACGGATCGCCGCCGCCCATGGCGACCTCCGTGGACTGAGGCCGCCACCTGGGAGGCGGCGCTGCGCGCGCCTGTGGGATGAGGCCCTCACCGCGAGGAGCGCAACGCGGCGCTGGCCGTCATCCGCGCCAGCTGTCCGCGCCGCATGCCGGACGCATGGAGTCCCTGGCGCTCTCACGAGCATTTTCTGCGCACGGGACAGTGGTGGGATCTGGTCGATGAGACCTCCCACGCCGTCGGGCTGGTGGTGCGTGAGCATCCGGCTGCGGCGGCCCGCATGCGCGTGGGCCACCGACCCGACATGTGGGTGCGGCGCAGCGCCATCCTCTGTCAGCTCCAGCACAAGACCGACACGGACCCTCGACCTGCTCACCAACGTCATCGAGGCAGCAACCAGGAGGGACCGAGTTCTTCATCCGCAAGGCCATCGGCTGGGCACTGCGCGACTACGCGCAGCGGACGGCGACTGCGCGCCCTTCGTCCAGGCTCATCCGAACCTGTCCCCACTCGGCCGACGCGAGGGCCCTCAAGCGCCTGTGAGGCCGGGGCGACAGCCTTCGATAGGGCATGCGACAGGGACAAACTGACGGGGAGCGCGCAGTCCTCTGGCTGCTCCTCGCCGTCGGGGCACATGCTGACTGCGTTGCTTCGACACCGCGGGCTCGCCACCGGCTCCCCCGTGGGCTCCCTCGCCCTGGGACCGCCCTCCGACGTCAGGTGGGGATCTGTCTGCCTCCCCTCACCATCGAGGCATGTGCGTATGCCGCCGCACCGACGTCGTGTGGGCCTGATCGGGGAACGTACTTCCCCACGGGATCTGCGCTTTTCCCCAGATGACGGGGTGCGACCTCAGTCATCTGCGGGAAACAGGTACGTTCGGACGGGAAACGCAGTCCCCGATTCGCTCGGGCCAGCCTCCCCGGCGGATGAGTCTCTTCGTGTAGCGCAGTCCCCTGCGGGGCTTGCCTGGCTGGTGGTGCGGGTTGAGGCCGGAGTGAAGGGGCCGCGTGAAACCCGGATTCTCGACCAAGATTCAGCAGGAGGCACTCCCACAACGCCCGGTGACCGGCCTGCCATGTCCCGAGCCGGCTACTCCACGAGCCTCGGGCGGCACTGGCCGGGGATGTGCGCACTGCACGGACTCCCGCAGCCCCGCGGAGCACACCCAATCTCCTCCAGTAGCCCCGACCCTCGTGCATTGTGCCCGGATGAGGCCGGGACCCCAGTGGTGACCGCGCCTGAGTACGAACAAACCCCGGCAGCGCTTCAGCTACCGAGGGTCTCGAGTGAGCAGGATATGGCGGAGAGGAGGATTCGAACCGAGTGCGCCAGGCGCACAGCGGTTTTCAAGACCGCCACATTCGGCCGCTCTGTCACCTCCAGGCTGCACCCACCGGGCGCGACAGGGCACAGACCACTATCCCGGTGGGCCTGCGGTCATGCTCGCCAGCCCACCAGTCCGAGCCCACTCGGTCAGCCGACGGCGCGTTCAGTACCTAGGTCTTGCGTTCGGGGGGTTAAGGGTACGAACACATACCTTAGGTACGAACGGCACATCTTAGGGTACGAACGCGCACCTCACAGTACGAACGCGAGGCCCCTGGCGGCCCGACCACCGGCGGCCCGACCCAGCCCCTAGGACCTGCCGAAGAACCCGCGCCGGTGCGGTTTGCTGGCGCGCGCCGGCAGCAGGGAGTTCGGCTCGTCGAGCCTCGGCCAGGGCCTGCCCGATCGCCGGCCACACCGGCAGGCGCGCCATGAGGGTGGCCTGCAGGGCGTGGTAGATGTCCGCGCCCGCCCAGGTGCGGGTCGAGGGCCGGTTGTCGCGGTCGAGCTCGTGGGTCCACACGCCCGGCTCCTCGATGAGGAACCTCGGCGTAGTCGATCCAGGCCCGGTAGCAGTGCTCATAGTGCTCGACGTCGATCTCCCACGACCGTCATCGAGCAGGGCTTGGCGGATGGCGGCTGAGGCCGAGATGCCCTCGCAGACCACCCAGTGCATGCGTCCGTGCACCACGGGCTTGCCGTCGAAGTCCGTGGTGTAGACGAAGCCCGGGCGCCGTCGATGCGCCAGCCGTCAGTGCGGGCTTGCTCGAAGATGTGCTCGGCGGCCTCCAGCATCCAGTCCGCGCACTCATGGAGCGGTTGATAAGCGCCCGCGCAGCTGTACGGTCAGGCGCGCCCACTCCAGCCCGTGGCCCGGCGTGACGCCGTAGGGCCGGAAGGGGTGGGCGGGCTCGTCGCGGTTGTAGTCCAGGCGCGGCTCCCAGGGTAGTGAGTAGTGCTCGGGCAGGCGCCAGCCGTGCTCACTGGCCTGGACGTTGACGGCGAAGTCGGTGATCTTCAGGGCCTGCTCCAGCCAGCGCACCTGCTGCCGTGACGTCGGCGGTGGCCAGTAGGGCCTCCACCGTGTGCATGGCGGCGTTGATGCCCCGGTAGTCCTCAGGGTCGGTGAAGTCGAGCGGCGTAGGACTCCACCGGCATCTGCTGGCCCTCGTCCCACCAGTAGCGGTCCTGGACCTCGATGGCGTCGCGCAGCGCTCATGGGCGCCGGGCTGGTCGGCGGCCGTCGCGGTGGCGGCGGCCAGGGAGCACGAAGGCGTGCTGGTGGCACTCCTTGCGGGCGTCGCGGTCGACCGGGACGCCCGCCCTCGGCGTCGGGCTCGGCGCCGATCGCCGAGTACCAGCCGCCGTTAACCGGAGTCGCGCAGGCCGTTCAGGGGCGCGCACGCCGTGGTCGGCGTAGGGCGGCAGCCGGGGATCCCGCTGAGCGCCCCCAGGAGAAGGGCGAAGGTCATGCGGCCGGTGATCCACAGCTCGACAGGATGGGCGGGTCCACCTCACCGTCCTGACCGATCCACCCGAATCCAGTGGGCACCTTTCGCGGCGCGCGTAGTGCAGCAGCGCATGCGTCTCGTAGGCCAGCTAACGCTTGTGCTCAGAGGGCGCCGAACCATCCCAGTCCCATGAGTCCTCCTTGAATCGGTTGCGGGATCCAGGCTATCGACCCGCCCGACGCGGATCAATGCTCCAGGCTGCTCCCGCCGCCCGAGTGGTGCCCAGCCTCGCCGGAACGCAATGCACGAGGGTGGGGGTGCTACTGGAGGAGGGTTGGGTGTACTGCAGGTAGACGGGGCCTTCGTGCAGTAGGCCCAACCCTTGACCAGTAGATCCCGACCCTCGTGGAGTAGGCCGGCCCAGGGCGGAAGCCTCGGACCCGACGTCGCACCCATGGCCTGCGGGGCCCGCGCGGGCACGACAAGGGTCCGAAGGGGTCAGGCCTCGCCGCGAGAACCCGCAGACTGCTCCCGCCGGCGCCATGTGTCCACAGCGCTGACATTAACGAGCCCGACGTCGAAGCACCCAATAGGGATCGTTGGAATGCCGCGGTTCGTCTTCGGAGCGCGCCGGTGCACCTTTGATGCCAGCACCACTGGACAGCCGGCGACCTGCAAGGCCTTGTCCTCGGCCCACCGTCGCCCCCAGGACGACCAGTCCCACACCGACCGAGGCCGGCTACTTGGGCCAGGCCGCCTCGGCCTGTGAGCGCCTCCTTGGGGTCGCCGTCCCGGTCGCCCACCGGCTCAGCCCGGACCCACAGGGCGCTGCTGCCCACAGCCACCGGCATCGGAGTCCGAGGCATCCATCTCCACGGTCGTCTGGCGTGACTGGAGCAGCCTGGTGGCGCGCCGGCCGACGTCGCTGCGGGCGCCAGGTCTGGGTCGACGCCCTGGCTGGCGGTCGCCACCCCGCCCAGCGCCATCCGCGTGCGGGCCCACTCCTGGGAGGTCAGGTACTCGACGACCGCGCTGACCGCATCAGAGCGGGTGAAGGCCACGAGGTAGTCGGTGCCCACCAGTACCGAGTCCGAGCCGCGGTCCTCCGCGGGGGTGACGAAGGCCGAGACCTTCGTACCCGCCGCATCAGCCTTACCCGTCGCACTCGCCGAACTCGCCGAACTCGCCGTGCCCTTCGTCGACGCCGTCGCCCCGGCCGTCCCGCCGCCGGCGGTGGCGCTCGCGGTCGGGGGGGGGCCTGGACCGTCACCGGGTTGGCGCCGTCGGCGTCGGTGATGACGGTGCCCTCGGGGAAGCGGCTCTCGAAGGAGGAGGAGGCGTGCAGCATGAGGCAGCTGCCCTTGACCAGGTCGTGCCCCTGGCCTGCACGGGGTGCGAGATGACCGAGCGCCCGCCGAGCGACGCCCGTCGTCCAGGACCAGGAGTTGACTGCCCTGAGGGCCTCCACGGCATTCGGGGAGTCGACGGGAAACCGGTGAGGCCCAGGTCTCGTAGACGCCGGGCCCCTGGGTGCCAGCAGGGCGTCCTCGAGCCAGTCGGTGAGCACTCCAGCCGGTCGACCTCCCCTGTCGGCGGCGCCCACGCACCAGGGCGTCACGGAGCCGTCGGGGTGGTCGGAGCGGATCTGTTGATGAGGGCCTCCAGGTCGGCCCCACGTGTTGGGCACCTCGTAGCCGGCCTTGCGAAGGCGTCCGGCGAGTACCACACGAGGGACTCTCACCGAGGCCATGAGCGGGGCGCCGTAGGGCACGGAGGCGTGATGCCGACCTGGATCCAGTGCCGGTCCCAGCCGGCCTCCACGTTGCTGTTGACCTTGTCGGCAGCGGGTGGACGACGCCGAGTCGACGAGCTCGGCCACCATCGGCGGGCTGAGGCACGAGCGGCCAGGTCGGGCAGGTTCTCGCTGTCCTGGCCTCGACGGCGAGGCCCCCGAGCTGGTGGACAGGTTGGCGCCCTGAGCCGTTGAGCAGCCTGGGAGCGCAGCTCGGCGGTGCCGGTGCCTCGATGTTGATGCCCGTGCAGCTCTCGAACTCGAGCTACGGAGGCCCTCGAAACGCTCGGGCCTCAGTGCCGGTCAGGCTGCTGGAGATGGTGACGGTGGCGCCCTTGTGGCCCTGGTAGGCTTGGCAGGCGGCGCAGCCGGTGGCCGTGGCCGAGCCGGCCCCACCGGCTGAGCAGGCGGCGGCAGGCGGCAGCCAGGGTCAGGGTGCTGGCCGCGGGCCAGGAGGCGGCTGCCCCTGGCGTGCAGCCGACGGCTCGCGCGCTCGACTCAGCGCTCGCCCCACCGACGGGCCGGCGCGCGGGCCGCGTGCTCCCTCAGAGATGGGAGTTGTGCTGGGAGACAGGGAGGGGGGACTGTCGCATCACGGGTGCCTTACTCGTTCGATGAGGGCGTCCAGGACGGCCGCACAGCCGTCCCGCCACACGGGCTCGGTCAGGATATCGCCGCGGTCGCGCACCCACTGCGGCGCGCTGCGCCCATGACGACGCCGGCCCGGCCCACCGATCATCTCGACGCTCGTTGGAGCCGTCCCCGACCGCCAGGACGTGGGCGGGAGCCGGCGCCCAGGCGGGCGATGAGCGCCTCGAGGGCGGAGGCCTTTGGTGACGCCCTCGGGGCGACGTCGAGCCAGGCCGTCCAGCCGATGGCGTACTCCACCGAGTGCAGCCCGGAGTCAGCCACGATCTGGGAGAAGCGATCCACGGGCATGCCCGGGGCCCGCAGACCACGCGGGTGACCGGCTGGGAGACGAGCTGTCGAAGGTGACGACCCGCTGGTCCCTCGATGAGCTCGCCGTCGGGAAGAGCCGGAGACCTTGAAGCTGGCGCCGGGTCCTCCACGGCGGAGATCCCGTCGGCACGGCGGCGTGAAGGGTCTCCGATGGCGGTGCGCGGGTCGAAGGTGCGCGAGTCGACCACCTGTAGCCGCCGGGGGCGTCCGGGTCGAGCCGCAGGGTCAGGGCGCCGTTGGCGCACACCATCCAGCCGGCGGACAGCCCCAGGTGGCGCACCACCGGCATGGCGGCGGCGATCCCGCGGCCGGTGGAGATGACCACGGGGACCTGCAGGGCGCGCAGGCGGGCGACGGAGGCCAGTGACCGCGCCCGAGACGCTCCCGTCCATGTGAGGATGGTGCCGAGCGTCGAGGGCGACGACGAGCCCGTGGCCGGGTGCGAGCCGGGCGCCGCCGTCGGCCTCCCGGGGCGTCAAGGTCCCGCATCCGGTCCTGGACGAGGGCGTGGTACTCTCGTGTCCCAGGGCCGACGGCGTAGAGCGTGCACGCCGGTGCCGCGTCCCGTCCGGCGCCGTCCTCGAGGTGCCCGACGTACTCCGTGGAGCCGCCCAGGCGGGTCAGGGGCTGGCTGCCGGGGCGATGCCGGTGGCGGGGTTGACGGCCGGACCGTTGCCGTGTGGGGTTCACGGGCCGGCCTCATGGGCGGTGGCGCCGACGGGCTCGATGACCTCCAGGCCGCCCAGGTAGGGCGCGCAGGCCCCAGGCACGCGCACCGAGCCGTCGGCCTGCTGGTGGTTCTCCAGGATGGCAACCATCCAGCGGGTGATGGCCAGGGTCCCGTTGAGGGTGGCCACGGGGCTCGTGCCTCGCCTCCGGCGCCTCGCGCACGGCCAGGTCGGCGGGCCTGGTAGGTGGTGCAGGTGGAGGGTGACCTCCATCCAGCGCTGCTGGGTGGGCAGCCAGGCCCCGCAGTCGAACTTGCGGGCGGCGGAGGAGCCCAGTCTCCGGCGGCGGTGTCGATGACCCGGTAGGGCGTGCGCTCGACCAGGCCAGCATCTCCTCCGCTGGCCAGGAGCCGGGCGTGCGCGGCCTCGGCGTCCTCGGGGCGGCAGTAGGAGAACATCTCCGCCCTTGTTGAACTGGTGGACGCGGATGATGCCGCGGTGTCCTTGCCGGCGGCTCGGCCTGCGCGCCGGTAGCAGGTGGACCAGCCCATGTAGCGCTTTGGGCCCGGCGGACAGGTCGAGGATCCTGCCTCAGCGTAGGTAGCCAGGGCCAGGCCACCGCGGAGGTGCCGGTGAGGTAGAGGTCGTCGGCGGGCAGGCAGTAGATCTCGTCGCTGTGGGCGCCCAGTGCCGGTGCCGCCGGGCGACCTGCGGGGTGACGAGGGTGGGGTGGTCATCGGGGTGAAGCTGGGCGACGGCGGCGTCCAGGGCGGCCGTCGCATGAGGGCCAGCCCAGGCGCATGCCCCAGCCCTTGAGGTAGTAAAGCGGGCGCCGAGACCTTGGTCACCGCGGCGGGTGTCGATGATGTCCAGGCCCCCTCGCTGATCGCCAGGTGGTCGGCGGGCTCGAAGCCCCCAGCGGCGAAGTCGCGCGGCTCCGCCGCCCTCGTGGCGCAGGGCGACGTAGTCCTCCTCGCCGCCCGAGGGCGCCCCCTCGATGAGGCTGGCGAACTGGCGGGCCAGGTCGTCGAGCTCGGCGGCGGCGGCCGAGGAGGCGGCCTCGGCGGCCTTGACCTGCTCGGCCAGCTCCTGGCGCCGGCCAGGATCGCTGGGCGCTCCTCCGGGGAGGCCTTCCCACGGACCGGAGACCCTGCTTCTGCTCGGCACGGAGGTTCCTCGAAGGCGGCGAGCCTGACGGCGGGTCTCGTCGGCGGCGATGACGCGGTCGACGAGATCGACGTCGGCACCACGGGCTCGCTGGCTGGCGCGGAAGGGCTCGGGGTTCTCACGAGCGCACGCAGGTCGATCGCGGCCCTGAGTGTAGTCGGACCGCGCCCCAGACAGCATTCGAGCAGCGCCCCGGGCCGATCCGGACCCGCGAGCGCGACGGGCGACGGAGGCGGGGCGAGCGGAACCCCGAAGTCACGGACGAGTGGCGGGAGCCGACACTGAGGGCGGAACGGGTGGGATTCGACGTCGATCCCCCGGCGGCCGGGCTCCTGCCGTCGTGCACCCGAGGCCCTGAAATCCAGGAATGATCCAGGAGATTGGCGGTGGCGGCGTGGGGTCGCAGGCCGCGGTATACACACGCCCTGCACCCTCACCCGCACCACCTCGGAACGGCGAACGTGACCCACACCCCTTACCAACGCAATCCACCTGTGAATAGAATCCATTTCAATCGAGTGCGCCCTATCGTTCCCTGACGGTGTCTCGAGCCGCCACGTTGGAGACTCGCCTCACTCTCCCACCGCACCGCCCTCCCTGCCCTCCCGGCTGAGTCGTCTGTCCCCGATTTTTCTGCCACCCGTCAGTATCAGGCTCGCCGACCGCCATGAATGCGGGCCCCGACCACAGGACCACAACCCATGCCGACCACATCATCTCCGTCCTTCTCCCAACTGAGGGGCCTTCGTACGCTGCGCGACCACCAGCACTTCGGTGAGGCCGCCGCCGCACTCGGAGTCAGCCAGCCCAGCCTGTCCCAGGCCATCACCGCACTGGAGAAGCGCGTCGGCGGCGAGCTGGTGGAGCGCACCACCCGCCGCGTCCTGGTCACCTCCCTGGGCGAGGCCCCTGCTGCCCCTACGCCAGGACGCCGTCCCGGCTGCCGAGGCCTTCAACGAGGCCGCTTCCAGCCAGGGCGCCGCCCTGAGCGACACGATGCGCCTGGGCGTCATCCCCACCATCGCGCCCTACCTGGCCCCCCGTCCTCATTGACGGCCTGCGTGAGGCCCTGCCCCAGATGGACCTGGACCTGCGTGAGATGGTTACCGGGACAACCTCGACCAGCTCGCCCAGGGCGCGCCTCGACGCGGCCATCATCGCCTTGGAGGACGACCTTCAGCGCATCACCGCGATCCCGATGCCCTCGACGAGCGGCTCTGTCGTCCTCACCGCCGCCGACCACCCCTGGGCGGGCTGCACGGACGTGAGCCCCGCCGAGCTCGACGACCAGCCTCCCTCCTGCTCGACGAGGGCAACTGCCTGCGCGACCAGACCCTGGGCCCTGTGCCAGCGCCACGGCTCCCACCCCCGGTCGCGGTGGTAACCACCCTGTCGACGGTGACCTGCATGGTCGCTCACGGCCCGGCGTGACGATCATCCCCGAGGGGCGCTCCGGCTGCTGACCCTCCTCGGAGTACGGCGTCGCCCGTTTCGGCGACGAGGCGCCGATGCGCCGCATGGGCCTGGTGCACCGGGTCTCTCCTCCCGCGGCGCCGACTTTCGCCCAGCTGGCCGACCTCATCTCGCGCCTGGTGAGAGAGGCCGACCTGCCCGTCTCGCCTGTCAAGGCCTGGAGCCCCTCCTCCGGGCGCCTCGCCGAGGCAGGCGCTCGCGGCTCCCTTCTCGGCCCGTTCCGCCCGCCGGCTCCCGGGCGGGTCGTGACCCAGGCCGCCAGGGCGGCTAACCCTGCCCCTATGACGGGCGGCACCGACGGCGGTCGCCCGGGCGACGACGCGCACCGGGCGGCCACTGGCCTGCGTCGTCGTCAACCCCTCCAAAGCCGCGCGCGTCACCGCCGTGGTGCGCCCCTGTTGAGGACGAGCTGCGCGAGTGCCGACGCCGGGCCCGTGTGGTTGGAGACGAGCGTCCTCGAGCCCGGCACGATGCAGGCGCGCCTGGCTCTGGCGGCTGGGGCGAGGCTGGTGGCATGCCGGCGGTGACGGAACGGTGCGCCTGGTGGCGGCTGGCCTGGCCGGCACCGGGGCCCAGATGGGTATCGTCCCGCTGGGCACGGCGAACCCTGGCGGCCCGCAACCTCGGGGTGCCGGTCGGGGATGCCCGGGCGGCGGCCCAGGTGGCGGGCCCGCGGCGTCGATCTTCCCGCCGACCTGGCCGGTGCGCACCGAGCCCTGGTCCGATCCCCGACGTCGTCCCCGACCCGGCGCGCGGCGGACGCCCCGCGGGCGGGCCGGCCCGCATCCTCGACGGGGCCAGCCGCAGCAGCCCTGCCGGACTCCCCGCCCGCCCCGGTCGCACCGGCCGACTCCCGGCAGCTGTCGGCTGAGGCGGCCCGGGCTGTGCGCACGATCCACAGGGCGACCCGCAGGGCGCATCAGTGGACCCGGCCCACACTCGGCGACGAGCACGCCTGCATGGTGGTGGCCGGGATCGGCTCGACGCCGGACTGGCAGGCCTCCACGCGCCCGCCTCAAGGCGCGGGTCGGCTGGGCGCCCACGCGCTGGCGGCCATGGAGAACCTGGGCTCCGCGCATGGACCTGCGCTCAGCCTCCGGGACGAGGCCGGCGCACGGCGCGTGGAGCGCCTGAGGGCCCGCAACCTGCTGGTGGCCAACGGCGGGCGCCTGCCGGCCGGGATTACCCTGCTGCCGCAGGCGCGCACCGACGACGGCATGCTCGACGTCGCTGTCATCGACTACGGTGGCCGGTCTGGCGGCTGGAGCTCGCTGGCGCGCCAGGGTGCTGCCGCCCCATGCGGCGCGCTACCCGAGTCGAGCCGCCTCTGGGACGGGTGATGCTGCGCCGTGAGGGAGGTGGCCGTCCCGGCCTCGGCGCCGGCCCTGGTGGAGGTCGACGGCGACCTGCTGGCACCACGCAGAGTATGCGGTGCGCATCGACCCCGGGCGTTGCTCATCTGCCGCCCGGCGGCTCTGAGAGCCAACGCGACGGGCGGCCAGGGCGGCTGGGCGGCCTGAGCGCGCCTCACCCTCCCCGCAGAAGTCGGCGACGTCGATCGCCCCGCCACTGGCCTCGAAGTCGGCGCGCACGGCCCGGCGCAGCTCGGCGTCGTGCAGCCGAGTCCAGGGCGACTGCGGCCAGCCCGTAGGCGCTCGTCGAGCGCGGCTCGCGTCCCCGGTGGGCGCCGGCGGCCTCGGTCATGGCGGGGGGTGGGAGGGCGACGTCGGGCTCGGTCGGTGACCTTGATGAGCGGGTGGATGCCGGGATGCGCGGGAGACGTTGCCGAGTCGGTGCCGGCGGCGATGGTCTCGGGCAGGACGCCGGCGGCCAGGGGGGTCGCGGCCGCGCTCGCGCTGGGAGCGCACCCAGGAGGTCAGCAGGGGCCGTTGTCCCGCACGACCCCGTTGCAGTACTCGAGGTGAGGATCTGACGCCGGTGCCGGCCGTGAGGGCGGCGCCGTGGAGGAGCCTCGACCCGCTCGGCGATCTCCCTTGAGGGTCTCGAGGTACTTGGAGCGCACCATGATGCGACAGCTCGGTGCGCTCGGGGATGATGTTGGGGACCGCCGCCGTCGGTGATGATGGCGGGAGGCGGTCCATGGGGAGTCACTTTGCTGGCGCAGTCAGCCGATGCCGGTCAGGCCAGGTGGCGGCGTCCAGGGCGTTGCGGCCCATGAAGGCTGGGAGGCGGCGTGGGCCGGCACGCCGTGAAGATGACGCGCAGGCGGCGCACGCCCAGCCAGGTCTGGTGGGTGACGTCGTGGGCGTAGGAGTGGGTCTCGATGGCGGCGTCGGACGCCGTCGAGCAGCTGCGCACGGCCAGGATCCTTGGCCGTCGAGTTCTCCTCGGCGGGCGTGGTCTGCAGGACGACGCGGCCGGGCAGGGGCGCCGGGGCGGGTGCGGGCCAGGGGAGGCCAGGGCGAGGAAGGCTCCCACGGAGTTGGCGCACGATGACGTTGCTGGGCTGCAGCCGTGGCCGATACCGGGCAGGGCGTCGTACTCGGCGAGGATGGCGATGGAGCGGGCCGACCTCGCCGGAGTCTGCGGTGCGCGGCTGCGCTGCCGCCGGTTGCTGCCCCCGTGCTGCCGGCCCGGGATCCCGGCACGCAGGGCGTGTCCATGCCGTAGACGCCGACCCGGCCCGATGCCCGTGGCGGCGCAGGAGCTCGGCGACCGTCGGCCACGGCGTGGTGCCTCGTAGCCGGTCCGGGGTGGTCGTGGATGTCGGGAGAGCTCGACGATCTGCGGGGCCCAGCTCGGCGACGACCTCACCCAGGGCGGTGCGCAGGGCGGTGGGAGTCCGGCGTCGTCGAGCAGGGCCGGTGCCGGGCCGACGATGCCGCGGCGCTCCTCGGTCTCAGCGAGCATGCGCCCTGATGGCGCCGGAGGGACGGTGGGCGGGTCAGGTCGTTGCAGGTCGCGCATGGCTCCATCTGGCCCAGCCGCCCCCGCCGCGGGAGCCGCCGCCCCCATCGAGGACTTCTCGCCACCAGGACTCGCGCTGTCCCCCATACGACTACGGGAGACCCCAGTAGCCTGAGGAAAACGCAGTCCCGGTCGGAAGGTACGTCCCCGGCGCGAACCGCAGCCACCGCCCCTGGCCCACCTGAGCCGCCTCCGGCCTACTGACTGCACATGTGTGGGGGCGAGGGGCGCGTCCGTGTCGCCCTCAGTCCGCCCCACCCGTGAGTCGAGCCGCTCGCGCAGCCTCAGCCTCGTCGAGTCCGCGCCTCCGAGGTGCCCGCCGGCCATCCGGGCTCCCCGACGGCGTCGCCACCACCGACAGCGTCGCCGGTCCGCCCCGTGGTCACGGAGCCTCCGCCGCTCGCCCCGGCGCCGACCTCCACCTCGGCCCGCGCGTCGGCCTCCTCCTTGAGCCGGGTGTTGACCTTCTCGACGTCGAGCCGCATGAGCAGGACGAGGATGAGCGCGCTACGCGAGCGGCAACCACACGTACATGACGTAGATCATCTGGATGGCGGACTCCGGCTGGACCTTGAGGTTCCCGTCGTACCCGGCGGCGGCCAGCAGTCACCCGGAGATGGCCGCGCCGAGCCCTCCGCCCACCTTCACACCGAGCGAGGTGCAGGAGAACATGAGCCCGTCGATGCGCTTGCCCGTGTGCAGCCAGGTGTTCTCCGAGGCCTCGGCGATGAGGGCGTTGAGCGCCCTGCAGCGAGCTTCATGTTTCCCAGAGCCGCGACCCCGGAGAAGAACAGCATGAGCGCAAGGTTGTCATGCTATGCGGCCACGAGTACCCTTGGAGCCGCCCCAGGGTCTGCGCGACATAGCTGGACGATGTTGATCCGGTACATGCTGCCGAAGCGACTCACCACCAACGGCGTGATGAGGAGCCCGACTGCGAGGGGGAACATTGATGGACCAGGCGAAGGTCTTCGTAGGTCCGCATCGCCCAGCACGTACTCTGCGAAGTAGATGCCCATGTTGAGCATCGCCGAAGATCCGGGGAGGAGGAAGACGATGAGGATGATGAGGTAGTACTTGCTGGATACGACATCTTGGCCGACTCACTCCACCGAGAGCTCTGAGTCCTCCTGGCCTCCAAGCTCCTCGGGCGGCAGCTCCTTGACCGAGAACACTGAGAGCGTGTTGACCGCCAGGCCGAGCAGCGCGTAGATGATCGCCATCGTCCGCCAGCCGACGGCGCCGCCGCCGAATAGGGCCACACCGCCCACGGTGGCGCTCTGGATGAGCAGGTTCGTTCCGAAGGCGAACATGAAGCGGATGGAGCCCATCTGCACACGCGCTCGGCCCCGCAGGCGGTGATGAGCGCGGCGAGAGAGGAGTAGGCGATGTTGTTGGCCGTGAAGAAGACGGCATTGAGCAGCGTGTAGGCGATGAAGAACCAGGCGTACTTAGCAGTGTTCCCCAGACTCGTGGGGATCGCGAAGATCGCGATGATCAGGATGGCACAGCCCACGAACCCCCGCACAGCATCCACGGGCGAGCTTTACCCATCCGGTGTTGGGTGTAGGGTCCAGCAGCGTCCCGAAGATGAGGTCGGAGAATCCGTCGAAGATGCGGGAGACCATCAGAAGCGTGGCGACGACGCCCGCATCGTGCCTGACGGTAGTCCGTCAGGTAGATCATGACGAAGGAGGTCAGCAGGACGTAAACGACGCCGTAGACGCGTCGTGCCGCTGATCCGGTAGCCCACCTTGTTGTACACCACCAGGTACTTCCTCACTGGCCGCCTCCAGGCCGCTTCCTGCGGTGGGGCGCCGACCGTCTTTGCGGCGGAGTCGCTGCTCATGCGGCTTCACCTCGTTGTGAGTGCTGGTGTGGGTGATGATGAGCTGGAGCAGGAGATGGAGCTCCATCCCCAGCCCTGGCTGTCGACCTGGCAGCGGGCCGCAGGGCGGCCCGCAGCTGTTGGATCCGGATGCCGGCTGCGTGCGGCATCCACAGGACGGTGCTGCTCCGACGGCGCCGGGCCTCGGGTTGCGGCGCTGCGCGGCCAGCCCTGCGTGTAGCGGGAGGCGTTGAAGGAGAAGCCGTCATCTCGACGGCCGCCAGGCTCAGCCCGCCCCGGAGAGGAGGACCTGTTGCAGTCGGCGTGGCTGCCGCCCTCCGGGGCCTGATGGTCCTCGTGGAGGTCGACGACGTCGGCGCGAAGGCCCCGCGGGTAGCTGGCGCGTGCTTGTCGACGTAGCTCTGCGGTCCCAGTCCGTAGTCGACCTGGCTCAGTGGACCCGGGCAGGAAGAGGCGCAGTCCCAGGCGCGGCAGGCTGGGGTGCTTTCCAGTGTCCGGCGCAGTCGCAGGCTCAGGGCTCAGGACGCCGTCGTCGGTGAGGGTCCAGACGAGCCGTCCACGCAGGGCCGGCTGGACTGAGGGCGCTACGAGGCCGACGTCGGCACTCGACGGTGACCCGCCCGGGCTTCTCGTCGACGTCGACGCGGTGGCGGGCCGCGGCCTGGCGGTGGGCGCGCCCCACTCCAGGCGCGCGTGGCGGTCGTCTGTCGGTGGGTGCCCGCCAGATGCTGAGCTCCACCGGGCGCTGAAGGAGCTCGCGGCCTCCGAGGACAGGGACACGGGCAGGCTGCGCGTGTCGATGGCGCAGCTGAGCCCGTCACTGTCAACCTCGATCCGGGTGCCTCCCGCCTGACCGGCAGGCGGGTCTCGCTGATGGGCGGTCGCGCGAGCGCGCGCGACCCACCGGTGGCGTCTGTCGGTGCTGCGCGCAGGGCGATCTCGCTCGAAGCCCAGGACAGGGCTGGCGGCCCGCAGCGCGTCGGGGCGGGAGCGAGCCGGTAGGTGACCAGCAGGGTGGTCAGTGCCCGGTGGGCGGACCTCGGTTCGCAGCGCAGCATGACGCTCCGTGTGCGGTGGGACGGCCCCACCCAGGTCGAGGTCCTCGCGGTCCACGACGACGTGCCGCCGCAGCGCACCTCGTAGGAGATGCGCAGGTACCGGACAGGTCAGTGTGGTCGAGGTCGTCGTGGATGGTGAGCAGGTCCTCCCGGTCGTACTCGACGACGCGGCGGGGCGCTGGACGTTCTGAGCTCGGCCAGGCCGGGGTGGGGACGCGGTCGGGCGAAACGAGCCCGCCGACGCAGAAGCTGCTGCGCGGGACGGCCTCGCCGTGGTCGCCGCCGTAGCTGGATCGGCCGGGCCATCCTCGCTGGTCCCGCGAGACCGCATGGTCGCACCATCCCACACGAAGCCGCCGCACATGCGCTCGTCGGCCCGGGATGATCTCCCAGTAGTCCCCGAGGTCGCCGCTATGCTGCCCATGGCGTGGCAGTACCCACGAGGATGAAGGGCTTCGTCGGGCCGGAGTCCAGGTAGTCGCGGATCCTCGATGGCCGGGTACATGCGGCTGTGTAAGCAGGTCGATGCAGGAGTAGTCGTAGCGGCGCTGGAGTCCCGGCAGTAGGAGCCTCGTAGTGGGTCAGCCGCGTGGGTCGAAACCCTGGCTCCAGAGCAGGGCTCGCCTCGAGGGTGCAGCCGTAGGAGCACCTGCTGCCGGCGGACCAGAGATGATGCTGGGGCGGTTCGCCTCGCGGTGGACGCACAGCCCTCATGCGGTCGACGCGGCCTTCGGGTCCACCTGGGGTTGTCGGCGATGGGCTCGTTCCAGTGCTCGACCTGGTTGTCCCAGGAGGGGTCGGGCCAGGAAGCGGCTCTGGGTGCGTGGCTCTCGTTGTCGGCCCCGGACATGATCGTGAAGCTGCGCTCGTCGCACAGCTGGTAGCGCGGTCGTCTGTTGTAGTGGGAGCTGCGCACCGCGTTGACGTTGCAGCCCTTCATCAGGCGCAGGTCCCACAGCATGTGCTCCAGGCTCGACGACGGGTCCGGTGACCGTCGGAGTCGTGCTGGCTGACGCCACGCAGGGTGATGGCCGGCCGTTGAGGTGCACGACGGCGTCGCTCACCGCGACTCGCGGATGCCCACCCGGTCGGTGATGACCCCACCCGGCGTGGTGCATGACCAGGGTGTAGAGGTAGGGGTCCCTCGGCGCTCCACAGGTGCCTCGACGGGTGAGCCGGGCGCGGTGGGTGTAGCCGTCGTCGCGGCGAAGGGCCCGCTCGCCGGCGGCCACCACGGCGCTGGCGTGGTGCGATGAGCTCGACGCAGGAGCGCGGCCCCTGCTCTGCAGGCGCCCCGGATCCCGACTCAGGGCGGTGGCTGGGGCGGCGTCGAGTCGCGCCGGTGCCGCCAGCGGGCCGAGCGAGGTGGTGGTGACGTAGTCGAACAGGACGGGCGGTGCCGGGCGGTCCCAGGAGGTAGACGTCGCGGAAGATGCCGCTGGTGGAACTTGTCCTGGTCCTCCAGGTAGGTGCCGTCGCACCACTTGAGCACCAGGACGGCCAGGCGGTTGGCGCCGGGGCGGACGAGCTCGGTGACGTCGAACTCTGCGTGAGCGCGTGGAGACCTGGCTGTCAGCCGACGTAGGGAGCTGCTGAGCCACGTAGAAGCAGGAGTCCACGCCTCGAAGTCAGGTAGGTGCTGAAGCAGCGAGGTCCGGGGTGTAGTCGAAGTCGCGGATGTAGGCACCGCAGCTGTCCTGGGGACGAGGGGCGGATCGAAGCGGATGGGGCAGCGGACGTTGGTGTACTGGTGGTGGTCGTAGCCCAGGTGCTGCCAGGTGCTAGGGCACCTGAATCATGGGGTGCACTCCGGGAGGCGGACGGGGTCGCCTCGGCTCGGGCCTGTCGCTCGTCGACCGTGGCGGCGAGGGCGCCCTGCTCCCAGAAGGGCTCGGTCAGCCTGTGGATGCTGGGCAGGTAGCGGAAGGCCCACTCACGCTGAGCAGGTGGAAGCGGTCTGAGTCCTCCCGCCTCCAGGGGCTGGTGGCGATGGGACGGGATGCACGTAGTAGAGCGTGGCGGCAGCGTGTGTTCGTGGAGGATCATCGAGGTCCTCGGAAGTGTCTCGAACGATCATTGCTCGGCTCTCCCAGGGGTTGACGGAACAGAGGACGCAGCAGCAGCAACGTCTGCGTGGTGACGTTAACATACTCAGATGGGAGCCCACTGGCTAGACATATCACCTGACAATTCCCTAGGTTCATCACTCCCTGAGGAGGATCATACGATAACGTCACCACAATGTCAGGATGTGAGATCCCCTGACACCTGATAGCCTCCTGCCATGCCAGGGCAGAGCCGGGCGCGCAGGAGCGCCGTCGATGAGCGACGTGGCCTGCCTGGCGGGAGTCTCCGCTCAGACGGTGTCCCGCGGCGGCAGGCTCGGAGCACGTCCGTCCCTGACACCCGCGAACGGGTCCTGCGTGCGATGAACCAGCTCGGCTACCCTCAACCGCGCCGCCCAGGGCCCTGCGCCGCGGCTCCTTCAAGACGATCGGCGTGCTGACCCAGCAGATCCAGCGCACCGGGAGGCCCTGACCACTGCGGGCGTGCTGGAGGCCGCCACCGCCGTCGACTACGCCGTCAACCTCGTCCAGGTGGAGCACCGCGCCTGGAGGAGCTGCAGTGTGAGGCCGTGCTCACAGGCCTCCCACCAGGCCATCGACGGGCCTGCGTCGTGCAGGCGGGCGGGCGGGCGTGAGCAGCCGGCCCTGCCGCCCTCGATGCCGGTGGCGGTCTCCGGACCTCACGCTCGTGGACTACTACCTCGGCCAGCGCCGACCAGGCTCTGGCGTGCGCACGCCATCACGCACCTCTGAGCTGGGGCACCGCACCGTCCACCACGTGGCTGGGCCCGAGGACCCCAGTCAGCCCCTCATCCGCAAGGCCACCTGGGGCTGCAGGACCTGCGGGAGGCCGGCAGGAACGTCCCGAGGCGGTGGCTGGCGACTGGAGGCCGCGGCGGGCTGAGTGAGGCCGGCATCAGCCTGGCCGCGGACCCGGAGGTGACGGGCCGTCTTCTGCGCCAATGATCGAGCTGGGCCCTGGGACTCATCCGGGCCATGCACGAGCAGGGCAGGCGTGTCTCGCCGACGTCTCGGTGGTCGGCTTCGATGGCCTGGCCGTGGGCGAGTACACCTTCCCTCCGTTGAGCCACCGTGCGTCAGGACTTCAGGCGGCACGGCCGCGAGATGGTGAGCCTGGCGCTGGAGCAGGCGGGCCTCCGATCCGGGACGGCGGCTGCAGCGTCATCATCCCACTGAGTTCCTCGCTCGTGCGGCTCGACTGTCCCGCCGGCCGCCTGAGCGCGCGGCGCGACGCCGGCTCCCGGCCTCGCTGGGCCGCAGCCCGCCCCGAGTCGGCCTACTGCACGAGGGGTGGGGATTCACTAGCCGCGGGTCGTGCAGTACTGCACGAAGGCCCCACCCACCCGAAGTGCACCCTGACCTCCTCCAGTAGCACCTGACCGCAGTACAGGCCAGTCAGCGCCCGGCGCGGCCTGGCCCGCCTGCGGCCCAGGCGTCTCGTCTCTCAGCCGGGCCTGCGGCAGGAGGATGGAGGCCCCAGGGCGAAGTGCCGGGCTTGAGGACGCACTGGACGACTGGCTGCGCCATCTCCAGGACGCTGTCGGCGCTCAAGCCCTCCTCGTTGCTGGGGCCGGCCTCGGCCACGAGGTCGGAGTAGGGGATGGTGAGGTCGAGCAGGGCCGCCGTCCTGGTGGGTGGCGGGAGTCCCCAGGCGCCGCCTCCATCTCCTGCAAAGTCCCCAGGTGGAAGCTCATGACGCCGTGGTCGTCGACCTGCGCGGGCACGACAGGATGGTGCGGTCTCGTCGCGCGGCGCACGCAGGGTGAACAGGATGATGCCGTTGTCGCGGGCGGCGCGCAGCATGACGCGGCCGATGGGATGCCGAAGCCGACGATGTCGAAGACCTCCATGGCCTCCGGCGTAGCCGCAGCGGCGCCCAGGGGATGGGGCACCATCGCCAGGGTCGTTGATGGCGCGGCGGCCCTGACGGCGTGGCCGCCTTGAGCAGCGGAGGCGGCCGGAGTCGGTGAGGACGCCGGTCTCGACGCGCTCCTCGCCACCCGGCCGGGGCCTGAGCGCCGGGCTCGACTCACCAGCCCCATGCCCAGGACGGTGGACAGGTCGGTGTCGTCAGCGGCCGGTGCCAGGTGATGGTCGCGTCGTCGTGCCAGATGGGCAGGGACCCCTGCTGAAGGATGCTGAAGCGCACGTGCTCGCGGTCGCCGCCCGACGGACGGACTTATCGACGACTGACGTGGCTGGTGCGCCGGCCGGGACAGACTGCGCTGGCCCTGCGCCGCCGGCTACTTGTCCTGCGGCCCCTGCCAGGTACTCGCTCATGAACCCAGCCTCAACTGCCGCCCGCTCACCCCGCGAGGCTCGCGCGGCCGGGCAAGACGCTCCTCCTGCGGGCGCTCCCCACTGCGGACCTGCCGGGCCGAGAGCGCCAACAGAGCAGGACCTGAGCGCACTGCAGACGACCAGGCCGACAGTCGCCTGCCGGACCCCTGAGGCTGGGACCTGACCCATGTCAGTGACAATGCCCAGGACGAGGGTCGCCATGAGGCGATGCGGCCGCGCGGGTGCCTGTGCCAGGCCGCCACCCCAGGGTGGCAGTCAGATCGTCAGTCCGGCGGACACCGTATGCGACGAGGGCGACGACGGCGGTGACCACCCCGGGTTCTCCTCGGGATCGGGGCGGTCTCCAGCACCTGGGTGATGTCGATGCGGGCGATGCGCAGAATCTCGACCGCCACCATGAGCCCGCTGATGAGCACCTAGCGGCGATGACGAGCTGGCTGGGGCGGCGCTGTCGCGCTTGAGGTCGGCCAGGCGGGCCTGTTGCAGGTGAGAGGCCGGCGTCGGACTCGGGAACCACCTCGTTGAGGTCGAGCACGTGGAGGGCGCCGTCGGTGACCACCCGGTCCCCTCCCCCGTTCTTGTCGTGGTAGGAGGTGAAGACGTCCGGCCAGATCTCGAGCTCGGCGGCCTCGTTGGCCCAGCGGACGTCGTCGACGACGAAGTTGCGCCACGTCGATGTCGGCGCTCGATCTGCGGGTGACCTGCAGGGTGAGGACGCTCAGCCGACGGCGCGGTCGCAGGTGGCGGCGGCCAGCTAGCTACGTGCTGCCCGCCGGGCAGCAGCGACCAGCCGGGCGTGGGCAGTCAGCAGCGACGTGGTGGCGCTGGGCGGCTGCTCTCGACCTCCTTCTGGTAGGCGAAGCTCTGCTTGCGCCCGAAGAGCATGAGGTTGGAGACGGGGGCGGCCGGGTAGGAGCGGCGCAGCAGCGAGGAGACGATGATCCTCCAGGAGGAGCGCAGGGTGATGGGGTCGGCGCGCACCCAGCCGGCCGCGATCATCGCCTCGTGTGTCCTCCCCGTCGCCCTTGACGGCGAGGTTGACGGGGTCGCCCAGGAGCCCGTCGGGGGTGCGGGTGCGCTGCAGGAAGTAGTCGGGGACGTAGAGCCAGGTGAGGACCTGGTGGAGGCGCGGCAGGGCGAGGGCAGGCCAGGACCGCCCAGAACAGCAGCGAGTTGAGACCACGAGCACGCACTGAGGTGCCAGCCTGAGCCGATGAGCAGCCAGGCCAGCCAGAGCGTGGCGACGGCGGCGATGGCGAAGAAGACGGCGCCGAGACGTCGCTCGATGCTCCAGGAGCGGCGTCGACCTCCGACATCTTGGACGGTCCGTCCCGGCAGACGGGCGGCGCGGTCGGACGGTGGCGAGTCACCTCGGATGACGTCATGACAGCACGTTACCGAATGCCTCGACGCCGGAGCGGCCCTACCGTCATCAGCCACCCTCAGCGCTGCCGCGCGCCTTCGTTCTGTGGAAGGAGGACGCGGCAGGGGAATACCATCGGCAGGATCTCGAGGCCGCCGAGGAGACAGTGCTATGAGATCACTGGAGTAGCGAGTCCTGGGTGTCGGAGTAGGTCGCGTACTGCTTGCCGGACTGAGCGCCCTTTCCGGCTGCGCGGTCGTAGGTAATGCTTGGGTGCCTCGGAGAAGGGTCAGCAGGTCGAGTCCGACACGGCGATGTAGGCGAACCAGCCCTCAACGTGAGCGGAGCCGGCGTCCTCGGTGCCAATCACGTCGTAAGACCGTCGTCCCTCAGGTCGTCGACTACCTTGCTCCGTACTGAACCGTCTTGGGCTTGGATGATGTTTTGTCCCGGAGCGAGGTCGAGTCTGAGAGCGTGCAGTAAGCGACGTTCCGTCGAAATCGAGCGTCAGTGAAGCAGGTAGACGGTGTCTGTCTCACCTTTCTGCTTGAGCCCGGCGGCGGCGTAGTCCTCAACCACCTTGTCACAGGTCTGGGTGACCGATCTCCCTCGTCCTTGAAGGTCACTGGCTTTGATGTTCTGAATGGTGGAGCTGGACTTGGTGGTCTCACCACTTGCTCTTGGAGTCCTTGGAGTCCTTGTCATCTTTGGAGCCCTTGAGTCCTTGTCTCCTTGGCATCCTTGGAGTCCTCGGAGGGGATGCATCCGAGTCGTCCGAGTCCGCCTTTGGCGGAGGCCGACGAGGAGGCGCCGGCCGAGGGCTGAGAGACCTCCTGCTCATCGCAGGCGGACAGTCCGACAGCGGCAAGGGCGGCGCAACGGAGAGGACTTTGACAGAGGAGCGTATGGGGATTCCTTTGCACAGCTGAATGGCGAAAGTGCGCCATGCGCGAGCCCCTCTGCCATGGGAGGCCGCCCGGGGAGCACTTCCCGTCTCCGTCCACCTGCCCTTCAGAGTTCCTGCAGTCCTGGGGTGGCTTCAGCCGTGCCCATGACGTAGGAAGAGCCTGAGCTGAGAAGAAGTCGGTTCTCGTCGGCGTTAGGACAAGGAGGCAGGATCGCCGGGTTGACGTCGACGGTGTCGGCCGGGAACAGCGCCTGTAGCCCAGGTTCATGAGGGCCTTGTTGGCGTTGTAACGCAGGAACTTCTGACGTCCTCGGTCAGGCCGAGCTCGTCGTAGAGGTCCCTGCACTGCCCTCGTTGTCGTAGAGCTCCATGAGCGCCTGAAGGTGAAGTCCTGAGCTCGGCCTGACGCTCTGGGAGGACTCGCGCACGGCCAGCTGGTACTTGTAGCCGATGCAGTAGCCGTGACGGCCCTGTCACGGATGATAGAGGCGATGAGGATGGTGCTGGTCAGCGTGGCGGCTGACCAGTACATGGGGGCGTAGAAACCGGAGTAGAAGAGAGGACTCCAGCATGGTGGAGGCGACCTTGCGCTTCGGGGGTCGCCGCGGTAGTAGTCCAGGATGATGGGCCTTGCGCTGGAGGTTCGCGTTCTCCCTGCCCAGCGGAAGGCCCGTCGATCTCCGCCGTCGAGATGAGGGTGGAGAAGATCGAGGAGCAGCGCGGCGGACCGACCCATGAAGGCGATGCTGGTGAGCACCGCCTCCTCGGGGGGTGCGGGCGTCCGGGATGAGGGAGACCGCGCCGATCGCGCCCTGATCGTCCAGCAGCGTCAGGCCGGTGGAAGACGCGGGTGGTCATAGTCTCTTCTCGGCCTCGTTGAGGGTGGCCCAGGACCGCACGTCATTGGACAGCGGCAACCTTCCGGCAGCCGAAGTTGCCGGTGAGGCGGTCCCAGACCTCGAGGTCCTTGTCGTCGGTCAGGCGGTTCCAGTTGATGGCCTGACGCGGTCGACCAGCTTTGATGGGCTCGTGCATCAGTTCCTCCCGGGTTTGGGGTGATCCGCCTCATGCGACCGACGACGACGACGGCCGGCAGTGTCGCCCGACCGATCGGGACTGTGGTGCCCGCCGCGCTCTTGGTCCGGTCCGACGCCGTCGCTACCGTCACGACGAGAGGCTGCGGCCTGCCGGGCGGCGGAGAGGATGGCAGCTGCCTTCAGGCGGGTCGCCCCTGACCGACACGTCACCCGACCGCATGTCGAAGACGACCTCAAAGTCCTGATCGCCGTCCAGCGCGGTGGTCAACTCGACCCTCCGAAGCACCTGATTCCTCAGGACGGCCGCCAGAACTGGGGCAGCCGCAGCAACATCCACACCCCTTCCTCGTCCTCATCGAGCCCTCGCACGGTCAGCTGAGTCACCTGGCTGACGTCGTCGTGCGCATTCAGAATTACCGTCGCATGAACTCGCCTATCTGCCGGGATGGCATCGATAACACGCTTGATCGGAACGGATGAGATCCACCTTGAGAATGCGTGATAAAACAATAGATCCACCCACACAAAGTAGTCCTGCTCGGTCTGGAGCGAACCAATCCCCACAATCGGCGACGTCGGCGGGCAGGATGGCATTGTTAGGAAGGCTTGTTCTGTTCTGATAGTCGAGAGGATTTCTTTGAGATGCCCACGTGCTCCAGGTCGGAGGAGGAGCACCTTCATGGCAGCCAGTACAGCTTTCTCAGAGTCAATCCATTGGCAGGTGACAGGCCATCGACGTCACAACCTTGATCCCCATCTGGGACATCAAGATCCACCTTTGTCAGGAATCAACCAGATTCACTACCTCGCCTCGTGCGTTGCGAATCGATTGCGAGGACTCGCATCCTGCCCGGGATCACCCTGGAGGCTGACGAGACCACATCCCCAGCGCAGATCATCAGTCACGAGCGGATCGTCAACCTCAACGGACGTGACACCATCAAGACCGGATAGATACTTGGCACCTTCCTCTTCTTCACTGAGAACCAGAGCGAGCAGGCAGAACACCCGCCCACCCCGAAAGCAAGAGACACCGCACCCAGTGCTGCCAGCGCACCTCACGACGTCGAACACTCATCGACCTCACTGCCTCTTCCTTGATGATGTCTGGCTGGCATGTGCTCAGACAGAGACGCTCGAGTTCGACCTCCATCAGGATGCCGAGGCAACCACTTTGCTGGGCCGCGGCAAGCGATGGGCGCACCCTTCAGGCGGATCCTCCTGGCTCGACCACAGTGCCGGACTTCGCGTCAGCCGGCACCACCCCTGGGCTGAACCTTGTCTTTCCACCGAGGTATCTCAGCTCCACCCGCGAAGCACCTGGTTGCCGAGGACTGTGGCGAGAACCGCAGCGTCGGCCTGAACATCCCTATCCCGCCAGTCATTGACCCCATCTTGAATATGAGACGGGCCTGGTGACTCATCCTCCGCCTCCAGGCTCAGGACCGCTCCGTACCGCTTGTCGGAGGGAATGGCTTCCAGCGCACGTGCTTGATCGGCACAGACGTGAGGTCCTTGCCCTTGGCGTGTGAGAGACGAAGCAGCGATGACCGCCCAACCAGGATCACGCCTGCTCGGATCTCGAGGGAGCCCGAGGCGCAGCGCCGGGAGAGGTGGCGACAGGATGAAAATGATCCGAGGGTCTCGCAGTCCGGGTACTCCGGAAGACATCTTTCGGCGATCTGACCCTCGCTCCATGCCGAGCGACACCGCTTCCACCGTGGCGGAGGCCGCTCTGTCATCGGCATCCTTCATCGGCAGGTTGCAGAAGACGGTGGAGGTCTCACCCTCGATCCCAGGAGACATGCATCCCCACCCGTCTATTGGCCGCCAGGTTCTCGTCACCTTTGGCGTAGGGCGTCCCGCACAACCGTCGCGACCGATTCTGCAGACGATCGTCCTGAGCCGCGCATCATCCACGGTCCAACGGTCTGACGCTTCAGTACGCGCGCACTTCCACCTGCGCAGAGTATGCCATCGTGCGTCGCTTCTCCGGAGAGGTACTGCGCACCTTCCGCCCTGCCTCGCGTGCGCTACGGCTGCCGGGCGAGCACCTGCAACATCGCGAAACGCGACAGAGCACGAGGCCCGAGCGCCAGCGCCTCACGCCGACGTCGAGCACTCATCAGACGCCCACCCGCCGCGCCTAAGAAACTCCTGACGCACTCTCCTGCCATGCAGGCACGCACCCGACTGACCTCGTCACGGCATCGCTAAGAGGCGGAATTCCCGCTGCCGCCTCGAGTACCTTTCGCACCTCTTCGAGGGCGCGGGTATCCGCATCGAAAGGCACCCGGCTTCCATCTGGAAGCGCACGCCTTTAACCCGTTCCAGCAGAATCCTTCGGTCCGACACGGTCGAGACGTGCTGACCAGAAGCGCCTGGATTCCTGAGGACGATATTGAGCACTTTCGCCGCTGCGGCATCGAGGCCGTCCGACATCATCCCAAAAGCAGAAACCCCAGTGTTGGCTTCATAATACACGAGAGTCGTCCGTCAATTCAACCCTGGCCTCCTTCCGATACTTCGAGAGTCGATGGCGTTCACTGCTACCTCACGGAGAGAGCACGGAACCGAAAGCCGGTGGTAAAGCCGGCATTAACCCTTGTGACAGTCATGCCACAAGATCAAAAACTGTCATCAGACACCGACGCCGAATCGTGGCGCCACGATCACATCGGCGGAACTCCTTTGCTTCACCTCGGCTGACCGAGATGCGAGTTGCCTCCGGCATTCTGCGCGCGGACTTCAGGCTGGGCTTCGCGCCGAATCCCGAAGATAATCGAGACGCCGCCTCATTCGGCCTCGTTCTCCGGAGAGAGACCACGACACAGAGGTGCCATTCTCTGCTTCCAGGACGCTCAGACAGTCTCGACGCACCTCTCCACAGCCCTTCGACCAGACGATGAGCGTCTTTGAGGACACAGCGAGTCTCTTCTCGCTGGGATCATCATTGAGAACGATCAGGACCGTCCAGGAGTCACCTATTTCGAAATTGGATTCCACATCCGCGTTCACTGACTTGACTATCAGCAGGAAGCTCTTCAAGGACTGCTTGATCCGACGGCGAGCCTGGATATTTCCTGGGCCATGACCCGCAGCCCGACATCGCCAGCAGCGTCAGGCCGACACCCATCAGAATCGTGCGCCTCGGGAGGCCCTTTCCTCCCACCAGCCCCATCACAACGGACCGATTTCACCCGGACGGCGCCAGGAAGAGCGGTGAACAGGAAGCGGAGGATGTTGCGTCGACGATGAGCCATGGTGCCACCTTAGGTCCTCGCTCCGCACGCACGGGATGGGGATCCTTCCCCGCAGCCCGAACAGCCCGACACTAGTCCCGTCACGCGGTCTCGTGGCGGCAGCACCCCACCTTTCTCAACCGTATGCTCTCCCCGTGAGTCAGTCGCGCATCAAAGTGATCCTGGACGGCCTGTACTTCGACGTACGGACGCAACGAGGCAAGGCACGCCTTCGAGCGCCTGAGTGCGCCAGTTCCTTCTGATGGACCCGCGCTGCGGAGCGCTTCGACGAGGTGTGGATGGGAGCGACTGGCCGGAGCGGGATGCACGCCCCGGACCGCGGCATCGACCTGGTGGCCCGCGAGCGAGACCGGCGAGCCGTGCGCCGTCCAGTGCAAAGTTCTATGACCCGACACGGGCGTCATCACCGAGACGCGTCGACTCCCTTCCTGGCGGAATCGGGGACGGAGAGTTCACCTCCCGGCTGTTCGTGTCCACCACGGAGCACTGAACCCGCTGCGGAGGGAGACGGTGTCCTGTCAGGCCATCCCGGTCTCCCGGATCGGCCTGGAGGACCTGTTCAACTCCACGATCGACTGGGACCTTCAGCCTGGAGACCCCTGAGGTCATGGTTCGCACCGGACGGCAAGAGCCTGCGCGAGCATCTCAGAAGCGAGCCCTGGACGCGGTGACTGCCGGACTGTCCACAGCGGACCGGGGCAAGCTCATCATGCGGCGTGGCACCGGCAAGACCTTCACGTCCCTCTTTCACATTGCGGAGGCCATGGCGGGCCCGGTGGCCGGGTCCTGTCTCTGGTGCCCTCCATCGCCCCTCGACATGTCGCAGACGCTCGTGGAGTGGAGCGCAGAGTCGGAGGTGCCGCTTCGCCCTTCTTCGCGGTCTGCTCGGATACGAAGGTCGCGGCAAGGGCACCAGCGCACCAGCCTGGAGCGGGACATCTCGGTGGTGGACCTGGCGATCCCAGCCACCACGGATGGCGCGGCACTCGCCGACCGCCCGGCACGCCGTCCAGCGGTCCACGGGACGGCCCCGATGACGGTGGTGTGTCTTCCACCCACCGGTCGATCGACGCCGTCGCCCAGGCCCAAAAAGCTCGGCGCCCCGCCCGTCGACCTGGTGATATGACGAGGCTCCACCGCACGACCGGGCGCCACCGCCTTGGGCACGGATGAGTCCGCTTCGTCCGCGTCCACAACGACGACCACATCCACGCCTCCAAACGCTCTCTACATGACGGCGACTCCGCATCTACGACGACTCGACCAGGCTCGCGCCGGTCAGAGGAAACTGCGATCCTGGCCTCCATGGACGACGCGTCGAGACTTTACGGTGAGTGGCTTTTTCCTGCCTGCTTCTGAGTGAGGCCGTTTCCGCAGTCTGCCGGACCGACTACAGGTCTGGTCCTCACGGTTCTGCGAGGATCAGATCAGCGTTCAGATGTGCAGTCCTCTCCCGAGCCCAGGACGCTTCCAGCTCACGCCTCGACGACGACGCCCGCTCGTGGACGCCGCTGGAATGCGTCAGCCAAGCGCGGCGTGGACACGGCTGACGCGGCTAGGACATCCAGCCGATGCAGCATCGGCGGTGCAGCCTTCGCGCCGCGACATCAAGACCTCGAAGCGCTTCGCCTCCTCCTTCAGAGACATCGGCCGAGGACTATCGGCTCACGGCTCACCGACGAGCCTGAGGTTCCCGGAGCTGGCCGACGACGCGGGACAGCAGCTGACCTCCGATACCCCGACCTCGTAGCGGCTGGGCTCCGTGGAGGTTTGCCGTACGGACGGCTCCACGAGACATCATGGAGCGCAACGCCCTGCTGTCCTGGCTCTCAGGTGATCTGGGCTGCGCCGGCGCCGACCAACGAGCGTCGGGCGCTCGGAGTCGGAGGGGGCTTCGCGTCACCTGCCGGATCCTGTCCAACGCCCGCTTGTCCTCGTGTGGACGTCCCGGCCCTGAACGCGGTCATGTTCCTGTCCCCGCGCAGGTCAGGTGGACACCGTTCGGTCCGTGGGGCGGGTAAATGCGCCCTGGCGCCGGGAAGGCAGTACGACTACGTCATCCTGCCGGTGGCGATCCCGGCTGGGATGTCGCCCGAGTGACGCCCTTTGTCTGACAATGACGCAGCCTTCCGCGTGGTGTGGGAGGTGCTGCAGGCGCTGCGCACGCTCACGATGAGCGCTTCGACGCCAGCGGTCAACAAGATCGACCTCAACCAGTCTTGCCGGACAAGATCGCCATTATCGACCCTGCGGGCTGCCGCTGATGACGGCGACTCTCCGAGTACTCCGGCACCTCAGCAGGCGGCCTTCGACCTGTGCGCGAGGCAGAAACTGGCGGGAGGCGATCTTACGCGGATGGTCCAGAAGGTCGGCTCGCGGCGGCGTTGCACTAGGAGCAGTGGGCCAAGGACGTGGCCGATATTGCGGCCCGGTCACCGTAAGCGCCTGGCCAGTGCGGGTGCAGGACCCGGAGAGGTGGCGGCAGTTCGAGCAGCGCTTCCCTGGCGGCTCTGCGCGCCAATCCTCAATGACTCGATCACCGCGGAGTCCGCGATCGACGTGCTCTCCAGCACCTGGTGACCAAGCCGGTCTTCGATGCGGTCTTCGACGGCGACGACTCTGACGGCCGAGAACCCGGTGGCGCGGTGATGGAGTCGGATGCTCGGGTCTTGGACGGATCCAACCTGGAGGCGAGGACCGAGAGGCTGAGCTTTCATGAGTCGGTGCGTGAGCGCTGCGCGGGCGCCCGGCAACGCTGCGGGCAACGCAGGGTCCGTCACCGAGAGTCTCTACGAGAGCCCTTTCCCCGCCTTCTCCAAGACGGCGAGTCGCTGGGACCGCCCACACGCCGGTGCAGATCGTGGACTTCATTCTGCGCGCAGCGTGGACTGGCTGGCACGCACGCGCACCTGCGGCGCGGCATCACAGATGAGGGTGTGCACGTACTCGACGTCTTTCCCGGAGCACTGGATACGAGGTTGCGGTAAGTTTGCAGGGTTGACGCACGGCGACGCACATACGGCGTGTGCCTCCGCGGCGTGCAGCGAGTTGAGACGAAGACCCGGCCGGGATTGTTCCTCGACCGCCCTTTTTCGTTTTCGAGCTGGCTGCTTAGATCGGGATGCTGATTTCTTGGCCGGCTTTTGAATCGAGGTATTCTAGCGTCCGGGAACCACAGCATCCTCGATCAGCTTCACCCACGGTCGTGGGGCTGAACTCGACGCGCGCGTGCCGCTTTTTGCGTAGCTCTGGAACGTCGCCAGAACGATGCTGCGCCGATGATCGAGTGCCTGTGATGCTCTCCAGCCAGTACTGCGTCGCGTTCCTCGAGTTCCACGCAGTCTTGCGTCGAGCTCCTCGTGGTGGTGAGGAACCCGGCCCTGTGCTTATGCGTGTCGCGTTGAAGCGCAACGACGCTCCATCTGTGCTCCTACCACCCGAGCAAGCTCTTCTTGGACGAAAGCCCTCGTGTTCCTGTCGCTGGTCGGTGGTGTCGAGCGCCTCGGCAACTGCCTGTGGCACGGGACCTCCTCATCAAGCTCACGAAGTGCGAGCTGGCGGGGTCCCGCACTGCTTGCATGAACAGGTCCTCGATTCGCGTTGGTCGCAGTGCGTCGCGCTGGTGCGCTGCGTGCTCGCGCGCGAGCTTGTTGTTACAACGCCGAGGCTTCGCTTTGATACTTCGAGCCCGAGATGCCAGACCTTCCGCCTGCGTGGCCCAGCTACCGCAATCCGCACACACTAGTCGCGAGGAGGAAGACGCATGGTCTTGGACCGTCGGTCGTTGTGCCGGACTGGCGAGCTCGTGGACAATTCTGCATCCAAGTCGGTCACGATGATGGCTTCGTGATGGCCTTCGACGTAGTGACTGCACTTCCTTCGTTGGGCTTGAATTCCTCTGTGAGTGAGAGTCCGTGTAAGTCTTTTTGGATGAGCAGGTCGCCCTTTGCACTTCCTCGTTGCCCAGGATGGACCGGATCGTGCCGATGTTCCGGTGACTGTTGCCGCGCACGGTTCGATGTCCTGCAGCTTCAGGATGTCGGAGATGCGCTGCATGGAGCATCCTTTCTTGAGGAATAGAATGCTCGTGTTTGAGAGTGTGGTGAGGTGGGCCACCGGCGTGGGTCGAGGTGGTTGCGTGGTGGTCTTTGAAGCGTCAGTCGCGATGCCGACTGCGGATGGTGTACGACCAGGTTGCGCAGCAAATCCCAGGGCGATGCCGCGTAAGGTGCTCCAGGCGTCCGTTGATCGCCCCAGTGCAGCCGCTGGGAGGTACGGGGGCGGTCCAAGTGCAGGGCCGGGATGTCGGAGGCCTCTTTTCTAGTCAGGGTCTTTGCCGCAGTGTCCGGGTCCTCCTCAAGCTCCCTCTACCTGGGACGACCTGGCCTCAGGGAGCCGATGGAGCCGTGTGCATCAGGCACTCTCCAGGCCCGGGTCCCCGACCTGGCAGGCCTGGATGAGGCGCTGGTAGACACCCCCAGGAGCCCCGGACCGCGCGTATGTGCGATCATCGAGCGAACAGAGCCCTCGAGACGCCCGGCCTGAGCACCGGGTGAGCAGGCTTGGCCCGAGCCAGCGGGGGTGCGCCTGTGGCTCCGGTGGGAGCCGGGTCACCACCCGCCCGGCGCCGGCCCGTGATCGCCCTGTTGGATCCGCCGTGGCGGCACTGGTCGAGCTTGCCGCCGGTCAGGATACGACGTGAAAGGAGTCCGCGAGCGCCCGCGCCGCGCTCCTCGCCGGCAGCACCTCCGCGGGGACCCGGTGAAGCCGCATGGCCACCACCTCAACCCGCCCACGCCAGTCCTGGTCGTGCTGGGAGAGCGGGTCTTCAGTGGCCTTCTTGGACCGGCCCGGGACCACGTCAGTAGCGGGCCGGACCACTGCGGTCGCGTACAGGGGGTCAGGTCAATGACCACGGTGACGTACCGGTCGCCCTGCTTGGTGTGGCGCCACACACAGGGGTACCTCCGCACGGGAGCGAGGCGCGCAGGGGAATCGTCGACGCCGAGACCTCCACGCCGTCGAAGCGGTAGGATCGTCTAACAACGTGGCCTGAGCGCTTGTCGGGATCGCGTTGTTGGCGGTGTGCCAGGAGATCCCCAGGCGGCTGCCACCCGGGAGACCGACATGCACTCAGGGGCAGGGGCCCGCAGCCCCCTCCCACGGCTGAGTGGGTCAGCCGCCCGCGGCTGGGTCAGGTGGAGGTGTCCTGCCTCCACACTCGGCGGCAGCCGGTGCAGGCGAGCGCCGCAGGCACCACCAGCTGCGTGGGCCTCCACACCTGGCACGTGGGCCAGGCGCCGGGCCACTGTCCCACGGGATACCTCCCTGGGCCCCGCGAGTACTCTGCAGAACAGGTCCTCCAAACCTGATCGGCATACGGCACTCGATCACCGCACGCTTGGCTGTGAGGTGCGCGCGCTGAGCGGTCAGTCCCATGCGTCCAGGCCCAGGAAGGTCGCCGTGATCAGGGCCGGTGAAGGTAGTCTCAGGCACGTCGAGGGTCTCTCCAGGTGGCAGTGGCAGCTCGCATCGTTCCAGGGGGACCCTCGACCAGCCCGGCGTAACGACGCAACCCACCCCACCTATACACTTCCTTGCCAGCTTTCACCTACCACACCGCGCCAAACGCGAAAAGAGCCGCAGAAACCGGACACGCGGGCAGACTGTCGCTGGTTTGGCTGTAGCGCTCCCCAAGTTGTTAGGATGATTGTGTTCCATCTTACGATCAGACTGAAGGAGAGAGTGTCATGCGCTGACGCGGTTGACGCATGTCTGACGGTCGTTCCATCGCTCAGGGTTTCTTCGGAGTTTCAGATTCCAGCCGAGCAGACCGCTGACGCGGTGGCTCAGTGCTATTGAAGTCACGGCTATCCGCCATATCGATACCGCACGCAGGCTTACTTCAACGAGGCCGTGAGGCTGTAGGTGGTATCCGTCGCGGCGTGGACTCGACCGCGGCGAACTGTTCATCACCACGAAGGTCTGGGTTGGACAACTATGGTGAGGGTGCCACATGCCAGTGTGAAGGCTTCTCTGGAGAAGCTGAGCTTCGAATATGTGGATTTGATGCTGCTGCATCAGCCGTTCAACGATGTTTACGGTTCCTGACGGGCCCTGGAGCAAAGTCAGGCGGATGGGCTGATTCACTCCATCGGGGTCAAGCACTCTATCCTCCAGCTCGCCTGCACGATTCGGGTTCGTTCAACGTACCGTCTCATCCGGTGGTTAACCAGATTGAGGATTAACCCCTTCCATCAGCAGGTGGGCGGTTGACTGACGATCGCTCGGAGTTACCGTTGAAGCGTGGGCGCCCTTTTGGTGAAGAAGGCCGCTCCAGGCTTGTTCCGACAATCCAGTGTTGGCTGGTATTGGCCAGCTGTAGCATGGTAAGTCCGGTGGCGCAAGTGTGTGTTGCGCTGGCTGTATCAGCGTGGGATTGTGGCACTGGCTGCGTCAGTACATTCCGGGCGGATGCAGCAGAACTTCGCGATTGATGATTTCCGCTCTGACTAGAGGCGGATGTAGCCGCTATCGCAGGTTTCGGACGCCGGGGCGTCATTGTTCTTCTGATCACGAGGCAACCGGCTCGGTGGATTTCTTCCTGCCAGTCTGATTGCTCAGCGACGTAACAACAGCTAAGGCCCGCCGCGAGCAGGTTGTATTCAACGAAGGAGGGCAGCTGAGGTCGGTGGGTGTCGCCAGTTGAAACCGTGCGCTACTACTGCAAAAATCGGTCTGGTCTGAGTAATGCGAGATGAGAACAACTACCGTGTCTCTTTGACGACCACGACATCGCCTGGCTCAAGGGCTCGTGCTCGCCTGCGTGCAGGCCCGGCATGGGTATCGAGCATGTGCGCCATTACATGGAACTTTGTCTCCAGGGAGAAGAGAGAGCATCCCGGGCAGCTGAAGCTCATGCTGATTGCGCAACGCGGGGTGTTGAGGACAAAATCTGCATCTCAGGAGATGCGTTTATTGATTCGGAAGATGGAGGTTCTATGCGCGAGTGCGTCTCCAGTCGAGACTGGACACCAATCGAATCTGCTTTGACCCCAGTGTCATCTGAGACTCGCCCTGAGTAGCCTCTTCAGAACACTCAACCGCAGGTAGGCAGGACGATTCCTCAGCCTACCTGGAGTTTCGTGCTGCTCCAAAAAGGACCCCACATTCTACTCAAAGGAAAGAACGCCCTTTTAGTCAATAAACGACAGTGTCCCGGTTCACGTCCCAGGAAGAGCCGTGGTCCTCATTCTGATTCTGTATTAACGTATTTCATGATCCTGCTGGACTTTCCATTGTCTTTCTTTACTTCCGTACCGGTGATGAAGGCAGATCTTGGTCTTAGTGCTGCCGAAATGTCCTGGGTGCAAGATGCTTACATCTGGCCTTTTGGCGGGGCACTCTTACTGGGCGCACAATTGGGTGAAGTGGGCCGTACCCGTGTTTTCTGGGCGGTTTGATCGTCTTCGCGGTGGCTTCCCTCGATCGTGGAGTGGCCTCAACCGCTCATATCCTGATCGCCGCAGACGTACTGCAGGGCCTTGGCGCTGCGTGCCAGTTGCGCCCACGTCGGACGCTCATTACGGCCGTCTTTCATGACACGGTCAAATCGGACCCGAGCCACAGCTGCCTACGGGCACAAATGGTGGCCGGTCCAGGATCCTCTGGCGGCATGCTGATCGGCGGTTGATCACTACTTTCTATCTTGGCGGTTCGGGTTCTGGATCAATGTCCCCATCGCGGTGGTAGTACTCGTGCTTGCCGTGCGGTTTTTACCCGCTTTTAGCGCTCACGACCGCCGGAAGTTCTGATGCGTTAGGTGCGGTCCCGCTGACCGGTTCCATGTTTCCTGATCACCCTAGCCCTAGTGGAACGGCAGTGTTCTGCCAGGAATAATTGGGGCGACTCGTTCTGTCATGGCAGTCGCATGGGAGCGTAAAAAGCTTCTGCGCCACTCCTCCTGAGCACCTGTGGCACCACCGGACTGCCTGTGGCCTTGACTAATCATTGCCCGTCTGACCCTGTTTGCCGCGTCCCTTTCGGCATGTGTACTTCTTGCTATGACCACACCCAATACTGAGAGCTCACCCTGATACTCTGCACCCTGACCGCCGGTCAGGTGTTCATGCGCGTCAATTGCGTCGTCCCGCAAGGTGCGATCACCATGGTCAGTTCCCTTTGTCACCTGCTCCGGCCCGGCGCCTGCTCCCTAACTGGGACTCCAGCGAGCACTTGCCGCGGGCCTCGGCTTGATCGCCTGGGGCATGCACGGCACTCCCTCCCACCCTCCTCCCTACTTGGCATGGTCCTCACTGGATTCTTGGACAGGGTGCAACCTTGGCCCAATCACCTCCTGCGTGGGATCTGGCAAAGCAGCCCCAGCGAGGCGTGGAGCTAGCTCTGCGCATCGTCAACACCGGCCACCACCAAATGGGTGCTACCACGGGAGTTGCCGTTGACTTACCGGTCTTCTCGTGTTTAGTCCGGCACTCATATTCGGACGCCATTGACCGTTTCTGGCCATCCTCATGGTCGTGGAAGCACTGTTCTCGTCATGCTCGCCGCAACACGCGCGGTCTCAAGAACCAATATGGCTCTTCCGAGTTGAGTGTGGGTGACCGGTGTCGAGCGGGGTTGCGGGTAGAGCACGAATCCGGCATCATCATCGCCGACAACGCCGCCATCTTCGACTTCCGTCCCTCACGGACGAGGAGATGGATCGCATCGCCAAGCTCGACGGCACGAAGCGCCACTACGAGCCTTCCCGGATGAAGCTCGAGTCCGACGCCGCCGCCAAGCCCGACTACGATCTGCACAGAAGTAAGCTCGAAGCGTTCGCATGACAAGTTGAAGGATGAGGGGCTATCATGATTGCAATTACAAAGAACGATCTATGAGTAAACCATCGATCTTTCATCACTCAAGGAAAAGGAATGAGACCATGGACTTTCAGAAGGTATCTTTCAAGAACAAGGAGCTGGACCTCAATCTGGCAGGCATCCTCTATACCCCTGACGACCTCGACGTGTCGAAGTCGTACCCGGCCGTCGTGGTGACCGGCCCAATGCTGTCGATCAAGGAGCAGGCTCAAAGCGTGTACGCGTAGCGCCCTCGCCGAGCTCGGTACGCACGCCTCGTGTTCGACGGGTCTTACTGGCAGAGCGCGGGACGCCGCGCTACCAGAGCTTCCGACGTAAGGAGACGGACATCGAGGGGCCGCGGACTCTGGCGCCATTCCCTATGTCGACGAGAGCCGCATCGCGGCCTCGGCATCTGCGATCCGGCTCTTACATGTCCGTGGCGGAGTGAGGGCGCCCCGCCTCAAGGCCGTCGGGGCGATCGTGCCCGCCATCGCGAGACATCCCAAGTCCGCCATGGCGGATTCTTCAAGCCCGCGAAAGAGGCGGTGTCGCCTACGAGGCCGGACCGGCCCCATCGAATATCTGAACTTCATGCCCCGCGCGTTCGATGAGGCGCGGCGTGATTACACTTCCCTGCAGGAACGAGGCGCGGCTGGACGGTCCAGGTTGTCGCCTGAGCCAGCTGGAGCTCGTGAAGTACAACGTCGTCGACATCATGAAGGACATGAAGAAGCCCTATCTCGTCATCACGGAGAACGCGTGAGCCGCGAGGCGTCCACCGAGGTGTTCGATGCCGTGCCCGGAGTCGGCGAGGAGTGCACGTCATCCCGAGGCGGGCACTTTCGACCTGTACGACCTGGTATCCTTACGTCGACGAGGTATGTCAAGTTCATCGCGCCGTTCTTCGCGAAGAACCTCTAATCGAGCTGAGGTATGGCTGGGGCAAGCATGGCGCGCCCCGGCCCTGTTCAGCCGATCAACTGTCGAGCGAAGTCATCGCGCCCACGACATCGGTGCGAGGGCCTCACCTTGTCCGGACGGCTCGGGCAGTGGCGCAGATCCGAAGGGCACGCGTATCCCAGCCTGCACCGGCTGAGAGAGCAGCGGGCACGTCCTTCCAGGGTCTATGGTCACGAGCAGCGCCCTCCTCGCAGCGATTGAACATATCCACGTTGATGAACCTCGTACTCCTCGACCTCGGCGAACGCGGCGCTCGGCGCGAAGATCGTTCATGCGACCACGCATCGGTGACGCTGTTCCACCGCGCTGGTTTGACGGACCTTCTGCCCCGCTGGGTCCTCCGGATGCCGAGGATCTCCTTCGAGGCGAGTTGCCCGGAAGAAGCAGCATGAGCCGCGTGAGGCCGCTCGAGGAAGCTCGATGCAGCGCACTCCTGCTCGCGAGGAAGCTGTCGTCGGGCACGCCCGGCGCGTCGATGTGCTGCCGGGGCTGGCGAGGAGGCGCCTGGGCGGGGCTCTTCGCGCCTGCGGAGCCCCAGATGAGCTCTGCGTCACTCACTTAGCTCTGGATCAGCGATGCGAGCTACGAGGAGCGAGGCGGGGTTCCGCAAGCGCCCGCTTGAGCGGCTTTGGCACGTGGACCTGCGTCGACCTCTATCCTGATCCCGCACCAGCCGCTCTCCTCGGACTACGCGGGGCGTGGCGCGGTGGAGAGCGCTGTTGCAAGGAGGGCCTCCGTTCGTGCCGCCCAGGTTGGTGACGAACTTCTACCCCGACCGCCTGACGGACCCTCGCCATCGCCTTCAACAGATTGAGCCGCGGTGATCGGGTGGAATGCAAACGTCTCTTCCAACGGTGAGCAGCCCAGGACCGGCTACGCGTCCTGCATGGGCGTGCAGATGGAGGGCTGGGCCCTCTCTGCCGAGCCACAATGAGCCTATTCCGGCCAAACAATGATAGCCCGGCGATCGGCGAGAGGGTACGGCGCACGTGTGGCGCGGGTGAGTGCTCATGATGGCTTGCTCCAGCGCGGCATCGTCTGTGCTACCCAAATCGGCAGGTCGAGAGAGCGCATGGCGCAGAACTGACTGATCGTTCGCTCGAGCTCTGAGACGAGGATATGGCGAAGATCCGCCTGCTCGACGAGGGAGAGAGTTTCTCTTCGACCACCGCGACCCCCATGTCGTTGAGAACCTGGCAGGGCTCGTGCGGGACGTGTGAGCATGAGTCGCGTGCCGCGTGGCATTGCCGGCATCTTGTCGCTTGCCGCTCTTGGGGCGCTCCTGTCCATCGGGATATGCGGAAACTCCGCAGGGACCGGCGCCGCAACGCGACGCGCCCGATTGATTACTCTCACGGAATGCTGTGGGGGCGCCCAGGAAAAGGATGATCCCTTGAATGATGAGAACGAGACAATGGCCGAATCGGACGGCAATGCCTCCTACGTGATAGCCACCGAGGAGCTGCTGGAGATCCCGCCTGGCTATAACGCCCCGTGCGATAGGCCTGGGACGCTGGAGCGGTTCGAGTACGACGCTTGAGGCGTTCTCACGAGGATCGTAGTCGCCCCTCGGCAAGTGACGCCATCGTGTACGTGCCCGCGGGATACGACGCTGGCTTGCGCCACAACGTCGTGTACCTGATGCACGGGGGTGGTCCGAACCAGACGACCTGTCCTGGGCACGCCCCAGTCCTCGAGCGCCTTCTACAACCAGATCGACCATGCCATGGAAGACGGCGTGATCGAGCCGTGCCTGATCGTTTGCCCCACATATAACAACACGAGCCCCGACGACGCGGCAGATTTCTCGCTCGCCCTGGAGCTCACCGCCCGTTGGCCGCAAGAGCTCGTGAACGACCTACCCCGGCGATCGAGTCGAGCTTATTCCAATTTGTGCCGAAGGATCCGACCCCCAGCAGCTGAAGGCGTCCCGAGACCACCGCGCGTTCATGGGCTTTTCCATGGGCTCGGTGACCACATGGCACGTGTTCGAGCAATGCCTCGCATATTTCCGCTATTTCGCCCCCGCCAGCGGAAATGCCGGAAGCGGATCGTACTGGGTCGGCGCCGTAGAGCGGCAGGGATTCGTTCAGACGAATTCTCATCATCGCCGCCACCGGGACCGAGGATTTCAACGGACGCGCGTTCACGGCGCTAATGGTAAACATGGCGAGAGACCCCATGTTCCGCGAGGGCTTTGGTGAAGACGGCACCAACCTCATCTTCCGCATAGGAGAGAGCGAGGGCCGCGACGGGCATGCGGCGAGCCGCTACATGTACAACGCGATGGCGCTCCTCTGGCACACACCTATGACTTCTTGCGAACGGCACGTCTACGTCGACTGGTTAGAACCCTAGGATTTGAGCAAGCGTAACATATCGAGAATTCCGCGCCAGGGCAAGTAGCAGGGGGCCGGCAAAGTCGGTTTAGGCGGGGGTTTGGGTGAGTAGTCTGATGGCTTGTTTGGGTTGTCGTGACAGGGATTTGGTGGTGCTGGCGATGGAGGTGCCGGTGCCGTGGATGAGTCGGATGAGGCCGGGTGGCAGGTTCCTGAGGGCGGCTATGGCCTGGGCCGTTGCCGGTGCGTAGCTGGTGGCGGTCCCTCGTCGAAGACCACGTCCCCTGACCCAGTGAAGTCGGTTCCGATTCCCCAGTGCCCTTGGATCCAGGCGGCGATGGCCTCGGGCTGGGCATCGGTCAGGGGTAGGGAGCAGCCCGGGTAGACCACCTCAACATGCTTCCTGCTCTTGATGGTCCTGGTGCGTCGGAGCTGGACCACCTGAGCGGCTGCGGGGAAGTCCACCCAGGCGGGAGCCCTCAAATCGCCTTGGCAGTACGCCGCACCCGCCGACCGCTGACCGGTGTCGACGCTTGAGACGGACGGGACACCTTGAAGGGCAGGGCCTTGAGCGTCTTGCGAAGGATCTTCTGGTTGCCCAGAGGCGTGAGAAGGTAGTGACCACCCTGATCACGGATCCACTGGGCTGTGCCTGTCTGGGTGTGCATCGCATCGGCGCTCACCACCACCCCTTCCAGGTCGAGGGGCTCAAGCAAGTCCCTGAGGCCGGGACCTCTGGTTGGACTTGCCGGCCACTCGCCGCTGGGTCAGCACGGCACCGGTGACCTGGTCCAAAGCGGCCAGGGAGATGTTGATGGTGCTGGCGTGTGCACAACCATGACCTCAGGTGGGCATCAACGTCAGCAGGGTCCAGGTCCTGCAGGACCCGGCAGATGGTCGACTCCAACGGAAGAGTCGCCCCTCCCCTCCTCCAGTCCCAGGGCCTCCAGGTCGGAGGCGGTCAGGGTCGGTGGCGTCCCCATATCGCTGTCAGGGCTGCGACAGCGCCTAGCACCGGTCACGGCCAGAGACAGGACCGTGAGCAGGCTGTGGCGACCCGCGTCTGTCGCGTGGGTCGGTGATGTTCCTAAAGAACCTCGGACCAGGGGCTGGCGCGACAAGGCGGTCGGTGGAAGATGACATCAGCGCGGGCTCCCCAGGACGAAGGGATTGATTAGATCACCACTCATCAGCCCTGCGGGGCCTGCGCCCCCGTCCTAGCAACACCACCCCGTAGAAGCAAGCTCATGACACCCTCACCCACCAACTTTGCCGACCCCCGCGCGCGGTAGGTCTATCATCTTAAGTGAACCCATTCAAGTGAAAGGACGAATCATGTCAGACAGGGCATTCACGGAGCGCGAGTTCATTCCCGTGGTGGGCAACCCCTTCGGCCTCGTCTACAGCGGCGCCATTACCGAGAACGTCGAGGGCGAGGTTAACGTCCACGCCATACAGCACCCCTACCGCGACTTCTTCGCGGTGGCTCAACGTCTCGCACCCGGCTGGCATGGACCCGAACGGGAGCTATCCGGTGCGGTGGCGCATCCCAACGGCGGCATGAAGGACCAGGTGGCGGGCAACTACGCCCAGAAGCTCGGGCCGAGAACGGTTATATCGTCGCCGCTGTCGACGCGGCCTACCAGGGCGAGAGCGGAGGCGAGCCGAGGAGCACCGACTGCCTGAGAACCGCGTGGAGGACATCTTCCGCGCCACCGACATCATCGCGCAGTTCCTGGGAGTCGACCGCGAGCGCGTGGCGGCGCTCGGCATCTGCGGAGGCGGCGGATACACCTTCAAGGCAGCGCAGACCGACAAGCGCCTCAAGGCCGTGGCGACGTTGTCGCTGTTCAATTCCGGCGAGGTGCGCCGCGAGGGCTTTCGTGGAAGCCAGGTCGACTCCATCCAGGAGCGTCTGGCCGCCGCACGCAAGGCTCGCCAGGACGAGGCTGACGGCAGGACGCCGCGCTCACTCCCCAACATGTGCGAGACCGCAACACCCGAGCAGGCAGACGCCATGCCCTACGACCTCTACCGCGAGGGTACTACTATTACGGTCGCGACGCGGCGCATGAGGGCAGCACCTCGCCACACGGTGTCGAGCCTCATGAAACTGCCGCACGGGATGCGCGCAGAGGCTGAGCTCATCAACGTGCCGCTGCTCATGATGGGGAAGCCATGCCGATACGGGGTACATGACCACTCGACTGCTACGAGGCGGCCGTGAACGCCCCGTGCGCGAGATCTTCGAGATCGGGCGCGACTCACATCCAGACCTATTGGAAGCCGGATTATGTTTCCCAGGCTGTGGCAGCTCGTCGAGTTCTTCGGAAGCAACCTCTAAGGAGTGAGTGACATGAGCATCCTTTTCATCAACGGCGGCGAGAAGGGCGGGAACACCTCCGCCCTTGGGCAAAGGCTCCTCGTCGGTCATGATTTCGACCAGATAGATCCGCAGACCACAAGGTCTACGACCACGGGCAGCACTGCGACGACGACGAGTTCGATCGTGTGCTGGCCCGCTTCAAGCAGGCCGACACCATCGTGCCTCGGCTCGCCCGTCTACTGGCATGACCTCTCGGGCATGATCCGCAAGCTGCTCGACCGCTTCTACGGCCCCGTGGCCGAGGGCAGCATGGCGGGGAAGCGGCTCTTCTTCATCTTCCAGGGAGCAGCTCCAACACCCGCGATGCTGGAACGCGCCGAGTACACCGTGAACCGCTTCGCCGGGCTCTACGGCATGGAGTACATGGGCATGGCAACCAATGCGAGAGAGGCTGCCGATCTGGCTAGTAAGATATAGTCAGAGTGTCTTCGTACTCGGCATGCACGTGATAATTTCTCAATTTTTGAAAAGTGTTCCCAGCTCAGAGCTACTGTGACAATTTGTCACAGTTGATTGCGGAGGTCGTTTCGACCCGATTTAGGGGAGCCTGAATTTGCGGATGGTTGGCTGTCGATAATGACAGCGGTTGTTGTCGAAGCAGTAATCGTTAGTGGCTTGCTCGTGATGACGGTGACAAGGGATTCGATGCCTAAAAACCTTGTACTCATCTTGTACTTAATTTGAACTCACGTTTTGTCGCAGCGCAGGTAGGGCAGCATTTTTAAATGCCAATTTTTATTCCTTTTCTACTCCTGGGAGTAAAATGCGTCCGATTTCGCGAATAGGCTATCATTGCTTGTACTCAAGGGCGTTTATAGGCGTATAAAAGAAACCCCGCTCAATCTAGGGTTTGTGATGTCAAGATTTACTCGGGATTTCTGTAAGCAGAGGTCGGTTTCGCGTGAGTACAAAAGCAATGCTGTTCTATTGTTGTACTAGAAGATACGAGCGAAAACGGTGGTACGACGCGGACGAGAAGGGACGTGTTTGGATACCATACAATCCTGTGAATAACAGGAGTGGGAATAGCGGAACCGGCTTCTGAACCTCGTGTTTTGGTGCCGCCGAGTACCGCCTGGCGCTGTTTCGGCATCGCTATAGAGCAAAGCCACCAGCGAAATAACGGAATAACGGCCTCCGGACCTTCTGGTTCGGAGGCTTTCTTCGTTCGGCCCGGAAAGAGCTCCCTTGCCGGAGTACCATGGGTAAAGCGAACGGCTTTTATCGAGCGTATGCGTTTTCGTAGGCGTCTTGATTTCTTCTGGCAAATCGTCGGGAATCAGCGCCTCCAGCCTCATCCTCGCTGCCATCTTGAATCGCTTGCTCGTAATACCAGCATTTGAACTTCAACATGTCCAGCGCGCGGTTCATGTTGGCGATCTCTGACCCATGTGGCCTTCCGCCCTCGAACATTGCCTTGCGCTTGGGGTGATGTTGATGGGGCCCCTCGGCGCACCATTCCATGAACAGTCGATGTCCTGATCTCCATCCCCGCCTTCTTTAGGCTATCTCGATGACCCGAAGCGCCTCGAGTTCCGTATCGCCGAATCGGCGAATGCCGGACGCCCGCTCAACACCCGGTCACCCACACCAACTCGGAAGAGCCAAATTTCCTGTGCGATATGCTGGAACCAGCTGTCCTTTGCCGCACCGTGCCAATGCTTCACATTTGCAGGAATATTGACTACATCACGATACAGCTCACGCGCCCTTTGCCCCACCCTGATACCAGCCTTTTCCGTAAATGCAGATAAGCAACTGTCTCCGCCATTGTCCGCATGGTGGATATGCCAGCTGTTGCGGCAGCCAGGCTCAAATGTTACGTTGAAGGTCGGTACCCTGCTCCATCGTCAGAGGCTTCAGATAGCTTTGTTCAACAAAATACTGTGCAAACGCCGTGTCCCGGCTCACCGATGGGAAATACAAGGTTCGGCTTCGTATCTTCCTCTCCCCAGACCTCTGCGATCATCGGAAGGTACCCAGGCCTTCGGCCACCCACAGTAAAATGCCAGCTGTGTAGCAATTTCGATTGCTTCTTCCTTTGTCACGCCATGGTCCTTGCCAAGGATCAGATGGCTTTTCAGCTGCGGGTACAGCCCTGCGGAAAAGAGTGCCGCGATCGTGATCATACTGGGTCACGGAGCGACAGCTGTGATGCCCGCGACCATACCTCCAAAGGACGTCGTCATTTAATTCGAGGAATTTAGGCCAGTTCTCCCAAATGTCTCCTGCCTGCTGTCTTTGCTCATATATAGAATTCCTCGCTTTCTTCTGTGTCACATCTGGTCTTCCCAAAATGCCACGGCATCATCGATCCATCCCTCGGCAACAGTTCCTGTTCCAAGTCCGAATCCATGTGGCAGCCCGTCGTAGGAATGGAACTCCGTGGGAATGCCCATCTCAGACATGGTATCCAGTCTTGATTTCATCGTCCGCCAGCTTGCGATACGGTCGCTTGTCCCTACGGCGCTGTAAGTCGGTGGCTCGTAGCCTGTTACTTCCGAAAGTCCGGTGTAATTTACGATGACAGCCGCAGGATGCGGATAGGCTTTCTCTCGAAATACTCCGTACCGTATGTTCCTACCCAGTCTGCCATTCTTCCGCCTGCCGATCCGCCCCAAAGAGAGTAGCCATCCGTATCAACCCAGTTCATCTGTATGCCGGGAGATAAAGGCGATCGCTCTCGAAAAGATCCTCGCAGGGCCGTCTGTGCGCCGGGACGATAAATCAGCGCAAAGGCATTGTATCCCATCTTGGAAAGTTCCAACGCGTGGGGAAAGCTGTCGTGCATCGCACCAACGTAGGCAAAACCGCCGCCGGCGTTTACGATAGCGAACTTTGTGCCGGGATTTCTGCAAAGAAGAACAAACCCGTATCTCTTTTTCGCCGGATCTGCAGCCTTTTTCCTCTTCCGTATAAATGTCATAAAAGATGGTGTCCCCGTTTTCCGCCTGATTTCTCATGTAATTGCAGATCTCCACTGTCTTATCGGAATCTGTGAAGTTGTACCAGGGTAAGCGACAGATTGCCGAGTGTGCTACCGCCATAATAGCCGGAGTCCACTGGAAAAATCAGTCTGCCGTAATCGCCAAAAACGGGATCGTTTATCACACTCTTCAATTTTTGTATTCGTTGTATAGTGTTCTGTCATAGATTGTTCCTCTGTTTCCTTCTCTGTGTCAAGCATAAGGGACGCTTCATCTGTCTGTACATCCTCATTCAGTCTCGGAACAACCTCTACATCCTGCGAAGAGTCGGCGCAGGAAGAGAAACTGACAGCTAAAACCATCATGAATATCAAAGCCAATACTCTCTTCATGCGCCTGTCCTCACTTTATTACAGGTTCTTTCCGAAGAATGGGAACAATATACTCAAATGCTTCGGAGACAAAACGGAGCCAGATCGTACATATCAAAGCGGGCGGTGTCAATGGTGGTAGTAATGAGTTGGTTGAATGCTTCTGTGGGGTGGCGGTAGCCGAGGGTGGCCTGCAGCTGCCCGGTGCTCAGGTATGATGGCGTCGAGGTAGGGTTGGTGGCTGGTGATAGGTTCCTTGCAGGTAGCGGCGGATGAGTCGGTAATGGTGTTTTTCGTTGGTTCCTTCCTCCCATGGGCTGGGGGTGACGATGAACACCTCCACGCCAGTGACTGCTGGGTGTTTTTCGGACAGTGCTTGTTTGTGTTTCAGGCTGCCTTCGTTAAGTCCAGGAAACTCGCTTTCGACCTCGTCGGGAGTGCGATACCCTAGGGCTGAGTGAAGACGAGACATGATTGTATCTCAGCTCGATCCATGAGGCAATATCGTTTATCGCCTTGTCCTTCGTGGGATACACCATTCGGTGGGCTCTCTCATTCTTGAGTGTGGCGTTGAACGACTGAAGCCCAAGCGTTGTCCCAGCACACCCCCGTGCGCCCCACCGAGGGACGAATCCCGTAACCCTTGAGGTGGTCCAGGAACTTCTGGGACGTGTACTGGCTCCCCCTGTCGGAGTGAAAGATCGTCACACCCTCCTTGATCGGGCATCTCCTGACCGCCATGTCAATGGCCTGGCACACCAGGGACGTGTGCATGTGGTCGGCCATCGCATAACCCACCACCTTCTTAGTACAGCAGTCCAGAACGGTCGCCAGATAGACGAATCCGGTCCACGTCCTGACATAGGAGGGGGCACCTCCCGCTTGCGGGGGAATGTCCCCGCACCACTTACGTCCAGGTTCGTCGGCGGCGGGAGTCCCGCCGGAGCAGGTCCGGGCCGCTCGTCCAGGTCCTTAGCCGGCACGGTGGTTCGGACTTTTGCCCGTGGCCCGGCGGCCTGCAGCCCCAGGTCCCGCATGATGGATCGGATCGTGGAACCATCGGCCCGCACCCCACGCCGCTCCAGGACCACCTGGATGCGCCGGTACCCGTAGGTGCCCTCACGAGTCCTCAAAAATGTCCTTAATCATCATGGCCAGCCCCTCCCTCCGAATGGCCGTCTGTGACTGGGGTCGGTCGCGCCAGGAGTAGTACCCTGATTTTGATACCCTGGACCACCGGCACATTGAGGAGATGGGGTAGTGGCCTTCTTCGCGGTTGATCAACTCGTAGCGCTCGGTCACGGTCGTTCCTTGGCGAAGAAGGCGGCCGCTTTTTTCAGGAACTCGTTCTCCTGACGCAGCTCCCTGTTCTCTGCTCTCAGTTTTGTGATCTCGGCTGACTCGGAGGCTTTCTTGCGGTCCTGGTCGGTGGCGTGCTCTTTCCTGTACCTGGCGACCCAGTTACCCACCGTTTGGGCTACAAGATCGTATGAGGCGGCCACCGAGGCGATCGTGCGGTCCTTCTCGATCACCTCACGCACCACTTGGGTCTTGAACTCATCTGAGTATTTCGCTGCTGGCATGGTCTCCATCCTATCGACTCACGGGAAGAAAAACTCCCCCAGTCCGAGAAACACCACGCACTCCACCCTGCGTATCGCTGCGTTGCAACCTTCGTCATCAACGAGGCAGAATGGGAGCCATTATCCAGCAGAGTATCGAAGAATCCTACCGCGCTCCCCACCAGGCGAATGGCAGCTCACTGCGCCCAAAGGATGGCGCGGGATGAGCGCCCGCCCCGGCGTGAGATCGCCTTCTACTGACGCACACGGAGTACACTGGTTACGCAACGCTGTGAGGCAGTTACGAGAACCCGATAGATGGATCAAGCACTTCGGAGTAGAATTGCCCTATTCTCCAGATCGACTAACTCCAGCAACCACATAATCCCGCCTGAACACATCTCTGCGACAGCGCGAGGCTGCACATCACGGCCACGGTGCACAGGTGGCTGCGGACGACGAAGCGTCGCCCTGCAGGTCGCCGCTCGGGAGGCTCGGCAGAGACACCACCGACTCGCCCTGACATCAAGAAGGCAGTCGACCCGCCCTCTTCGTCAGCGAGCGCGCACGCCTCTGCCACCGTCGCCGCGCATCGCTCGGCCAGTCTGGATGGCTCCGCAGAGGTCGCGACGGAGCGGCCACCCCGGGAGTCCCCTACCACCCCTGAAGCGAGCCATGCTGCGCAGCTCCTCACCCTTCTCCACATGACACGACCTCACGATCATCTTCGTTTTCCAGCTGGAACACAGCGTTACGATCTAGGTAACTGTTACGCACCAGGTAACATACACCTCATGGAAGTGAGGCACGTCGACCGTAAGATCGAGAAGATCTGCACCAAACGAGCGCGAGATGAGGCAAGCGAGCTATGGATGTGGCCAAACGGCTACGACTGCGCATCGCAGAGCTCTGTAACGCGAAGTCCTTCGATGACCTCCTCCAGGGCATCGGACGCAGTGGAAACCTGAGCGGTGACCGCGTAGGCCAGTGGTCAGCCCGACTCACCGCCAACTGGCGACTCATCGTCACCGATGAAGGTGGCACTCCTGTCGTCGCCTGCGTCATCGAGATCGTCGACTACCACTAGACCACCAAGCACCTGAAAGGAAGGCAGGCATGGCCACGTACGCCGCACACCCCTGACTACGTCGTGCCTACCGGGGACTTCATCGAGGAGTGGATGGAAGAGGAGGGCATCAATGCCGCTGAGCTTGCCCGCCGACTTGATGTGAGCCGAAAGCACGTCAGCGAGCTGCTCCGAGGCAAAGCCCCACTCAGCCACGACATGGCGCTCAGGCTGGAGAACACCACCGGTGTCCCTGCCCGCATCTGGAACCTCCATGAGACCGGATACTGGGCGGCTCCTAGCCCGCCAGGCTGCGGACGCAAAGCTGGTCACCCAGTACGACCGCGCCAAGGCGTTCCCCCTGGGCTACCTTCGCAAGCACTCCTTCATTACCGCCCCCGCACGAGACAAAGCCGGGACAGTGCGGGAGCTGCTCCAGTTCTTCGGTATCTCCTCGATGGACGCTTTCCAAGCCACCTGGAATCAAGGCGCCGTCGCGTATCGCCGTTCCGCGGTCGGGCGCCATGACCCCCACCGCCTGGCCACCTGGCTCCGGGCTGCGGAACGAAGCTGCACCCTAGGGAGACTTCGCATGATCGTGACACAAGCTGAAGCAGCCCTTCCCGAGCTCCGCTCCCTCACAATCGAGGATCCGTGCAGGCCATTCAGAGAGCCCAGGCTCTTCTGCGCGACTGCGGAGTGGCGCTCACACTAGTTCCAGCGGTGCCGGGGCTCGGCACCCACGGTGCCACCCGCTGGATCCAAGGGCACCCCCTCATCCAGCTCTCAGACCTGTGGACTGCGACGACCAGCTCTGGTTCACGCTCTTCCACGAAATCGCTCACGTCCTTCTCCATGAGTCGAATGGCCTCTACCCCAACAATGACCATGACGCCCCTTGAAAGGAGAGGCCGACGCCTACGCCTCCCCACTTCCTCGTTCCGGAGGACTACGAGTGAGGCTCCCCGTCATCGCAACCTCGACGAGTGAAAGCACTGCTGAGGAGCTGGGATCGCCCCAGCATCGTGCTGGGACAGGCACAGCATCGCACCGGCGACTACGCCTGGGGCACAGCCTCAAGCGAAAGGTGACGATCACGAGCCTGGCTGGTGCAGGTTCCAGCTCGCCTCAGACCGCCAGGTCCTCCATCTCCTCGAGCTCCTTGCCCTTGGTCTCGGCACCCGCAGGAAGACGAAGAGGAGGGACAGCAGCGCAAAGACTGCGGCGTAGAAGCCAGGCGAAGGTCAGGCTGATGCTGGAGAAGGGTCGGGAAACGTGGTGGAGATGAAGAAGTTCGCCACCCACTGGGCCGCAGCCGCCACCGCCAGCGCCCCAGCACGGATCCGGTTGGGGAACATCTCGCCCAGCAGCACCTACACGAGCGGCCCCCAGGTCGCCCCGAAAGCCACGACGAACAGGTTCGCCGCCACCAGCGCGATCGGCGACCACGGCGCCTCCAGGGTCACCTCACCACCACTGACGTTGGCGAAGGAGAAGGCCAGCGCCATGAGCCCCAGCGAGATCGTCATGAAGAACGAGCCGGCCAGCAGCATGGGCCCGGCGCCCCACCTTGTCCACCAGGAGGATCGCCAGGATCGTCACCCGCGATGTTGGTGACCGACGTGATGACCGTGATGGTCAGGGCGTCGGACTCCTGGGAAGCCCACAGTGCGCCACAGCGTCGTCGAGTAGTAGAAGATGACGTTGATGCCCACGAACTGCTGGAAGACGGACAGCAGAATACCTACCCACACGATCGGCTTGAGCTCCCCAGCGCTGAGCCGCGCAGGTCGACGGGGACTCGCGCTTCTCAGAGTCAATGGTGGAGCGGATCTCCTCGATCTTGAGGTTGACGTTGATGATTCCGGTGAAGTCGGTAGAGCACCTGGGAGGCCTTGTCGTAGTCGCGCGCGCCACCAGGAAGCGCGTGGGACTCCGGCAGCCGAAGGCGAAAGCCCGTAGACGAGGGCCGGCACCCCCTCGGCAATGAACATCCACCGCCAGGCCTCCATCCCCAGCCACAGCTCCTTGGCGGCCCCGCCGGCACTGACCGGAGAACCAGGCGTCGGCCAGCAGGGAGAAGATGCCGACGACGATCGCCAGCTGCTGGAGGAGCCCAGACGGCCGCACCTCGCCGGAGACGACCTCGGCAATGTAGGCCGGGGCTATGACGGAGGCCGCCCCCACCCTAGGCCGCCCACCACGCGCCACACGATGAAGTCGATGACGCCGAAGGCGGTCCCGATCCGAGCGCGGAGGGCCAGGAACATGACAGCGGCGATGAGCATGACCGGCACCCGCCCCATCCGGTTGGAAACCGGCCCGGCGAACCAGGCGCCGACCGTGCAGCCAATGAGCGCCGAGGAGAGGGAAAAGCCCTTGAGCGCATCGCTGAGAGCGAACTGGTCAGAGAGGGCGTCGACGGCGCCAGTTGATGACGGCCGTGTCAAAGCCGAAGAGGAACCCGCCCAGGGCGGCAGCCACGCAGATGCCGATGATGCGGGCGTTGATGCGGCTGACGGTCGAGCCGGCCTCCTCCGAGGTCGAGGCGGGTGAGGAGGTGGCCGGCGGCAGGGAGGAAGAGGACGGTGACGACTGAGAGGACTCTGCCACTGGTGTGTTTCCTGACGTCGGAAGAGTCGCGTGCGGCACCCAGCTTCGTGCCGCGCGGCATGGCGGACCCTCAGACTACGACCGTGCCCGCCATCACAGCTGCTTTCGTCCCAGTCCCTGTCTGGCCATGACCGGAGCGCTCGCGGGCTGGCGCAGCCCGACGGCGGCACGGGAGCACGCCACCAGTCTGACCGCCGCCAACCTACGGTGCCCCTGGACCAGCGGCGGCCAGGCCCCTGCCGTCGGAAACGACCATCCGCCGAGTCCGCAGGACCTGGACCCCGCAGACGCTGATGCCCACCTGAGGTCCCGGCCTTGCCTCAGCGGCTTCAACTCCCGTCAACTTCCGCCGTCGACATCGTCCGAGAGAGGTGCTGCTGTCTTTCCTGAGAGGCCCGGATCCCCATGAAGACGAGAACGGCAAAGCATCACGATGGATACAGATACCGCCTCCG
>BNJV01000734.1_pt1 | contig 106741 bp, 188 predicted proteins | sample 8540591 | NCBI WGS metagenome assembly BNJV01 (sample SAMD00202457, study PRJDB9452) | human saliva metagenome | host: Homo sapiens
AGCAGGCCTCGCAGGCCGAAGTGAACGCGAAGGCCGACGCTGACGCTACGCCGCCGAGAAGAAGGCGACGCGGCCCTGTACGCGCGTCAGCGCGCCAGGCTGAGGCCGGGCCTCTCGAGCGCACCAGGAGGCCGACGCCGACAAGCGAGCCATGCTCGCCGAGGGCCCAGGGGTATTGAGGCGCGTGGCCGCGCCGAGGCGTCCGCGATTGGCGCAGAGCTGACGGCCGAGGCCGAGGGCCTCGAAAAGAGGCCGAGGCCACGACGAAGATGAACCAGGCGGCCGTCCTGGAGATGTGCTTCCGTGCCCTGCCTGAGGGTCGCTCGCGCCGTGGCCGAGCCGCTGTCCAAGGTCGAGACGATCACCATGTACGGCGAGGGGCAACAACGCTCAGATGGTCGGCGATATCACGAAGTCGATCAGCCAGATCAACGCGGGCCTGGGCGATTCGCTGGGCCTGGACCTGCAGCAGATGTTCACCGCGCTCGTGGTGCCAAGGTCGTCTCCCACCATCTCCGACGCCGTTGAGGAGGCGTGCGCGACGCCTTCCCGAATCCTCCGCAAGGTGAGCCCCAACAGACAGCCACCAGTCGACGCAGCGCGACGGTCCAAAGGCCACACAGCGTGAGCGGGCTCGCGACACGGGCTCGTGATACAGGCAGGATCCATCAGGATCCCGCCCGCTACTGCCAGCTTCCTCACCGCGGCGCCCACCCACTATCGGCGCTCCACCTGTCACGCCCCCACAAAAGTCGCGTAATTTAATCCGGTCATTTTTGAGATAGCTGAAAACGTTGCGATTCCAAGCGATGCTTATTTCATACCTTTAAAGTAGCCACGAGAATTACGTGCGACGTTAATCGGAAACCATCATGCCTCGTGTCCTGGTGTCCCCGTTGCAACCACCACGAACCTGGCAAGGAACTGAAAGACCACTGCAACACCGCAACAATAGCAGCTCAAGCAGGTCCAGGAGGACCCGCAGGCACCTGCTCGAATGGGTCCTCCGTATGTGCGGATAGGTTGTGACGATCCGGATGAGTTAACGGCATCCAGATGGGTTATAAGCTATCCGGATGCTCATCATATCGCAATGCCTATCACGTACGCAGCAGTTTCGTCGATACGGAGAGCGAGAGGTTCCGGAGGGCCTCGCCACGGCAGCGGGTCTTGGTCGTACACCGGATGCGTCCACCTACACCTCCTCAAGTCCATGCAATTCAAACGCTTTCAACAAACCTAAACAAATTCCAACCACAAATCATGGTTTGAAATACATAAAAATTGCATGCAATGAACCGACCTCAGGTGAGGACACGAGGACCCGTCGTTAGTGGGCCGGCCGGGCAACACACACGAACCCCGACCGATTGGAGGCCGCCGCGACTGCGGGCCTAACCGCAGTCCGGTGAGCGGCGAAATTTCCTCCGGGCCAGATCGACCACTCCAGCCAATCAACACACCAGCTCCACTGTGGAACGGAGGACGGAGACCTGGCTGCGGTGCCCGTGGGCGGCGGCGGGGCCTGGCCGAGCTTCGAGTCGACACACCCGAGCCAGGCTCGCAGCGCGAACGATCGCGGGCGACCGCCCCCACCACATCAACAGCCCGGCCCACAAACACAACGAAGCCGCCCGGCCCAGGGACCGGGCGGCTCTCAGGCCCTGGGCGGCCATCAGCGAGTTTCAGCGCATCTGGGTGCCGTCGGGCCCAGGCGCTGAGCCTCGACGACGCGGGCGGCCATGCCGGCTCGGCCGACTGCCCACGTGCGGGTCGTACTGCTTCTTCCCGACCTCGCCGTCGATCTTGAGACGCCGTCGTAGTTGCGCAGCATGTGGTCAACGACCGGGCGGGTGAACGCGTACTGGGTGTCGGTGTCGACGTTCATCTTGATGACGCCGTTGGCGACAGCGGTGGCGATCTCCTCGGCGGTGGAGCCGGAGCCGCCGTGCATGACCAGGTCGAAGGGACGGTGGTCGAGCCGAGTGCTCAGCGACCTCCTTCTGGATGGTGCCGAAGCAGCTCAGGACGCAGCTTCACGTGGCCAGGCTTGTGCGCCGTGCACGTTGCCGAAGGTCAGGGCGGTGATGTGGCCTTCTCGCCAGGCCAGGGCCTCGACGGTCTTGATGGCGTCTGCGGTGGAGTTGTAAGCTTCTCGTTGATCTCGCCAACGACGCCGTCTTCCTCGCCGCCAACAGCGCCGACCTCGATCTCGAGGATGGTGTTGGCCTTGACGGACATGGCGAGCAGTTCCTTCGCGACTCGAGGTTCTCGTCGAGCGGAATCGGAACCGTCCATGTGGGACTGGAAGGTGGGCGATCGCGGCGGCTGACCAACATTCATGGACCGAGTCGAACCGCGCTGAGTAATCGCAACGACGATCTCGCACGCCCGGATCATCTCCTCGCTCAGTCCGGAGGCCTCCGATCCGAACACAAGGCAGGCGCGCTCAGGCAGCACCGCGCCCTCGAGCGCGACGGACCCCTCGACGATTGTCGACGCCGACGAGTGCCAAACCCTCACGCTCACAGTGCTCAACAAGTTCCGGCCACCTCGGGCGGTGATCCACCGGCAGGTGGCGGTCGGTGACCATCGCGCCGCGACGGTTCCACCGCTTGCGCCCAACGACGTGCACGCGGCGCGCGCCCATAGCATTCGCCGTTCGCACAATCGACCCGATATTGAAGTCGTGATCGAGATTCTCCACTGCCACTCTCGAAGGGCGGCGAGCGAGCAGCGATGTCCGCGCGGATCGCATCCATCGTCCAGTAGCGGTAGCGGTCTTCAACATTGCGCCGATCCCCCGCTGCCAGAAGCTCCCGGTCGTGGTGCTCACCGACCGGCCAGGGCGGCCTCCCCACCCGGCCACGGACCGACCCCGACCTGCCGGACTGCGCGGCCCCGGCCTCGTCGTTCCCCGCACGCGCCATCACGCGCGATGTCACACCCGTTTTTCGAACTCGTTCACGGATCCCACCTAGCGGCACCGTAGAATGGGCATGACTGCCCTGACGCACGAACCGACACCGCTGACCGATCTGCCTCCCGTCACCGCGTGGCTCTCTGACATGGACGGCGTCCTGGTCAAGGAGAATCGAGCGCTTCCGGGCGCAAACGAGTTCCTCGCCGCTCGCGCGGGAAGAACATCCCTTCCTGGTCCTCACGAACGATTCGGTGTTCACGAACCGCGACCTGTCGCGCGCTCGGCGAACTCCGGCCTGGACATCCCCGAGGACAACATCTGGACCTCCGCGAACGCGACGGCCGCCTTCCTGCACCAGCAGTCGCCCGGCTCGACCGCGTACGTCATCGGCGAGGTCGGCCTGACCACCGCGATCCACGCCGCGGGATACGTGATGACCGAGATCGATCCCGAGTTCGTGGTGCTCGGCGAGGTGCGCTCCTACGACTTCCACGCGCTGACCCACGCGATCCGCCTCATCGAGGGCGGCGCGAAGTTCATCGCGACCAACCCCGATGTGTCGGGCCCCTCCGACGAGGGCTCCCTGCCCGCGTGCGGCGCGATCGCGGCGATGATCACGGCCGCCACCGGGCGAAGCCCTACTCCGTGGGCAAGCCAAACCCGTCATGATCCGCGCGGGCCTGAACAAGATCGGCGCCCACTCGAGAGCGCCGCCATGGTCGGCGACCGCATGGACACGGACGTGCGCGCGGGCGTCGAGGCAGGCCTGCGCACCCACCTGGTCCTGTCGGGCTCCACGGCCCGCGAGGACATCAACAATTTCCCGTTCCGCCCCTTCGGCATCCACGAGGGGCATCGGCGATCTCATCGAGCTCGTCGAGGCGGCGGCACTGACCCACACCGATCCGGAAGGAACACCGCATGACCAACGATTCCCACAAAGGCGCGCCTGGCCGCTCTCGTCCAGGAACTCTCCGTCATCCACGAGAAGGTCACCCTAGGCGTCAGGGCGCGAGTCCGACTTCACGTCGACATGCGCCGCTCGACCCTGCACCACGAGGCGGCCCCCCTCATCGGCCACGTCATGCTGGACCTCCTGGAGGAATCCGGCTTCGCGGTGGGCGAGGAGTACGTGGCCGTCGGCGGCCTGACGATGGGCGCCGACGTTGGACCGCGATGATGCACGCCGCCGCGTCGCGCAGCCTGGACCTGGATGCCTTCGTCGTGCGTAAGGCCGCGAAGGATCACGGCGTGAAGCGCCGCATCGAGGGGCCCGGACGTCGTCGGCAAGAACGTCGTCGTCCTCGAGGACACACGTCGACGACCGGCGGCTCCCCGCTGGAGGCCGCGCTCACGCTGCGCGAGTAAGCGCGAACGTCGTCGCCGTCGCAGTGATCGTGGACCGCGCGACGGGCGCGAAGGAGCGCATTGAGGCCGAGGGCTTCCCGTACTTCTACGCGCTGGGCCTGGAGGACATCGGCCTGGCCTGATTCGATTGCATTGACGAGGCCGGGGCCGGGTTCGTGAACCTGGCCCCGGCCTCGTATCACTGCGCGCGCCCTCACATGTGGGGCACAGAGCGCATGGCGCGCGGTCACCCAGCGCGGGGCGACCTTCATGGCGCCCATGGCGTACTTGTAGGGAATGGTGGGGGTGACTTGAACGCGGCCCGCACGCACGGCGTCGAGGGCCTCTGTGACTGACCTGTTCGGGGCTGGCCATGAGCCAGGAGGGTGTCGAGCGCATGTCGACGCCCGCGCGCTCGAGAAGGGGTGTCGACGGGGCCGGGGCAGACGACCGTGGCGGTGATACCCGATCGCTTGAGGCTCGGCGGCGAGGCCCTCGGTGAAGGCGACGACCCATGCCTTGTGGGCGGAGTAGGTACCCGCGCCCGTGCGCGAGGCGACAGAGCCGACGTTGAGGATGGCTCCGCGTCCGCGCGAGCGCATGGAGATACCGGCGTGGTGGGCCAGGGTCATGACGGCGCGGACCATGACGTTGAGGCCGTTGATTTCATTGTCGAGGCTGTTGTCCAGGAAGTCGGTTCCGAGTCCAAAGTCGGCGTTGTTGACGAGGAGGTCGACGGGGAGCCAGGTCAGGGCTTCTCACGATCGGCTGGCCCTCCACATCGAGCCGGGCGGCGACGCGTGCGCAGCCGGAGTCGGTGGACAGGTCCGCTGCGATCACCTCGGCGCGCACGCCGGCGACGTTTGCGAGCGAGTCCGCGAGCGCGCGTAGAGTGTCATCGCGGCGCGCGACGAGCACCAGGTCGTGGCCTGCGGCGGCCAGCTGCCAACAGAATTCTTCACCAATGCCGGAAGTTGCTCCGGTGACCAGCGCTGTTCCATGGAGAAAGTCTGGCGCTGCGCGCTCCGGGCAGCACGAAGCCGGGGCGGGAACACTGTGCGCTCCCGCCCCGGCCAGCAGTCATCGGGTTCGGATCAGGTATCCGGCTCCACCACCGGCGAGGGCCGCCGGGATGACGAGCAGGACGAGCCAGTAGGGGCTCCATCCGCCTGTGCGGCCACCATCAACAGCCGCAGCGATCGGCATGGTGCCTGCCGCCTCGGCCGTCCCGTTCTCGGGGGCGGCCACGCTACCACTCTGCGCTGCCTCGCCACTCTGCGCTCCGCTCTGGGGCGTCGCCGGGCGGACTTGGGACTCGGGGTGGCGGCGGGCGCGGCCTTCGGTGCGAGTCACCGGTGCCGAGCTGCTCGCTCCGTTGCTACGGGCGGCAGGTGCGCCAGTCGCGCTGCCACCCGTGGCCGCGGGAGCGGCCGTGCAGGGTTGCGCCGGAAGCGGCCGGGGTCCCAGCGTTGCTCGCGGGCGCGAGGGCGCTGCGGGCACTCGAACCGGGCCACCACTGGGTGCGAGTGCCGGGAAGGGCCGCGGCATGGGTGCCGGGTCCGCGCTCGGTGCAGGTGCGGGCGCAGGCTCAGCGCTCGGCGCGGGTGCCGGGTCCGCGGTCGGTGCAGGTGCGGGCGCAGGCTCAGCGCTCGGCGCAGGTGCCGGGTCCGCGGTCGGAGAGGAGCCGGAGCAGGCGCCGGATCCGTCGTCGGTGCGGGGAACGGCGTCGGCATCGGTGCGGGGTCAACGCTCGGAGCAGGCGCAGGTGCGGGATCCGTGGTCGGAGCCGGTGCCGGATCGACGGTCGGTTCAGGCGACGGAGCAGGATCCGCAGTGGGCGCGGGGAGCGAGGCTCCGGGTCCGCGGTCGCTCAGGCGCCGGAGTCGGCTCAGGTGCCGGGGTGGGGACCGGTTCCGGCACCGGGGAGGGTCCGGGCGACGGCGTCGGCACGGGTTCTTCCTCGACCGGCGCGGGCTGCTCATTGTGGCGTCCAGATCGGACGATCACGGTAAAGGACTGGGGCTCGACGAGGCTGCGTTCGCCACTGCGTGCGCCCACCTCGATGCGGTAGGTGCCCGGCGCGCTGAAGACCCAGTTGCCGTGCATGTGCGTCGCCTCGGTCGTGTGGACGGGGCCGTCGCCCTGGTCGAGTCGAGTGGACCTTCGCGCCCGCACCGAAGGTGCCGCCCTGGAAGAGATGCAGCGCGCGCGCCTTCGGGGGCCTGCGCGAGGTGCAGGGTCAGGTCGGCTCCCTCGGGCAGGGCCGCGTAGTCGATGCCCTCGGTGGACAGGCCGGGCCACACGATGTCGCTGTTCTGCGTTTCGGGCAGCACGTAGGTTGCGGTACCCACCGGTCCGAGCACGTCGTAGCTCGGGTCGGACAGGGACGCGGGACGCACGAAGCGCGCGTTGGGTGCGACCGCGAGGGTCGTGGAGCCGACGGTGCGCAGCACGGAGGTACGCGCGTTGGTCAGGGAGTCATCCTGACGGCCAGGCCGTATGTGAGTCCGCCCTCGCCGCTCGCCTGGGTCGAGCGCACGTCCAGGTGTCGCGCGCGATCTCCACGGGATCGCTCAGCGGGGACGAGGCCGGGTCCGGGGTTGCGTCGTTTCCGCCGTTATCGGGGGCGGGAGCAGGCGCGGGCGTCGGGTTCGGCGCGGGCTCCGGTTCCTCGGGGGCGGCGATGCCGTCGCGCATCTTCAGCATAGCGGTGAGGCCGACGTGAGGCCGACCGTGACGTCGGAGGCTTCAGCGACGGTCATGACCGCGTCCGAGAGCGGGTGGGGTCGCAGGGTGACGCGCATGAACATGGGGTCGGACTGGCACACACCGAGGTCCTGTGCCTTCATGTCCATGCCGCCCGCACCCAGGGTGCCTTCCATGGAGCACCAGGGCTGAAAATCCCACTGGACTCGAGGAACTCGATCTTGTAGGTGGCGCGCAGGGTCGGGTCGTTGGCGCGCACCGTGGCGGTGTACTGATCGGTCGAGCCGGGAGGGAGGTCGTAGGGAGACCTCGACGCGGCGCGAGGAGATCGGCAGGTGGTCGGGGTTCCACACGGGAGCCGGGTCCGGGTTCGAGGGACCGAGGATCGTGTCGGTCCCGCCAACGGTGACGGGCTCGGTGTCCTTCTGCGAGTAGTGGACGGTCTGGGAGATCCAGCGCGCCGATGCGGAATCGCCGGGAATGTAGATCGCCTGGACGGCGGCGGTATCGGCGCCGAGCAGCTCGGAGACCGTCGCTCGGCCACCCTCAACGGGAACCTCGGTGAGGAAGTATCCGTTGACGGTGATCCACGCGCGACCCGTGTCGGTGGCGACACCCGTGTCGATCGTGATGTCGGTCAGGTGGTTGTCGCCCGGTGCTCACGCGCTCGCCGTGGTGGGACACGGTGAGGGGTCGGAGTGGCGGCGTTTCCGTCGGTGCGCTCGGCGCGCGCCGCGTTGTACGCGGACTCGATGTCCTTGATCGTGCCGTCGGCGGGGTTCGCGCCGCCGACCTGCCAGACCAGCGGCGTGATCGGCGAGGAGTAGATGGCAGTGCCGTCGGCGCTGCGGGCGGTCATCTTGTAGTTCGCGACGTAGCGACCCGGCTGCGTGAAGGTCGTGTACAGGTGCGTGTGGCGCGGGTTGTAGACGCTGCGGTACGCGGTGTCGTGACTGGAGAGGAAGCGGTTCACGCTGTCACCGTTGTCGATGAACATCTCCATGCGGCCCGGGCCGTCGACGCTGATGAGGTCGAGCGTGTAGGTCTCGCCCTCGAACTTGTCGGTGTCTCCGATTTCGCCGGCGCCGAGGCCCGCCCAGATGGGCGTGTTACCGGGGCCGGGATTCTGGGGCGCAGCGTTCAGGACGGTGCCCTCGGCACCCAAGAAGGCCAGGTCGGGACGCTTCGCCGGGATGACGAGCTGCGACTTCGCCTCGTCTTTCTCGCCGGTGCCGGTCCACGCCTTGGGGATCCACAGAGCGGTCTTCTCCATCGGCATGTTGATGGTGTTCAGAGAGAAGCTGTTGGTGTCGTCATGCCAGACGGGGATGGGTGCATCAACGTGCTGTCCGGTAACGATCCATTCCTTGTCCTGGTCGGGACCGGCCCACGCGGCGGCGGGGGTCAGCGCCAGGAAGAGGGCGAGCGCAGCTGTGCTGATGCGTCGCAGGTGTGACATTCGAGTGCCTTTTCTAGCTATGTTGTGGGTGAGAATCATTATCACTCTAAATAAGCTCTCACACAACTCACACCGATCAGGCATGTTTCACGCGCGTTTCACGCAGCCACCGCTCTCCCCCGCCGATAGGCTCGACCCCATGAGATTTGCGACCTGGAACGTCAACTCCATCCGCACGCGCGTCGACCGCGTCATTGCTTTCCTTCAGCGCTCAGACACGGACGTGCTGGCGATGCAGGAGAGTAAGTGCCGCCCCGACCAGTTCCCTACGGAAGCCTTTGAGGAGTACGCTACCACGTCGCCATCCACGGTCTCAATCAGTGGAACGGCGTCGCCGTCGCTTCCCGTCTACCGATCCTGGACGTGCAGGACCACTTCCCCACCCAGCCCGCCTTTGGCGAACCGCCCGTGGTCGAAGCTCGCGCGCTCGGCGTCACCATCGACACGACCGATGCCCTCCCTCCGAGGACGGGCAGGGCCTCGTCGATGACGATCTGAGCCTGTACGTCCCCAACGGTCGCGAACTCACGCACGCGCATTACGCCTACAAGCTGGAGTGGCTCGCGAACCTCGCCGAGCAGGGCCGCGGCTGGCTCGCCGATTCGAGCGCCCTCATCGCCCTCGTCGGCGACTGGAACGTCGCTCCCCTCGATGAGGACGTGTGGGACATGAGCGCCTTCGAAGGAGCCACGCACGTGTCGGCGCCCGAGCGGGAGGCCTTCGCCGCTTTCGCCGCGGACGGCTGGGTTGAGGTCACGCGCGAGCGCGTCACAAACCACACCTACTGGGACTACCAAAAGCTGCGCTTCCCCAAGAACGAGGGCATGCGCATCGACTTCGCTTACTGCTCGCCGGCGCTCGCTGACGCGTGAGCGGCGCACAGATTGACCGCGACGAGCGCAAGGGAAAGGGCGCGTCCGACCACGTGCCGCCCGTCATCGTCGACGTCGACTAAGAGGCGAACGAGGCCGGAACTCAGCCAGCCGACACAGGTCGAGGCCTGGGCGCACGCCCCAGGCCTCGTTCCGTATCGATTACGCATGCTCGCGCGCGAGGCGCAGCAGCTCTGCATTGATGGCCGACCACTCTCGTGATGCCACTGCCCAAAAGGCTCCGCGCCGACAAAAGGCAGCGCTGGCGCGAAGGTCGCGATCCGCCCACGAAGGAGCCCGACTGCCCGGAGTGCCCAATCGTGCGCGGGGAGGCGTCGGGCGTGGTCCAGTGCGGCGACTTCTCACCGCGAATCTCGAGGCCGAGGCCCCACGGACAGGGATTGAAGCGCCCGTAGCCGGGCGTAACTCCGGCGAGCGCAGGAAACTGCGACAGTGCGGCGAGGGCTGCCAAGGGGCCGCTCACCAGCGTCGGGCGCGCGAGCTCAGCGCCAAACAGGCTGACGTCGGACGCACTGGCAACGCCCGCATGAGCAGGGCTACCGGGAATATCAGCCGTCGCCATGCCGAGCGGCTCAAAGACCGTCTCGCGTACCCACTGGGCGACGCCGACGCCGGTCGCGGCCTCAATCACCTCGCCGAGGACGTCGAAGCCCTCGTTCGAGTAGATCCGTCGCTTCTCGGGAGCAGCAACGGGGCGGCGCCCCTCGAACGGCAAGCCCGAGGCATGGGCCAGAAGGTGACGAATCGTCGCCCCCTCAGGTCCCGCAGGATCATCCAGGGAAATCAGGCCACGCCCACCGCGATCAGGACCGACCACGCGACGATTGGCTTCGTCACGGATGCGAGCGGAAAGACACGATCAACGTCACCGTGCGAATAGACGACGTCGCCCCCGACACGAAGGACGAGGGCGACATCGAAAGACGGCAGCGGGCCGATCACGCGGTGGCCTCCGGGGCCGCACCAACCTCGGCGGCAGCAGTGGTCTTTTCGCTGATCTTACGCAGTGTGCGGGCGTAGACCTCAGCAACCTCCTCGGGCACCGAAGCGCCGAGCTGGAGGACGTAGTGCGCGGGCAGGTGTAGGAGCTGCACGCACACGGCCAGGAAGTCCGCGACGAACTCGCGGGCATCGATCGGCTCATCGTTGTAGCGAGCCGAAACGACCGATCCGTACCAGTAGCGAATGAGGATCTTCGCCAGAGTGCGAGGCGTGGTGCCGATGTCGGCAGCCCTCCTCTTCGACGAAGGTCTGGATCATCGCAGTGAGGGCTTCCTCCATCTGCTGGGTGCGATACTTGTAGTGCGTGTGTGCAGGGTGCGACTCGGAGGACGACTCAGCCCACAGGACACAGTCCAGAGCGATCGCTGCATCGGCACCGGGCTTCATGGCGAAGCGCATCTCTCCGACTGCCCAGTCGACGAACGAACCCGCGGTGATGCCGCCCTCGTCGAAGCCGCCTTCCATCTCCTCGTTAATGGTGACGTCGAAGAGAGCGTTCATCTCCTCGTGGCGCTGGATCGCGCTGCGCAGGATCGCTTCCTTGGAGGGGAAGTGATAGACGACGGCGGGGTGCGAAATGCCGACTCGACGGCCAAGGTCGCGCAGGGAAAAGCCGTTATAGCCTCGCTCTGCAATCAGAACCATCGCTGCCGAGAGGATGGATTCACGCGTCGCCTGTCCTACGGAGTAGGCGCCACGGGCCTTCCTCTGGGTTGTCATATCATCTCCTGCTGTTGCGGGCACCACATACCGCGCGCCCGAAATACACACTGGTAGTCAGTGTACCGCGCAATCTTAGGGTTTATCAACATTCATGACAAGCCCGTCAATGGAATCGTTGATGTCAACTGTCACATTCTGACCATCTTGAACGTCTCCACCCAAGAGCAGAACGGCCAGTCGATCACCGATCTCCCGCTGAATCAAGCGGCGCAGCGGACGCGCCCGAAGGCCGGATCATAGCCGACTCGAGCAAGCCATCCACGGGCCGGTTCGGTTACTGTCAAACCGATGCGACGCTCGCGCAGACGAGACTCCAGCGATGCAACGAGCAAATCGACGATCTCGCCCAGATTTTCACGGGTAAGCGCGTCAAACATGACCGTCTCATCCAGCCTATTGAGGAACTCCGGACGGAAGGCCGCCGACACGACGGACATGACAGACTCCCGCTTTTCTTCGGGTGTCAAGTCAGGGTCCGCCAGGAACTGCGATCCAAGGTTCGAGGTGAGGATCAGAATGGTGTTGCGGAAGTCGATCGTCCGCCCCTGTCCCGTCAGTGAGACGTCCATCATCCAGCACCTGCAGAAGAATGTCGAAAATCTCAGGATCAGCCTTCTCAACCTCGTCCAGCAGAACCACGGAATAGGGACGACGGCGCACCGCCTCGGTCAGCTGACCGCCCTGCTCGTAGCCCACGTACCCCGGAGGGGCACCGACGAGGCGTGCCACCGAGTGCTTTTTCGAGTACTCGGACATGTCGATGCGCACCATCGCACGCTCGTCATCGAAGAGGAACTCGCGAGCGCCTTGGCCAGCTCTGTCTCTACCAACACCCGTCGGGCCGAGGAAAAGGAACGAACCGGTCGGACGATTAGGATCGGACAGGCCCGCACGGGAGCGACGGACTGCATCCGAGACCGCTCGCACGGCATCTTTTCTGACCGATGAGGCGCTTCGAGCTCATCCTCCATATGCAGGAGCTTGTCCGTCTCAGTTTGCAGGAGCTTACCCGTCGGAATTCCGGTCCACGCCTCGATCACTTCGGCAATCTCCGCGGGGCCGACCTTCTCGGCGATCATCGGCTCGTCGTCACCCTGAGCATCCTGTGCCTCTGCCTCGAGCTTCCGCCTCAGCGATCTGACGCTCAACTGCCGGGAATTTCACCGTTCTGCAGTCGCCCGGCCTCCTCCCAGCGCCCCTCGCGCACGGCCAGGTCCAGCTGGGTACGCAGCGAGTCGAGCTGGACGCGCAGGTCACCAACGCGGTTGTGACCGGCCTTCTCGGCCTCCCAGCGAGCGGTCAGAGCGCGCAGGCTCTCCTCACGATCAGCGAGGTCCGCGCGCAGCTTGCTCAGCCGCTCCTGGGTAGCCTCATCCAGGCCCTCCGGGTCCGACTCGGTCAGGTAGGGACTCCTCCATGCGGAGGCGGTCCACGCTGCGGCGCAGCTCGTCGATTTCGACGGGCGAGGAGTCCAGCTCCATGCGCAGGCGCGAGGCGGCCTCATCAATCAGGTCGATCGCCTTGTCGGGCAGCTGACGACCCGTGATGTAGCGATTCGACAGGGTCGCGGCTGCAACGAGGGCACCCGTCGGAGATCGTCACCTTGTGGTGGGCCTCGTACTCGGAGCGATACCGCGCAGAATCGCGACGGTGTCCTCAACCGAGGGCTCACCGACGAACACCTGCTGGAAGCGACGCTCGAGCGCCGGGTCCTTTTCGATGTTCTCGCGATACTCGTCGAGGGTGGTCGCGCCGACCATGCGCAGCTCGCCACGGGCGAGCATGGGCTTAAGCATGTTGCCCGCGTCCATCGCACCCTCGGAGCCGCCGCCCGCACCAACGACGGTGTGCAGCTCGTCGATGAAGGTGATGATCTGTCCATCCGAGCGAGAAATCTCGGACAGAACCGCCTTCAGGCGCTCCTCGAATTCGCCGCGGTACTTCGCGCTGGCGACCATCGATGCCACGTCGAGGGAGACGAGGCGCTTGTCGCGCAGGGACTCCGGGACGTCGCCCGCAACGATGCGCTGGGCGAGGGCCTTCGACGACGGCCGTCTTGCCGACGCCGGGCTCGCCGATCAGAACCGGGTTGTTCTTGGTACGGCGGGACAGGACCTGGACGACGCGGCGAATCTCGTTGTCGCGGCCAATGACCGGGTCGAGCTTACCTTCGCGCGCCACCTCGGTCAGGTCGCGGCCCGTACTTGGACAGGGCCTCGAAGGACCCTTCGGGGTCAGCCGAGGTAATCGGGTCGGGACGCAGCTGCGCGAGCGCCTGAGTCAGCGCATCAGCATCGACTCCAGCCTGGGAGAGGATGCGGCCCGCCTCGGTCTGCGATGCGGCCAGCGCGATGAGCAGATGCTCGGTCGAGATGTACTGGTCGCCAGCGGCCTCGGCGCGCTCACCCGCGTCGCGGACGACCGCGAGCAGGGCGTTCGGAGGGCTGAGCGCTACCAGTCGATGCGCCCTGGGCGCTGGGCAGCGCAACGAGGGCGTTGCGGGTGCGCGCACCAATCGCGCGCGCATCGGCACCAACGGCCTCGAGCAGGGAGAGCGCGATACCCTCGCGCTGTTCAATCAATGCCTCAAGCAGATGGATAGGCTCCACCTGCGGGTTACCGGCTGCACCGGCAGCCTGCAGCGCAGAGGAGACGGCCTCCTGCGCCTTCGTTGTCATTTCACGTGCCATGAAATCACTCCTCCAAAAGTTCTTGTCTGGTGGCGTCGAGTCACTCGACGCCTTCTGACAGACACAACGAAGCCAAAGTTGAGTCTATTCCACTCAACTTCAATTGTGGGGAGGATGTGAGTCAGCTCTCCGGACCAGGCGGGGCCATCAAACCCGCGCTGATGACCGCTTGCAGGGACCGGGCCCTTCATCATCATCGAGGCCATAGCGCTCCTCGAGCGCACGGAAAAAGCTGAAGGGTTGTCGCCAGCGCACACATCACCTGCTGCACGAGCTGCGCATCCGTCGCGCCATACTCGTAATCAGCATTCACCTCGGCGACGACGCGGTCACCCTCGTCCTGATCAGCAACGTAGGGCCTTGGGCCACAGGAACTCGCCGTGCCACGCCTGGAGGAAGTCACGCAGATCCTCGCCAAATTCAATCGGGACAAGATTCTTCATGAAAGCAACGATGGACAAAACCTCGCGCGAATCACCGAGGAAGCGGAAGCAGAACAGGTGCCCTTCCCAGAAGCCACACAGGTCCCCATCACTGTCGATACGCCAGGCCCATCCCTCAGAGTCGAAAAAGGAGCCCCTAAGCGCTCCTGCGTGATGGGACGAACCATATCGAAACGATTGGCTTCAAACTCCGAATTACCCGTGACAATTCCTTCCGGAGGTGCTGCGTTGCTACCCTCCCATTGTTCCATATCAGGGGCGGTACCGTCTGGCAGATCGCGGCGGCGAGGCGTCTCCTCGCCGCCGGTTCCACCCGTCGGCATCCGCCCGCCATAGCCAGCCCATGATGATCCCCTATTCGTGCCGATCTTCGTTAACGCGCCACTGCGTCGCTGCCGACAGGGCGAAAGCGCGCCGACCGCCCCTAACCTTGGCCTGCACATGCACACCCATTGGCGCCTCCTCCGCTCACCTCGTCGTGTTACCAGCACGTGTCTTGATACCTTCACAGTAGCGCAGAAACCGCGAAAAACCAACGCCCCAAGGCTTTGCGACCCCTCTTTAACTCAGCGAGACCGGGCGGGCGACACCATCGTCGCAGCTCACCCGGGGCACTCGAAACACCTCTCCCTCATATGTGTGGTTGCTCACATTTTGCAGATAGCCCTTGCGGAACTCAAAAGTTTCTACTAAATAGAGCAATTTTAATTGCCCACACTTCCACCATTCACCGACGTCTCACCATACCCAGCAGGCGGCGCGGGAACCTGGGGGCGCCAGGAATCGACGAGGCCGGAACACCTCCACCGGGAACAAGCGGCAGATCGGGCAGCGGCAGAGTCCTCGCACCCTCGTCACGAGCCAACGCAGTGCCCACTCCGCGGGACCCGCGAGAGGACCCCACGGCCTCGGCGATGACGCAACCAATCCCGATCAGTGCCCACACCCCCAGCGCGATGAAGCCGGACACCGCCACCCCCAGCGAACGCACGCCACACACGCCGAGCACGCTGAAGATGAGAATGAAGAGCAGCGTCTGCGAGAGATAGGCCGTCATCGAGCGTCGGCCAATCGCACTCAGGAACGCACACACTGTGCCCAGCTTCTCCCGTGGACCACCGCCCACGAGCGCTAGGAGCGCCAGCCAGCCGCAGGCGCCCGCAACACCGGACGCATGAAAGAGCGGATAGGACCAGGCGGCTGAACCGGAGAACGCCCAGTCGAGCTGCATGAGCGCGAACGGCGCGCCTCCCAGCGCACCGATCGCCAGACCTCCGAACGCGATGCCCGCCAGGAGCGTCCCACGCCCGCGCGGATCCTGCAGGAAGCCCCAGCGTGCAACTCCCACGCCGATCATGACGCAGGGGACCACCAGCGCCGTCAGCACCGTCGCAGGCGTCGCGACGAGCCAGGACCCAAAAGACACCAGCGGGTACCAGGTGTTGAGCGACATGGGACCGTGATATTCCAGCACCATCGGCTCTCGCCCCATCATCGCGCCACCCATCGTTATACCCATCAGACTCAAGGTTGCAATGAGCGAGCCCGCGAGGATACGGGGCCACACACGCTTCATGACGATCACTTCGGCGAAGATGACCGCGACGAGGCCGTAGGCGCCGATGATGTCTCCCGAAAAGATGATGCCGTGCACCAGGCCAAAGGCGAGCATCCACCACCCGCGGCGGCGGATCAGACGCGCGGCCGCACGATGGGCTCGGCGCTCGACACGATCGCGGAAAATCTCCCACTGGACGGGGTTCCAGCCAGCGCTCAGTTCAGGAGGAAGAGCGTCCAACGCTAAGCGGCGCTCGCGCTCAATCGTGCGCGAGGCCATAATCGCCATGCCAAAACCGAAGAGAATCGAAAACAGCGGGTAGGCCCTGCGGTCGACGAACAGGGTCCGCGCCAGGTACCACCACTGGTCGGCGCTGCCCATAGCCGCGAGCGCAGCGTGTCCTGCCCGGGGAGTCTCCGGGAAGTAAGTCAATCCAAAAGGGCACATTCGCCAGAGCAATGAGCGCAAGCATGAAGCCGCGCGCGACGTCTGGCGCAGGGAAACGCACCTGGCGTGCGCCCGTGAAAGACAGGGTGTGCATGAGGTCCTCTCGCTCTACCTGGGAAAGAAAGGGGCGAGGCCGGAGTTTCTCCGGGGCCTCGCCCCTCCATGTGCCATGGGTCAGCCGATGGCCGACATCATCGCCTGCTGGCGAATCTCTCGGCGCCTGCCGTTGGCTTTCACTACCAGCACGATGCCGATAATCATGATGATCGTGCCACTGACGCCGACCACCGAGGACCAAATGAGGCCATTCGTGCTGGACTTCGTGATGTCACCAGCACTGACATCCATGCTCAGCAATGTCGGCTCCCGCAGGCAGACCCTCACAGTCGATGCGGTAGGTACCCGCGGGCAGATCCGTAGCCGTGTAGTAGTTGTTAATCCCCGGCGAACGAGTGCATGTCGTAGACGTCGCCATCCGTGTCCGTCATCGTGCACGACGTTGCCTCGACGTCGCCGAGGAGGATCGTGTACTGTCCGTTGGCGCCAACCTCGACGGTCCCGCCATTGGTAATGCTGACGGCGTTCACATCCTCGGGCGTCTCCGTGTTGAGGCCTGAGAAAGCGACCACGGCAAAGATGACCGGGGCGATGATCAGCATCATGAGCAGGCCCAGAACAATCATGATCGTGCCCGGAGCTCGACTGGGCAGGTTCATGGGTGGCATGACTGCGGGACCGGCGTACGCGGCGCCCGGGTAGCCGCCCTGGGCGGGCATGGTGTTGTCCTGTCCGTACTGCGGCCAAGGCGTGCCCTGCTCGCCGGGGACTCCATAAGGCCTGGGGTTCGACATGAGGAAAGCCTTCCTAGAGATTCTTATGTGTCAGCATAGCAACACGTGCATACGGCGTGATAACACCGGCAGCGACGTCAGGCCTGGCGGACAATCCGCAGGCGCTCCTCACGCAGCTGCGCGACGCCGGGAACCTCGAGGGGTTCCAGCGTGGTTCCGGTGGCACGCTCGAGCAGCAGGTCCGCCAGCTCGGGGTTACGCGCGAGCGCGGGACCGTGCATGTAGGTCGCGATGATGGAGCCCTGGACAGCGCCGTCGTAGCGGACCTCGGGTGCTTCTTCTCCCTGGGGTGTGCCGTTTCCGACGCCCGAGATGACGCGCCCCAGCGGGGAGGCCTCGGCGCCGAGGACGGTGCCTCCACCGTGGTTTTCAAAGCCCGTGAGGGTCTGCATGAGCCCCTCAAGGACGGGCTCGCAGACGAGCTCGCCGATAGCCCGGTGCCCCTGAGGGCGAGTCGTAATGTCGAGGACTCCCATGCCGGGAACGCGTGCGCCGCGCGCATCCTCGTACCAGTGACCGAGCACCTGCAGGGAGGCACAGATCGCCAGGAGTGGGCGGCCCGCGTCAAGGGCACGGGCGAGACCGGAGGTGCCGCGGAACTTGTCGGCCGCAAGCGCCTGGGCGGTGTCTTCGCCTCCGCCAAGCGTGTAAATGTCGAGGCTCTCGGGGATCTCCTCGGTCAGGCCGACGTGGACAACCTCGGCGTCGATACTGCGCCTGCGGGCGCGCTCGGCCAGGATCAGTGCGTTGCCGCTGTCGCCGTAGGTCCCCAGGACCTCGGGCATGAGGACGCCGATTCGCAGCGTGGAGGCGCTCATCGGGTGCCTTCCTTTCGATCGAGCAGGACCTTGAAGTCGCGCATGGCCGTGTAGTTGAGGAGCATCTCGACGCGGCCGGGCTCGCACGCAGCCAGGGCGTCCATGGGCAGCGGGACGAGGTCACAGTGGACGCCCGCGTATTCGAGCCGCACAGCAAGGTCGGCACCGCGCTCACCACAGGCGACAACGCGACGGCCGGGCTGCTGACGGCGGAAAAATCGACATCCCACAGCCAGGAGAGTCCTGGCCGTCAGGGCACCTGGCCGTTTACTCCGATGACGACCTGCTCGACGCGCGGGATCGATCATCGTCATGGCCTCCTGCCAACCGGCGGGGTTCTTGGCGAGCATGAGGCGCGCGCGTCGACCGTTGACATCGTGGACGGAGTAGCGTCCGGCGACCTCGGTGACACTACTGACGGCCGCAGCGGCAGCCGCGGGGTCGATGCCCATGGCGACGGCGGCGGCGACGGCCTGGGCGGCGTTGCCGAGGTTGGCGCGTCCGGGCAGTTTCAGCTCGAGGGGAACACTGACACCGTCCGGTCCACGCAGCGTCGCGCGCGGGCCTTCGAGGGCCAGCTCGACATCCTCAAGCCACCACTGGGGCTGGGGACGGCTGCTGAGCTCAGGAAGCTCCTCGCCGTCGAAAGCGGGGAATCAGGTGCCAGTTCTCTCCGGAGCGCACGACGCGCCCACCGCGCGGATACGCTGCGGAGTCTGCCCCCATCCACCACCAGCCGCAACCCACACGACGTTCGGATTGTCGGCGGCGGCCGAGACGATCAACGGGTCGTCGCAGTTGGCGACGACGACGGCGTCCGGATGCGCAGATGCCCCCGTCACGCAGGCGACGCTCGACCGTTCCGATCTCTCCCACTCGATCGAGCTGATCGCGCGACAGATTCAGGTAGACGAAAGACGGACGGATCCACGTCTGCAGCAACGCCGGGCACATGCATCTCGTCGACCTCCAGGGCGCGCGCGTCGCCTTCTTCCCCTGCATGAGGGCCGTCAGGACACCGGAGGTCATATTGTCGCCGTTGATGTTCGAGGCGACGGGCCCCGCGCTTTCCAGCGCCGCGCGCACCATACGCGTGGTCGTCGACTTGCCGTTCGTGCCGGTCACGATGACGGAGGAGAAGGGGCAGCCAGTTCCTCGAGGAGCTTCGGGGAGATACGCAGGGCAACCTCACCGCCGATCATGCCCCCGGAGCCGCGCCCAAGGGCACGCGATGCGAAGCGGGCGGCGCCACCGGCCGCTGTGGCCAGGCGAGAGCGCACCGACAGGTGATGCGAAGAATTCGTCATGCATCCACGTTAACGCATGCGGGGCATCGGTCGCGCCGCTGACGCATGTCGACCCTTTCTATCAGGACACAGACGAGGGGTGCCGAGGGACCATATCCTCGCGCGACACGCTGATACACAGCTGATCTGCGCAGATGGTTACGCATTGCATACCGACGTTATCCACGCCATCTCTCTGTGACGGCATCGATATATCCCACCGGTCAATACCGGTCGACAAAGCACCCAACAACACAGTCCCGCAGGCCCACAATATGAGCATTCACAAGGAAAACACTCACTCACCAACAAAGATGCAGGTCAGGAGCTATTTGCAAAAAATGGGCCACAAAAGCGTCGCACGCATTTCACGCACCCCTGCACGTTTGTGCCAAGCGATGGACACCTCGGCAATCGACTATCGAAACCCGCCGTGACCTGGTAAAAACTATGTTCAGCAGGCGCAAGCCTGTCGCCTGTTCCAGGCTTCGGTCGAGGGATCCTGTGTGCCCCCGGATCTTCGATCGAATTACGCTGCGGGACCCATCCAGTGGATGGGTCCCGCAGTCCTATGTCTCGATGCTCTAGCGGTGAGAGACGATCGTCCCTTCAATCACCGCACGCGCCTTCGATCGCGGGGCGGCCGGAAGGGCCGAACGCACCGGGGCCTCGGCAGAGGCGAGCGCAGCGAGCGCACGCACCGGATTCCACACGGTGAGGGAACCACCGGAGCGAGCCTCAGGCCTCGAGGAGCTATCCCACGGACGCTGACCTCGTCGCATCGGCATGACCTGACCGTCCGAAGACGCAGCAAACACGCGGTTGCGCTTGGCCTCGGACGCGGCGACCGCCCCACGTAGGGCGTCCCGCTCCTCCTCCAAGGCCTCGACGCGCCGCTCGAGCTCGAGGATGCGACGGATGCCCGCCAGGTTGATGCCCTCTTCCTGGCTCATCCGCTGCACGTCGCGCAGACGCTGCACGTCCCGCTTGGTATAGCGGCGACCCCGCCCCTTGGTACGGGCGGGGATCACCAGGCCGAGGCGGTCGTACTGGCGCAGGGTCTGCGGATGCATGCCCGCCAGCTCGGCCGCAACCGAGATGACGAACGTAATCGCGTCGTCCGATCCCGTCGTCGCCATGGCTTACTCCTCCACGGCCTCGAACAGGGATGCGCGCACGTCGAGGTCACCCTCGGCCTTCGCCATCTCCTTCGCGAGCTTCTTGAGGTCGCGGCTTGGCTTTTCGGGGACCTGGATGGCCACGCGGGCGATCAGGTCACCCGTCGCCTTGAGGTCTTCACTCCCCCGCCACGCACGCGAATCTCACAGCCCGAGGAGGAGCCCGCGGGCACCTTGACCGTCGCCGTGTTGCCGTCGATCATCGGCACGTCGACGACGGTACCGAGGATGGCCTCGGACACCGTGACGGGCAGGGTCACGACCAGGTCGTCACCCTCGCGCGAGAACACGGGGATGCGGCTTGACGGTCACCGCGACCTCGAGGTCGCTCAGCGGGACCGCCGTTAATGCCGGGCTTGCCGTGGCCCTTGACGCGGACCTTCTGGCCATCCCTAATGCCCGCGGGGATACGGACCTTGATCGGAGAGCCACCGACCTTGATGGTCAGGGTCGCACCGTTCAGGGCCTGACGGAAGGAAATAGCCAGCTTCGCGCGCACCGTGCCACCCTTTTCAGGGGTGGGTGCCGCCTGCTGGGCGTGACCGGCTGCGCCGAAGGGAGAGCGTAGGGGTCGCCCCCAAAACGCGCGCCACCGCCGCCACCGCCGAAGAGACCGGAGAGGATGTCCTCGAAACCAGCCCCACCGCCGGGCATGCCGGAGGTCTGGAAGCGCACGTTATGGCCGCCGCCACCGAAGCCGCCGGCGCCGCCGAAGGCCCCGAAGAGATCCTCGAAGCCGCCCGCTCCGCCGCGACCGGCGGAGAAGCGCGCCCCGCCGCTAGCCATCGCGCGGATCGCGTCATAGCGCTTGCGATCCTCGTCATTGGACAGGACGGCGTAAGCCTCGCCGATTTCCTTGAACTTGGCCTCAGCGGCCTTGTCGCCCGGGTTCTGATCCGGGTGCCACTGCCGAGCCAGCTTGCGGTAGGCCTTCGTGATGGCCTTCTTGTCCGCCGTCTTGTCGACTCCGAGGACCTTGTAGAAGTCCTTGGAGAACCATTCCTGTTCACTCACGCGCGTGTCACCTCTCTTTCAGTTGCGAGCGTGTCGATGTCATTCAGGGTTGTTCACCAGCACCTTCGCGGCGCGCACGACGCGTTCGCCACGGCGGTAGCCGCTCGCGAGGACCTGCCCGACAACGGGATGGTCGACGTCCGGGCTGGTGGTCGCCATGAGGGCGTCGTGCAGGGCGGGATCGAAGTCGTCGCCCGGGGCGCCGTAGCGCTCGAGCTCAAAACGCGTCTTGAGCGTCTCCTCGAGCTTCGTGGCGATCGACGCGAAGGGACCGTCCTCCAGGTCGCCGTGCGCGCGGGCGGCGGCAATGTCGTCGAGAACGCTGATGAGCGACTCGATGACCTCGTCCTGTCCGGCGGTCTTGTGACCGGGGATGGCCTCCTTGGAGCGGCGCACGTAGTTGGCGTACTCCTGGCCCTGGTTGTACAGCTCCGCGTTGGCGCGGGCCAGCTGATCCTCGACGCTCGCGATGCGCTCGAGGGCCTGGGCAAGGTCAGAGTCCTCGATCTGCTCCTCGAAGGCACTCATGTCGTCGGTCGCACCCTCAGACGAGGCCTGGGCGGCACCGTCCGCACCGGGCACGGTCTCACTGTTCTCGGCCGCCTGGTACCGAGGGCCGACTCGAAAGGAGTCGGCCCCGGCGACGTTGGCGTCTTCGTTGGGCGCCGAGAAACCGTTGGTTTCTTCGGTGCTCACTTGTTGTCCTCGTCAACGATCTCGGCGTCCACGACGTCGTCCTGCGCGGGCGCGGACTGGGCGCCAGCCTCGTCGGCCTGCTGCTTGGCGTAGATCTCCTGGCCAATCTTCATGCCGGACTCGGACAGGGTCGCCATGGCGGTCTTCACGGCCTCGATGTCGTCACCCTTGAGGGCTTCCTTGACGGCGTCGACGTCCTTCTGGACGGCCTCGCGGGTCTCCTCGGAGATCTTGTCGGCCTCGTCCTTGAGCAGCTTCTCCGTCGCGTAGACGGCCTGCTCAGCCTGGTTGCGGGTGTCGGCGTCTTCGCGGCGCTTCTTGTCCTCGGCGGCGTGCTCCTCGGCCTCGCGCACCATGCGGTCGATGTCTTCCTTGGGCAGGGAGGAACCGCCGGTGATCGTCACCGACTGCTCCTTGCCGGTGCCACGGTCCTTCGCGGAGACGTGGACGATGCCGTTCGCGTCGATGTCGAAGGTGACCTCGATCTGCGGCACACCGCGGGGAGCCGGGGCGATGCCGGACAGCTCGAAGGTGCCGAGCAGCTTGTTGTCACGGGCGAACTCACGCTCGCCCTGGTAGACCTGGATGAGCACGGAGGGCTGGCCGTCCTCGGCGGTGGAGAAGATCTCCGAGGCCTTGGTCGGGATGGCCGTGTTGCGGTCGATGAGCTTGGTCATGACGCCGCCCTTGGTCTCGATGCCGAGCGACAGCGGGGTCACGTCGATGAGGAGGACGTCCTTGCGGTCACCCTGGATGACGCCGGCCTGCAGGGCTGCGCCCACGGCGACAACCTCATCGGGGTTGACGCCCTTGTTGGGCTCGCGGCCGCCGGTCAGCTCGCTTGACGACCTCGGTGACGGCGGGCATACGGGTGGAGCCGCCGACGAGCACGACGTGGTCGATCTCGGAGACGGTCACGCCAGCCTCGGCCATGACATCGCGGAAGGGCTTCTTGGTGCGCTCAAGCAGGTCGGAGGTCAGCTCCTCGAACTTGGCGCGCGTCAGGGACTCATCCAGGTGGATGGGGGCCGTCGGCGGTCACGGACAGGTACTGCAGCGAGATGTTCGTGGAGGTCGCGGAGGACAGCTCCTTCTTCGCCTGCTCGGCGGCTTCTTCGAGGCGCTGGAGGGCGACCGCGTCCTGGACAGGGTCGGCGCCGGTCTTGGCCTTGACCTGGTCGATCAGCCAGTTGACGATGCGCTGATCCCAGTCGTCGCCGCCCAGGTTGTTGTCGCCGGAGGTGGCGCGCACCTGGATGGTGGAGAAGCCGTCGTCATCCTTGCCCACCTCGAGGAGGGACACGTCGAAGGTGCCACCACCGAGGTCGAAGACCAGGATGAGCTCGTCTTCCTTGCCCTTTTCGAGGCCGTAGGCCAGGGCCGCGGCGGTGGGCTCGTTGACGATGCGCTCGACCTTCAGGCCAGCGATCTGACCGGCGTCCTTGGTGGCCTGGCGCTGAGCGTCGTTGAAGTAGGCGGGGACGGTGATGACGGCCTCGGTGACGGGCTCACCCAGGTAGGCCTCGGCGTCAGCCTTGAGCTTCATGAGGATGCGCGCGGAGATTTCCTGCGCGGTGTACTTCTTGCCGTCGATCTCCGTGGTCCAGTCGGTGCCCATGTGGCGCTTGACGGAGGAGATGGTGCGGTCAACGTTGGTGACGGCCTGACGCTTGGCGATCTCGCCAACCAGGACCTCGCCGGTCTTGGAGAAGGCGACGACCGAGGGGTCGTGCGGGCGCCTTCAGCGTTGGGGATGATGGTGGGTTCGCCGCCTTCGAGGACGGCGATAGCGGAGTTGGTGGTACCGAGGTCGATGCCGACTGCACGTGCCATGGTTGTTGTCCTTTCATTCACGAGGCCGTCGCCACTTGCGGGGCGGCTCGCGTTGGTCTGTTGTACTGGTCTGCTGTGGGCGCCGGGAGGATCCCGACGCATCCTTGAGTCTGATGTACTCAACTTTGGGAGCCGGGTTTTTATTCCGCAACCCGTAGCTCTCAAACTTGAGTCTGCTGTACTCAACTTTTGAGAGTCGACTTTTATTCCGTCGTCGACGCCTGAAAGGTTGAGCCGCTCAAAACCTGAGTCTGATGTACTCAACTTTGTTTGCTCGCTTTTATTCCATTCCACCTGGCTAGACGAAACACGGCCTGGTACTACCAAAAGTTCCATAGTGTCAAGCATTCGTAAGTCAGAGCGAAAGCCCATCGTAAGTTATTGCAAAAGTTCGAAAGTGGCGTACTGCACCGGTCCTCTGGCAAACTAGTAACGCTCTCAACGATCGAGAGTCCCCGTCAATCAATGGAGACTTGATGCGCATCACGAACCGACTGGCTGGCGGCCTCCTCGCCGGCCTACTGACACTAGGAATGGCAGGTCCCGCCTTGGCCGACACGCCAGCAGCCGACGGTGCCCAGTCCGGCACCCCGCCCCCCAGACCACCTACGACGCGCGCTACGCGATCCCCGCAGCCGTCGCCGCCTCGAGCGAGGCAAAGGTAGCCGACTGGCAGGACATGAAGTACGCCATGTTCATCCACTGGGGCGTCTACTCCTCCTACGCAGGCTGGTACAAGGGCCAGAAGCAGGAAGTGGGCTACCCCGAGCAGATCAAGGCATGGGGCCACCAGCAGACCTGGGACTCCCGCATCCCCCTGCAGGGCATCCCCGCGACGAGTACCTGGCCACCGCCCAGACCTTCGAGGCCCCCAACTTCGACGCAACCGCGTGGTGTCAGCAGGCCAAGGACAGCGGCATGAAGATGCTGCTCATCACCTCCAAGCACCACGACGGCTTCGCCATGTGGGACACGGCCACGACCGACTACAACTTCACGAAGCAGTCGCCCTCGCACCGCGACCCGCTCCTCGAGCTGTCGCAGGCCTGCAAGCAGGTCGGCATCAAGTTCGGCCTCTACTTCTCCAACATCGACTGGGAGAAGCAGCCCGAGAACCCGTGGCGTAACGACAACACGCTGAACGAAGAGGGCTACATGGACTACGTCCATGAGCAGCTCAAGGAACTCCTCGGCGGCAAGTACGGCGAGATCGCCGAGCTCTGGTACGACATGGGCAAGCCGAACCCTGAGCAGTCCGACCAGCTGCGCCAGTGGGCCCACGAGCTTCAGCCGAACATCATGATCAACTCCCGCGTGGGCAACGACCGCGCGGACTTCGAGGTCGGCTGGGACAACGAGATGCAGTCCGAGCAGACCCAGGGTCCCTGGGAGTCGGCCGTTTCGATCTTCCACAAGACCTGGGGCTACGCCAACTGGGACGACGCTGCTCCCAAGTTCAAGGACACCGGCTACCCGGACTACTCCGAGGAAGACTGGGACCACATGATCGACGTCGACAACACGACGGCGTTGCGTAAGGCCCCGGGCGGCGCCCGCACCAAGACCACCGAGATCGTGGGCAACATGTTCTCGACCGTGGCCCTGGGCGGTCAGTTCCTCTTCAACGTCGGCCCGAAGTTCGACGGCTCCTACGACCCGTGGGACGCCTCCGTCCTCAAGGGCGTCGGCGACTGGAACCGCGCTCACCCCGGCATCCTGGGTAACTCGCGCCCGACCCACTTCCCCATCGAGACCTGGGGCAAGACCATGGTCGATGACTCCCACATCTACCTGGGCATCGAGAAGTGGCCCGCCGACGGCATCGATCACGCTGCGCGGCGTAGGCGCCAACGACATCTCCTCGGTGAAGCTGGACGGCTCCGACGCGGCTCTGACCTACAAGGTCGAGGGGCAACGACCTCGTCATCACGCTGCCCGCGCAGCCCGACGAGATCCTTCCCGTCGTCACGGTCACCACGAACGGTGCGCCCAACTACGTGCCCACCGGCCTGACCACCATCGGCACCGACGCGACCACGATCCCCGCCTCCAGCCTCGAAAAGTTCAAGGCCCCCACGCCCCAAGACCGGCGAGACCAGCTTCACGGCCTCCATCACCTCGGGCGACAAGGTCGCCTCGGGCGTGAGCGTCGCCTTCGACACCGAAGGCTTCACGGACACCTACGCGAAGTACAAGGTCACCGTCGCCGGACAGGTCATCAAGGGCCTGACCGTCGCCGACCTCAAGGAGGGCGTCGGACCCTTCGCGATCGGAGCGAACCAGACCGCTCGCGTGACCCTGGAGTACGACAACCCGGCGTACGCCCTCAAGGGCTTCGGCAAGGACACGACCGTCAAGTCGGTCACCGTCAAGGCCGAGAAGCTCTCGACCCCCGCCGTGATCGTCGACCCCTCGGCCGTCGAGGCTGGCAAGAACGTCACCGTGAGGGCACGGGCTTCGCGCCCGAGTCCACCGTGACGCTCACGCTGCACTCTGAGCCCGTCGAGGTTGGCACCGCCACCACGGACGAGAACGGTGACTTCACCGCTGAGGTGACTGTCCCCGCCGACACCGAGGCCGGGAACCACACGGTCGTCGCCGAGTCCACTGCGCCGGTCGTCTCCGCGACCGCTCCCACTGACGGTTACCGCTCCCCCGGCACCCGCCGAGGAGCCGAGCGCCGCTCCGAGCGAGCAGCCCTCCGCGGCCCCGGCACCCGCCCCCGAACAGGGCGGCAAGGGTGGCCTGGCCCGCACCGGCACCAACGCGCTGATCCTCGTCGCGGCCGCACTGGTCGCCGCGGGAGCGGGCACGGCGTTCATCCGCCGCTCGCGCCTGGCCAAGGCCTAATCATCGCGTGGGCATAACCACCACAGATGGGGGCGGGGCGTACCTGACGGTACGCCCCTGCCCCCACTTACACTTAATGGATGCGCTGCGACCACTTTGACGCCGGGACCTGCCGGTCCTGCTCTCTCCTCCCCAGCCCCTACGAGCGTCAGCTCGCTTTAGCAAAGGTGGAGGCCGTCGCGGACACCCTCTCCCGCCCGTCCCCAGGAGCCGACGAAATCACCTGGCTGGCCCCGGCCTCGTCCCCGGAGAAGGGATTTCGCACGAGCGCAAAGCTCGTCGTCGGCGGAACCCGCCGCCGCCCCACCCTGGGCATCCTGGGGCCCGACCGCCGCGGCGTCGACCCTGCCCGGCTGCCCCATCCAGCACCCCGCGATCAACCGCGCGACGCACGGCCTCAAGCGCTTCATCCGTTCCCTGGACCCTGACGCCCCTACGACGTTCCCACCAAGCGCGGGGAGCTCAAGAACATCCTCATCACGGTGGGCGACGGCCAGCGGCTCATGATCCGCTTTCGTCCTGCGCACGCGCGACCGCGTCTCCGACATCCGCTCGGCGCTGCCGCTCCTGCGCGACCTCGTGCCCAGCGCACACGTCGTTACCGCGAACATTCACCCCACGCACGAGGCCATCGTCGAGGGCCCCGACGAGATCATCCTGACCCGGGCACGCACGCTCCCCCTGGCCGTGGAGGGCCTCGAGCTGGGGCCTCGCTCTTTCGCGCAGACCAACGCGTCCGTCGCCTCCGCCCTGTACGAGCAGGCCTCGACCTGGGCCTCGCACCCCTTCCCCGACGGGCGGCTGCCCGAAAGCCTATGGGACCTGTACTGCGGCGTCGGCGGCTTCGCCCTCGCCTGCGCGCGTGCCGGATTCCCGCGCGTCACCGGCGTCGAGATATCCTCCGGGGCGATCTCCTCGGCGATCAGCGCCGCCCGCCGCGCAGGGCCTGCCACGATCGGCTGCGTCCTTTCATCGCGGACGACGCAACCACGTGGGCACGCGCCCAGTCGCCCGAGGCCGTGCCCGACGTGATCGTCGTGAACCCGCCGCGCCGAGGCATCGGAGCTAACCTGGCCGCCTACCTGAACGAGTGCGACGCGCCCCGCGTCATCTACTCCTCGTGCAACCCCGCCTCGCTGGCCACGGACCTGGCGGCCATGCCCTCGCTGCGCCCCGTCGAGGGCCGCCTCTTCGACATGTTCCCGCACACGACCCACACCGAGGTCGCCCTCCTCCTCGAACGCGCGTAGGTCGCTCCGATCGCGCGGCCCACCCCGGCCCTCGGGCCCGCTACATGTGGACCCTAACGTTAGGAGAAACATGACCGTCGAACTTATCACCGCCGCCACGCCTGAGATCCACGAGGCCATGGGACGCCTGATCCCCCAGCTGTCCCGCTCCGCCGCCCCCATGAGTGAGGCCGACGTGCAGCGCTTCCTCTCCCAGTCCGGCGTGCACTTCTTCGTGTTCCGCCCCGAGACGGCCGACGCCGAAGGCAACCACCCGATCCTCGGCATGTTGTCGCTGGCCACCTTCGAGATCCCCACCGGCGTGCGCGCGTGGGTCGAGGACGTCGTCGTCGACGAGGCCGCCCGCGGGCAGGGTGCTTAGCCAGTCCTCGTGGTCGCCGCGATCGAGCACGCTCAGAAGATCGGCGCCCGCACCGTCGACCTCACCTCGCGCCCCTCGCGCGAGGCCGCGAGCTCGCCTCTACCAGCGCGCTAGCTTCCAGCTGCGCGAGACCAACGTGTACCGCGTGACGCTCGAGAAGAAGTGAGCGCGCGACGCTTGCACTGCTTGCGGCCGTAGTGTCGTTTGCAGTGCTTTGCTTTCCGAGCATTCTGTGTGTTGCCGCCCGCCCCCTGCATGACGCGTGGGCGGGCGCTTCGTTTGGGCCTTGGACACGCCTCCGGATCCTGACTGACGCGCACGTGGGCACAAGGGCAGACCTGGCAGCCGACGATCCGGATAGGTTACGACGATGCGGATAGGTTATCCGCGTCCGGATAGGTTAATAAGCTATCCGGATCCTCATAACCTATCCATATGGCGACAACCTATCCGCATGCGCAGCAGACGTCGACACCGCTGGACTATTTTGGAAGGCAATGCACTAGGTAGCGCAGCATTGCACTAGCAACGAAGCAGTGCAATGGCTCGCCAAGTAGTGCAATACCCACGGGCGACAAGCTTAACCGCGCATTCCAGCCGCGCCGCTGGCGTAGAGGTCGCCGCGTGGGCTGCGAGCCTGATTGCAGCACCCGTAGGCGAGACATTCTTCACCCCGCACGAGGCATATCTGGCCTTGTGCGAGACAAAATTCGCCCTGCTGACACGAAATCGCCGAATTTGGGGTGTTTTGCGCGCGCTGGGCGAGTTTTGTCACTCGCTCAGGCTGAAGGGCGAACTAGCCGAGCATGGCGAAAAAGTCATGCCCCAAGACCCCACTCAGGCCACTGATCAGCCCACATGCCCGCCATAGCAATCTCGATTGGGAGAAGTGTCAACAATCATCTGAAAACGTTGGAATTCCAATACTGCAAATTTCAAGGTTTGAAAGAGCTGTGAGGGAATTGCATGCGAGAATTGATTGTGAACTCACGCAATGAGAGTTTCAGATGGCTCGGGATGAAGGGGCTGGCAGCACGGCCTGGCTAGCAGGTGCCCTGTGGGCGGTGGCGGGGCCTGGCCAGGCTTCGAGCCGACGCGCCGAGCTACACATCAGCGACCAGGCGCCGCTTAAATCGTGGAGGGCGCCGGAGGGGACCGAAGGGCGCAAGAGAGCCTGGCTGCGGTGCCCGTGGGCGGTGGCGGGGCCCGGCCGGGCTTCGAGGCGACGCGCCGAGCAGAAGCTCGCGGCGCGGACGGCTCGCGGGCGGGCCGCCGCCCACGGGCACACAAAGCAGCCCGGCCCACAGGACAGAACGTGCGGCGCCCTGAACACCAGCGGTGCCACAAAGCACCACCGAACGGAGAAGCCTCAGAACTCCTCGTAGTACTCGGGTTCTGGTCGGCCTGGCGGCCGTCGGGGCGGCCCAGCGCGCTGATCGCAGCCATCTGCTCAGGCGACAGTGAGAAGGAGAAGATGTCGAGGTTCTCGCGCTGGCGCTCTGGGTTACCGGACTTGGGCAGGGGCATGGTGCCGAGCTGGTAGTGCCAGCGCAGGATGAGGCGCGATGGGGAGACCCCGGCGTCGGCAGCCAGGGCAACGATCGCGGGGTCGTCGACGATGCGCCACTTGCGGCCCAGCGGACTCCAGGACTCGGTGAGCACACCGATCTGCGCGTGATAGGCCAGCGCGGAGGCCTGCGGGAAGTAGGGTGCAGCTCGATCTGGTTGACGCTCGGGTACTCGCCCGTCTCGGCGTGCACGCGATCGAGGTGTTCGGGCAGGGAAGTTGCACACGCCGACGGAGCGGATCAGGCCACGGTCGCGGGCGTCCAGCAGGGCTTGGAAGGCCTCGACGTAGAGGCCGCGCTTGGGGTTGGGCCAGTGGATCAGGTACATGTCCCAGTAGTCCAGGCTTAAGCGCGCATGAGGGATTCTTCAAGGGTGTAGACGGCCTCGTCGTAGCGCTGGTGGCGCCCGGGGAGCTTGGAGACCAGTCGCAGTTGCTCGCGGGGATGCCGCAGCGGCGCACCGCTGCTCCGAGGGCGCCTCGTTCTCGTAGTTGAAGGCGCTATCTAGCATGCGATAGCCCGGCCTCGATGCCCGGACACCATGGAGGCTACACCCGAGGCGCCGCGCAGGTTGTAGGTGCCCAGCGCGATCGCGGGAACGTCCAGGCCGTCGTTCAGGGTGTATGCGGGGATCTCACTCATGTCTCAAGCGTAGGCCACGCCACGCGCAGCGTTCTACCATTGGGGTATGGCACAGCTTGAACTGGACAAGGTCCACGCGAACGCGGTGGACTATCAGCATTTCCTCCTTGATTCTCCTTCCCCTATCACGCAGCCGAGGTCGTCGCGCAGCGCCTCGTAGACGCTAAAGCTTTGCTCGCGTCGACGAGAGGGTGCGTGGGATGCGTCCCCGGGCGGTCACGTGATGGTGCGCGGCGGCGCGGTGGCCGCGTGGTTCGTGCCCGAGACGGTCGCGGATGACGCGGGCTTCCGCATCGTCGGCGCGCATACGGATTCGCGGCGTTGTCGGTGAAGCCTTCGGTGCAGTCGACGACGCCGGATGGCTGGGGCCAGATCGACGTCGAGGTGTACGGCGGCATGATGTGGAACTCGTGGCTGGATCGCGAGCTGACGCTGGCGGGCCGCCTGGTCCTGAATAGTGGCGAGGTCATCCTGGCCCGCACGGGCCCGATCGCTCGCATCCCGCAGCTGGCGATTCACCTGGATCGCGACGTGAATCCGGGCGGGCTGAAGCTGGATCCGCAGAAGCACCTGCACCCGGTGTGGACGGTGGATAACCCGTACGGCAACGTGCTGGAGTACGTGGCTCGCACGGCGGGCCTGGACGACGCGTCACAGGTCGCGGCCTTCGACCTGATCCTCACCCCCAGCCAGGGGCCGGGCTTCTTCGGCGATAAGGGCCCAGTTCATCGCAGCCTCGCGCCAGGACAACCTGTCGAGCGTGCACCCGGGCCTGGTGGCCCTGGAGCGCCTGGCCGCACAGGGCACACCTGCGGGCGGCGACGTCACGGTGTTCATGTGCTTTCGATCACGAGGAGGTGGGCTCGGAGTCGCGCACGGGTGCGGCCTGCCCGATCCTGGAGACGGTGCTGCGCCGCACGGCGAAGGCTCTGGGCCGCGATGAGGACGGCTTCGAGCGCATGCTTGCGGCCTCGTCGTGCGTGAGCGCGGACGCGGCGCATTCGGTGCACCCGAACTACGCGGGCCACCACGATCCGGATAACCGTCCGATGATGGGCCGCGGCCCGATCATCAAGATCAACTCGAAGCAGCGTTACGCGACGGACGGCGAGGGCATCGCCCTGTGGAATCGCGCGTGCGCGGCGGCGGGCGTGGCTTCGCAGAACTTCGTGGGTAACAACGCGATGCCGTGCGGGACGACGATTGGCCCGATTACGGCGACCCGCCTGGGGATCCTGACGGTGGACGTGGGCGTGGGCCTGCTGTCGATGCACTCGGCGCGCGAGATGAGCCACGTGGATGATCTCCTCGATCTCTCCCGGGTGCTCGAGGCGTACTGGCAGGGCGCCTGACGCCCGCGCGCGGCAAGCCTGAAGGGCGAAGCCGTGCGCGCGGCACCCGCAGCAGCGCGCCTGACGCCCGCGCGCGGCAAGACCGAAGGGCGAAGCCGTGCGCGCGGCACCCGCAGCAGCGCGCCTGACGCCCGCGCGCGCGGCAAGACCGAAGGGCGAAGCCGTGCGCGCGGCACCCGCAGCAGGGTGCCTGACGCCCCACTCGGCCGGGCGCACGCAGGGAGTAACCCCCGGCCTCGTCCATGGAACGGACGAGGCCGGGGTTGCTTTCGTCTATCGGGTGCGCTCAGAGGTTGGCGACGGCGGTGACGGTGACGGGCACGTTGCCGCGAGTGGCCTTTGGAGTACGGGCACAGCTGGTGCGCGCGGTCGACGAGGGCCTGGGCGCGGTCGAGCTCGACACCGGGGATGAAGACCTCGATGTCGGCGGTGAGGGCGAAGGAGTCGCCCTCGGGGCCAAGCCCGATGGTGGTGCGCACGACGGAGTCCTGGTGTCGATGCCCAGTTCCTTGGCGGCCAGGCCCATGGCGCCCTGGAAGCAGGCGCCGTATCCCATGGCGAAGAGGGCTTCGGGGTTGGGGCCGTCGCCGGGGCCGCCCAGTTCCTTGGGCATGCGCATGACGTGGCTGATGCCGAGCGCGGGGACGGAGGAGGTGCCGGCGCGACCACCGGTGGAGTCGGCGGTGACGGAATATGCAATCTTGCTAGGTGTATCCATGCACCCATTCCACCACTAGGACTTCAGTCCCGCAAGGGGTTTGACAGAAACACAAGCTTTTTTGCGCACACGCGGACGAGGCCGGGGCGCACCCCTCTGCTCACGCGAGGTCAGGCGGTGAGGAAGTCCGCGTCGGGGCGGGCGCTCAGCGCCTTGGCGATGGCGCGGCGGAAGCGGTCATTCATGGGAGGGAGCTGGTCGCCTCGGAAGAACGCGGTTTCGCTGTTTTTCGCCGTCGGCGGGCTGGGCTTGCCGCTCACCCACTCGGCGGCGAAGGCGACGTCCAGGTAGGTGGTGACGTCTCCGTTGTAGTAGGTGACGGGGCCGACGACCTCGACGGAGAGGAGGCGGCGCACCTCGATGCGAACGTCGGCTTCCTCCAAGGCCTCGCGTGCGGCGGCGATCGCAGGCTCCTCGCCAGGGTCGACGATGCCGGTCACGGGGGTCCAAGCTCCATTATCCGAGCGGCGTACGCACAGGATCTCGACGGCCTCGGGCGCGATGGGACGCTCCCAGTCGATCGGTGCGCATCCCGGGGCGGGGCGCGCGATGACGACGGTCGTGCCGGGCATCCACAGGGGCGCGTGGCCGACGTGTCGGCGCAGTTCGAGGACGAAGTCGGGGGTAGCCATAGCCCTAGTCTACGGCGCTCACAGGAAGGAGGTGATGAGCGGCAGGAGCAGGATCTTGACGATGATCGCGAAGGCGAACAGGGTCGCGTAGGCGGCCTCAATACGCTCGTCGGTGACGCGGGCATCGGCGGCTTGAAGAACGGCGGGCTGGCCGAGGAGCCAGCGATGCCGCCCGCGGCACGCGCGGAGGACAGGCCGATAAACTTCGCGCCGACGGCCTGAAGGACGCAGCAGACAACAACCATGACGGCGGCGAGAAGGGCGGCGCGCCAGCCGTCGGGGCTGCCGAGCAGGCTCGCGAACTGTGGGCCGGCATTCAGGCCGAGAGCCGCGAGGAAGAGCATGAGGCCGATCTGGCGGATCGTCAGGTTCGCGGCGGCGGGCAGGGTCCACACGAGCGGTCCGGTGCGGCGCAGTGCGCCGAGCAGCATGCCGACGATCAGGGGGCCCGAGGCGGCACCGAGCTGGAACCCCTGGCCGCCCGGCAGCGGGAAGGAGACGATGCCCAGGAGCAGGCCGAGGACGAGGCCAATACCGAAAGCCATGCCGTCGACCTCGGCGACGCGGCGCTCGGAGTCGCCGAGCCACTCGGCGATGTCATCGAGCTCGTCCGTGGGAACGACGACGGCGACGTGATCGCCGAGCTGCAGGTCGAGGTCGTCGCGGGCCAGGAGGTCCAGGTCGCCTCGGCGCACGCGCGTGATGACGGCACCGAAGCGCTTGGTGACATTGAGTTCGCAGACGCTGCGGCTTACGACGTCGGGGTTGGACACGACGATGCGCTCGAAGGCGAGGTCGGAACGGTCGTCCTCGAGGTTGTGGTCGAGGATCTCGCCGACGAGGGGTGCCGTCTCCCTAATAGACGCGGGATCGCCGACCATGACGACGTGGTCACCCGGCAGCAGGTCCTCGCCGGGAGCGGTGACGCGGGTACGCCCGTCACGACGCAGGTAGGACAGGCGCACGCGTTGGTCGCGCCACGCGTCGATGTCGCGCGTGTTGATGTGCTTGGACACGCGAATACTCACGGCCTCCAGGGACGCCCCCGCGAGGGAAGGCGTGTCCTGGGGCCGACTCACTTCCTCGTCACGGTGATCGTGACGATGAGGATGCCGCCGATGACACCCACCGGATAGCCGGAAGGCGTAGCCGACCGCCGCGTTCGGGTCCCCCGTCAGGCGGGTAGCCGTGATCGAGGGCGGGAGCGGCCGTCAGCGCACCCGTGAAGAGGCCCGAGGTCAGGCCCGAAGACAAGCCGAGGAGGCGACCACCAACGAGGGCGATGAGCGCGCCCACGACACACACGATTGTCGTGAGGGCGAGGAGGTTCGTCTGCTTACGCAAATTCTGGAAGAAGGTCGCGCCCGCGGAAATGCCGACGCAATAGACAAAAGAACGCCAGACCCATCGGCTGGACGATCGACATGTGGGTTACTGACAACCTCGGGATGCAGAGCCGAAACGATGAGGCCGACGAAGAGCAGCACCTGCCGCCCGAAGCGCAGCGGGCCGATCCTGATGGCCCCGATCGCCGCACCCAACGCAACGACGACAAACAGTGCGAGCAGGGTGAAGACGCAAAAGAGAGGCCATAGCTTTCAGAGTACCCTGTCACGCGTCTGGCGTTCTCCACAACTGTCATAGTGCCTGCGTTAAGAACCTCACGGATTGGTTACACTGGTGCCAGAAACTGAAAGGACGGTCATGTCTCAACCCGCACCGGATGGTACCCGGATCCTGTCGGCAGCCAGCGCCTGCGCTGGTGGAACGGTGGCTCGTGGACGGAACAGTACCAGCCGATGCCCACACAGCAGCAGCGTATGCCACAGCAGGGGATCCCCCAGCAGGGAATGCAGCAGCACGGCATGCCACAACATAGCATGCAGGCACAGGGTTTCCCCCAGCAGGGGATGAGGCAGCAAGCCCCGATGCAGGCCATGCCGACAGGCGTCTCCAATCCCGGCGCTGCCGCCAGCGCACAGGCCGCCGTCGCACGGGGCACCAGCGCGCAGCAGACCTCTGCCCCGAAGGGGCCCCTCACCTGCCTTCGAACAAGCAGGCACCGACCGTCTCGTCGAATCCGTACGGCTCCGAACCCAAGTTCGACCAGCCAAAGAAGGATCCTCGGGAGAAGAAAGCAACGCACACGAAAGCCTCCAAGACCACCTCACGCTGGAATCTCTGGACGATTGCCGCTTGGGTGGCCGTCGTCGTTTTCGGCGTAACGACGGCTATTGCAGGCGGCTCCTATACCTACTCACTGGCTGAACGCACCCCCGCGGTCCAAGAACGCGACGAGGCCCAAAGACAGTACGACCAGGCACAAAAGGAGCTTGATCAAGCCAAGAAGGAACTTGAGGAGTTACAGCAGTGAGCTACGTTCCCACCCCGCTCCCATGCCCGCGCAGAAGCCCGCAGGATCCCACAGCGGCCTGAAGGCTCTGACGGCTATTGGCGCCGCCCTCGCCGCCCTCTTCCTCATCCTGTCGGTGGTCATGGGACTCGCCGCACGCTCAAATTCAGAGTCCGCCCGACAGGCGCAGAGCGACGCCCAATCCCTGCGCGAGAAGACTAAGGAGACAGAGACCGAGACGGCAACGATTCGCACGAAGATCAACGAGGCAACCAGCAAGAAGGAAGCGCAGCAGTGGTGCGACAGCTTCACAAGTGCGAATTCATCATTTAGCTCTCTCAACACCAAGGTGCAGGAGTACGTTGATCTGTCGGCGACGCGCCGCGAGGCAATCGGCCAGTTCTGCCCCGAGAAGAAGGCCTTTGCCGACGCGTACTCGACTGAAGCAAAGCGTGACCTTATCCCGATCGATTTCACCTGTACTGCCTCGGGCTCTTCGGCCGTCGGACCGGCACCGGAAAAATTGATGCCCCACGATGACAAGCCTGTCCAGCTACGACGTCACCATCGAGGTCTACATCGTTCCCCGGCGCTTTCGTCAGCGGGCTACCGCCCAGTTGACACTCAGACAATAACGATCCCCGCCAACGGGCAAGGATCTTTTACCTCAACGACCCCTCTCCCGTCATCACAGTTCACCTAAATGCATCGTATACGCCACTGGCATGTGGCCCAGCGGGGTCTGAGCGCATAGTTGCCCACCATCCCTCGGGCGACTAGACTTCCTGACCAGACACTCGGCTTTGACATGACACGGGAGAGTGAACCACGATGAGCGAACCTGCGGAAGGCTGGTACGCCGACCCGACCGGCGCCCGCACAGCTGCGCTGGTGGGACGGCCACGCCCTGGACGGAGTACGTCGAGCCCTACGAGGCGGCACCCCCGCAGGCTGGAGCGGCTCCCACGCAGGCCGAGGCGATCCCCGCCTACGACGAGGCCCCGCACTACGCTCAGCCCGAACACGTCGCGTCGACCGCGGCGGCCGAGGCCAACGCTGAGTTTCCTCCGATCCTTCCCCGGACGACCCCGCGCACTGGGAGGCCTCCGACCCCATCCCTCCCCGAGGAAACGGGAGCATGGGAGCCTGCCCACGCCTCGTCCATGAACGAGGGGGCGATGCCCCCATCCCGATGCCCGGAGACGCCGAGACCCCCAAGAAACACAGGGGCACTCTGGCACCCTCAAGTGGACGCTCGGTTGCGTCGCCTCCTGGGTACTTGTCGCGGTTTTCATCACGGTCCTCGTGGTCGCGTGGTCCCACCTGGGCGCCAGTGGCCGCATTCACGATGAGGCAAAGAGCCGCGCCGAGACAGCCCAGCAGGAGCTCGACACCGCACAGTCAACACTCGCGGACATCAACCGACAGATCGAGGAGGCACAGAAGTGAGTGCACCCGCCCCCCTGCGCGCCGCAACCGTCGCGGGAGCCGCCCTCGCGGTCATCTTCATCATCCTGTCGGCCATCGTCGGCGGCATTAACGCGTGGCGCTCGCACTCGGCATCCAGCTATGACACACAGGCAGAGCAGGCTCAGTCCGAAAAGGCGGCGCTCGACGAGCAGATCGCCGACGCGAAGACCCGCCTCGACGCTGCCAACGTTCACAAGGATGCCAAGGCGTGGTGCGATTCCATCACCCGCGAGAGGGCTGCATCGATCCGCGACGCCATTAAGTCCTACGATTCGGCGACGCAGGCCGTTCAGGACGCCATTCACGAGGAGTGCGCCCCCAAGGAGACCTACGCCAACGCGCAGCGCGCCGGTGCCGAGGCCGCATTCAGCCCCGGAGTCCCGGAGTGCACGACCGACCAGGTGACTACGACAATCAACGGCACCATCACGCTGAGCTCCACGAGTGCCATCTCCTCGCTCGGCCCCTTGAGCTCACGATCTCCGGCTACACCCTCGACAAGGGAACCACCCTAAACCCCTCCTCCCCCTACCAGGGGACGACGACAGTGACGCTCACGCCAGGAACCCCCGCTACGTTCACGATTTCCGTGCCCTACGACCCGGCGATGACCGACAAGACCGAGTGCGGGTTCTCGATGACGTCCTGGTGGCCGACCACCCTCTGACAGACACGTGAGGCCATTCACTGAATAGATTCCATCAATTCACGCTCGCCTAGAATTGACGGGACACAGTGAAAGGAGCCTCCTCATGAGCAACCCCGTCCAGGGCTGGTACGCGGATCCTGCAGGAACCGACCAGCTGCGCTGGTGGGACGGCACCCAGTGGAGCGACCAGTTCCGCCCCGCCCCCACCGGCAACCAAACAACCAGTGACACTCCGTCCGAGCCCGCCGCGCAAGTAGAATTTTTTCCCCACCGGCGCCCTCGTCCAGGTGCTCGCCGCGACGAAGCCCACGGCAGCGAAGCCCGCAACGAAGCCCAAAGCTCAGCCCCCGGCCTCGCAGCTCATCACCACGGGAATCCTGGGCATCCTGATATTCTTTCTTCATCGCTGGCGCCGCACCAGCTGGCAGCGCCTGTGTGAGTGCCGGTGAGGATCTGAAGGACGCACAATCTGCCTACGATCAGGCCGAGCGGACGCTCCAGGGAAGCAAAGGACGCAGGCAAGTGAACGAACACCAGTCCGGCCCCATCTTCTTTCCACAGTACAAGGTCCGCAGCCTGAGCATCGTCAACCGGATCTTGGCCCTCATCGTCATCATCAGCGCGATCACAATGATCACGCTGTTCTCACAGGCCGTTTCCCGTAACAACGAGGTGGAGAGCCTGACGAAGGCGACGGAAAATGCCAAGAACCAGACGCTCGAAGTCAGGGCGACCAATTGGTGCAACCAAATCACCTCGGAGAACGCCGACAAGATGTCCACCCTGTATAGGGACTACAACGGCGCATCATCGCAACAACAGCGCAAGATCAATAGTGAATGCAAGCAGAAAGTGGCACTTGCCGAGCTCGTTAGCCTGAAAGATCCCAACAAGCTGTTCACCGTCACGTCCGAATGCACCGTCAACGAGTCGGAAGATACTGCGTCCTGCACCGCTACCGTGACCATCGATCCGAGCGAGAAGCTGCTTTTCAACGGGTACTCAACAACGACCGCGACCCTGCGCATGCGCGTCGCCGACACCCATACGAACTTGCCCACCCAGTCGCACGTGATCGACAACGTCGCAACCGTGACAATCGATGCGAGTGGCACTACAACGACAACCTTCGATATCCCCTTCGACATGAGCTGGGGATTGGCTTACGACATCCAGGTGACGTCGTTCTTCCCGAACATATAAGCATCAGCATCGAGTGACGGTTCCGCTGCCCGAATGGGCGGCGGAGCCGTCATTTGTACTGCACGACCGCACCGTGGGCACCTGTCCATTTATGACGTGAGGCCCATCACTGACCACTTCAACGAAATTGGCGCGCCCCTAGAATGGATGGGACACAGTGAAAGGAGTCTCCTCGTGAGCAACCCCGTCCAGGGCTGGTACGCAGACCCTGCAGGAACCGACCAGCTGCGCTGGTGGGACGGCACCCAGTGGACCGACCGCTACCAGGCACTCCCCGCGTCGACGACACCCTCAATTCCGACACCTCCACCACCCCGGACCCCGGTGCCGACTCCTCCACGGAGCCTTCGCAGACTCCCGCGGGCGCAACGACGGAGTTTACTCCCGTCACCCAGGCTCCCTGCCGCACGGGCAACTCGCGGACAGGTCATCACCGCCGTTATCGCCCTCGATCGTGACACTCGCCTTCCTCGGATCGACCATCGTAGCGCGGGCATGCACGGCAAAGCCCAGGATGACGTTCACCGTTCGCAGACCATCCTCAACGAGGCAAAGGAACAGCTCCAGAAGGTGCAGGAGGCTATCCAGTGAGCGATCTGAACACCACCGCGACCACCCCCGCAAAGCCCAGAAAGAGCGCAGGTCTGTCTTTGTACAACCGCTTCGCGTGTGGCGTGGCAGCACTCCTCGCCTTGGCGACGGCCGATCCTGGTCTCGACGTCGCAGGCTAGCCAGTCTGCCAGAGACATGCGCGACGAGGCCCACACGACCCTCCAACAGGCTAGGCGAGGAGCTCGCCTCTACTGGTGCTCGCAGGTCACGCCCGACAACGTCGAGAATTTCGACGATCTGTAGCAGCCTGTACATCTCCTCCGACGAGGAAATTCAGAGCATTGTCAAGCAGCAATGCGAGAAGAAAGTCCGCATTAACGACCTCGTCGCCAATAACACGCCCAACGAGGCGTTCGAGACCACGAGCGAGTGCGTGATAGGAGAGTCCGACTCGAGTCTCGCCTGCACAGCGACCGTCACCGCGAACGATAGCGTGAAGAAGGAACTCGCGGCGTTCCCCTCCACGACAGTCACGCTCACAATGAAAATCCACACCACGAGCAGCTGGATCACATCAGAGGATATGACGTCGGCGAAGTGGCAACTATCAACATTGACAGCAGCGGCACGGGGACGACTCAGTTTGAGATCCCCTACGACCCCACCTGGGGAAGGTACTACGAGATCAAGCTCAAGAGGTTCTACCCGAACGAGTAACGCGGCTTCCTGATCACACTGACCCCGTCGCCCCGTGGGCGGCGGGGTCAGTGTCTGCAGCAGCTTCTGATGAGCCGCTGGACCACGGAAGGACTACGAGCAACGGGACAAACAACCCGCCCATGGCCACGACCTCATGGAGGGGCACCCGGGCCTCGTCGACGCGCTCAGTAGTGCTCGTGGGAGTCATACCACGCAGCCTATCGAGCTCGCGGCGCTCCTTCTTGGTCGGTCGGCCACTACCCCTCTCTCGCATCGCGACCGGGATGTGTATACGAGGACGCTCCAGGGTGCGGTCGTCGTAGGCGGTACGAGCCTGCGGGTAGGAGACGCGCTTGCTCAGCAGGAGGACCACCCCAAGGATCCGGTCGAAGCCCTCGATCCGCAGGCGCACCTCGTCCCCGACGCGCACCTTGTAGGCGGCCTTGACGGGCTCACCGTTGACACGCACGTGCCCCGCGCGCACGGCGGCCGTGGCCTGGGAGCGTGACTTCAGCTGGCGGGTCGCCCACAGCCAGGTATCCACGCGCACGGACGACGAAGCGAGCGCTCCGGCGGGGATGATGACTTCGTCGGGGGTCTCACTCATCGATGTCCCCTAGTTGATGCGACGAATACGTTTCTGATGGCGGGGCGTCAGGATGATCGCGACGAGCGCGCACAGGATCGGCATGCCGATGAGCATGCCCAGGAGCGCACCCCACGGCACGACCGGCCGCAGCGTGGTGAGCGTCGAGAATACATGCGAGTTGGCGAATGTGATGACGGCGAGAACGCCGACGACGAGGCCGGACAGAACGGCCGTCGGGATGACATTCAGCGCGAGCACGACACCCCTGCCAGGTGGTGACGTGGCGACGCATCGTGGGCGCCGCGCCGATCGCGTCGAGTGTATCGAGATCGGGACGCATGTCCGAGGCCGACAGGGCGACGACGAGGGCGACCGTGGCCGCGGCGGCAACAATGGCGATAAGTGCTGCGACGTAGGGCAGGACGAGGGAACGCATCGTCGGGACGATGACCTGAGCCGAGGCACCGGGCACCTGGCGGGCAATCGTCGCCTGGAACGACGGGGCATCGACGGGACTGACCTGCTTCTCGACCGTCAGAAGCTCGCCCAGAGGCCGCGCCTGCAGGCCCAGATAGGATGCTGCGGTCGGCGACAGCACGATGACGTTGACACGGGTCAGGGGCGTGGCGACGAAGGTCTGGACGGTCGTCACCTTGGCGTCCGGAAGATTATCGTCCGAGGCTCCCGCGGCCTTCGCTTCCCGCGATGGCGCTCATGTCGAGGCTGCGCAGCGTCACCTGGCCGGCACCGTCGATGTACGCCGGGTCGGGAATGAGGACGCCGCCTAGGCGTTGAGGGTGGCGATTGCACGCACCATGTCATCTTCGTTGGCGAAGTATCCAGCCCTCACGCAGATACGTGCCGTCGTCGACCATGTAGGCCAGGTCCAGCTCCGTCATTGTGCCCATCTTGTCCGACATCGTGAAGGTCGAACCGTTATAGGGGTGCACCGCCTCGACCATCGTGGTTGGGCCACCCGGCCCACTGTTCCATGCGAGGCCATTGAGCGTCACCTGCGACGTAACACCGCGCTGAGCATCGACGGCGTCGACGGCCGACTTCATGAGGTCACGCGACCGCTTGACGGATTCGGTGCGGTCGACGGTCGACACGAAGACCTGACCACGCTGGCCCACGTGGGGACGAGCGTTCCAGCCGGCCTCGTTCGACGAGGACAGGGTGATGAGCAGGCCGCAGGCGACGAACACGGTCGTCAGGATCGAGGCCATGGCCGGAACGTGCGATGGCCGTTACGCACCGCGTCGCGCAGCGCAAGGCGCATGCTCATCGACGCGCGGCGGTTGGGGGCACGCCACCGAGTAAAGATGTAGGGAATTGATCCGATCAGGCCCGCCTCGAGTAAACCGATACCGACGACGAGTGCCAGAATCGAGCCTCGCCAGGCAGCAATGCCAAGCAGCGGCAGGCCGGCAAGGAGAGCGATCGGGTAGATCATGCGGCGTCGCACCAGGCGCGAGGGCTCTCACACGCGCCCACCGATGACGGCGGACGTGTCGATATGGGAGGTCGTATGTGCCGGAGACACGGACGCCATGAGCGAGAGGAGAACCGGCAGGAGTACCGACAGCGCGAGCGGCCACCACGGCACGATACCGATGCCCAGGCCCGACCACATGCCGATGGCGACCATGGCAGCCGCAGACAAAGCGGCAGAAAAGAGCGCCGAGTAGATGCCGATGATGACACCGTGGGCAATCGTGAGCCTGCGTCCGTCCGTGCGGTCACCGCCGTTCGCAACAATCATGGCGGCTGTGCGCATCACCGAACGCTGAGCGACGGTGTACAGCGGCGAGATGAGCAGGATCAACTCCGTGAGGATCAGGAGAATACCCGCAACAAGGAGAAGGTACTGCCCGGGGTTCGCCCGACGAGTGTTCTCAGGAACCCTGGTACTGCTGGATTTGCGAGGAGAGCACCGAGGGCATCGGGCGGGCTCGCAAGCACCTGGCGAGACAAAACAGAGAAACCGGATGCGTTGATCTCGCGGATCTTTTTCCCAGGTGACGGGCACGGGCCCGATCACGTACCAGGCCGTCTGCGTGCGCCCCGCGACAGCAAGGCGATCGATGGGAAGGGTTCCATCGCCGATAATGGCGCGCTCGGTGCCACCGATGATTGCGTCGATAACGACGCTTCCCTTGAGGGTCTGCGTCGCACGTTCCTTGGCGATTGTCAGGGACAGGTCGACGCTATCTCCGACCGAGACCGAGAGTGCTCGGGCGACATCCTGAGAGATCACGGCGTGGCCTGCGGCCAGCGGCCCGCGCTTTCCACCCGCGTTCACTCGCGGGGCGTCGAGCTCGGCGGCCTGCGTGCCGTTATCAACCGTGAGCCCGTGCCGCTCGATGTTTCCAGTCGCAGCTGGTAGAGAGTGTCAACGGCGATCAGCTGGTCGCCTGCTGGTACCCAGTTGTTGAGAGTCTCCATCGAGACCGTTACCTCGTCGCTCGAGGCTGTCTGCCCGAGACGATCCACAGTAAAGTCCTGTTCGATCGCCGTCGAGGACCGGTGCAGCGTCACCGCCTGCACGTCGCTGCGGTGTCCGAGCCACGACGAGGCCTGGTAGCGCTGCGAGGTCGTCACATCCCAGAAGGTGATCGCCGCGATCGCGATAATGATCGGCAGCGAGATCAGAAACACCGCCGTGAGCGTGCGCCCCAAGCTTTGGCGCGCAGCACGAGAGGCGATGCGGAGTACTACTCCCCATCGCCTCATCCGTGTGTTGAGCCTGCTCATTAGATCCTTGGTGCTGTGTCTGCCAGCAGATCCCTCAGCGAGTCTCCCCTCGAGCGGTCGACGATGCGACCGTCGCGTAGGAAGACAGTTCGATCTGCCCATGCGGCCATTCTGGCCTCATGAGTCACGAGGATACCGGCTGCACCGGCATCAATGTGATCACGCAACACCAACATGATCTGTTCGCCAGTGTGAGAATCGAGCGCACCCGTCGGTTCATCCGCAAGAATGACCGAGCGGTTACCCACGAGCCCGCGAGCGATCGCGACGCGCTGTCGCTGACCACCGGAAAGCAGCTCAGGGAAGCGGTCTGCCAGGTCAGCAACGCCCACCTCCTCCAGCGCAGCCATCGCGGCCGAGCGGACCTTCGACGGGCTTACACCATCGAGCTGCAGCGGCATCTCAACGTTTTCAAGAGCCGACAGAGACGGGATCAGGTTGTAGTCCTGGAAGACGTACCCAATTGAGCGGCGACGCACCTCGGCACGGTGCAAGCTGTCCAGCGACGCCAGGTCAACCCCGTTAATGAAGACACTTCCACGGGTCGGACGCTCGAGACCACCGGCGATCGACAGGAGCGTCGACTTACCGGAGCCAGAGGGTCCCATAACAGCGAGAAGCTCGCCGGGTGCGACCTCAAGGTCGATCCCGTCGAGCGCTCTCACTCGGACACCGTCCGCGCCGAACCTCATGTCCGACGCCAACCATCCGGATCGGTAGTGGCACAGGGCTGGCTCATCGCACCCCGGCACGCTCCGAAATACTGGCCTCAGCCTGGGCCCAGCTCATCGAGCGGCCCTTCGCGGCAGCGAAGGCGGCACGACGCGCGGCCTCGGAGACCGCACCGGACTCGATGTGGTCAAGCCAGCTGAGCTCGGCCTCAAGGTCGAAGATGTGACGCTCCAGGATGAGCTTCCATGCGAGCTCACCCCTCATCGGCCGAGGCCTTCAGGCGGGTGACATCACGCAGGGAACCCAGGGTCGAGCGACGCTGAGTCTGAATCATGGCCTCGACGTCGACCGTCGGGTCGGCGGCAGCCACGGCAAGCTTCATGACGAGCTCATCACGTTCGGGGTGCTCGCGGGGAACGGGGGTGGACCACCAGGCGGTGAGGACATCGCGGTTTAGCATCAGTCAGCCTCGAAGACCTCGGAATCACGGCCCGCATTGGTCTCAGCGTGAGACACAACCCTGACCGTCGCGCTCGAGGCGCTGCATCGTCTGGTAGACCTGGCCGATATTCAGCGGCCATGCTCCGCACGTCTGCTCCTCGAACATCTGCTTCAGGCGGTAGACACCGGCGGGCTGCTGCGCAACAAGCGCCAGCAGGGCATTGCGAACCGACATAACTCTCCGTTCGTTGTCTGGACGTGTAGACGATCTGTGGTTGAACAGTATCTATCGTACGCCAAATTCGTTGGCGGAGCGAGGATTTGTCGGTGGGTTACCTAACAAAAACCCTACCGGATGGTTAGACAAGGGGTCCTGAAATTTCGGGGAATATCAACGAAATCAACCGTGACACCAATAAAAGTGTCAACCGGATTGCAGACACATATTTCAAGTTTTTCAGTCATATTCCAACAAATCGCCAGTCACGCGGTCAGAACCCTCAAAAGGACCGACGAAGTCGTCCAAAACCGGGAAAAACGCGTCGCAGGGTCGACTGACCATCAGGACAGAAGTTATTTGTCACCCGCAGGTCTCAGACTTTGAGATCTATCGCTCACACAGCGGACTGCTCGGCGAGCACATCTTCAATATCTGCCCACAGAACCTCCGGCGATGACGGCGCGGCGACCGCCCAGAACTCACCATCTGCGCTTGCCAGCAAGGGCACCTCGTCGGGGTACAGCTCCTCGAATTCGACGCCTGCCAGCACCTCGCAGACCTCCTCGCTGGTGGCGAGCAATCGCCAGCTCTCGCCCGACAGACTCGGGTACGACACCGCATCGACGACCCGGACGGCGAGCCCGACCCACGCCTCGTCCGCGACGTCCGCCCAGAAGGCTCCCGTCGCCTCGTCGACCTCGGCATCGATCACCTCGGCGATCTCGCGAGCAACCCTCGGCACCTGCAGGAGGATCCATGGGACGTCGCCCCGTTCCAGGGCAGTGAAGATCACCTCGGGCACCGCCGTCGGCACAATGCCCTCGCCCGACGGCTCTCCCAAGGCACTGAGCTCGAGGAACATCTCCCTCAGCTGCGCAACATCAATCGCCCACACTGACAGCATGTCTTCCTCGCCGCCGTACATACCCCCATCGTCGCAGCGCAACACCGCGACGGAGCGCGGGCCAACGAAGAAGGTGACGCGCCGGCATCCAGCCGGAGCGACGACCCAAGCGGTCATCACCTTCGTCGCCTGCGAAAACGCCTGAAGGAGAGCAGCGAGGTGCGGGACGGGAGCATCACCGACGACGAGGCCCTGGCCGCGCAGCAGCTCAACGAACGGATGCTCGGGGTCAGTCAGGAGCCCATCGGCGTACGAGCGCAGAGCGTCGCACTCCAGCTGGCTCATATCGAAGACCACGCCGTCCTCTGTCTCATAAGCGTTGATCATGATTCCTCCTGCGCTCTCAAACCGGCGCCGCGGCGCTTTAAAACGAGGACAACGCTACGACATGTGCACCAACCCCGCCCGCGGACGACGATGACCGCAGCGTGTGCGGAAGGCTACACTGGGAACGACTAGGAGGATTCACCGATGAACACCCCGCTTCCCGCCGAGGACGCCCCGACCTCGTCCCCGATTCCGACCCTCACGCTTCCAACGGGCGTCCCCATACCCGTTCTCGGATTCGGCACCTACAAGGTCGCACCTGAGGACACCTACGACGCGGTGAGCCGCGCCCTCGAGGTCGGGTACCGCCACATCGACACCGCGCAGATGTACGGCAACGAGGCCGAGGTCGGGGCGGCGCTCGAGGCATCGGGAATCCCCGCGAGGACCTGTTCGTCACGACGAAGGTCGACAACTCCAACCACGAGCCCGATCGGGCAGCCGCGTCCATCCGGCGCTCCCTCGAGGACCTGCGCACCGACTACGTGGACCTCCTCCTCGTGCACTGGCCGCTGCCCCACGCCTCTACGGAGGCGACGTCGCCCCTGCCCTGGCCCGCCCTCGAGGACGCCTTCAACGCAGGCGGCGCACGCGCGATCGGCCTATCGAACTACGAGCGCGAGCACATCGAGGCAGTCCGCGCGGTCGCGACGGTCGCCCCCACATCCTCCAAGTCGAATCCCACCCCTTCTTCCCCAACACCGACCTGCGCGCCTACGCGGGGGCTCGGCATGGTGTTCGAGGCCTGGTCCCCCTGGCCCGCGGACGTGCGGTCACCGACCCGACGCTCATCGAGATCGGCGCGCAGCTCGGGTGGGTCCGACGCAGGTCGCACTGCGCTGGGCGCTGGATCGCGGCCACGTCGTCTTCCCAAGACACTGAACCGCGAGCGCATGGCCGCTAACTTCGACGTGTTCTCCCTTCTCCCTGTCGCCCGAGCAGAGCGCGCGCATCGACGCGCTGGACGCGGGCGAGGCCGAGCGCATGGGGTCGCATCCGGCCACGATGGACCGACTCTAAAGACGGGTACGATACAGGGTATGGCTTCCAAGCTCACGCGCGCCGATCGCGCCATCGTTCGGCTAGCAGACGGCACCGTCAAACAGCAAAACCTCCTCACGGGCACAGAGGTGTGGACCGTTCCCGGTCGCGGCAACCGTCCCCTGACCGCGCCACACACGGACCACAACCCCATCGACCATGAGGCCGACGGGCACCACTGCGCGTTCTGTTCGGGCCGATACCTCGAGACCCCGCCCGAAAAGTCGCGCCTGGTACGCCGCGAGGACGGGTCCTGGGAGCAGCTGGACGCCCTCGGTGCCGATCAGCTCGGAGACACGGTCGCTGAGTTCCGACGCATCCCCAACCTCTTCGAGATCGTCTCCTACAACTACTGGCACCTCAACCACGGACACCTCCCCTCCGAAAATGACCGCCGCCGCATGGCGCACTACCTCGCCTCGGACGCCGGCTACGAGCACGTCATGAACGTCGTGCGCGCCCGCATGCTGGCCTCGGGCATGAGCGAGGGCGAGTTTGCGGCCACCAGCGAGACCGCGCGCCTGCAGTACGCCAACGGCTTCTTCTCCGGCGGCCACGACCTCATCATCGGCAAGCGCCACTACGTCGACGGCGCCACCGAGGCCCACCAGCTGGCCGGGTCCGGCACCCTCACCCCCGAGGAGCACGAGCAGTACACCGCATACACGGCCCGCTCGATGCGCGACCTGTACGACCTGGATCCCCGCGGTCCGCTACGTCGCGACATTCCAGAACTGGCTGCGCCCCGCGGGTCGCGTCCTTCGACCACCTCCACAAGCAGCTCGTCGCAATCGACGACATGTCCGTGCAGACCGAGGCCGAGCTGGAGCGCCTGCGCGCCCAGCCCGACATCTACGACCAGATCTTCACCGTCGCGGCCACGCGCAAGCTCCTCATCGCCCAGAACGAGCACGCCGTCGCCCTGGTCAGCTTCGGCCACCGTTTCCCCGGCATCGCGATCTGGCCCCTGGGCGAGCCGAAGAACCCGTGGGAGGTCAGCCCCGAGGCCATGCGGGGATCTCCGACATCCTCCACGCCGCGCACGCTGCAACAGGCGTGGAGGTGCCCGCCAACGAGTGGGTACCACCGCCGCCCACCGTGTCCACGCCCATGCGCTGGCGCATCCTGCTCAAGTGGCGCATCTCGACGCTCGCGGGTTTCGAGGGCGGCACGCGCATCTACCTCAACACGATCGACCCGTGGAAGGTCGTCGAGCGCACCGTGCCGCGCCTCCTCGAGCTGCGCGAAGCGGGCCTCATCGCCCCCATGCGCATCGGCGAAGAATGCAAAAGTCAGCCCCGCAATGCTGCGAGGCTGACTCTTCAGAGACGTCCGGCGGGGATTACTCCTCGTCACCCGAATCGTCGAGGCCCGGATCGGTCGCCGCATCATCCGCAGGCGCCGGATCCTGTCCAGTGTCCTGCGTGCCCGGGTCGGTCGCGGGGTCTGGCGTACTCGGCGTGGTCGGCGCCGGGGAAGCCAGCGCCGAGGACCACGTGGCCAGGAAGGCATCGAGCGCGTCCAGGGGCCGATCGTCTCGTCAGCGACGACCGCCTCGCCCGTAATACCCATGGGCCAGTGAAAGCCTTCGTGTCGGCGGCAAGCACACCGTCAATCGGGTACGCCGCACCGGTCGTCGCCAGGGAGCGCTGAGCGGTCTCCCCCTGCAGCCAGGCAATCAGCGACTCGGCGCCATCGGAGGCCGACAGGCCCGTCGCGACCACGTACATGATGCGGGCGATGCACGTCGACGAGATCGGCGTACCGTAGGAATCCGCGCCCGTATTCGTCGCTGCGGCAGCGGCCAGCGAACGCGGGGCCACAACCAGCGGGTACGCTCCCGACGCGGCGGCGGAGGCCCCCGCGATCTCAGAGGTATTCCTCGGACACATGCACGCCCGCGGTCCACGCGCCGATCGTCGCCCCCAAGGAGGCGTCCACACGCGGGTTCAGAGACTGCGCGAAGGATCCCAGGCCCTCGCCCATCTGCGAGGCAGCTTCCTGCACGAACGCGCGCCCCACCGACGACGAGGCCGGATCCGGGACCGCGAGCAGCGCGCGGATACGCGGAGACGTCAGGTCACCGAACGAGGTCGGCAGCGGGCGGCCATTCGCGTTCATCCACGACTTGTCGGCAATGACGCAGACGTCGTCACGACCGTAGGCGACGGCAGCAGCCGCGCCCTCCACAACCGTGCCCGACAGCGTCACCGTGTCCTGCGGCGCCACGGCCGCAATCGAACCGGCCGCGCTCGCCTGCAGCGCATCCGCGCCGTCAAGCCCCACAACAACATCCGCGTTCGTCTTCGCCAGGCCCGCAACGCTATCGACGGGCACCACGGCCACCGTGAAACCCGTCGCCTTCGTGAACTCCTGTGCCGTCACCATCGGCAGCTGCGCGCCACCCACCAGAGCGACCGTCACCGTCCCCGAACCGCTGCGCGGCGTCGGAGCATCAATCGTGCCAGCCGTGGTCGCACTCGACGAGGCTCGGGCGCTCTGACCCGGGACGATCGGCGACGCAAACGGATCCCGAGGCACGCTGGACGACACAGACGGCGTACAAGCCGCAATCGTCGACGCCGCAACAACGAGGGCCGAGGCGCAAAAAAACAGAGCGGGCGCGAGCCATGAGGAATCCTTCGGACGGGAACACTACCGTTCAAGCATGGGACAGCGTGCCCGTGGGCCTCGCGCAAGAGCGCCGCGTGGGGCATCATGGAATCGTGCGCACGCGCACAGGGACAACCAACCCCCACGCCAGGAGGCAACCATGGATTCAGCCACCATCGAAAAGGTCGCCACGACCATCGTCATCGCCGGAGCGGCCTTCGCCGCCTCCAAGCTCTTCGAAGTAAGCTGGAAGGTCGCCACCGGACGCCCCATCCCCGCCGAAGACTCCGACGACGTCACCATCGCTTCCCTGGTGCTCTTCGCCTCGACCTCCGCGGCCATCGCCGCCATTGCCCAGCGCTACGCATACAAGGGCTCCCAGAGTGGCTCGCCCCCAAGCTCGAGGCCCGCTTCGGCGCGCCCCAGCTGGAGGCCTGAGCACCGCAGGTCTGCGCCCCTCCCCCGCCGCTCACACGAGCGGCAGGAAGGGCCCCAGGTCGGTGCGCTCACCCGACGCACTCACGCGCGAGCTGGCCACGGCCTCGTCCCATGTGAGGAGCCCGCACGCAAGCGACAGCCACGTGCGCGCGTCGGTCTCCACCACGGCGGGCGGCGTACCGCGCCGATGAGTCGTACCCGGCAGGATCTGCACCGCGCCCGCGGGAGGCACACGCACCTCGACTGCACGGCCCGGATGCAGGATTCCCAGTTCCTCGAGGGTGAAGCGCACGGCAGTGAGCACGATCGCACGCAGCCAGCTCCTCGCCGCACTCCACCGACTCGCGCCACGAGCACAGCGCCACCATTCCCTCGCCCGGATCAATCCGTCGTTTCGCCATACCCCGATTCTACGCGGCAAGGCCACGCCAGCCTCGAGCGTGCATTCCGACCACTTTGTCAGGCACAATGGATGTGTCCGACTCCCGACGAGAGGCCCCACGTGAGTGACACCGCTTCCCTCATCACACTGCGTTCGATCCTCGACATTGAGATCGCACGCAGCTACGAGTCGGGACGCTGCCACCATCATCGCAGTCTCCGGCGTTGATCGGTCAGCGACCTCACAACCCGCATCGTCGAACATCCCGGCGCCCTGGCAGACATCGCCGCCGAAGGCTTCTCCCCCACTCCGCCGCTGGACACGCGCTCTCCCACGAACTCCACGACGCCATCCAACGCCGTGTACGGCTGTGGATCGCTGAAATCCCCACCGAGCAGCTCTCGCGCCTGCGTGAGGCCCTCGGGGACGACCTCATCCACGAGGCCGGCCAGCCGCGCGACGGCTACACCCCCGTCGCCCCTGTCCCCCTCGATCTACTGGAGCGCTGGGCAGTGAGCGCCGACGAGCAACGCGAATTCATGCGCGTTGCCATGGCCGGACTCGACACGCTCACAACCTCGTCGCACGCCACCCACGCGTCCCGGGCCGTCGGCGCCTCCATCATCGAACGCGCCGCATTCCTGCGGCTGTGCCGCAACCCCAAGTTCATCGCCTACGTCGTCGTCCTCGTGTACTCGATGGCGCGGGCCGTGCCCGTCGTGTACGTCCCCCACTTCCGGGGCGACTGGCGCATCCTGTGGGCCATCGACATGATCACCGCCATCCCCTACCGTGGGGCCTCATCGAAATGGTCGTAAGCCAAAAGCTCTGGCACCGCGTCGTCGGCGCCATCACTGCCGCCATCACCTTCCTCGCACCCCTACGTGTACTTCCTCATGTACAGGCGCCACGCTCCCCAGGCGTATGGACCGCCATCGCGCTGATCTTCTTCGGCGGCATCTTCCTCGAGGTATTCCGCTACCTGCGCGACCGCGCCGTCAAGAAGGGCCTCGCAGAGATGCTGTAGGCACGCTGGGTCGCGGCGGCCGCTGGTGTTGCGGGCGCCGTCGGGCCCGGCCGCCCGCGGGCACCGCAGCCAGGCCCTCCGGTCCCTCCGGCACCCTCCACACCGATGGCGCCAGCGCCCGCATACTGTATGTTCACAGCGCAACTTGCCCCGGCCTCGTGCCTCTGAGGCTCGCCCGCCCTCACGTGACGTGACCGCGAATTTGTTGATTGGGCTCGCATAACGAGGGTCCCCCGAGCGCGATGCCCGGGGGACCTTCGTATCCGTTCGTGACGCGGCGACTACTTGTCTTCGCCGGTCGCCGTGCGGATGAAGTAAAGCGATGAGGAACCAGCCTCCACCAACCCAGAAGAGGACGAGCGCCCACCGCGGCTGCACCGGGTAGAAGACGACCATGTACGCGCAGGCCACGATCCACGCGGCCGCGCTGATGATGTTGGGAATCTGGAAGCGCTTCACGCGGGCCGGGTGCGTGTAGTGCAGCGGAACAAGCGTCATAATCGCGAGGAAGATCGTCGCGGCGATATTGACCCACGCAGGAGTCTGAAGCACGTACATCACGATCGCGACGCGAGTTCCACGCAGCCGGGAAGCCCACGAAGTAGTTGTCGTTCGACTTCTCTCCGTCGTTCGCGTAGCAGAACACGGAGGACACGATGATGACCACCATCATGATGACAGGGATCGGCTTGGGTCCAAAGGGCAGGTACATCGCCATGAAGAGCGCGGGCAGGAACGTCCACGTCAGGTAGTCGACGAGGTTGTCGACGACGCCGCCGTCGAACCAGGGGATCACCTGGCGAACGCCGACCTTACGGGCCAGCGTGCCGTCGACGCCATCAACGATGAGCGCGATGACGAACCACAGCCCACATCATGGGGATGTTGTTATCGAGCATCGCGAACAGCGCGAGCGTCGCCCACGCTAGGCCCGAGATGGTGAACGCATGCACCGCCCACGCGGCAATCACGCGACCGAGGCTGGGTTTGGCGGCACTCTCAGACGAGGCCTGGGCCTGCTTAGTTGTAGTGGGGACGTTTTGCTCAGGCACGAACGGCTCCTGTGATGGCGGATGATTTCCGCCCCTCAGTATGCCAAAGATTGGTGCGCTTTTGGTAGGACTTCGTCCAAAGACACTAGCGTTGGAGCGTTCTCACAGGTCTCCGGACGTGTCATTCCCTTTCACCATGGCCACGCTCCATGAGATTTTGTGCCACTCTGTATCGGTCGATGGACTGCTTGTTCCCATGCGCGGGGTACGCCCCCAGCGTGCTTACGTGCTGGCAGATTCTGAGGGTGGTTGCAGCACGTGTTATGCCCTGAGCAGCAGCTCAAGTCGCTGCTTGGGTGTATCCCAGTTTAGCGTTTTGCGTGGACGGTCGTTGAGTTGGTCGGCGATGGCGTCCAGGTCTGCTTCGGTCAGGAGTGACAGATCGGTTCCTTTGGGCATGTATTGGCGCAGGAGCCCGTTTGTGTTCTCGTTGGTGCCGCGTTGCCAGGGTGAGTGTGGGTCACAGAAGTACACGTCAAGGCCCAGCTGTGAACCGATCTTGCGGTGTTGGGCCAGCTCGCTTCCCTGGTCCCAGGTCAGTGACAGGCGCAAGGAATGGGGCACGTCTGCGAGCTTGTCGATAATGGCATCTTGGACTTCAGTAGCTGTATGTCCATTGGGCAAGTAGAGCAGCAGCGTGTACCGGGTCGAGCGTTCCACGAGCGTACCGACCGCGGATTGTCCTTTGGCTCCGATGATCAAGTCGCCTTCCCAGTGGCCAGGGAGCGCCCGGTCTTCCACACTGGCGGGCCGTTCGCTGATCATCACCATGGGGTCCTTGAATCGTGGTCGTACCTGGCGAGAGTATGCGGCTGGGCGCCTGCGAGCGCGTCCTTGGCGCATGAGGGAAGCGATCTCTTTGCGGAGTGTGCCTTTGGCTTGGACGAAGATGGACTGGTAGATCGTCTCCACGCACGGGTTCATGCTCTGATTATGCGGGAAACGCATGCGCAAGTATGCGCAAATCTGTTCTGGGCTCCATCTGCGCTGAAGCTTGTCCCAGATGATGCCCCACAAGCGAGGATTGGCGCATTTGCGTGCTTTAGGACGTGTGAGACGTTTGCCTGCTCGCATGTGAGCGATGTAGGGTTGTAGCACGTGGATGTAATCCCATTGCGTCTGAGCTCCCGGCTCACAGTCGAGGGCGAACGCCCCAACTGTCGAGCGATATCACGAATAGAGAGCCCTTCAACGCGCCATCCGAAGATGAGCATGCGTTCCTTGAGCGACAAGAACCGTTTACTGATCCGATGCGGTTGGCATTTCATGTACAGACGGTACCAATGGGCCTGAGGGCGATACTGGCTCGCTCACACCGTCCACTTGAGCGAGTCCGGCCATTACGCCAGACCTTGCCTGTCCGCTTCGAGACCCCAACAGCATGAGCTGCCTGCGTGAAGTTCAAACCATCAGCAAGAGCCCGGACATACTCCCGATGCCGAGCCTGACACGCCTCACGACGGGAGGGGTACTCAAACCCCTGAAAAACACGACCAACACCAGCCACAACGAACTCCTTCACCAAGATCCGTTGCAACCACCACTAGAACCTAGAGCTTGCTTGCTTGCGCGCGCACCTTCCGAGTGCGCCAGGGGCCGACCTCCGCGCACGTTGACCCACCTGACGGGTGTGGGCGGCAACACCCCGTGCTAGGTGGGTGTAGCTGTGCATCGAATGGTTAACACTGCCAGAAGAGGGGCCCAAGCCGTGCTCTCACTGCCACCAAACGGGGGAATTGCACTACATGAGGGTCCGACACGCCGACGACACGTCCTTAAGGGGCTTCATGTAGTGCAAAACCCCCCACTACTACCAGTGTGGAGGCACAGCATGACCGGAGGACCTGACCTCGGCACCCACGGACGACGGAATCACACCATGGAACAAGGGTGGTGCCACGGCGAGAGAAAACTCGCCCTACAGGAGTCACATAGCCCCACTTGCGGGACAAAACTCGCCCTGCGCGCGCAAAATGGCCCAATTTGGCAGGTTTTACCCGTGCAGGGAGAACTTTATACCGCTGTCACCAGCAACAAGCCGAGCAGCATGAACTTTCTCCCGCACCAGCCCCAGCACCATCACGGGCTTGATAGAAACGACGCCCCAACATGACACACCAAGCGGCGCAATGAAACATTTTCCGCCCCAGCTCCGCACACCCACCGCAGCATGAAACATTTATCGCCCCAGCTCGCCACAAACGACCCAAAATCGCCCATTTCCCCACGCAGGGGCGAACTTTCTTTCACAACACACACCACCACACAACACGCACCCACGCCTGGGCGATTTTTCTTTCAACCACCCAAGGCAAGTCCAAAGCGAACCAACAGTCGCATGCAATTCCCATCAGGCCCATCCCGACACAGCCTCATAACCCACAAGATTCCAACGATCAGACTTCACACCATGAAACACACCTGAAGGAATTGCATGCGAAACTGCTAGAGCGGTGGGACCAGGCCACGGTACCTGTCGGCGGGGAGCCCGAGCACTTGCCCACAACACTCATCAGTGACGGCGGCACCCCCAACAAAAACCGCACGTAATTCGATTGGATGAAGTCTCAACAAAGTCCCAAAACGTTGCAATTCCAACGATCTCAATTCACTATTTGAAATAGTCGCAGGAATTACGTGCGAAATTGAGTGTGGGCTCAGCAATGCGGCAAGCGAGGGCTGGACACGACACCCGTGGGCAGCGGGTCACGCCGCGGTGCCGTTGGGCGGGGCCTGGCGGACAACGAGTCGACGCGCCGAGCGAAGCTCGCGGCACGGACGGCTCGCGGGCGGGTCGCCACCCACCAGCACACACAGCGACCAGGCACCACTGGTGTGGAGGGTGCCGGAGGGACCCGTGGGCCTGGCTGCGGTGCCCGTGGGCGGGGGCAGGGCCTGGCCGACACACACAGCACCGAAGGTACCACTGGTGTGGAGGGCACCGGAGGGTCCGGAGGGCCTGGCTGCGGTGCCCGTGGGCGGCGGCGGGGCCTGGCCGGGCTTCGAGACGACGCGCCGAGCCGAAGGCTCGCGGCGCGGACGGCTCGCGGGCGAGCCGCCGCCCACGGGCACAACCAGCAGCCCGCCCGACAGCACACCACGCGGCGCCACACGAGACACAGCACAGGGGCGCGCGGGCCCGCAGGCCCGCACCCTAGACGCACGACTCAGACGCGGCGGCTCAGAAGTACGTGCGTCCCGTGTCGCTCAGCTCGCGCAGCTCATCGATCGAGGCGATCCAGCCGCAGCCCTCGCCTTCGGCGGCGAGCAGGTCCACGCCGCTGATCGCGAGCATGTCGCCGCCCGTCGTGCCGATGCGCACAGCGTCCACGCCCTCGGCCTCGGCGGCCGCGAACACGGCCTTGACGGCCGCCTCGGGCACCGCGACGAAGGCGCGGGCCTGGGACTCGGACAGGAGCATCTCGTGGTCGCCGACGCAGTCACGGCGAGCAGCCCCAGCGACGTCGAAGACGCCGCCGATGCCGAAGCGCAGCGCGGAGTCCACGAGGGACTGCACGAGGCCGCCGTTCGACAGGTCGTGCGCGGCGCGCACGAGGGGTCGGCCGTCGGGGCCGTCGGCGGCGCTGAGCGCACGCACGACGTTACCGAGGGCGACCTCGGCCTTCAGGTCGACCTCGGGCGGGAGGCCACCGAGGTGCGAGCGGGCGATGCGCGCCCACGCGGACCCATCGAACTCCTCGCGGGTGGTACCCAGGAGGATGACGGCGAGGCCCTCTTCGGTGAAGCCGGAGGGTTGGCGCGCGTGACGTCGGGGAGGATGCCGAGCATGCCGATGACGGGCGTCGGGTTGATCGACGAGTTCGGCAGGCCCTTCTCAGTGCCCGAGGAGTTGTACAGCGACACGTTGCCGCCGGTCACGGGGATCTCGAGCTCGATGCAGCCGTCCGCGAGCGCGGTCATGGCGGTCACCAGCTGCCACATGGCGTCCGTGTCTTCGGGGTTGCCGAAGTTCAGGCAGTCCGTGATGGCGACGGGCTCGGCGCCGACGACGGCGACGTTGCGGTAGGACTCGGCGAGGGCCTGGCGGGCTCCCACTGCCGGATCGAGCTTCGTGTACCAGCCGTTCGCATCCGTGGAGAGCGCAACACGCAGGCCGCTTTCCTCGTCGATGCGGATGACACCCGCATCGTCGGGCTGGGCGAGGGCGGTGTTGCCCTGCACGTAGCGGTCGTACTGGTCAGTGACCCACGCCTTGGAGGCCTGGTTGACGTCGGAGAGCACGGCGCGCACGTCGGCGATGAGTTCCTCGCGCGTGGCGGGACGCGAGGTCCTCGGAGGTGGCGGCCTGCAGCTCGTCCTGCACGCGCGGGGCGCGCGTAGGGGCGGTCGTAGACGGGGCCCTCGTGGGCGACGGTCTTCGGGTCGACGTCGACGATGCGGTGACCGTGGTGGTCGATGGTCAGGCGTCCGTCGCCGGTCAGGTGACCGATGACAGCGGCCTCGACGTCCCACTTGTCGATGATCTCGAAGAAGCGTTCGCGATCCTCGGGGGTCACGATCGCCATCATGCGTTCCTGGGACTCGCTCATGAGGATCTCGCCCGCGGTGAGCGTGGGGTCGCGCAGGAGCACGTTCTCGAGGTCGACGTGCATGCCGGAGTCGCCGTTGGAGGCCAGCTCGGAGTCGCGCACGAGATGCCCGCGGCGCCGAGGTCCTGGATGCCCTGGACGTAGGCCTCGAACAGGTCGAGGCAGCGTTCGATGAGGGACCTTTTTCCATGAAGGGGTCGCCCACCTGGACGGAGGGGCGCTTGGCGGGCATGCCGTCTTCGAAGGTCTCGGAGGCGAGGATGGAGGCGCCACCGATGCCGTCGCCGCCGGTGCGCGCGCCGAAGAGGACGACGAGGTTGCCTTCGCCGGTCGCGTTGGCCAGGTGGATGTCGTCGTGGCGCAGCTTGCCGATGCACAGCGCGTTGACGAGGGGGTTGCCCTGGTAGGAGGGGTCGAACTCGGTTTCGCCGCCGATGTTGGGCAGGCCCAGGCAGTTGCCGTAGCCGCCGACGCCGGAGACGACGCCGTGGACGACGCGCGCCGTGTCGGGGTGGTCGACGGCGCCGAAGCGCAGCTGGTCCATGACACGGCGATCGGACGCGCGCCCATGGAGATGATGTCGCGGACGATGCCGCCCACGCCGGTGGCCGCGCCCTGGTAGGGCTCGACGAAGGACGGGTGGTTGTGAGACTCCACCTTGAAGGTGACGGCCCAGCCGCCGCCGATGTCGACGACACCGGCGTTCTGGCCCATGCCGACGAGGAGGTTCTTCCTCATGGCGTCCGTCGTGCGCGCGCCGAACTGCTCGGCGAGGTGCTTCTTGGAGGACTTGTAGGAGCAGTGCTCGGACCACATGACGGAGTACATGGCCAGCTCGGCGTTGGTGGGTCGGCGTCCGAGGATGTCGCAGATGCGCTGGTATTCGTCCTCTTTGAGGCCGAGTTCCTTCCAGGGCATGTCCTGGCCGGGGGTCGCGGCGGCGTTCTCGACGGTGTCGGGCAGCTCGCGGGTGTTTTCGGAGGTCATTCGTGTTTCCATTCGAAAGATCATGGACGAGGCCGGGGCACCCTCACGGGAGAGGGAGCGGTGGCGTCGTCAGCCGACGAGGATGCGAGGACGGAACGGAAGATGCCCAGGCCGTCGGTGCCGCCGTGGTGGCTGGCTCCATCGGGTCCGAGGGAGAGCGGGCCGAAGCCAGCCTCGGTCGCGTGCTCGGGGTGGGGCATGAGGCCGACGACGTTGCCCGCAGAGTTGGTGACGCCCGCGATGTCATTGGCACTGCCGTTGGGGTTGACGTCGACGTAGCGGAACACGACGCGGCCTTCGCCCTCGAGCCGTTCGAGCTCGGCGGGCGACGCCTGGAAGTTGCCTTCACCGTTCTTGAGGGGACGGTGATGGTGTCGCCGGCGCTGTAGGCGCGCGTCCACGCGGTGTCCGCGTTCTCGATGCGCAGCACCTGGTCGCAGCACAGGAACTTCTGGTGGTCGTTGCGGATGAGCGCGCCGGGCAGCAGGTGGGACTCGCACAGGACCTGGAAGCCGTTGCAGATGCCCAGGACGGGCAGGCCTCGTCCGGCCTCGCGCACGATCTCGCTCATGACGGGGGCTGTCGCCGCGATCGCGCCACAGCGGAGGTAGTCGCCGTAGGAGAAGCCGCCGGGGATGACGACCGCGTCGACGCCGTGCAGGTCAGCGTCCTTGTGCCACAGAGACGGCCTGCGCGCCCGCGATCTCAACCGCGCGGGCGGCGTCACGGTCGTCGAGTGTGCCGGGGAAGGTGACGACTCCGACGCGGGTCACTGCACGCCTCCCGCGTAACGGGCGTCGGCCTCGTCGATGGCCTCGACGCGCACGACGTCCTCGATGATCGGGTTGGACAGGACCTCTTCGGCGGCCTTGCGGGCCTGGTCCAGGAGCTCGTCGGTAACGGGACCGTCCACGCTCAGGTGGAAGCACTTACCCTGGCGCACGGCCTCAAAGCTCGTGATTCCGAGCCTGGGCAGCGCCAGAACCGACAGCCTTACCCTGGGGATCCAGGATCTCCGGCTTCAGCATCACTTCCACGATGATTCGCCCCACGGCGTTCCTCCTTGTGTTGTTGGTGAGGATCCCTGCCGTGCATCTTGCCCGGCGAGCAAGTCTGTTTACAGGATGGGGTCCGACCCGGTGAGTCGGCGGTATGCCTCGACGTAGCGCGCGGCGGTCGCGGCTGCGACGGATTCGGGCAGCGCGGGAGGGTGGCACCCGAGGAGCGGTCCCAGCCGGACTGCTCGGAGACCAGCCAGTCGCGCACGTACTGCTTGTCGAAGCTGGGCGCGACCTGGCCCCTCCACCCACTGGTCGGCGGGCCAGAATCGGGAGGAGTCCGGGGTGAGGATCTCGTCCGCGAGCACGAGCGCGCCCGTGGTCACGTCGATGCCGAACTCAAACTTGGTGTCCGCGATGATGATGCCGCGCTGCGCGGCGATGTCGCGGGCGGCCCGGTACAGGGCGATCGACGAGGTCGCGGATCGCGACCGCGAGCTCCTCGCCGATGCGCTCGACGGTCTGCTCGAAGGTGATGTTCTCGTCGTGCTCGCCCAGATCGGCCTTCGCGGCGGGCGTGAAGATCGGCTCCTCGAGGCGCGAGGCCTCGGTCAGGGCCCTCGGGCAGCGTGATACCGCACACGGAGCCACTCTCGCGGTACTCCGCCAGGCCGGAGCCCGTCAGGTAGCCGCGCACGACGCACTCGATGGGGATCATGTGAAGGCTGCGGCACACGACCGCGCGCCCGTCCACCTCGGCGGGAACCGTGAAGCGCGTGGGCTTGGCTCCCTCCAGGGCGCGCGAGGGCCTCGGCCGGGGCCTTCGTGCCGACGGCCAGCAGGTGGTTTTCCACGAGGGGACGCAGCTGGCCCATCCACCAGATGGCAAGCTGATTGAGGACTGCGCCCTTTCCGGGGATCAGCGTGGGCAGCACGTAGTCGTAGGCGCTGATGCGATCAGAGGTCACCATGAGGAGCGCCTCCGGTCCCGCCTTCGCGTGGCGCGGGCGGCCCGTCGGGGTGGCGGTCTGCGGCGCAGGGCCAACCACGGCCTCGTCGGGAGCGTAGATGTCGCGAACCTTGCCCGCGCTCAGCGGGGTCCAGCCGTGGAGGGTGGCGGTCATGATGCTCCTCAGAGGGTTGTCAGTCGAGGGTGACGGCCAGGTCGGCGGGCCACGTCGCGATGTCGCTGCGGTGGTGTTCCCCGTCGAAGTGGATGAGGTCGACGCCCCGGTAGGCGAGCGCCCGTGCCTCGTCGAGCGTAGCAGCGCGAGCGACGACGTCGAGGACTCGGCCGCCGGAGTTCACCAGCGCGTAGGTCGGTTCGAAGCCGCAGCATCCCGCTGCGACGTCAGTCGGGTCGTCGGTGATCTCCTCGGAGGTGCCGGCGTGGATGACGTGGACGCCGTCGAGTTCCTCGGCCGCTTCGATACCGGTGATCTCGTGTCCGGTATCCGTGGGGCCCGGGTAGCCGCCCGAGGCCATGACGACCGTGACGGCAGCGTCCTCGCTCCACACGGGAGCGGGGGCCTTGGCGAGGTGCCGGTCGCGGCCGCGTACAGGATGGGGGCCAGCGGGGAGTCGAGGCGCTCGAGGACGGCCTGGGTCTCCGGGTCGCCGAAACGCACGTTGAACTCGACGACGCGGATGCCCTTCGAGGTCATCGCGAGGCCGCAGTACAGCAGGGCCGCGGAAGGGGTGCCGCGACGCGCCATCTCGGTGATGACGGGCTGGGCCACCTCGTCGACGATGCGCTGGGTGGCTTCCTCGGGGAGCCACGGGAGGGGCTGTAGGCGCCCATGCCGCCCGTGTTCGGGCCCTCGTTGCCGTCGCCCACGCGCTTGAAATCCTGCGCGGGCTGCAGCGGCACGACGGTGGCACCGTCGGCGAAACAGAAGAGGGAGACCTCGGGGCCATCGAGGTGGTCCTCGATGACGACCGCTCCCCCGTCACGCGACAGGCAGGCGCGCGCATGCTCCGAGGCCTGGCCGCGGTCGGTGGTCACGACGACGCCCTTACCCGCGGCAAGCGCGTCATCCCTTCACGACGTAGGGGGCACCCAGGTCGTCAAACGCGGCCTCGACCTCGTCCATCGTGGTGCATGTGAAGGCACGAGCCGTGGCCACGCTAAGCATCGGCCATGACCCTGCTTCGCGAAAGACTTGGAGGCCTCGAGGCGCGCCGCGTCCTTCGTCGGGCCAAACACGGGGATTCCGTAGTCCAGGACCGCATCCGCGACGCCCGCGACGAGCGGGGCCTCGAGACCGACGACCACGAGGTCGACGTTCTCGGACGTGGCGCGACGGACGACGTCCTTCGGATCGAGGGATCCATGGTCAGGGAGCGGCCCAGCTGCTCCAACGCGGGGTTACCCGCCTGGACGACAAGCTCCACGGGGTGCTCGGGGGTGGACGTTCGCACAAGCGCACGGGCGATCGCGTGTTCGCGACCCCCGTTACCAACGAGAAGGACCTTCACGATTCAAGCCTATCGGTGTTTGGTGGCCTCTCGGGCCATCGTGGTGTTTTATGGGTGCACGTCACAGCAAATGTGAGACGGGCTTGCGGCCCTCACCAGGCGCCGTTCGGATTGCCGTCGCGTTTCCCGTCCTGGGCATCGCGCTGGTTCTGCTGCCGTTCCTTGTTCTGGTCCTGCAGCTGCTCGCGGCGCTCCTTTTGCTCCTGGTCCTCACCCTCGAAGGGGTCCTCGGTCGGGCTGGGCGTGGGCGTCGGATCCGTCTGCTGGTCCTGCTGTTGCTGCTGGTCCTGCGAACCGCTCTGCCCCTCAGACTCCTCCTCGGTCTGCTGCTTCTTGTCCTCGACGCGTTCCTTGTTTTCGTCAGCGGGGTTATTGGATTCGCTGCCAGACTGCTGGCCGGACTGTTCGCCCGACTGGTTCTGGTCGCCGGACTGGCCGGAACCACCGACGCGGTCTGGCACGGCGAGATCGTGTCTTGGGCTTCCTGATAGACGCTCACCGCGTTACCGGTCGAACCCGAGAGCGCAGCTTGTCGCCCTGAATCTCCAGTCCGATGGCGAGATTGACGCGCACACGGCACTCGTAGGAGAAGGGCTCGAGACGACCAGGCTGCACCTCGCGAGCCTTCGGAACGAGCTCGAACGCGGTGCGCAGTTCCTCCACGCCCTCGTCGACGCGGTCCCTGACGTACCAGGGTCGTGCCGAGGTTGTAGTGCGCGACCCAGGCCTCGATACCGATGCCCGTCCATGTCCGCTGGCCCTCGTAGCCCGCCTGAGCGGACTCGTAGTCGTTGGCCTTCCACTGGTTCAAAGACGACTGCGACCAGAGCGTCAGGCCAATCAGGTACCCGGCGATGACCAGGGCAATCACGAGGATCGGAATGGAGTACCACAGAGGTCGCAGAGCCCGCGGGGAGCGCTGCACCTTCTGCTTGCCGTTCGTGGCCTGTCCCAGCTGTTCGCGGACCGACGCGTCGACCGGACCACCCTGAAGCGCGCCGAAAGGCAGGAGGTCCTCTTCGGGCAGGTTGTTGTTAGAGGGCATGCGAATTCCTCAGCTGTTGAGCGCGAAGCGCCAGGTTGGCGCCCTCCCACGCGAGGAGTCCCCCGAGCAGGAGCGCAAACGGCCAGATGATGTAGCGGTACGTGTCTTTCATGTTGCGCTGTTCGGCAATCTCCGACGCACCCTCCAAGATGGTGCGCGCGTGGGATTCGATCGCCGACTTATCGGGCGAGTGCGTAGTCGACGCCGATGCGCGATGCGACCGACTGGAGGGCCGCCTCGTCGATCTTCGAGATGGCGATCGGGTTGCCAGGCTGGGAGAGGTCGTGAATGTAGCCGTCATCGTCGCCGCTCTGCGCCTCGCTATTGCCCAGGCGCAGCACCTTCATCGGGGCACCCTCCGGGGTGCCGTATCCGATGACGAGGCCACCGTCGGCGTACTCCTTGACGCGATCCCAATCTTCCTCACTGCCCGTCGGCGCGGACTTCCAGTGTTCCTGGTTCGAGGTCTCACCGTCGGAGAAGATGAAAAACCGCGCGGAGGTTCTGCGGGTGACGTTCCTTATTCTTGGCGAGGAGGGCGGCCAGCTCCGCCGCCGGTCGGTTCAGCGAGGAGCCCTGGGAGGACGCGGACAGCTCTCGTTGAAGCTGTCCATGTACGAGCCACGGCGGAAGCGTCGGTCGTCAGCGGCATGTCCGTGTGCACCGAAGAGTCCCAGGTGAGGATCGAGAAGCGAGATCCCGCCAGAGTGTTCATGATGAGCGCGACGTCGTTGCGCACGCCGTCAATGCGAGGCTTGGTACCATCCCAGTCTTCCGCGGCCATGGAGCCCGTGCGGTCGATGACGAGGTAGACCTCGAGGCCGACGAAACTTCGAGGGGCCTGGCCGAGGGATCGACGGACCGGCACCCATGATGATGACGGTGACAACGATGAACGAGCGTCGGATGATGTCCATGACGCGCTTGCGCGCGGCGCGCTTGGCGGACAGGAACACGAAGGCCGCTGCCACGAGCACGATGAGAAACAGCAGCACCGGGTGGACGACGGGGCGGAAAATCATGATCAGAGCCTCCCGAAAGCAAGCAGACCGAGCAGGGACAGGGACGCCAACAATGGTCCAGCCGAGGGCGGCGCCCGGGCGGTCGGTTTCCACGAGCTTGCCCGCGGAATCGAGCTCTTCCTTTTGCTCGGATTTCGATCTGTCGGACGACGTCATCGACCGCGGAGGGACGAGGCGTCGTGAAGTCGCCGCCGGTGGACTTGACCTGGTCTTGCAGCTCGACGCCCTCGTCGCCCTGAGCGAGTACGAGGGCCGGGGTACAGAACCGAGACGGTCACGCCCCTGACTCTTTGCGAACTCGATGGATTCGGCGAGGTTATAGATGCCCTCGCCGAACACCTCGTTGTCGGTCGCTAGCAGGATCGTGCGGGAACGCTTCTTATCGGTGTGGTCGAAGCCGAGCACACAGGATGCGAGGCCATCGCCCACGAGGGAGCCTCGGCGGTCGTCCGGTCCACTGAGCGTCGGCTTCAGGTAAGCCTCGAGCTCATCACTGAAGTAGATCTTATTGCCGACCTGAGTAAAGCCGCGATCGATCTTCTCAGCCATCTCGGTGAGCACATCGTTGGCCATCCGTAGTCGTCGGTGAGCGGGAACATCGTCATCGAGTAGGCGTTCCACAGTTGCAGCGAGATTCGCTCGCCCTCGAAGTGCGAGATGATCTGCTTGAAAGAGTCGCCGATCTCCGAGTCGTAGGGAAGCATCGATCCGGAGGCATCCAGGCACAGGACGATGTCACGACTCGAGGACTTGTCGTGCTTCATGTAGCGGTCGACGGGCGCACCGGCCGACACCGACGTCGCGATGACGGCAATGAGGAAGCAGACGACGGCCATCGCCAGCGACGAACGAGTCCGGCGCACGAGAGCCTGATACTTGGGCAGGTCGCGCAGGAAGCCGGTGTTGGCCACCCAGCCCTTCTTGCCCGAACGCTCGCCGGCGCGGCGTGCGAGCATCCACCCGACGACGGTCGCCACCACGACGACCAGCAGGGACGATGGGAATAAGCCACCCGTACCCTCATACGTTCACCGCCTCCACAGCCATCGTTAGAACGCGGGTGACAGCCTCGTGCGAGGGCTGCCCCTGCGGGATGTTGTCGCCCGTGAAACTGGGGACTTCACACGCCTGTAGAATGTCCGCCAAGCCCGGCCACACCGGGACGAGCTCGCGCACCTCGGACACGGTCGCCACCTCGAGTCGCGGCCCGTTCGCTCCGTGCCGAGGGGCACGCATCAAGCTAAGCGAGGGCGAGGTGCACTCCGCGGGCATCCAGGTCACCGTCGGCGTAGCGATCCGCGATCTGGTCGATGAAAGTCAGGTACTTCTTGCGGCGCGCATCCGTGATCGTCTGCAGCTCCATGACCTCGCCGATGCGCGAGGGTCCACCAGCGCCACACGCTGTACAGGATCCACCCGATGACGCCGACCACGATTGCCAGTCCGAGGACCCACATCCAGTTCGGGTAGACGACGGGATCCAGCAAGTAGTCTTTGAGTTCACCGGACATGTGCGCCCCTTTCGAGAGCGCGCATCAGGGCGCGCGGAACTTCTTCACTGGACGAGACATCCACGTGGATGACCCCTCTTATCGAGCATCTGGGTCACGGCAGCCCGTCGCATCTCCATCACGTTGGCGGCTTCGCCCGAGAGCTGGTCGTCACGCAGCAGGAAGTCGGGCAGCGGGCCCTCGTTCACGTCAACGACGTCCGTTCCCTTGTCCAGGGACGTCGGATCGATGTCGGCCACGCAGATCTGCATGACCTGGTGGCGCACCGACAGCGACTTGATGAGGTCGTCGGAGACGCGCGTGGGCTCGGGCTGCGTCGAGTCCGTGACGATCACGATGAGGCTTCGACGCTGGGTGACGGTGCGGGCACGTGCCAGGAGCTTGGGCACGTCCGAGTGAGGCGAGGACAGGGTGATGTCCTCCTCGATACGACGCATCACGGTCTCGGCGTGGGCGTTACCCGAGCGGGCAGGCATGAAGCGCACGCGCTCGGAATCCCCCGCGACGAGGCCAATCTGGTCTCCTCGGGCGACGCTCAGCCAGGCGATGGCCTCGCACGCCGTCAGGGCTACCTCTTCCTTTGTTTCACCGGAGGGAGCCAACGCACCCATCTCGCGTCCGGTGTCAACGACGAGCATAACCTGCAGGTTCGCGGTTGCCTCGCGCCGCTTGATGACCGGCGAGCCCGTACGCACGGTTGCTAAGCCAGTCGATGGAACGCACGTCGTCGCCCGCCTGATAGGAGCCAAGTCCAGGAACTCCCATCCGCGACCGTGCCGCAGCGCGGTGCTGACCGTCCATGATGGACAGCAGCTTGCGCAAGACAGGCAGCTGAATACGCGAAGAGAGCGAGTGGATCTCGCGCGAACGTACAGGCATAGCGTTCCTCTAGAAGTCGACTGGCGTGTGGGACCGTGGATGCTTTACGGAACGGGCACCGCGTTGAACACGGCGTCGATGAGGGCTTCGATGGACACGTTGTCGGCGAGAGCATCGAAGGTGCGGATGATGCGGTGGCGCAGGATGCCGTAGCGCATTTCTTTGATGTCATCGGGCATCACGTGGTTACGACCGGCCATCAGGGCAATGGCCTGGGAAATCTGCATGAGCGCGATGCCGCCACGCGGGGAGGCGCCGACACGCACGTGGTTGTTCCAGCCGGGCAGCGGGTTGGGGCCCGCGCCTCGGGTCGTGTTGACGATGTCGACGATGTACGCCTTGAGGGTCTCGTGGACGAACACGCGGCGGCAGGCGTCCTGCAGCGTCAGCACGTCGGCGAGGGTGATCGGCGCGGCCGAGGACTGGGCCTTGATCTGGCCATTGTCGATACGCGTGAGAACTTCGAGTTCCTCGACGGGCGTCGGGTAGGTGATGACCTCCTTGAGGAGGAAACGGTCCATCTGCGCCTCGGGCAGCACGTAGGTGCCCTCTTCTTCGATGGGGTTCTGGTGGCCATCACCGCATGAAGGGCCTGGGCAGCTTGTGGTTGACGCCGCCGATGGTGGTCTGGCGTTCCTGCATGGCCTCGAGCATGGCGGACTGGGTCTTCGCGGACGAACGGTTGATCTCGTCCGCGAGGGACCATGTTCGCGTGGACGGGGCCCAGCTGGGTGACCATCTCGCCGCGTTCCTGGTTCCAGATCTGCGAGCCGACGATGTCGTTCGGCATGAGGTCAGGGTGCACTGAATGCGGTGGAAGGTGCCGGACACCGCCGCTGCGAGGGTTTGCGAGGCCGTCGTCTTGGCGAGGCCGGGCACGGATTCGACCAACACGTGGCCGCTGTACGAGCACGCGCGGCGGTCAGTGCGCGGCGCAGGCCTTCCTGGCCGACGACGGTGTGCTGGAAAATATTGTTCATACGATCGAGCAGCCCCTTGGCGTGAGCCAGCTCTTCGTTGGTCAAGTAGTTGGGCACGGGCTCTCCTTGCGTGCGCGGTCGGATGCAATCCCAGTGTAGCGGCCTGCACGGCTTCGCACTCAATCCGGTCAGTTTTCACGTCATCATCAAAGAGATCTCGGTAAGCTGCGCACGAGGTATCCACTGTCGTGCCACCCGAACCCGTCGCACGCAAAAGGGGCGAGCCCCGGAGTTTCCTCCGGGGCTCGCCCTCAGATCCGCGCGGATCAGGCCTGCTTCGCGGCGGCGATGCGCTCGCGGAACTTGGCCAGCTGCTCCGTAATGGCGGCGGGAACCTTGTCGCCGAACTGCGAGAAGTATTCCTCGGTGTCGTCCATCTCGGCGGCCCAAGCGTCGGGGTCGATCGCGAAGAGCTTCGCCCAGATGGCCTCGTCGATGTCCAGGCCGTCGAGGTTGAAGTCCTCGAACTTGGGGTAGCGGCCGGTCACACCGTCGATGGCCTCGACCTCGCCGGCGGCGCGGCGAACGATCCAGTCCAGGACGCGGGCGTTGTCGCCGTAGCCGGGCCACATGAAGTTGCCGTCTTCGTCCTTGCGGAACCAGTTGACCTGGTAAACCTTCGGGAACTTCTCGCCCAGCTTGTCCTGCATCTCCAGCCAGTGGCTCCCAGTAGTCGGCCATGTTGCTAGCCGCAGAAGGGCAGCATGGCGAAGGGTCGTGGCGCAGCGGTAGCCTTGACGTCGGTCGCAGCAGCGGTGACCTCGGAGGCCACGGAGGCGCCGATGAACACGCCGTGGGCGGGCTCGTACTGCTCGGCAACCAGCGGGACGTTGGTGGCGCGGCGGCCACCGAAGGATGGCGTCAACGGCGACACCCTCGGGGGCTTCCCAGTCAGGGGCAGATGATGGGGCACTGCGCGGCGGGGACGGTGAAGCGGCTGTTCGGGTGAGCAGCCTTCTCGCCGGACTCGGGGGTCCAGTCGTTGCCGTGCCAGTCGATCAGGTGCGCCGGAACGTCGCCGTCGATGCCTTCCCACCACACGTCGCCGTCGTCGGTCAGGGCGACGTTCGTGAAGATGGAGTTGGCCTTGGCGGTCTCCATGGCCATGGGGGTTGGTCTTGTAGGAGGTGCCGGGGGCAACGCCGAAGAAGCCAGCCTCGGGGTTGATGGCGCGCAGGCGGCCATCCTCACCAGGGACGCATCCACGCGATGTCGTCGCCGACGGTCTCGACCTGTAGCCGGGGATCGTGGGCTGGAGCATGGCGAGGTTGGTCTTGCCACAGGCGCTCAGGGAAGGCGGCGGTGACGTGGAACTGCTGGCCGGTGGACTCGCGGGTCAGGCGCAGGACGAGCATGTGCTCGGCCATCCAGCCGTCACGCTTTGCCATGGTCGAGGGCGATACGCAGGGCGAAGCACTTCTTGCCGAGCAGGGCGTTGCCGCCGTAGCCCGAACCGAAGGACCAGATCTCGTTGGTCTCGGGGAAGTGGGTGATGTACTTCTCGTCGTTGCAGGGGCCAGTTGAGTCTTCCTGACCGGGCTCGAGGGGAGCGCCGACCGAGTGAACGGCGGGAACCCCACGCGACCCTCGTTGATGAGGTCCATGGCAGCAGCACCCATGCGGGTCATGATGCGCATGTTGACGACAACGTAGGGGGAGTCGGTGATCTCAATACCGAGCTGGGAGATGGGGCCGCCCAGGGGTCCCATGGAGAAGGGCACCACGTACATGGTGCGGCCCTTCATGGAGCCCGTGAACTTCTCACGCAGGGTGGCCTTCATTTCCTTGGGGTCGGCCCAGTGGTTCGTCAGGTGCGCGTCCTCTTCCTTCTCACAGCAGATGAAGGTACGGGACTCAACACGCGCAACGTCGGACGGCTTGGAGCGAGCCAGGAAGGAGTTGGGGCGCTTCTCCTCGTTGAGCTTGGTGAACATGCCGCTCTCGACCATCTGAGAGGTCAGGCGATCCCACTCTTCCTGGGAGCCGTCGGAGAACTCGATGGCGTCAGGCGTGGTCAGCTCAGCAATTTCAGCAACCCACTTGATGACATCTTCGGGAGCGTTCGCCGGAGCGGCTGCACGCACGTCCTGTTCGGTCACGGACATTTTGCCTCCTGAGGCATTTCGGATTGTCGAGGCCGCATCTGCGTCCCCGATTGACAGAATCAATCATGCCGGACCCCGCACCCGCGCTTACGGGCGCTTGGTCCCGGTCACACCTCAATCGTAGTCGAACAAGTCACACACCGCCCGGCCGGTAGGGACTTTCAACCCACCCACAAGGGTGGTCGTGAACGCCCCACCGCACCCCAACCTCGTGAACGCGACGGAAGTCGTCCTATATGCAGGTGTCGTGAGATAGAACACCCAATATGGGGTTACAAATCCATATCTGAACTTGAAGTCTCACCGCCCCATGACCGACGATTACAGGTAGCACAACAGTGCTGTTCACCATTGGAAGGACCGAATACACCATGGGACTCCGTTCTAAGACCCAAGGCCCTGACTTTTTTTGAAGACCTGACCTCTCAGGCCCGCCAGCTTGTGCAGGCCGTCGAGTTCCTCTCGCACATCTACGCCGCCTCCCCGAAGAGCGCATCGCCCTGCGCGATCAGCTCCACGAGGTTGAGCACCGCGGCGACGAGCTGAACCACGACATCGTTCAGCGCATCAACTCCCTCGTTCATCACGCCTTTCGACCGCGAGGATCTGCAGTCGCTGGCGTCACACCTGGACGACTGTCTCGACTTCATCGACGAGGCCGGTGACCTCCTCGTCGTCTACGGCATTGCCGACATCCCCACTTCCCTGGTTTCCCTGCTCAACGAGCAGATCGCGGTCATCGAGCACTGCGCGGCGCTGACCGCCGAGAACATGCCCAAGCTCAAGTCGCCCGTGGACATGCGCGACTACTGGATCGAGGTCAACCGCCTCGAGAACGAGGGCGACCTGGCCTACCGCCGCACCCTGACAGCCCTGTTCGACTCGGGCCTCGACCCGGTCACGATCATCAAGCTCAAGGACATCGTCCAGGGCCTCGAGTCCTGCGCCGACGCGTTCGAGGAGCTGGCGAACGTCATCGAGTCCCTCGCACTGAAGGAATCCTGAGCCGTGGATCTGAATCTGATCCTCGTCTGCGTCGTCATCGCCGTCGCGCTGTTCTTCAGCTACACGAACGGCTTCCACGACGCGGCGAACGCGATCGCGACCTCCGTGTCGACACGCGCGTGGACTCCCCGCGCGGCGCTCCTCATGGCCGCGACGATGAACGTCATCGGAGCCATGATGGGCACGGCCGTCGCCAAGACGGTCGGTAAGGGCATCATTTCGATCAGCGACTACGCCGAGTCTCCCCTGCCGGAGATGCAGCAGAAGGGCCTGGTCATCATCCTGGCTGCCCTGCTGGGCGCCTGCATCTGGAACCTGATCACCTGGTGGTTCGGGCTCCCCTCGTCCTCCTCACACGCCCTCATCGGTGGCATGGTGGGCGCGGGCCTCATGAGCGGCACGGTCGTGCACTGGTGGGGCATCATGAGCCACGTCGTGATCCCGATGTTCGCTTCTCCCATCATCGGATTCGTCGTCGGCTACATCGCCATGAAGCTCGTGCTGTGGGTGCTGCGCAAGGCGCAGTATCACCGCACGATGCGTCGCTTCCGCGCCGCGCAGCGCTCTCGTCGGCGGCCATGGCCCTGGGCCACGGCATCCAGGACGCGCAGAAGACGATGGGCATCATCGTCATGGCGCTGCTGGTAAGCGGCTACGGCGAGCACCACAACATCCTCGATCCCATCACGGGCGAGATGAGACGTGCCGCTGTGGGTGAAGATCTCGGGCGCTCTGGCGATCTCGCTGGGCACGATGGCGGGCGGCGGACGCATCATGCGCACGATCGGCCGTAAGATTATCGACCTGGATCCGGCTCGCGGCTTCACGGCCGAGGCCGTGTCTTCCTCGATCCTGTACCTGTGCTCCTACGTTATTCACGCCCCCATCTCGACGACGCAGGTTGTGTCGACGGCGATCATGGGCGTGGGTTGCATGAAGCGCTTCTCGGCTGTGCGCTGGGGCGTCGCGGGTAACATCGTCATTGCCTGGTTCCTCACGCTGCTGAGCCGCCGCTCTGGTGTCGGGCATCGTGTACCTCGTCGTGGCACTGCCGCTGGGAGTTCACTGATGCGCGGTCGCCTCGTCGCGACGGCTGCGGTCGTCGGTCTTCTCGCTGCCCCGCTTGCGGCATGCTCGGACTCGTCCGTCATGCACATGCGGGTGGGCCAGTCATCCTCCTGCCGGAGGGGTCGGAGGAGACCACAGCGACGACGATCGATAAGACCAGCTGCACGCGCGAGCACGACGCTGAGGTCTTTGCCGTGGCGTCCGCGCCGGACGGGGATTTCCCGGGCGCCGAGGCGCTCAACCGACAGGCCGAGACCGAGTGTATTTCCGCGTTCGACGCGTACGTGGGGTCGGATTACCTGACCTCGTCTCTCGACGCGACGTGGATGATTCCGACGAAGGATTCGTGGGCGCAAAACGATCGTTCGATCGTGTGCCTGGCGCGCCCGCTGGATCATTCGAAGCTCAACTCATCGGTGAAGGAGTCGGGCCTGTAGGGTTCGACCAACATCCGACTGTCATCGGGTGGCGTGCGGCTCCCTGCCGCGCACCACCCGATACTTTTACCGTCCGGTATTGCGATTGTTATAGTTCGTACAGTGCCTCGGCGGTGGTCACACCTACGCACCTCTCCTCCGACCAGCGCATACCCCATCCAACACAGCCCCTCAAGGAGCACCATGTCCCGCACCATGACTCGCGCCCTGGCTCTAACGGCCTCGGCCCTCACCCTCGCCCTGACGACGTCGGCCTGCAGCCTGCTCTCTTTCGGCCCGCGCACCTCCGCTTTTAGCATGAAGGTCGGCCAGTGTGTTCAGCTGCCCACTGGCGATAACATCACCGACCTGGAGACCACCGACTGCTCTGCCTTGCATGACGCCGAGGTCTTCCACCTGACCCAGGTCACCGAGGACGAGCGCCCGAGCGACTCCGAGCTCGAGGACATGGGCGGCGACGCCTGCCTGGCGGCCTTCGAGGGATACGTGGGCATCCCCTACGAGGAGTCCGAGCTGGACTACACGATCCTCTACCCGTCCCCGGGTAGCTGGGAAGAGGGCGACCGCGAGATCATTTGCTTTATCATTTCCGGTGACGGCACGGACACTCAGCTGTCCGGCTCCATGAGGGGCGCGAACAAGTAAGCGGACACCTCAGCACCCAAGGAGAATCATGTCCCAACGTTCCTTCGCATCCCGCACCGCGCGCCCCTGCGCTGATCCTCGGAGTCTCGGCCACCATCCTGAGCCTGGGACTGTCCGCGTGCAGCGTGTCGACGTCCGGTACCCGCAAGCCTTCGAATAACTCCCGCACGCCGGCGGCCTCCACGACGGCCGATACGCAGACCCAGGCACACATCGGGAAGTGTTTTCCAGTTCGGACCCAATGAGGACAGTGACGTCACCAGCGTCGACTGCAACCAGCCTCACAATGGGGGAATACTTTCATATTTTTTTGACTTCGCAGGCACGAACATTCCGTCCGACGACGAGTTTGACGAGGAGAGCGACGAGATCTGCGGCTTGATCTTCGAGCACTACGTCGGCAAGTCCGTCGCGGACTCCACCTTGGACTACAGCTGGATGCTTCCCCAGGTCACAGACTTGGGCAAAGGGTGACCATACGGTGCGATGCTACGTCTTTGCCAAGGATGACAGTAAGCTCACCGGTTCCGCGAGGAACTCCAACATGTGACACCGTTTCTACGCGTGCTCGTGGCGGCTCGGCTTGTACCGGGCCGCCACCGTTTTTACCCCTGCGACCTACGCCTTGTATAGTGTCACCATCGACACCGAAGTCCTACCGGACAGTCAGCGTCGCCATCCCGTGTGCATCGCATCCCATCGGCCACGGTCCCATCACCCAAGGAGCATCATGTCCCGCGTTTCTACCCGTACTCTTGCGCTCGCGTCGTCCGTCGCGGCCCTGTCCATGACTCTGTCCGCCTGCTCCCTGCTGGGCGGCAACACCTCGGCCTTCAACGTCGAGGTCGGTCAGTGCGTGCAGCTGCCGAACGGCAGCACCATCTCGCGCGTCGAGGTCGTCGAGTGCACCGCCGAGCACGACGGCGAGGTCTACCACATCGAGAAGCTCACTGACAGCTCGCGTCCGAGCGACTCCGAGCTCGACGACCGCATGACCGAGGTCTGCACCAGCACCTTCGAGGGATACGTGGGCGCCGCTCTACGACGACTCCGACCTGGAGATCACGACGCTGTTCCCCGACGGAGGCGAGCTGGAAGCTGGGCGACCGCGACATCGTGTGCATCGCGATTTCGAATGACGGTGAGAAGCTGTCGAAGTCCGTGAAGGACTCCGGCATGTGACCTGCGCTCGTACGCGCTCTGATGGCGGCTCGGCTTGTGCCGGGCCGCCTCAGTGCTTCTTGGAGGCCTTGCGCGCGTGGGTGGCGGGGTTTTTCGTGGTGACGCCGTGGGTTTCGAGGGCGGCGACGACGAGCCCGTCGGGGCCGTGTTCGACGTGGGCGACGAGGACCTGGCCACCGTTGAGGCGCGGGGCCTCAGCGCCGGCGACGGGAGCCGACGCGTAGGCGCGGATCTCCTCGATGATGGCATCGCGCGCAGGGCTAGCGACAGACAGGACCGTGGGGGCCGCGATGCTCGCGCAGGCGCTCGGCCGCGAAGGCACGGACGCGTCCGAGGCACGCCTCGGCATCGACCTGCGCATCCGAGCCGGAGGCGGTCAGGTCGAGGGACTCGACGAGCGTCACCGAGCCCCCGCCCATCGACGCCCACGGGGTGAGGCTCTGGCGCGAGCGTGCTGTCGGCGACGCGAACGCGCGGGCCACACCGAAGCTGGAGAGCAGGTCGATGAGGTCGAAAGCCTGGCGCACACCGAAGCGGCTGAGCGGCGGGTCGACGGGTTCCGGAGCGGTCTGGGTCTTCTTCGCCGAGGCCTGCTCCACCTGGGCGGCCCTCCTGGCCGCGGCGGACGCCACCATCGCGGGCGTCGGCGCGGGGCGAAGCTTGGCCGGAGCCGCCACCTCAGCGGGCGCAGCGGAGCCGCCGGAAGAAGCGGAAGGAGAGGCGGACGCGTGGGTGTCCCCTGCCTCGTCGACGCGCGGGCTGAGGCCCTGCCCGGGACGCAGGACGAGGAGGGTCGTGGTCACGAGGCGACCTTCGCGGGCGCGGGCGACGATGTCGGCGAGGAGGCGGCGGTCGCCTCGGCGCGTGAGCATGTCGGCGGCTGCCTCGGGCGAGGTCCACGTGGTCTCGGTCGATTTCGGTGCGCGGCGCGCGCGCGACGGGGGCACGCAGGCGCTCGGAGGGCGTGACCGGCGGGGCACGGGGCGTGCCCACCCAGTAGTGGACTTCCTTCGTTTGTCCCGCCGCCCAGGCGGTAGCGCTGGGTGGTCAGGGGGCGCGCCGAGCGTGATGATCTGGCCGGTTTCCTCCTCGACTTCGCGCACGGCGGCGGCCACGAGGGATTCACCGTTTTCAGGTCTTGCCCTTTGGGCCAGGACCAGTCGTGGTAGCGCGGGGCGGTGGACCATGAGGGACTTCGATATCCGCGGGGTCGATGGGCTCGCCCGGGGATGGCGACGCGCGCGGGGTCAGTGAAGCGCCAGACAGAGTGCGCCCGCAGAGCGAACGAGTCGCTGGGGGCGGGGGGGCTGGCATCGGACGCATAGGGTTCCAGGGTAGTCGCCCGCGCCGCCCGTCGCCCTGGTGGGCACGCCACCCCTGTTCGCCTTCCACGAGGCCGTCCAGGTTGTGCGGGACGCTGCCGACGGCCTCGACGAGGGGCCTCAGTCGAGCGTGCCGACCGCCGCCTCGCGCGCGGCGACGTCGAGCTCGTCGGCGGTGACCAGCAGCGCGGAGTGGCGCATGGTGACGCGGTGGGCCAGCGGATCGGTGGGGTCTTCGATCCACAGGGCTCCCGGCCTCGTAAAGCGGCGAGGACGCGCATGGCGCGGGAGGCCTCGCTGCAGCACGTACTCGAGGTCGTCGTCGGTCAGGTCGCCGCGCAGCAGTGAGTCGACCTCCTCCATGATGAGGCTCAGGGGGCGCAGCTCGACAGGGGGCCTCGAGGCCCTGAATGATGGGCGCGCGCGACCCGTCGGCGTAGCGCTCGGCCACGAGCATCGGGTTCGCGGTGGTACCACTCGTGCAGCAGGTAGACGCGCCACAGCGCGCCTGGGGAGGGTGAACTCGGGGCTGCGCGACCACACGTGCGCGATCGTGTCGACCCCGCTGAGCGCGTACGGTCTCGCGCAGCCGCGCGACGGCCTCGTCGCTGAAGGTCTCGTCGCCCGATGCCCGCATGAGTGCCCACGCGGCGGTGTGCGCGACGGCGGACAGTGGAGGCGGGGTCTTCGTCGCCGACGATCGCCTCGGCGCGGGCGGCGTCGAGCATGGCCGGGCGGCGCGGGCATGTTCGATTGGGCCATGGGGACCGCTTCCTTCTACAATGTTGCGTACTGGGCCTATAGCTCAATGGTAGAGCAGCGGACTTTTTAATCCGTAGGTTGGGGGTTCGAGTCCCCTGGGCCTACTGGTCGCCTCGGAATGTTCCGGGGCGTTCGCGCTATCTGCGGGCGCGCGCCCGCGTTGGAGGTGCATCATGGATCCTCGTTTTTCTCGCGCGTATGGCGCCCTGGCTGGCCTGGCTCTCGGAGACGCGCTGGGCATGCCGACGCAGGCGATGTCCCCGGAGCAGATCCGCGCGGTGTACGGGCGCATTACCGGCCTCGTGGATGGGGACGCCTCGCAGCCCTACGCGCCGGGGATGCCGGCCGGGTCGGTCACGGATGACACGGAGCAGGCGCTGCTGGTTGCTTCTCTCCTGGTACGAGGCCGGGGTTCCTCCTCGGGTCGCGTGGCGCTGGACGCGGGCGAGTTCGCCCACGCGCTGCTGGCCTGGGAGGATTCGATGATTGCGCGCGGGTCGCTCGACCTGCTGGGTCCCCTCCACGAAGGCGGCCCTCGAGCGTGTGCGGGCGGGCGAGGACCCGCTGAGCGTGGGCGGTGCGGGTACCACGAACGGCGCGGCGATGCGCGTCACCCCGATCGGTATCGCGATGTCGACGGAGGATCCTCAGGCTTTCGCGGATGCCGTCTGGTCATCCTGTCAGGTCACGCACGCGACACGCCAGGGGTTTCCAGTCGGCTGCCCTCGTGGCGGCGGCCGTGTCGATGGGGATCGATACGCCTCGTTCGGCTGCCTCGGACATGACGGCCCTGCTGTGGAAGGCCGTGTCCTACGTCGATTCCCTGCCCAAGCGCGGCGCGTGGACCCCCGACCCGGACGTCGTCGCGGCGACGCGCAGGGCCATGCAGCTGGTCGCTAACCCCGCGTCCTCGTCCCTAGAATGTCTCGTCGAGCAGGTGGGCACGTCCGTCGCTTCGGCGCAGGCGATCCCCATGGCTTTCGCGCTGCTCGCGCGCAACCCCTCCCCGCAGGCGCTGCTGGACGCCGCCAACCTGGGCGGGGACACCGACACGATCGGCGCGATTGCGGGCGCAATCCTGGGCGCTGCCCTCGGCTTTGAGGTCTTTGTCGGCCGCGGCCTCGCCCAGGTCGAACTCGCCTCCCACCTGGACCTGCCGTCCGTCGCGCTCGAGCTGTTGGAGCTGCGTGCGGCTCACGAGCCTACCGCGAGCGCGTCCACGTCCCCCGAGACTGAGGACTCGAGCGAAGCCGCTTCTCCCGACGCACCCACCCCGGCCTCGTCGCCCGATTCCATGGGGGGTCGAGTTGTCCTCATGGGGCAGATCCTCGTGGACCGTGTCCTTCAGGGGGCGCGTCCGATTCACGGCGGCGGCTCCGAATGGGCCCGTGACGGGGGCACGCACGTGGGTGGTGGCTTCAACGCGCTCGTGGCGGCGCGCCGGATGGGAGCCGAGGCCATCTCCCTCAGCCCGATTGGCACCGGACCCCACGCGTCGATGATCGAGGCCGCCCTCGCTCACGAGGGAATCGTCGATGCCGGACCACGCGTGGACGGCGTGGACAACGGATTCTGCGTCGCCATGATTGGTCACGACGCCGAACGCACCTTCATCTCGACGAAGGGCGCTGAGACGATGACGCCCAAGACCGCGTGGGCGGACTTCGTGCGGACGATGAACCCGGGCGACGTGCTGTACATCGACGGATACCTCATGGACCACCCCGCGAACCGCGAGGCCGCGGAGGCTGCGTTACGCGTCTTGCCCGAGGGTGTGCACGTGCTCCTGGACGTTTCTCCCGTCATCGGGATCCCGGAGAGCTTGCCCACGCACCACGCGATCATCTCGATGAACAGCGTCGAGGCGAGGGCAATCGCCAAGCAGTCGCGACTTGACGGCTACCTGCCTTTTGACTCTCTCAGTTGCCGCCTCGCGCAGACACTGGGGCGCGACACGTTGATTCGCCTCGGAGCATCCGGCGCTTATTTTGCTCGCTCTGCCAGCCCCGATAGCGAAACATCAGCCGCGCACATCCCGACCCCGACCATCGACGCCGTCGATACGAATGGGGCCGGCGACGCCCACACCGGCGTCCTGGCGGCATCACTTGCCCTTGGTATCCCATTTGAGCGAAGCCTTGTCCTCGCCAACTGCGCGGGTGCCCTGGCCTCGACCGTACCCGGTCCGGCCTCGTGCCCGACGCGCGAGGACATCGAGGCCGCGGCGGACGCGCTGAGCGAGTCGGGAAACTGACATGGATCCGCGCTTTGATCGTGCCCACGGGGCGATGGCAGGCCTTTTTCTACGGTCAGGCACTCGAGGGTGGACGCAATGGTCGATAAGGGCAGTCAGTCGATGCCCCTCAGCGAGCATTCTCTCTCTGATGACGGCCACCGAGTCCACGAAGCAGCCGACGTTCCCCTGCTTCACGACACCCGTCGATCACTTGTATGGCCTGATGCTCGGAGCCGTCCAGCTCGGCATCGCCACCTCGATAAGCATTCCCCAAGCCTTCGCGGACGCCGTGTGGGACAACAGCCAGAAACGGGAGCCCACGCGCCAGGACTTCCAGGCGACGGCGCTGGTTGCCGCCGCGGTGTCGATCGGCCTGAGACAGTCCGAACTTCCGCGTGGAGGACGCTCTCGTGCGAGCCGTCGACGTCGTATCGTCGGCGGAGCCTCACGGCGAGTGGAGCCCTGAGCCGGACGTCGCTGGCCGCGACGCGCAGGGCATTGAACATCGCAAGCGACGTCAACGACTACATCGGCTTCTCTCTCGAGCGGCTCAGCAAGCAGATCGGGTTCGGAAGTTCTCCCGCCCAGATCGTGCCGAGCTGCTTTGTGCCCCTGGCCGCACGCTACCAGGATCGCCGTCTCCTATCCTCTCCCCTGCGTCTCGGCGCCCAGGCGCACACGATCCCTGTCCATCGTCGGCGCGCTGGTCGGAGCGGTTCGAGGCGCGAGCTTCCTGCGCCCCTACGGGTTGTCCCGGGTTGAGGAGGCGTGCCCGCTGAACCTGGCGGATCGCGCACACAATCTGCTCGCCACACGCGCGCCTTACCCCCGCGACGCTCTCGCCCCGGGCGCATCCGCGCCGCCGGTCGCCCCCTCAGCCCCGGCCTCGTTCGAGGACAGCTCATCGAGCCTGCACACGCGTCAACGCTACTTTGAGCCTGCCACCCCGCCCACTCCGCTCGGCGCACGCCGAGGCGGACCCTCAGACCGGGCGCGTGCTTGTTCTCGGCGAGCTGCTCCACGACCAGGCCATGCATTCCGAGACGTACCCGAGTTTCGGCGCGCACGTGTGGGCCGAAGAACTGGGCCAGTCCACGGGCGGCATGTTCCGCGCACTGGTCGCGGCGCGACGCATGGGAGCCGAGGTCGTCTCGCTCTGCCCGATCGGAGAAGGGCCCAATGCCGAGGCCATTTCGCAGGCCTTAGCTCGCGAGGGCATCATCGATGCCGGTCCCCGATTCTCGGGGGCTGACAACGGCTACCAACTGATCTTTACCGGCGACAACGGCTGGCGGCTGACCGTTGCAACAAAGAGCCCACTACCCGAAGACGCCACACGGGTGTGGGCGGAAGCCATCCAATCGATGAGCCCCTCCGATGTCCTGTGCATCGACGGCGCGCTGCTCGCCCAACAACCGATGACGCGGGCCCCTGCGCAAGGCTGTGACAGGCCTGCCCGATCACGCTCGCGTCGTCTTCGATGCATCCTCTCACGAGGGCTTCCTCGAGGGCCTTCCCCTCGACAATGTCATCGTGTCACTGCGCGCCTCCCAACGGCCCGGCTTCAGCGGCTTTTTCCGGCATTTCAACGACAACTATCCTCCGTTCCCCTTCTACGAGGAAGACGACGAGCCCCGGGATCAGGCAGCGGCCCTCGCCATGCTGACGATGCGCTATGTCGTGCTGCGCGCAGACGATGGCCAGGTGTACTACGCCCGCCCCACCCACGACGAAGCCCGCTTCATCCGACCTCGCGTCGTTCAATCACCGGCACCCCCGCTCGCCAAGAACCAGAACCTGGAGACCTCGGGCATTCATTCCGCAACGTTGGCGGCCTGCCTCGCGCTCGGTATACCGGTCAAGCGGGGCATCCTGCTAGCGAATTGCGCGGCCGCACTCACCACGCCAACTTCGCTGCCCACCCGCGATTCGCTCGAGGCTGCGGCCGACAAGCTTGCGGCCCGCGATCAGGCCTGACAAGGAGAAACGAGAATGGATCCACGACTCCCCCGCGCAATCGCGGCAATGGCAGCCCTCGTCCGCGCGGATATGGCCAACCCTGTTAACCCCGGAAGCGCCGACGAAGACGGTATCGGAGGCGACGAGGCAGGCCATGGCCGTGGCCACGCAGCTGACGCGAGGCCCGGGTGGTGCCCACGCTATTCGTTCAGGGCGAGTGGCACGCCCCCGCCGCGAGTGCGCTCGATCGCCTCTTGTGCGCGGTACCCATCGGTATTGCGATGTCGACACTTGACCCCGAGGCCCTCGCAGACACCGTGTGGGCGGCGTGCGGATGCACGACTCGGAACGAATTTCAGGCGGCTGCGCTTCTCGCGACGGCGGTGTCCTTATCCATCGAACCTCGCAACATTCACCTCGTTGAGGCTGTCCAGATCGTCTCAGACATGACACCGCGCGGTGAGCCAGAGGACGGTCCCGATGTCCTGACGGCAACGCGGCTAGCATTGAACTTCCAAGCCAACTCTGTGCAGGTCAACGGCTTCTCGCCCATCAGCCCGTTGACTCACAAACTCTCCGACCATACCCCGTCGTCTCTCCTCATCCCATCGGCCTTCCTTGTCTCTGGTAACCGCTACGGTTCGATGTCCACCTCCAAGTTGGGTAAGTTGTGCGGGGAGCCGAGGTTGCTGCGCATCATTTCGGAGCTTCTGTTCAATTTCTCTCCACCCGGTCGTTACTTCTCTTACAGCTCGATGGAATGGGTGGAGCGGTACTCTCAACTCGATCTGCTCGGGGTCACCGGGCAGCTGCTCGAGCTGCGTCCTCCCACCCCCGAGAGCTGGCTACGGCGAGCCGTCGGACACTCGGCTTCAGACTCTTCGAACGGCGGCTGGTCTTCCTTCGAAGCCCCCGGGTCGACGATTCTCACTCGAGCTGCCCCCTTCGAGCCGGAGAGCAAGCCGACTCCGCTCGGTCCGGCCAGGGGCGATGCGCCCGCAGGTCGCGTCGTCTTCATGAACGAGCTAACGCTCAGGTACGACCGACAGTCCGCGGACGAACCTCTGCCCAGCGGGGACGAGTGGGCTACCCGTGAGGGCGTCCAGATTGACATTTGTTTGACGGCCATGCGAGCCGCCCGAGCCATGGGCGTCGAGGTCGTGAGCCTCAGCCCAATCGGTGAGGGGCCGCGCGCATCGATCATCGCCGAGGCACTGGCTCGGGAGGGATCATCGACGCAGGTCCGCGTGTGAGGGGTGCGATAACGGATACGTGTCGAACGTTATCGGAGACTTCCACCGCTCGAAGATCTCATTCATCGAGAATGTTCCCAAGCACGCGTGGGACGAGGCGATCCGCACGCTGGGCCCCTCCGACGTCCTGTTCGTCGACGGCGCAGTGAGGCGTTCTCGGGAGGTTCTCTCCGCTGCCGAGAACGCACTCGTTCACCTGCCGGAGCACGTGCGCGTCGTCCTGGACTCGTCGAGGCGTGAGGCCGGGCCTGCACGTCTTCCCAAAGACAACGTGATCATGGTGCTGCATCAGCGGGGAGTGCAGGGCCTGTGCGAGCCTATCGTGTGCGATCGTTCGGCTTTTGATGCCAGCCAGGACCCGGAGCGCGCCGCCGGTTTCGTCGAAGACATGTTTGGCCGCTACACACTAATCGACACAGAGACAGACGAGTCCTACCTCGCGCGCCCACTGCGCGCCAAGACCTCAGAAGTTTCGTACATCACCCGGTTCCCAGCGCCGACCGTCGAACCGACGGATCGATTGGGGTCCCAGCACGCACGCTATGGCGTGTTGGCGGCCGCCCTCGCACAGGGGCAAACCCTCGAGCGGTGCATCCTTCTGGCGAATTGCGCTGGCGCCCTGGCCTCGACCATGCCAGGTCCGGCCTCGTGCCCGACGCGCGAGGACATCGAGGCCGCGGCGGACGCACTCGCCGCGGACACTGCTGCGGAATAGGAGAATGCAACATGGACACACGCTCTGAACGTGCCCGCGCGGTGCTGTTGGCCTGCGCGATCGGTGACGCGGCCGGGTTGCCCACCCGCGGCATGGCCCCCGACGAGATCGAGAGCACCTACGGCCCACCGCCGACAGGGTGGGATCGTGACGTCGTCCACCCCATCAAGCCCGGCGTTCCCGAGGGAACGATCACGGAGGTGACGCGCGACATCCTGGCGGCGGCCTCGACCCTTCTCGGTGACGAGGCGGGGGCGACCATCCGGGACCGCGCAGGCACTGTCCCGATGGGGTGGCGTCAGCTTGTGCGCGCCATTCCCGTTGGCATCGCGACCTCGACGGCCGATCCCGAGGCCTTCGCGCAGGCCGTATGGGAGGCGTGCGGAGGGGAATGCCTCACCCAGCAGGAGTTCCAGGCGGCGGCCCTGCTCGCCGCGGGCGTCTCCCTCCAGGTGGACGGGGCTCAGGAGAGGCTATCGACGAGGTACAACCGCCTGTGGGAGGCCCTCCACCTCGTGGAGTCCCTGAAACCGCGCGGCAGCTGGAGTCCAGAGCCAGACGTCGTGGCGGCAACCCGCCGGGCGATGAACATCGCCATGCAGGTGGCAACGACGCCCACGCAGATCCTGACCGAGCAATTCGGCTCCTCCCCGGAACCCACGCGCATGGTCCCGCTGTGTTTCGGACTGAGCACGTACCTCGCACACTGGCTCTCGCGCTACGGGATCACGCGGATAGGGAGGCGACACCAGCCTCATGAGGTGCGATCGTCGGCGCTCTCTGCGGCGAGGCGAAGGGGCATCACGAGTGCGGCGCGGCTCGTGGATGCAGGTCGAGGAGGTCAACGACCTCGACCTGACATCGCTCGCTGAGCGCCTCGTCGCGCCCGCCCCGCGCCCGTGGATGACGCAGTACGCGACGATAATGCGTCCGACGAGGGTGCCACGGCGGCCTGGGAGTCGCCCAACGCCCCTTCCCCGTTCGAGGATCCCAACTCCACCCGAATGACACGACGGACTCTGTTCACGCAGGTGTCGCCGCCGACTCCGCTCGGTCCCGCGCGCGGAGAGGCTCCCGTGGGGCGCGTCGCCTACATGGGCCAGCTCGTGCTCAACCAGTCGCTACATGTGTCTTCCTTCCCCGAGTCGGGTGGGGATGTGTGGGCCACCGACGAGGGAATGGAGCTAATCGAGGCATCGAGGTTCTGCGCGCTGCTCGACGCATGGGGCTCGAGGCCGTCTCCCTCGGCCCGATCGGCGAAGGCCCCCACGCCTCGCTCATCGAGAAATCCTGCGACGAGGGGCATCATCAACGCGGGGCCGCGCATCCCGGGAATGGACAACGGCTACCGGTGACGATCACCGACGACGCGGGGCAACGCCTCGTCGTCAGGGCGATGATGAGACAAGTGCGCGGTGCCAACCCATGCGTGGGCTGAGTTCACCCAGACGATGGGCCCGGCCGACGTGCTCTACTACGACGGCGAGTTTGCGGGCGCGTACGGATACGACTATGGGGACCTGGGAAACGATGATGCCGCTCGCGAGGCACTCCTGCGCTTGCCCGAGCATGTGCGCCTCGTCCTCGACACATCTTCCGAGCGCAGATGCCTCTGGCATTCCCTTCGACAACACCGTCTTCGTTATTGGCCAGGATGAGGTCGCGGGGATGGGCACTCATGACCGGCGACCGCAGCGCCTTCGATGTCAGCCGTACGTTCCACGGCGCAGCTTTCGAGGCCGCCAGGCTCTTCGATTGCCACGCGCTCGTTCCCTCGGGGCCGGAGGGGCCCACTTCTCCAGGCCTAATTACGGCGGAGAGGACTTGAGTTGGCCGACGGTCACGCACTGCCCCGCACCGCCCTTCGGGCCGAGGACCCACTCGAGGCCAGGCACGTGTTTTCCAGGTCTTCGCGGCGTCTCTCGCCAGGGGCCTGCCCATCGAACGGGCGATCCGGCTCGCGGTGTGCGCACGCGCCCTCGCCACGGCCACGCCCGGCAGGGCGACGTGCCCGACGCGCGAGGACATCGAGGCCGCGGCGGATGCGCTGGAGGAGCGCGCGGACGAGGAGTGAGCTCGGTCGAGGCGTTTGCGCGTCAGGAGCACTGCCCACCAGTGCACATGTACGCACGTCAGCCCCTGCGACGTGCGAGATGCATCAAATAATCGACCGAGTCGCCTATTTTGCATCCCCAAGGGTGCACAATCGCACCATGACGACTAACGACACCCGGGACCGCGGCGGCATCGTCGGCGGGGCGCTCACGGTTGCCCTGCTGATCACGCTGGCCGTGCAGAACGCCGTGCCGCCGATGGCCACCGACATGTACTCGGCTGCGTTCCCGCAGATCACGGAGGACCTGGCGACGAACTCGACGATGCTCGGGTTCACGCTCACTACCTTCTTCGTGGGCTACGCGTCCGGCCAGGTCCTGGGCGGAGCCATCTCGGACCAGATCAGGCGCCGCCGCCCCATCGTCGCGGGCGGCATCATCACCCTCGTCGGCTCCATGATCTGCGTGTTTACGCCGGGCATCTGGGTGCTCCTCGTGGGCCGAGTCTTCCAGGGCCTCGGCGGCGGCGTCGCCTCCTCGGTTGGCCGCGCGATCCTCGTCGACGTCGCGCACGGCAAGACGCTGGCTCGCGCGATGAGTCTCCTCCAGGCGATCAGTCGGCTTTCGCTCCGATGCTCGCCCCGGTCCTCAGCGCGTTCATCATCACGCACGCGACGTGGAGGGTCGTCTTCTGGGCGCTCGCCGCCTTCACGCTGCTCATGGCGTCCCCTCGCGTGGTTCGTCGTGCCCGAGTCCCTGCCCGAGGAGCGCCGCCACCCCGGCGGTATTCCGCGGTTCTTCCACGGCCTCGTCCAGGGTTGTGCGCATCCGCCCCTTCGTGGGCTTCATGCTGACCAACGCCTTCTCGAGCTTCTGCATGTTCGGCTACATTTCGAACGCCACCTACGTGCTGCAGGGGCCGCTGGGCCTGTCCCCCATGGCTTTCGCGTGGGTGTTCGCGTTTAACGCGCTGCTGTCAACCGGCTTCGCGCTGGTCAACGTGCGCCTGATCTCGCACTTCACGCCGCGCACGCTCATCATCGCGGGCCTCACGATCGCCGCGACCGGCGTGGTGACGCTGGCGATCTCGACCTTCCTCCTCAACCTGCCGCTGATCCTCACGTGCGTGGGCTTCGCGCTCATCATGACGGCGAACGCGTTTATTTTCGGCAACTCGGGCGCGCAGGCCATGAGCGAGGCACGCGAGCACGCAGGCACGGCCTCGTCCGTGATGGGTGTGTTCCAGTCGATCGCGAACGGTATCGCCGCTCCCCTGGCGACCTCGGGCGGCGACAGTGCCGTGCCGATGGTGCTCGTCATGATCGTGGGCTCGGCCGGCGCGTGGTTCGCGTTCTGGGTGATCGCCCGCGGCGGCAGACACACGCCGCGCCACCTCAGCCTCGACTGACGAGGCGTCAGCACCCCATCCACCATGACTCGGTACCACCCGCGCCCGGCGCACCGGCATGTTCTGGATAGGTTGCGCACTTCCGGATAGGTAACGCGCATCCGGATAGGTAACGCGCATCCGGATAGGTTAATAACCTATCCAGATCGTCACAACCTATCCAGATCGTCACAACCTATCCGGATCGGGCACCTCATCGCGATGAATTCAGCGGAAGGCACCATCTTTCATGGCCCGGCCACGACTATCAGTTGGGATGGCGCTGCCCGACCCGCAAAACGCCCACCACTCGGCCCTTACTCGCGCGAGGCCAGCCAGACCGCGACCGACACGAGAACCAGGCCGATCAGCTCGAAGACGCCGGGGATCTGGCGCAGCATGACGGCACCGACCAGGGCGGATGTGGCCGGCAGGATCGCGGCGAACAACGCGAAGGTCGACGCCGCCAGGCGCCGCATCGCGAGCGCCTCGAAGGTGTAGGGAATCGCGGTGGACAGCAGGCCCACACCGACGACGATGGCGATCAGCTTCCACGAGGCCGTGGCCGCCATCGCGCCGGGGCCGAGGAAAGGCGCGAAAAACAGGGTGCCCCACGCGCATCCGAGCGCCAGGTTCGTCACCCCGTCACGCGTGGTCGGGGCCTTCTGCCCGACGACGATGTAGGCCGACCAGGCGAGGGCCGCGAGGAGGATCCAGGCGACGCCGACGCGCACGCTCGGCACGCTCAGGTCGAGGGCAGGCCCGCCGATGCACGCCACCCCGGCGAGACGCGAGGGCCGCAGCGATGCGCGGCTGCCAGCCGCGGCCCCTGATGACGGCGACGGCGACGGGGCCGATAAACTCGATGGATACGGCGGTCCCCAGGGGGATGCGCGCGATCGACTCGTAGAAGGAGGAGTTCATCGTCAGGATGATGACGCCAAAGAGCGCGGAAATAGCCAGGTCGGAGCGCGTGAGGCCGCCGCGCCACGGGCGTTTCCAGGCAGGAGAACGACCGCGCCGGTCGGGACGCGCCACCAGGCGACGGAGGCGGGTTCGACGGGACACGAAGGCAATAACCGCGAGCGCCGCGCCCACGTACTGGATGAGGCCGGAGCCGACGATATAGAGCTGAGGCGGGATGCGGTCGGTGACGGGGCGCCGGGCGGGCGCGTTCACTGCGCGGGCGCGAAAGTGAGGGCCGCCGAGTTCATGCAGTAGCGCATGCCGGTGGGCTGGTCGGGCGCGTCGGGGAAAACGTGGCCGAGGTGGGGTCGCAGGTCGCGCAGCTGCACTCGGTGCGGATCATGCCGTGGCTGGTGTCGACGCTCTCGACGGTCGCGCCGTCGTGGGCCTGAAAGAAGGAGGGCCACCCGCAGGAGGTCGAATTTCGCGTCGGGTCAAAGAGCTTGGATCCGCAGGCCGCGCACGAGTAGGTGCCGACGCGCGCCTCGTCGAGGAGCTCACCGGTGAAGGGCGCTCAGTCGCAAGCCTCCGCGCAGCACGTGGTAGCGCATGGGGCTCAGGAGTTTCTTCCACTCGGCGTCGGGTGCGGGCAGCGGGATCAGTTGCGTTCATGGATCTATTGTCCCGCGCCGCCCGCGCCCTCGCACGCGTGCAGCCCGCTCTCCTCGTGCGGATCCATGGACGAGGCGGGGCTCAGTCCGCGGTCACCTCTCCGGACCCGCGTTTGCAGAAAGAATCGCCGTGGAACGATCGTCACGCCCGACATGATCCAGAGCGCGCGGTGATGAGCGCGAGACCGAGAAGGTCGAGGGCTGGGTGAACCTGTCCGAGCAGGACGACGCTAAGCAACCATCGCGACCGCGGGAAAGAAAACGTTGTATCGAGCTTGGGTTCGCGCATCTGCCCGTTGATCGACGATGCGGCGCAGCACGGTGGGCCTGACGAACATCAGGCAGCTGACCGCGATGATGACCGCGATCGGCGTCCATTCAGGGCGGGAATCTCATGAATGGTGGCATCCGCAGACCGAATCCAGTGCAGCAATCACGAAACCCACCCGGATACCGCCCCGTAGTCGTAGCCGAGATGCGACGTGCACCCTTCACCATCACCATGGCGAGCAGAAGAACACCAGCCCATAGGGCTCACCCATCAGCTCGACTGCATCACCTGCCATCGACGGTGCCCGGGAGCGCCTGGTATGCAAACGACGACGCATCCCGCGAGGGCAAGAGCCGGGCTGAGAACGACGTTTCCCTGCCCGTGAATCAGGCCGATCAGCAGACCGACGGTCATCGAGATCGCCACGGCGGTACCCACCTGCAGATGGTTGATCGCCGTGAACGTACTGCTACCGTACAGAGCAAACGAAAACCCCCACGATCACGGCGGCGATGCCGAGCCCGCGCACGCCGAGGCTCTGCCGCCAGGGCCTCGTGCGCGCGATGAGGACGATCGCCGCGGGGATCAGGATCATCCACGCGATGGTGTCGGGAGCAGCGATGCCGGGATCATTCGGCCAGAGCGATGCCGATGGCCCCGAAAATGGTCTCGGCAGCAGGACTGCGTGGACGGCGCCGCCGACGCGTCCTCAGGAGAATCCTGAGGCACAGGGGCGGACTGTGGGCCCGGCGCAGTCTGCTGGTCAGGCGTCTCGCTGTGGGCGGTGGGATCAGAGCGGTCATGCCTCTATTGTCGCGGACCGCCCGCACCCGTGCGCATCTGTGCGTGGGCGCGGGCGGTCCGTTCCTCGCTGGCCTCAGTGACGGGGCCGTGGCCCGTTCACCTGTCCCCATCACTCGTGGTGGCGGACCCTGCGTTGGAGGCTTCTTCGCCGCCGCCTTCTTGGGAGCCGCCTTCTTGGCGGTGCCCTTCTTGGCGGAGGTCTTCTTCGTGGCGGCCTTCTTGGCGGGGGCCTTCACGTCCTTGACGGGGGTCGCGTCGCTCGCCTTGTCGGCTCCCTCGTCCTTCACGGTCTTCGTGGCCGCGGCGGAGGACTTTTTGGTGCCCTTCTTCGCGGTCGAGGCCTTGCTTGGCGGCTGTCTTCTTCGCGGGAGCCTTCTTCGCAGCAAAGCCTTAGCGGAAAAGCCGCCTTCTTGGCGGTCTCCTTCTTCGCGGGGCTTCCTCTCCGCTGCGACAACCTCGGTCGCGGAGTCCAGGGCGCGGCGTCCTCGTCAGCCGTCCGCAGCCTCGGGAAGTGGCTCGGCGATGGCTGCCACAGGCATCTCACGAGGTCTCGTCTCAGGCTCGTCGACCGCAGAGCAAGACCTGCGTGGCGTCAGGTTGAGCGCCCCGGCCTCGCAAGCCTCCACGGGATCCGCAACGGCATTCGCCTCGGCGTCAGCAGCCTCGTCGGCGACGGCGTCCTTCTGCGCAACATCGACCTCAGGGAGCCTCGGCACTCGGGGTCGACTCCTCGCAGACCACGCTCTCAGGCGCCACGGCCTCGTCCGTCGCATCCTCGTCCGTCGCGGACTTTTCACCGCTGCGGACTCGGCGTCTCTCGCCTGCGGAGCTGGGGCTCGACGGACGGGGTCTGGCCGGTGACGGTGGCGTAGCATGTCGGCCTCAGCGCCGGTGGGGGCGACGGCCGGGAAGAAGTCCATGATCGACAGCGCGCGGAAGGCTTCACCGTGGGCGTGGGGCGGGTTTCCGCGTCGAGGCGCCTCTCCGCGACCGCGTACCAGCCAGGGTGGACGGTGGGCTCGTCCGGCGTTTCTTCGGACGGACGCGATGCCGCCATCTCGGCGGGGTCAGCGCAGGCGGCGCACTGAGCCGCAGGGGCGATCGCCTGGACCGTGTCGGTCATAACGGGTCGGCCGGTGCGCACGGGCGGGGCACCTGACGGATGTTTCACGGATGTTTGCGCGCGGAGGATCGGCGTGGTTTTCCTGCTCGTCCGGGACACTTCGACGTCCGACGAGGCCTGGGCCTCCTCCTCGCCGCCCGTCTCCTCGGGCGCGTCGAGCGAGCGCGCCCTCACGCTCAGCGTCCTCGGCGGGAGCGCTGTCCTCCTGTGATTCCCGGCGCGCGAGTCGCCGGAATCGCCCGGATGCGCCAGCGTCCGGTTGCCGCGTCGGCGGGAGCCTCGCCTGCGCGCGGGCGCTGAACGTCACGGCGTTCTCCTCGGCGGAAGCATCACGACTGCTCATCGGCCTGGGAATCGGCAGCGTCAGGGTCGGTTTCGTGCTTCTCGTCGGCGGCCGTGTCGGCAGGGAATCGGCCCACAGCAGCATCTTCGGTCGCTTCCGACAGAATCGGCCGCGGCGTCACTTCACGGTCGCCCTGCGTCCGCGCCGCTCGGCTGTCACTCGTCCGCCTCCGCAGAATCGGCTGCGGCAGGATCGGCGGCGCGATCCGAGCAGCCTCCGGGCGACTCGCCTTCAGGCGCCTCGTTGTCGACGGCGACCGGCTCGACTTTTACCGACGGCCGCCAGAGGCGAGGGTGGCCTCGAGGCCGGGCCTCGCTTCGCAGCGCTTACGGGACTCGCGGCGTTCTGGGCGGCGGGCCTCGGCCTCGCGCTCGGCGAGCCTCGCCCGCCAGGGGGCCCTCGGGCGGCGCGCCTCGGCCTCGGCGGAGCCGGAGAAAAGCGCCCGCCTCGGCCGATGGAGGTCGCGGTGAGGGTCTGCGGTGAGCTGCGGGTTCGCGATCCGGCGGCCTCGATGATCTGCGCAGAGCGCTCTTGAGAATCACCTGCACGTTTCGTCGCGGGAGGCGCTGCCGCCCTCGGCGGTTCGCGCTGGCGGTCGGCCTGGCGGCGGCGGGCGTGCCCAGCAGCTGCGGCGCGGCGACCACGCGCGGCATGGGCGGGATCGCAGGGCGGCGGCGCGGCGCCGACGCGGAGGATCGCGGGCACCACCGTCGCGCCCGGACTGCTCACCGGCCGACGCGGGCGTACCGCAGTGGAAGCCGACGTGCCCGTGCGGCCACGGCCTCGTTCGTGCCGGAGATCCGGCGAGCTCGGCGCCAGGCGCGCGATGCGTTCGCGGCTCATATCCTGCTCGACGGTGACGGTCCCGGCGCGGCTCGATGCAGCTGGGCGGGGCGTGCCCGGCTCTTCGGCGACGATCCACGATGACTGCTCGACGTATGGGCGCGCAGGTCGGAGAGGTGGCGGAGTTCTTCGCGGAGACGAGACGCGCACGGTGACCGTGTACTCGTCGGTCGATTGCACGCCCCGTGCGTCAGTCCCTGCAAATTGGCGGTCGGGGCTGCTCGACCTTGGCGCGGATGAGGGCTCATGGGCGCGGACCGGTCGAGTTTGAGCTCAACGGTGCCGAGCTGGGCGGCGGCGGCGGGCGCGTCAGTTCTCGGCGGTGTCGCGTGAGTGGCGCGACGGGATGATGAGGCGCTCGTCCCAGATGCGCGCGACCACGTAGGAAGCGTGATTTCTCGGCGGGCCGGTTTCCTTCTTCTCATGAGCGACGACAGCGTCACCCACGCGGATCGCGTCGGTGAAGGCCAGCTGCAGGTGGCGAGAACGATCTGCCGAGGGTCTGCTGGGCAGCAGACCGAAGATCACCGAGACGATGACTGTACGGCAGGCGGACCGTGACGGTCATGGCCTGGCGGGCGACCTCGCAAAGGGTACCACGTCCAACGATGCTAAACGACGATGATCGACTGGGTGAGGCGGCGCAGCCGAGCCTGGGTCTCCGAAGCGACGAGCGTCCCCTGGTCAGACATCCTAGCGCACCGGCGGCGTCCTCGAAGACCCACGCCGCGGCGTGAGCCATCCAGGTCAGGCAGGCGAGGGCCGTGATGCAGCACGTGCGCGAGAGACGTCGTGATCGACGTGCCGTTCCATTCGGACAGGTGGGGGTTGATCAGGCGTGCCGAGTCCCGCCCACGCTCCCCAGGCCGCGAGTGAAGTGCCCCGGGCGCGCGCGTGCCAGGATCGACGGGCCGTGGCCGCCTTCGAGGAAGCGCCTTGCGCCAGGGGCGGAGAGGAGGACCGAGACGACGAGTACCCACGAGGCCCCGACGATCGGGCCGAGGATGAGAGGTGAGGTCGATGGTCGTGGCCACGGCGGCCTCTGCCCCGGATTGCGGGTCGGCGACCACGCGCGCGAGGGCGTCGAGGCTGGACAAGGGCACCGGTGCTGGTGTCGCGTCGTGCATCAAGCCCTAGGGTCGGGGGCTGATGAATTCCTGGGAATTCCGCACAATTGCAACGTTTTTGCAGTAATGTGTCAGCTGTCACTGGATTTCGTTTTGACGTTCCGCTCGCGTTCTGCCTCAAACTATCTCCCGTCTTCGGACGCCAGTTCGACGGCCAAGCAGCGCCCCACCGTCCCCAGCGGCCTAGGACACCGCCCTTTCACGGCGGCGACACGTGGTTCGAATCCCGTTGCACCACCAGTCGCAATCGTGATTGGAACAATTCAATAGGTCTTACCTGTTGTAAGGCCCCGTAGCGCAGTTGGTTAGCGCGCCCTGTCACGGCGGAGGTCGCGGGTTAAGTCCCGTCGGGGTCGCCGACCAGACCTGCGGTTCAGGTCTCTGGCTCTGTAGCTCAGTTGGTAGAGGCGTTCGACGAAAATCAAAGTCACGGATCGACATGGTCAGACCGCCAGCAAGTCCCCGAAGCATTCGCGTCGTTTCATTTGCCCCGCGAGGCGGAATTCTCTGCTCGAGGTAGTCGCCTCACAGCGCCACACCCCGGCCGCCCGCATGCGGCCCCACATGCGTGCGACCAGCAAATTTCGCGTGCAATTCCTCACGGCGCAGATCTGGCGAAACCGCAGAATATCAACGATCGGATTACATAATTTTGAAATATGCTCACGGGAATTGCATGCAAAGTTTCTGAGACCACGAGGCCCTGCCACACCCACATAGCGAAGCAGCTCATATGCCTTCGTCACACATGACTGGCAAAAAATAACGCCAAGTCAGATTAATTACCGCACAACAGAACATCGCTCAAATGCCACATTTTCCAACCAGCTAATGTCAATGATGCTAGACGACTGACAAACCCTCCATAACGTGGACAAATAGGCGACGATAAACGCGCAGCCCATGCAGACAGGCGTAGCGCTCATCAGCATCATTACTTGCTAACTACAGCGGATGGGTGGCCACCCCAACGAGCAGCCGGCCTCGGCCCCCATCCATAACTGAATGGAGACTCCGTGCACCCACGCAGTATCGGGCGCATTTTCCCGCTCGCTGTCGGGATGATCGTCTTAAAGCCTGCTGGCCGCGTTCATCCGCTATCGCGCCCACCTTCGCTGCCTCCGTCGCGTCGTCGGCAAAAATTTCGCTGGCGCGCGAGGACAAATGAAACCACCGCGCCACCGTCGGCATCACGTCGACCATGTCGCTTCGACATCGACGACCGCGTGACGTCGCGCCCGGCTGCACGTTCGCCATTCAGATTCGAGCTCAGATTGCTCTCGGACTCGCGGCTCGACGCTGAACTGCGCATGCTCAACGAGGACAGCGTCCCCGTCGTCGACTACTCCGTCCCAGGACGGTGAGGGCGTGTCCATGACCTGCACCTTTCGGCGAGTACGCGGGACCATCACAGCATCATCGGCCACGGCACCGTGCGCACGAGGCGGTGCACGCCACGACCTCGTCGACGGTGTCCTTCCGGTCAACGGCACCGCCGTCATCGTGGACCTGCCCGGCGGCTCGACTCGGCACGTATGGGCACCCTGCTGAAGATGGGGCCTGCCCAAGAGCGACTCCTCGCGGATCATCTGGAGATCGACATCAAGGGATCCCGGCGCCGAGGTGCGACCGAGGTCGAGATCGCTGACACCTATCGAGGCTCGGCGGCTACTCGCTGGTGCGGGTCAGGCTCTACTGCTACAACAACGACGCTGAGTACCACGGGCTGATCAGCGCCCGCCCTCAAAGGTAAGGCGTCGATCGGCGACAGCACCTTCACGATGGAGCCAGCGCCGACGGCACCGGGTTCCACCGCGACGTTCGCGATTGCCTGAACAACGGCACCTACGTCCTGCAGTGACGAGGCGATCAACAACAGCCACGGTTCGCAACGGCATCACCTTCACAACGATGCGCTCATCAATGCGAAGCTGCACGGGCAGGTGGACGGCATTCACTCGGATGGCTCGGGCGACGCGGAACGGCGACGCGGCAACCGACGCCCACCCGTCGGTGACGCCGACGCCGGAGCCAGCTCTTCGCAACCTCCACGCCGGGCGAGCCCGACCCGTCCGCGACCCCGTCTCCGACTCCGACGCCGACCACAGCGACTCCGACTCCGACGCCGACCGCAACCCCGACGCCTACGCCAGTCGGTGACGCCAAACCGACTCCGTCGACCACCCCGACCCTTCGGCCGCCGACCCCATCAACTCCCTCGACACCAAGCCCGTCCACTCCCCGAGCGCGCCGCCCACTCAGTCGGCCCCGCGCCGAAGCAGCTAGCTCGCACGGGCGCCGACGCCAGCTGGCATCCCTCGCGGCGTGCCGCATGCCGGGCCTGCTGGGCGCGCTGGCGGTGGCAGCTCGCCGACGCGAGCCTGACCGTCCGCGCCCTCCGCGCGAGGGTACGCATCTGACGCTGTGCCCCGGCCTCGTATCGACGGGTCGGGCGCCATGCGCGAACGCGCCACGCGTGCTCGCGCATCGCCAGAGAGGAGGTAGGGGTGGAGACCGGCGGCGAGTCGCGTGGGGCGCGCCCGTCACAGGGGATGTTCACGAGGGCGAGAGAGTAGTGATGAGAACTCCTGAGGAACGGTGATCAGCGACAGGCAACGAGTTATCGCGGGCATGTTTTGGATGATCGTTTTTCGACGTGTTCTCCTTCGCTTTTCGCGCAGCCGCTAGGCGCCCGAGCTGCAACGAGGGACTTCTAGCCTTCGTCAGGTCACCCGCGATGCGCCAGGGCGCGAGGATGGTGTTCTTCGTCCCAGTCGTCGTCGTGGATGAGCGCCGTCGAGACGCTCGACTATCTCGGAGGCGCGCACCGCAGGCTTCGACGGCCTCGAGGATGCCGAGGGTGATCAGGGCGCGGCCACCTTCGTCGTTCAGGCGGTCCGTGTCGACGACGAGGGGTAACGTGGGCGAGGGCTTTGGAGAGTGGAAGGTCGAGGGCGGATCCCCAGATATCATTCCACCGGCCGACGTGGAGGGTCGGGATGGTCGTCTGCCACGTGGCGCCGTGTTGACGTCCGTGAGTTCGAAGGAGATGTCGCGGATGCGGGCGCTCCAGTCGAGTGATGCAGAGCTCGCAGGTGCCCGAGGTGACGCCTGCGGTACTCGCTGCCCACGTGCGTGATGCGCGCGCGAATCCGCGTCTTCATACGCCCCGGTGCGCCCTGCCGCGTCGCCATCGCCTCGCTTGCTTCCTTCTGCATCTCCGTCGCCTCACCAGTGCCCCTGCCTGCGTCACCCGTCAGTCCTCACTCTCTCTTTCTTCGCTCGTTTTGGGTAGCCAGGCAGGATGCAGCAGGGATGCTAAAATAGCGCAGGGCCTGTTCTCGTACCGCAGGTGAGGGCGCTGCAGATACCCGACCTGCGTTTCGAGGCAGAATCTCCAGGTGGTCCTGGGAACATAGTGATCCCTCAGGGTTCCTCACCGAGACATGTCGTGAAGACGCTCTCGGGGAGGATTTTCGATCCCGTGCCCCTGAGGGCCCATTTTTCGGCCTTTTTCTGTTTTCGTTGCTTGCCGTCTTTGATGCTCGCGCAGTAATCGTTGTTGCCGAGGATCAGATAGCGAAATCGTCTTGGTGACGCCGTCCTGATTGATGCCGCCCAGGTCGGCGACGATCTGCCCGTATGGCTTCGGCTGCGTGGAGTTTTTCGAGCTTTCCTGTGAAGACGCAGAGCGCACCCGAAGATCGGGCTATCCTCGTCGATTTTCTGAGCGTCGCTGAATGTCGGCGGCCTTCACGGCGTGACTGCCGCCAACTACACGAACGCTTTCTGAAACTCTTCTTCGCTGCCGTGACGTTCGAGGGCTTCATCCTTCAGGCGTGCGAAGCACTCGGCGGTTGCCTCGACGTCGCCCATGGCGCGATGCGCATCGTTGTGGGTGACATCGAAAGGGCCTCGACGAGGTCCGCCAGGCGATGGTGAACATCTCGGGTGCAGCTTGCTGGCGCGATGCGCAGGGGTGTCGATGTGGTCGTTCGAGAACAGCCGGTCAGGTAGCGGTCGAAGAATCGTAGAGGAAGTTGACGTCGAAGCTGACGCAGTGGCCAGCGACGGGCGCATCCCCAACGAAGGCAGCGAACTCCTGAGCACGTCGGGAGCAAACGGCGCACCCGCGAGCATCACGTCGGTAGCCCGTCGCCACGAGTGAACCGTCGACGTAGGTTCCGCGCAGCTCGGCGGTTGGATCAATGACTAAAGCGCCCAGCCTCCCTGCGTCCGATATTTGGGGTGCCGCAACTTCGATGAGTGGCGGTCCCGACTGCGCGCGCCCCGTGGTCGACATCGATCACGTAGTATGTCGGGAAGGCGATGCTGCGCGCTTGGATTCGCGGATCGTTTGCGCGTTCGGCGGGGCCTGCGGGTGCGTATCTGGCATGAGAACCTTTGTCCGGGCCAGTATAGCCTTGCTGCGTAACCCCATGGTCGATTCCGGCGGCTCGAGGAGGAGACGCGGCGTCGCAAGGCGACGCGGACGCACGCGGACTCAACGATCGTTTGCTCAGATCGCGGCTGGCATAAACCGCTGACCATTTCCGGCGTAGCATCTATCAAAACGCGTCTGCTACCAGATTCTCGGGCGGAATCTGGACTCAGTCGTGAAATAATCGACCGTCAGAGCGTCCGGGCAATGGGCCTCGTCCTTATACTGCAGGCAGCTTTGATCAATCCGTCGCGGGTAGGCGCGCTCGAGGAAACGACCGCGCGATTCTGATCACCACTGATCGTCTTTCTCGCCCGGTCACGTTCTACGCGGCCTCAAACCACTCCAAAGTGAAAACAACGAGGGTGGCCCGCGTCGGGGATCACTCCCTGGTGGGCTGGCTACCACCCTCAGTGCCTCCCATAACTATTTCGAGAACGACTCATCCCTGCTCACAGGAAAAACTTCGATCAAACCCAGTGTCAGCCGAGGGCGTTGTTTACATGTCTTTCTTGACCGAAACCAACCTTGAGACTAATATCGACGCCGCGAGAGGATAGCTGAAGGACGTCTGGCAACAGAGCGTTCAAAGAGCTACTCCATCAGCTTCGGGTGCGGGACTGCCTTCAGCTTCAGGCTGTAAGACCCCTTGCTGCCATTGATCCTCTCGCTTTCCTTTTGCTCTGAACTATGCTCAGGGGTTTTCTGCTGCAATTCTGATCACGCTCATCTCTACTCAAGCTGAGAATCAATCACCAATCCCTTTGATAGTACTGCCCGTGCGATGCGTGACGGATAGCCGCGCTGGAATCAATCGCAATCCCCTTTGATATAGCAGCCACGTATTCAGCACACCCCGATTGCGGGCTGGGGATCAATCACCAATCTACGACAGACCACAGGGTCGCCCCGCCGCGTCCAGGCTGGGAATCAATCACCAATCCCTTTGATATACTGCTGCTTGACGATGTTCCACACGGTGTTGCTGGGAATCAATCACGCAATCCCCTTTGATATACTGTGGGCCATGGTATGGGACTCAGGCACCTGCTGAATCAATCGCAATCGCTTTGATATACTGCGGACGATGAGCAGTGCGCGCAGACGAGCTGAGATCATTCACCCGAATCGCACTATATGAGCCGCGACAACTGCCCCGGCAATGCGCTGGGAATCAATCACCAATCCCCTGATATACTGCTACCACCAACCCCGTCTGCGTCTGACGGCTGGGAATCAATCACCAATCGCTTTGATATAGCTGCTCAACGAAGTTCGTCGAATGGCTCATGGCTGGGAATCAATCACCAATCCCCTTTGATATACTGCACCCAACGACGAAACGCGCCGCCGCCTCGCTGGGAATCAATCACCAATCCTTTGATATACTGACGCGAGAACGAAGAGGTCAGGCACTGCTGAGAATCAATCACCAATCCTTTGATATACTGCCTCTCAGACGAAGCCTCTCCGGGACAGGCTGGGAATCAATCACCAATCCCTTTGATATACTGAGCGGCGCGTTTCAGCGAAACGCCGTCAGCTGGGAATCAATCCCAATCGCTGATATACTGAAACCGACTGGGCGTTCCTCATGGACACGCTGGGAATCAATCACCAATCCCTTTGATATACTGTGGACCGACGGCTCTCTCGATGAGTCCGGCTGGGAATCAATCACCAATCCCCTTTGATATACTGCTGACGCGCAAATGCGCGTTGATCTGGAGCTGGGAATCAATCACCAATCGCTTTGATATACTGGGCCGTGGTGAGGCCGAGGCCTGCGAGGCTGGGAATCAATCACCAATCCCCTCTGATATACTGGCACCGAAGCCATGGGAAGTTGGCCGAGCTGAATCAATCACCAATCGCTTTGATATACTGCGGCGCCTGTCCGACGCAGTGAGGGCGTGAGGCTGGGAATCAATCACCAATCCCCTTTGATATACTGACCTCCTCGCCCTCAAAAACGCGGACGAGCTGGAATCAATCACCAACTCCTTTGATATACTGTCGACACCTCAACATCGATAGGGCGCATGCTGAGAATCAATCACCAATCCCCTTTGATATACTGAATCGTTCGCGTTGATGTTCACGTGAGGCTGGGGAATCAATCACCAATCTTTGATATACGTAAGTGCACCCTCCCGACATCCAGGCTGGCTGGAATCAAATCACCAATCGCTTTGATATATACTGGCACGTGGGATTTTGATATGAGCACACACGCTGAGATCAACGCCACGTCCCTTTGATATACTGCAGCAATGAAGGCGGTCACTGGGAGGTGCTGCATCAATCAGTCTCGCGATATGCTGGGTCGCTACGCAGTGCCGGTCATCGCTGCGCTGGAAACCAATCACCAACTCTGCGATGTACTGCAACTGCTCCTGGCGGCCATAGGTCGCCGCTGTGGGCAATCCGGACCACCAATCCTTTGATATACCAGTGCTGTCCGCCGCCTTCTTGATGCCTCCTTCCGAGCTGGGAATCACTCACCAATCCCTCTGATATACTCAGCCGTGACGTTTCCTGAGTAGCTGCTGAGCGAATCAACTCACCAATCGCTGATATACTGACCTCCTACACGACCACGCGCGTGCTGAATCAATCTGGAATCAGCCCGATACCCTGCTGACGCGCAGACTGCGCGTTGATCTGCGCCAGAGCTGGTTGAATCAATCGCAATCTTTGATATACTGGGGCCCGTGGTAGAGGCCGAGGCCTCGCGAGGCTGAGGAATCAATCACCAATCCCTTTCGATGTGCGTGCAAACCGACTGGGCAGTTTCCTCCTTGGACGCGCTGGAATCAATCACGCACTCGCACTTTGATATACCGTGGATCGACGGCTCTCGATGAGTCCCGGCGTAATCTGAATCACGCGTATCCCTGTAAATTACTGCGCACTCCCGACATCCGGGTTGGCTGGGAGCAATCACCACTCGCTAGGCATACTGATCGGCCAGAGGCTGCGACAGGCGCGGCTGAAATCAATCGCAATCTTTTGATATACTGACGGCGCGCAGCGCGGCGCAGCGCTCGTGCTGGGACCGTCTCACCAATCCCCTCGATATACTCGCTCGCACTCGACGCGATCCCTCAGACGCTGCGGGTCAATCGCAATCGCTGATATAGGCCGCGAACGCCCGAGCGCCGATGCGTCGGTCGGGCTGAAATCAATCGCAATCCCTTTGATATACCGCGCGTGTAGGTGTAATCACGGCCCGTCAAGCTGGAATCAAATCACCAACTGCGACATACCGCATCCACCCTCGTCGTCACCGCTGACGCTGAGGATCAATCACCAATCGCTGATGGTGCTGGCGCGGGCGCGTGATGGATCAAGAAGAAGTATCGCTGGGAATCAATCACCAATCCTTTGATGTGCAGAAATGCCGGACGGCGCGCGTACTCATTGCTGGAATCAATCACTGCAAACTCACTGATATACTACCGGCGACTTGAAAACGCCGATCCAGTACTGGACCGCGCTGAAACCAACTCACCAACTCCCCTTTGTATGGTACCGCCCGCGAGATCTGAAACTGTCAAACCTTACTGGCTGGGAACCAATCACCAATCCCGGCGATAGTACCGGAGTCGTCCCATTTCGTTCCAGGCCAGGATGTCGGCGAATCAATCTTAATCAAACTTTGATATACTGCAGCGGTGAAGGCAGTCCTTATGCGGAGTGCCGGGAATCCAATCACCAATCCCTTTGATATCTGCCCGCCGCAGTGCCGGTCATCGTCTGCGCTGGAGATCAATCGCCAATCCCTCTGATATACCGCAACTGCTCCTCGGCCGCCAGGTCACCCGCTGGGACCATCCCAATCTTGCGATATACTGATGATCACCATGAAGAACCACCTGGAAGCGACGGCTGGGAAATCAACCACCAATCGCTGACACTGCTGCTAACGCCAGCGTGGATGCGTTGTGCTGGGGAATCAATCACCAATCTCTGATATACTGGCCTCTCTCAGGTCGGGTCCACCTCGGGCTGTGGGAATCAAATTCACCAATCGCGATAGCCGGGAGCCCAATGCATGCGGCGCAAGCATAGCAGCTGGGAATCAATCGCAATCCCTTTGATATACTGCCATCGCCTCGCCTGGTAAAGTGCGCGGTAAAGCTGGGAATCAATCACCACGCTGATAGCAGCCGCGATGCGTGGTTCCTGTGTCGGCTGGTGGGCTGGGGAATCAATCACCAATCGCTGATATACCGCGTTTGCATCCGGCGGACGGATATGTACGCGCTGAATCATCGCAATCGCTGATGAGGCCTGGACGCGTTGCGACACGGCGCCCCGCCACCTCGGCTGGAATCAATCACCAGTGCGATGATACTGCCGACGCTGAAGCATGCCTCTGCAGGTGACCAGGCTGAATCAACTCGTCAATCGCTGATATACTGTTGCCGACATGGCTGCGCCTGCGGAAGTGACCAGGCTGGGAATCAATCACCAATCTGAGGTCATACTGGCCTGACGAAACGACGAGGTCGTGCAAGGGCTGGGAATCAATCACCACCAACCCCTGATATGCTCTGGACCCGGCAGCCTGTGACCCGCTGAGCGCGCTGCGGAGCTGGGACTCAATCCACCAAATCCCTGATATACTGCGCGGCTCTGCGCCGTCGACTCGCTGGCTGAAATCAATCGCAGTCGCCCAGTGATATACTGGAGCTGGTACGACCATGTCGTCAGGCACTGCTGGGAATCAATCACCAATCCCTTTGATATATACTCGAGCTCAGCCGCGTTGCACTCGGCCACTGCGCGCAGAATCATCATCGCAATCGCTGATATCTCGCCCATATGCGAAGATGTGGGCTGACCGCGCGGGAGACCAATCGCAATGTCCCCTTTGATATGCACTGTTTGCGCCTGAACTGACTCGCGCTCCTGATGCTGGGAAACCAATCAATCGTCGACGATACGCTGTGGTGACCGCGGTGGTGCCACGGCAAGCTGAGACCAATCGCAATCGCGCTTTGAGGCAATGTGTGTGCCCCGAAAACCAAAGCGTGCCAGCTGAGAATCAATCACTGCAATCCTCTGATATCTGCTGCAAAAGGCATGCGCCCGCGTCAAGCTGGGAATCTTCACCAATCGTTTGATGTCTGGGACAGGCATCATCTAGCAGCGCTGAAACCAATCACCACTCCCTTTGATATACTCGGCCGACGAATGAAGGTCGCACAGGTGCCGCTTGGGAATCAATCTGTCCTTTTGATATACTGGCTTCGATCAGCCTGGTTCCACCCGCCCTGCTGGAATCAATCACGCAACTCCTTTGTATACTTGCCGACCGACTCTAAGATCGACCTGCTCTGCTGTTGTTCCATCGCAATCCCTTTTGATACTGAGAGTTCTCGCTCCGGCCATCAACCGTGGCGCTGATCAAATGACGCAAATGCGTTTGGGATACGATCCGCATCACGCGAGCAAAACGGCGTTGCTGAGATCAATCGCAATCTTTGTATACTGGCGACTAGCTCAGAGCTCATTGCAACCCGCTGAATCAATCACCAATCTTTTGATATACTGCACTAGATCGAGGGACTGCTGGCTCAACCGGCGACTCAATCCCTGTCCCTGGGTCGATACTGACAGCGAAAATCGTCGAAACGTGTCGTTTGGCTGGAAATCGATCACGCAATCCTTTGTTAACACACGATCGTGAGCGTTTGCATCGGCGTCGGGCTGGGAATCAATCCACCAATCTCTGATATACTGGCCGCGGAGTCGATCAGACGCGGTTGAGCTGTTCAATCGCAACCTGATATACCAGTTCGCCGGCGGGCGCGCGAGGCGAGCTGGGAATCAACTACCGCAATCGCTCGATAGTACTGCGACGACAGCATTACAGAGAGATGGGTGTGCTGCGAGATCAATCATCGCAATCTTTGATATACCGAAGCAAACCGCCCGTAAACTCTGCGCCCGCGTGCTGGGAATCAATCACCAGATCCTTTGATGTACCAAGCGCTGAAGTCTCTGAAGGCGCATGGAATCAATCACCAACTTTCGCGCATACTGTGTCACGAGTACAACCTCGAGGTCCTGGGCTGAGCAATCGCAATCCCTTTGATATACTGCCCGCCGCCTGGGCTGCAGGAGGCGGAGCTGGGAAACCAAATTCACCAACTCCCGCACGATATGCGAGATCTAGCTTTCCGGAAAATGGCGGAAAACCAGGGATCTTCAGCTGAAAATCAGGAGCTGCCCAGGCGAGCCCGCGCTCCTTCCGGAGGCCTCGCGTTCTCGAAACGGAGGCCCCGTCGACCACCGGCGCGCCAGTCAATCGCCAGCACCCGTCACCTGCCCGTCCGGCAGATGAGTCTTGATCGCCCGCAGCGTCGCATGCTCGTGCACGCGGTCGGCCAATACTTCACGTACACGCTGAACTGCACCATGCAGAAGCCCCAGTCCAGAAGGTCATTGCGGAAGAGCGGGTTGCTGGCGCTGCCGTCTTCGTCTCCACCGTGAGTCGAACATCACCAGGCACCACATCGGACTTCATCCGCCATGTCAATCTCGCGCACACGGCCGGATGGCCCCCGCCCGTCGACAACATTACAGACGATCGGACATCGCCCCTCCACATAGCGACCGAAAGCCTGAGCCAGAGCCTCCGGCGACGGCCGCCGATACCATGTCGTCAGTCTCCATCAAAGCGCTGCGAGGCAGCCACCACTAGAAGTTGCTTCGCAGGCGATCGCAGCGATGCCGTGGGCAGGAGCTGCAGGGCAGCCTCATCGATCGCCGGTCTGTAAGGCTCGACCAAATCGTCGGCGGCAGAGCGAAGGCGTTGCCTCGGACCTCAGCGGAAGACTCGAGCGCAGGCGCCAGCCCGCTGCCAGAACAGCGCGCATCAACGCTCGAAGCACAGAATATCCATCAGTCCCGGGCAGGCATTCGCGCGCGATCGGTTGTGCGCTGCAGCGGGCTGACGCCCGACACCCTGCCCAGAGCACGAGACCAACACGGGCGTGCAGCTTGCGCCTCAACGTTTCCTGGGTCGCCCGAACGAACCTGATCCGCGAGCAGCAGTGCTCACCGCCTCGAGATCTTGGGGTTCTCCAGAACCGAGGTCTTTGTCCCTCAATCTTATGCGCGAACCAGACGCGCGCATGCTGCATTTTTCTTACGCGGAGGGAGACCTCCGCCTCGCGCTCAGCGGCGGGCTGCTACTCGGCCATGGTCCAGCGCACGAGTAGCAGCCGCGTCAGATACCTCCAATCGCTGCAGAGGACGGCGACATCAGCGGCGAAACTGATGCATGTCCAGCGGCGCCTGGTTGACCTTCATGCCCACGGGGACAACAGCACCTCTCAGCGACGGAATAGTCGCTGATACTCGCTCTTCAGGGCACACCTCACACCCGCGTCGAATCGAAGCACGCCTTCGAAACCATCATCAGGTCAATCACGGCGCCACTGCGAGTTCATGTCACTACCTCAGAGTCCAGACCAGCCGAAGCGACCGGACTTTGGCGATGTGCTGAACCTCTACCGAGGCATTGCAGCCGGATTAACACTGAATCGAACCCAGACTGAGCACAGGTGCATTAATTTCCACAACCCAGCCTGTCGTCTTCTTCAGCGCAATCTTCTCGACACACTCCGAAGCTACGAGATCAGTCTTACGCATTCCTGTCTCTGAGCGAGCAGCTCGTTCGCGCTAGCCGTGGCTTGAGAGTGATTTTTGACAGGTAGTGATGCCGAAACTCTCTCCAGCCCGAGATAGGGACCACATTCGGTCGAGGAACTTCCGATAGATCGCGCAGGCTCTCGAAGGATCGATCTGAATCTCGTCTCCCAAGACGAGCCAACCAATCTGAGTAGCGTTTCCTTCCTCTGTTTCACAGCTTCCTTCAGTTTGGGATCTGCCGTCCGCATGCCCGCCGATGACCGCCAGTTCGACCGAGTATAGCGGATTCAGACGGTCAATGCCGCGCGAGATCGCACTGCACAGACCCGAAGCCAACGCATACGCTATTTTCTCCTTCGGCCCATGATCCGATGCGTGCGAGCATGATGGAACTCGGCACCAGCGATATCCTCCTTGAACAGCGAGAGCAGGTGTGAAATCGGTGGAAAGAAGCATCGCAGAAATCAGCGAGATTCGCGATCCGCGAAGGCTTAGGCTCCTGGCTGGATCTGCTGGTAGACCTGAGTTGGTCGTCAAACTCCCGCGCGCACGTGCAAGAGCAGTCCGCAAGCCAGGATCAGTGACGCGGTTAATAATCCGCCAGCGCATCGCCAAGAACATGGCGTTGTGGGCGAGAGCGTTTTGATCACTGCTTTGCCTTCTTCAGTGGCTTTCTGGCGGATCGGCAGCTAAGTCCTGAGTTCCGGGAGCCTAGCCGGTCTCAGCGATTCCGACTTGCTGGCATCACGATGGTTCATTCAATCGATCACATGGCAAAATTAACGTCACGCAATCCAGATCAACGCTCCTGCGATCCTCTCTTCCGGAGCCAAGATGTTTTTCCACGACTCCGAGCATGTGTCAGCGCTGGCTGCTTCCGCCCGATCTTCACGGTCGGCAATGGTCCGGAGCAATTGCTGGAGTCGTCAATGCAATGACGAGCGCGTCATTGCATGGATTGCGCCGATCGAATCTGTTCTGATGACGGCTCTGCCCTTCTCAGATTTCGACCTGACGAGACCCGCTTATCAGCACGAGCAGTACGCTCGCACATGCCGTCAGACGCCCACTGCATGCGTTTACCTTCACTGCTACCGGCTGCACAATCTGAGCTAGTGACCCCCTCAATGCGCTTTTTCAATTCGATAGTACATCCAGGGCCACTGATTCCATCGAACGCCCATCAAAACTCTTCAGCAGTGCTCCGCCTTGAGTCGGCCAATTAACCCCGTCTTTCTCTCGCGTATTGCCTTCTCAGTTAAACCAACTCGATTTTTATCCCGATCTCTTCACTCTGCTCGATAGCTTCTTCGAGACTCACTCCATTTGGACAGTCATTAAGTTTTTCACCCCATTGTCCAAAAGGCATCCCACCGCTGGCAATGTTACGGTTACATAGTTACATACCTGCAGCCAGATTTTTCTTCGACTCATCTGAAGAAGCATCAACACGCGATAATATGATCGATTTCAAAAGCCTCAGAGGCTGATTTATGTACTACCACATACAGAGGCGCGCACAGTCTCTTGCCAAATGTAGGATTTCGCGTATCTCGTCTGCTCACTTCGCCTAAATGCTGCGTTTTCATCAATCATGGTGCGCACATACATTTTCTTGAGCATGCTCTTCGCGACGCTTCCTCGGTATTTCATTCCCATTTTCTTTTTCTTCTTCAAGGAGGGAAGCGGATCTCGCCCTTCGCGCGTATGTTCAATATTCACCGTTTGCGGGATTCCCATCGCTTTTCGGCAAACTTTGGGCCATCGAGCACGCTTGTTTGACTACACGTCAACACTCGGATTTCCAACCGGGCTTCGATAGGCGCGGAGGTCAGTTGCCACCCAGGCTCCACTCCGTACGGGCGCTCGATTACCCGAGAGAGGTCATCACCGTCTCTAGGATCGAGGGACGCTTACTCCTCGACGAGAGTCTCTTTAAAGAGTACGCGGCTGCCTCCCGACGGCAGCTGCTTGTAAGCAGCTCCAGCTTTGCCGCATCTTCCGCGGTGGCACTAGATATGAGGTTCAATGACCTCTTCACTTCACATCGTTTGCTCGGATCCACAAACTGTTGGAAATCTCGTCGATCCCTTATGACCACGAGATTCACTCATCTGCTTGCATCCGCAGTCAACCAACCAGCTCAGTCTCGGGCTCTGCGGCTCGTGCCGGTTGTCTCATGTCAGGCGTGATTACTCTAAGTCCACCGCCGGTCTCGAGTGAAGCACCGAGGGCTCCGCGCTGCAGCCGATGACGAAATGCATACGCAAGTTGACCTGCCACTTCACTCCCATGTAGGTAGTATTCCAACTCCACCTCTGTCGAGTAGTATAGGCGGTAACAGTATCGCAACTCATCAGGCCTGAGAGCACGCTCCCGCCATCTTCTTGAATGCGCATATTTGCGAGCGTCGCAAACGATTTTGAATTTCTGGAATGCCGGATGAGCGTCATCGTTCGGCTCGCGGCTCTACAGCTCGAGGATTCACCGCCAGCTGCAGCTCATCGCGATACCAAACTGCTTGCTTACGCTGATTCTTCTCATCAGCCTGCGGCTCCTTCCGAGTAGAAGTGCATCGTTGTGACACCAGCTGCTTGAAGACTTCATCCGACACTCTGCTTGACGCACATTTGACGAAGTTCGGCTACGAGAGATCATACCGCATGTACTCTTCCCTGCAATACGCTAAGCTCTTTTTGTCGCCCTGCCACCTTTACGCTACAGCCGCGAACAGTCACGCCCTGTCAGCGCTCCAGCAGTGTCGCTATGAGCTCCCCTTGTGTCAAAGGCTTGATCCAAGCAAAGTCCCGTTTGCTCCTCAACCTCCTTCTTTAGGCCGCGCGTGCGATCGCTGGGCTCCATGCTCCAGCATGAGGTGTCAACCTTGTCGGTTGCTGCCACCCACGGTGGCGCGTGCATATGCGCCGCCGCGATCGTGACAGGCGTGCTAGCTGCTCAACCTCGTAATCGGTGATGTATCCATTCAAGAGGCGCTACGCGTACGCGCCAAGGCGCGTGGACTCAGCGATTTCATCAGATGCGACTCCCCACCCGAGATCTTCGGGAGAGCATCATACGCCTCTTTAAGCGCCGCTTTCTTTTCTCTGAGGCATCGCCCCCACGACGACAGCGCGCGCGGCGGAGTGCCCGGATCGCTTCCGCAGGCTGTCGGTTTCACCCGGTCCGCTCAGTTCCTGCATCATGCACGTGCACTGACGGAGTTCGTGAATCTGGATCAGATGATCTTCATCCATCCACCTCGATCGCGCGCAGAAGCCGATTGAGACGAAGGCCGACGTCGACGCCAACGCGGTAGCGGATACTCGGAATGTTTT